>Ga0136613_10002232_pt1 | contig 10317 bp, 7 predicted proteins | sample AntDrymUQ2722106_2_FD_106649 | JGI IMG/M metagenome (GOLD analysis project Ga0136613, IMG submission 106649) | Polar desert sand microbial communities from Dry Valleys, Antarctica - metaG UQ272 (21.06) | ecosystem: Environmental > Terrestrial > Soil > Desert | place: Antarctica: Dry Valley... | reverse complement strand
CCGGGCTCGCAAACAGGGTCGGCGGCGCCGTCCAGCGCGGGCTCGCCACACTCGCAGACGGCGTCGGCATGGCCGAGTCCGGCGTGATCCTCAACCCTGCGCTCGGCGTAATCTCGGGCACCGACCCGCGCGATGGCCGACCCTTCGTCAACCAGCTGATGCTTGGGCATGCGGGCGGACCCGCCGGTCCGAGACAAGACGGGTGGCTCACGATTGGAGACCACGGCGCGGGAGGCGTTGTTCTGCTCGACAGCGTCGAGATGGACGAGCTCCAGTACCCGATCGTCGTCCACTGTCGCGCGATCGAGCGGGATGCCGACGGACCCGGCCGCCAGCGCGGCGCGCCGGGGACGTTGATCGAGTACGGGCCGCTCGGCTGCGACATGACAGTCCTCTATGCGAGTGACGGATCGTTCTTCCCGGCACAGGGCGCGGCTGGCGGCGGTGCCGGCTGCCTCGCCTGGCAGGAGAAGGTGGCCGCCGACGGCAGCGTGGAAGTTTTGCCCGTCTTCGGCGAGATCCTCGTCAAGGAGGGTGAGGTGCTCCGTTCCGTGACCTCCGGCGGGGGCGGATACGGCGACCCAGCTACGCGCGACGTCGACGCGGTTGTAAGCGACGTCCGCGAAGGCTGGATCTCGGCGGAGAAGGCGCGAAACGTCTACCGGGTCGCGTGCGCGGGCGACGGCAGCGTCGACCGGATCGCGACCGACCAGCTGCGCGGCGCCACCAACGCATGAGGCTGTCCGTCGACACCGGCGGAACGTTCACCGACCTCGTGGTCGAGGCCGAGGACGGCACGATCGCGGTCTTCAAGCGTCCGACCAATCCGCACGACCCACCGAGCGGCATCCTCGACGTGCTCGACGCTGCAGCCGAAGCACGCGGCGTGACACGTGCCGAGCTCCTTGGAGCGGCACATACGTTCATCCACGCGACCACGCACGCCCTCAACGCTCTCCTGACGAACCGGACGGCACGGACGGCGCTGCTGACGACCGCAGGCCACCGAGACGTGCTCGTGCTGCGGGAGGGCGGCCGCGAACACTTCAACGTTCGTGCCCCCTATCCGGAGCCGTTCGTGCCTCGAGCGCTGACGTTTGCGATCAGCGAGCGGACAACAGCCTCGGGCGCAGTCGCGACCCCGCTCGACGAACAGCAAGCGGTGGAGGTAATTCGCCGGCTTGCGGGCATCGGAGTCGAGGCAGTCGCGGTGTGTCTGCTCTGGTCGATTGTCAACCCTGCTCACGAGGAGGCAATCGGGAAGCTCATCGAGGCGGAACTCCCGGGGGTCCCGTTTACTCTCTCGTACAGGCTGACCCCGGGGCTGCGCGAGTTCAGACGGGCATCGGCGGCGGCGATAGATGCCTCGCTGAAGCCGTTCATGGGTCGCTACCTCAACGGGTTGTCGTCTCAGCTCCGGGACGCGGGGTTCGGTGGACGGCTGCTGATGGTGACATCGAGCGGCGCGCTGCTCGACGTCGAAGACGTGGTGGCAGCGCCGATCCACTCCATCAAGTCAGGCCCGGCGATGGCGCCGGTCGCCGGGCGTCTCTTCGGCGAGTCCGAGTTCGGACGCACAAACGTGATCGTGACGGACACCGGCGGCACGAGCTACGACGTCTCAGCCGTCCGCAACGGAGTGATCCCGTGGACACGTGAGACGTGGCTCGGGACCCCCTACCTCAGCCACATGACCGGCTTCCCGTCCGTTGACGTTCGAAGCTATGGAGCGGGCGGTGGAAGCATCGCATGGGTCGATCGCGGCGGACTGCTCCACGTTGGCCCGCGAAGCGCAGGCGCGGATCCAGGACCCGCGTCGTACGGAAGCGGCGGTACGGAGCCGACCTTCACCGACGCGGCCGTCGTGCTCGGGATGATCGACCCCGACGACTTTCTCGGCGGTCTCATGCGCCTCGATGCGGACGCCGCCCGAACAGCCCTGACACGCGGCGTGGGAGAGCAGCTCCGGCTCGATGTAGTCGGCGCAGCGGACGCAGTTCTCGAGGTGATGACAGAACAGATGGCTCGCGCAATCGAGGACATCGCCTTGCGACAAGGCGTCGGCCCGGCGACCACCGTGCTCGTCGCCGGGGGCGGCGCGGCCGGGCTCAACGCGGTTGCGGTCGCGCAGCTTGTCGGCTGCCCGGACGTGCTTGTGCCGAAGGTCTCAGCGGCACTGTCCGCGGCCGGCGCGCTACTGAGCGACGTCGGCAAGGACATCGTGATCACCTTTCCGACGAGGACGTCGAGCTTCGACTACGCAGGGGTTCGAAGCGTGCTCGACGAGCTTCACCGGCAAGCCGACGCGTTTCTCGACGGGGTGTCGAACGCGGGCATGAAAAGGGGGATCGACTTCTTCGCCGAAGCGCACTACGTCCGCGAGGTATGGGAGATCGACGTGCCGATCCGGCTGCCGCTTCAGAGTGCCGAGGATGTCGAGAGGCTACGCCGGGACTTCCATAGGCGACATGACGATCTCTACGCAGTCAGCGAGCCCGACGCGGATCTCGAGGTGATCACATGGCGTTCGCGGGCGTGGTGCAGATCGGCCAGGCGCGACCATGTCGTGGGTGAGACGCCCGCACGGCGCGAGGTGGGCGCTCCGCCAGCGCGACGCATCTATTTCCGTGGACAGGGGTGGGTCGACGCCCAAGTCCATGCTCTTGGGGAGATCGTCCCCGGTGAACCTCTTTCAGGTCCTGCGGTGGTGACGTCTCCCGTGACAACGACCATCGTCAACCCCGGAGCCGTCGCCCGTGCGACCGCGGACGGATCACTCCTCATCTCGGTCGCGGGCGTCGTGGGGTCGGCTGGTGGTCACGTCAACGCTCTCACCGCAGGCAGACCGCAGCACCGGCCCATCCTGCCCGCAAGGAGCCGTCCCTCCGAAGCGTCGCGACACGGCGACGATCCGCTATCACGTTGAAGACTGTATGGCTGTGTGATACCTTCGTGGAAAGCGGCCTGCCGACGAGAGCAGGCCACGTTCGTCGCCCAGGAGGTGACAGGGAGGTGAGTGGTCGGATGAACAGCCCGCCGGCGCGGCGTCACGCGACGATCATCGTCGCTGTGCTTGTCGTGCTCGTTGCAGCTGTGTTCGCAAGCGTGCCGATCGGGTCCGGCGCAAGCAGCGCCCAGAAGCAGAGCTACAGCGCGATCCTGATGAACCCGTTCATCGGCAACGACTGGCGACCGCAAATGCAGAAGTACGCCGAGGTGGTGGTCAAGAAGGCACCGCTCAAGGCGAAGATCTCGTCGTTCAAGGTCGTCACGACGCAGAACAACGATCCCAACCTGCAGTCGCCTGCGCTCCAAAGCGCGATCCTCGAGGAGCCGGACATCATCGCGATGATCGTGGCGTCGGAGACGGCGCTCAACGGCCTGATCCAGACGGCGTGCTCGAAAGGCATCGTCGTCGTGACGTTCGATACCCAGGCCTCCGCCCCGTGCGCCTGGAAGCTCGCTCCCGATTGGGTGGCCGTCGGACGGACGTGGGCCCTGTGGATGGTGAAGCAGGTCGGCGGCTCTGGGAAAATCCTCGTCGACCGAGGAACGGCCGGTGTCGGATCGTCCACCAACATGAACAAGGGCATGGACGCGGTGCTCAAGAAGTACCCGAAGATCAAGGTGATCGAGTACTTCTCGAAGTACAGCCCGGGTGAGGAGACCTCCAAGGTCACGCAGTTGCTGGCGGCCCACAAGGACGTCGAAGGGATCATCACGCAGGCCTACCTCGCGCAGGAGGCGATGAAGAAGGCCAAGGTGAAGCTTCCGGCCACCGGATTCACCTACCCGACCGCGATGAAGGCGTGCCTGGCACGCAACAACCCGTGCTTCCTCGTCGGCGTGCCGCCGTGGATCTCGGCCGAAGCGCTGCGACTCGGCGTGAACATCAAGGATGGCAAGGTCGCCGGGAAGCCCCGCTTCATCCCCTTCCTCGTCCCCTTGTTCCAGCACAACAACAAGGTCAAGATCACGACGACGAACCTCGGCAAGGTGTACGACCTCAAGAAGGAGTTCACGCCTAAGACTCCGAAGGGCGCCTTCCTCCCGATCTCACCGCCGTGGGTGAAGGTGGACTTCGATAAGGAAATCCTCGGCTAGGGAGCAGCTCGCCCAAGTCCATGCGATGTCGAAGGCCGCGGATGGCCAGATAGGCACCACCGCAGGCCCCGGCTCGGCCGCCGCACCGACACTCGCGGCGGCCGAGCAGGGGCCGCCGCGGGCGGGCACACTGCGCTGTCTCGACGTCACAAAGCGATTCGACACCGTTGTCGCCCTGGATCGCCTGGACTTCGCAGCTGAAGCCGGCGAAGTCCACGCCGTCCTCGGCGAGAACGGAGCCGGCAAGAGCACCTTCGTGAAAATCTTGGGGGGCACGCTGCAGGCCGACGAGGGATCGCTCGAGCTCTTCGGCTCACCAGTATCATTTCGCAACCCGCGAGCGGCAGCGACACGCGGCGTCAGCGTCGCCCACCAAGAGCTCTCACTGGCCTCGGAGCTCACCGTCGCGCAGAACATCTGGATCCGCCACGCCAAGCTGAGTGCACTGGGGATGCTCCCGCGCCGGTCGATCAACCGACGCACCCTCGACCTCGTAAAGCGTTTCGACGCGCCATCGATCGAGCCTGACGAGAAGGTCAAGAACCTGACCGTGGCGCAGCGGCAGATGGTCGAGATCCTCAAGGCGATCGCGAGCGAGCCGCGGGTCGTGGTCTTCGACGAGTCGACCTCTGCCCTGCCCGCCTCGGAGACGGAGTGGGCTCTGGGACTCGCCCGGCGACTCGCCGCGGAGGGAAGCCTCGTGCTCTTCATCTCGCATCGGATCCGCGAGATCCGACAGGTCGCCGACCGGGTGACGATCTTCCGGAACGGCGCCGCCGTCCGCTCCGCCCCGACGGAGGAGCTCACGGACGACGCAATGGTTGAGGCGATGCTCGGCCGCAAGCCCCAGACTCTGTATTCGCCTGCGCTCGTGGCGCCACGTGATGACGTCCACGCGCTCGCGGTCCGGAATCTCCATGGGGGCCGGCTCCGCGGTATCGACTTCGACCTGCGGGAGAGGGAGATCCTCGGCGTCGGCGGTCTCCAGGGTCAGGGCCAGTCCGACCTGCTCTTCGGGCTCTTCGGCATGCTCGGCTCGAGTGGCGAGGTGACCGTGTACGGCAAGCGGCGAAGGATTCGCAGTCCGCACGACGCACTCGCTGCAGGGATCGCGCTGGTGCCGGAGGACCGGCGGCTCCAAGGCCTGCTGATGACGAAGACGATCCGGGAGAACGTCTCCCTCCCAAACCTCGCTCGCGTGAGCCGGGGGGGCTTTCTCTCGCCCCTGCGGGAGCTGGCGCTGGCGGACGACGCAATGCGAAGGCTCAACGTCCTCGCGACGAACACAGAGCAGAACGTCTCGACGCTGTCCGGAGGCAATCAACAGAAGGTCGTGGTGGCAAAGCTCCTCGAGCTCAACACTCTGATCCTCCTCCTCAACGACTTCACGCGAGGGATCGACGTCGGCACGAAGGCGGATCTGTTCCAGCTCCTGCGAGAGTTGACCGCTGCGGGCCACTCGATCGTCTTTTACTCGTCCGATGCCCAGGAACTCGTCCAGATGTGCGACCGCATCCTCGTGCTCCGCGGCGGCGAGGTATCCGCGCTGCTCTCCGGCTCGCAGCGGAGTGAGGAAAATGTCATGCGTGCCGCGTTCGGGCTGGATTTCGGAGACGCGACGGAATGAGCAGCCAGCCCACAGCTGTCGAGCGCAGACTGCGGCCGCGCCGGATCTCGGCGAGCCAGAAACAGGAACTCGTCATCGGAGCGGTTCCATACGCCATTCTCGTCGTGCTCGTCGTGTGGTTCGGCTATCTCCAGCCCGCGAGCCTCACGACGGAGCAGGTGCTCCTCTCGGTCGACCTGGCGCTGGTGCTCATGCTGGTCGCGGTGGGCCAGACAATTGTCCTTCTCTCAGGCGGCATCGACCTCTCCGTCGCGGGCGTGATGTCCGTAGCGAACGCGATCGCCGCTGTGTACATCTCGACATCCGATCGCGCGGTGTGGATCTCGCTCGCGCTGGTTGCGGTCGGTTGGGTGCCCGGGGCGATCAACGGCCTGCTCATCGTCGTGTTCCGACTACAACCGTTCATCGTCACGCTGGGCACGTGGTTTGTGTGGGCAGGGGTTGCGTTCTACGTCTTGCCAACCGCCGGGGACACCGTGGTCGATCCCGGGTTCGCATCGCTCGCCAACGGGGCGACGCTCGGTGTCGACAACACCTTATGGTTCGTGGTCGGCATCGCCGTCGTCGGCATGTGGCTCCTCCGCACCCGGATCGGTGTCGAGATCCGCGCGTTCGGCGCCGACCCGATTGCAGCGGCCCTCGCTGGTATCCGGACCAACACCGCCATCGTCGTTGCCTACAGTGCGAGTAGCCTCTTCTCGGTCATCGCTGGGTTGCTGCTCGTCTCTCAGAATCTCTCCGGCGACCCGACCGTGGGGGACAAGTACCTCCTCTCGTCGATCGCTGCCGCCGTCATCGGCGGGACGAGCATGTTTGGAGGCTCGGCAACGGTCGTCGGGACGATCGTCGGCGCCCTTGTCCTCGGGTACGTCGCGCGCGTGACGTTCGCCGTCGGTCTCCCGTCGGAATGGGGACTCATCTTCGCCGGGCTGCTGCTCGCCTTCGCGGTAGCGCTGCAGGGGCTCGTACGTGCGTTCGTCGGCAGGCGACGATGAGCAGCGTCGCTCCGGCCGCATCCCGACGCCCAGTCCGAACGCTCATGGCGTCGCATGTGCGGCGCAACCTCGCGCTGAGCCTGCCCTACATCGGTGCTCTCGGTGTCTTCGTCGGAGGGGCGAGCTTCGTGGACGGCTTCGGAAGCGGTGACAGCCTGGACAACATCTTCGCCTTGACCGCCGTGCTGGCCGTTGTCGCAGGCTCGCAGACGCTGGTGATCATCGGCGGAGGGATCGACCTGTCCGTTCCATGGACGATGACCGGTAGCGGCATCCTGACCTCGTACCTGGCCAAGACCCAGGACGACGCTCTCCTCTGGGTGGTGCCCCTCGTCCTCGGTTTGGCGGTACTCGTCGGAGTCGCGAACGGGATCGGCATCACGGTGCTCGCGATCCATCCGATCGTGATGACGCTGGCGATGGACGTCATCCTGAGCGGCGCGGTGATCCTCTACGCGCTCGGCGCCACGTCCCAGACGCAGACGCCTCCGCTCCTGGAGAGCGTCGTCTCGGGCTCGGTGCTCGGAGTCCCCGCCTACGTTTTCGTGCTCATCGGGACGGCCCTCGTCTTCTCCCTCATTCTTTCCCTCACCCGCTACGGGAGGCGGCTGTACGCGGTCGGGACGAGTGCGTCTGTGAGCCGGCTAAGCGGCGTCAACGTCAAGGCCGTCATCGTCCTGTCGTACGTTCTGTCGAGCGTCGCCGCGGCGATCGCCGGCATGCTCTTGCTCGGGTACGTCAGCAACGCGTTTTTCGGCATGGGCGACCCATACCTCTTCACGTCGATCTCCGCCGTCGTCGTCGGTGGCGCGTCGATTCTCGGGGGCAGTGGGCACTTCATCGGCACCCTCGGCGGCGCGCTGCTCATCGTCGTCTCGAACGCCCTCCTCATCACTCTCAATCTCGGCGCGGGCGCGATCTCGATCTTCTACGGCCTGATCATCCTCGTGAGCGTGATCATCCTCTCCGACCCCATCCGCGAGCTCGTGCGCCGTTACTGACCCGGAGCGGCTTCTGGGACGAACCGCTCGGCAGGTGGCGGCAACGTCACCGTCCGGCCCAGGCACTCTTCGATCGCGGCCAGCTCTGCGCCGAGGTCGAGGTGGGCGGCGCCGGCGATCGTGGCGACCTGTTCGGTTCGCGAGATGCCGAGAATCGCTCCCGAGACCACCGGGTCGCGCAAGACCCACGCCACCGCGACCTCGGCGACGGTGACACCGAGGCGCCGGGCGATGTCCTGGAGACAGTCGCCGAACTCTAGGAACTCGGACAGGTGCGGCTCCTGGAACTGCGGGTCGCGACGACGCCAGTCGTCAGGCGGCAGCGCGGCCATGCGCTCGTGCGTCATCGTCCCGGCGAGCATGCCCGACCGGAGTGGCGAGTACGCGAGCACGCCGATCCCGTTCTCCCGGCAGTAAGGGAGGAGCTCCATCTCGACGCGCCGGTCGAGCAGGGAGTACGAGGGCTGAAGCGTCTCGACAGGAGCGATAGGCCCGAGACGCTCGAGCTGGTCGACCGAGAAGTTCGAGACCCCGATCGCACGCACGAGGCCGTCGCGCTTGAGGTCCGCCAGCGTCGACCATCCGGTTTCCAGGTCGGCGTCCGGAACTGGCCAGTGGATCTGCAAGAGGTCAAGAGCGTCGACCCGGAGCCTCTCCAGACTTGCCTCCACCTCGCGGCGGAGCGACGCCGGAGAGAGGTCGAACCACTGCCGGCCCTCGCCGTCCCACACCGCCGAGCACTTGGTGAACACGAGGGGCCGCTCCGCCATCCCGGCGAGCGCACGGCCGATCACCTCCTCGGAGTGCCCGAAGCCGTAGGCCGGGGCCGTGTCGATCCAGTTAACCCCTGCGTCGAGTGCCGCGGCGATCGCCGCTCTGGAGATCAGCTCGTCCTGCTCCTTCCACGCGAACTTGCCGCCGGGGCCGCCGATCTGCCACGCCCCCATCCCTAGCAGGCTGATCGCGTAGCCGGTGCGACCGAGGTCTCGCCTGCGCACGCGCTACTCGGGAATGGGCGGGACGAGCCGGGGCTCCGGCGGGGACGACACCAGGAGCTCGTCGAGGGCTCGGGCGATCTCGTCCTGCTCGGCCAGCGTGAGCTCGAGCGCTGCCCCGCCAATGGCCTGAGGGATCTGATCCGGTCGCGAGAACCCGACGATCGCACCCGCCACAACGTCGCGACGCAACGTCCACGCGATCGCGACGTCGGCCAGCGTCGCCCCACGCTTACGCGCGATCGAGCGGAGTCGCGTCACGACGGCGAGATGCTCGGAGAGGTGCGGTTCCTGGAACAGCGGATCCTGATGCCGCCAGTCCGTCAGATCGGCCTCGAGCCCCTCCCGCGAGATGGTGTCGCCGAGCAGGCCCGATGCCAGCGGCGAGTACACGATCACGCCGATGCCGTGGTCAGCGCAGTACGGGAGCACGTCCGCCTCAATGCGCCGGTCGAGGATCGAGTACGGAGGCTGATGTGTCGCGATCGGCGCGACTTCTTGCGCCCGCTCCATCTGGCCGACGGTGAAGTTCGAGACGCCGATGGCCCGGACGAGCCCCTCGACCTGGAGCTCGGCGATCGTCGACCAGGCTTCTTCGAGGTCGCGATCCGGGATCGGCCAGTGGAACTGGTACAGATCGATCACCTCGACGTCCAGGCGGCGCAGGCTGTCCCTGCATTCCCGGCGGATCGACTGAGGGCTGAGATCGAGCCTCTGGTTCGCGTTCTCGTCCCACACGATCCCGCATTTCGTGAACACGAGCGGCGGCTCGCTCATGCCGGCGAGCGCCCGTCCGACGACCTCCTCGGAGTGTCCGAACCCGTACGCGGGCGCCGCGTCGATCCAGTTGACGCCTGCGTCGAGTGCCGCGTGGATCGCGGCGATCGAGACACCGTCGTCCTGGGACTTCCAGCCGAGGCGACCGACCGCGCCCCCGATCTGCCAGGAACCGAACCCGATCACGCTGACGTCGAAACCGGTTGCGCCGAGCGCCCGTCGCCGCACCGCACGCCTCCTCTGTCTCTGCGAGTGATGGTATACGTTATGATAGCATGATCGAGGTGGCGTCCATGCGTTCGAATGCCGCTCCTCGATCGTTCGCTCGAGGGGACACCCGCCGGGTGCGGGACGGTCGTGGACCCGCCGCGTTTTCTCGATCCGGGCGACATCGTCACGCCACGCCGAGCGGCATCGGCGAACTCACGGAATCCGGTCGTCCATGGCTTCGTACGAACGCGACCGGCCGCGTAACGCTCCCAACAGCGCCGTTGCCGCGGTCCGTACTCACCGTCGACCTCGGCGTAATCATGAGATCGATTCTCACAGACAGCGGAGCTGGCGGTGAGATGACGAAGCGTGTCGTCGTCGGGGAGCTTCCCGTCGGAGGGCGGGAGCCTCTCATCGCGAGCGCGATCCGGTGGGGCGACCTGCTCTTCCTCTCGGGGCGCGCGCCGATCGACACGACCACGATGGAGATCGTCTCGACGGACTTCCGCGAGCAGGCCCGGAGCGTCCTCGACCAGATCATGGTCTCGCTCGCGGAGGCGGGGTCGGCGCCGGAGCACGTGCTGCGGGTGCAGTGCTACCTGCTCGAT
>Ga0136613_10002229_pt1 | contig 10328 bp, 7 predicted proteins | sample AntDrymUQ2722106_2_FD_106649 | JGI IMG/M metagenome (GOLD analysis project Ga0136613, IMG submission 106649) | Polar desert sand microbial communities from Dry Valleys, Antarctica - metaG UQ272 (21.06) | ecosystem: Environmental > Terrestrial > Soil > Desert | place: Antarctica: Dry Valley... | reverse complement strand
CGTTGACCGAGAAGTAACAGCCCAGCTCAATGGCTCGGCTTGTCTGTTCAGCGTTTCCGAGCCACCAGTGCAAAACAGCCCCTTGGATTGGTCGAGTCGTGAGGCAGTCAAGGATGGCGTCGGTCGCGCTGTAGCTGTGGATGCTTGTTATCCGCTGATTCGCCTGCAATGTAGTGAGGATGGTCTCGAAGGTCGCTCGCTGGCTGTCGAGGGGCACGCGTGAAGTGCCGTCCAGCCCAACCTCGCCGACGTAGGGCGTCCGAGCGATGAGGGCAGCGAACTGGGCGGGATCGAAGGCCTTCTGCGCCCCGACGAGACCAGGGTGGCAGCCGACACCCCAGACAGTCCACGGATCGGACCTGTCAAGCGCGGCTACTGCCTCGTCGGGCGAGCGGGTTGCGGCGAAGATGAGCGACTTCAGCTCCAGCAGGTCGGCGGCTGCGATGTCCGCCTCGATGTGGGCATGCATGTCGATTGACGGCAGGCGTCTCACGGATAGAGGCTCCGAAGCTCGTCGACGCCACGCTGACACAGGTCCAGCGCATCGCGCATTGGGTAGTTGCCGGGGAGGCCAAGTGCAGCAAGGTCTCTGCCCCTAACGCCCCGGCGGATGAAGTTTCGCACCGGTTGTTCGACGGACTTACCGTCGAGCCATTTCTGAATGGCGGGATCGCTACTCGGGGCGATGTAGTCAGTTGTGTCTGTGACACCGGATGCCGTGAACGATGCCCGCCGCAAGACGCAGCCGAAGCAGATCCCGCAGGGCACCTCGGCCGAGATGTGGTGCGCGCGCTGACCCGTCAGCGCGCACGAGTGGGTGGCGCTCAGGAAGACGGAGGCCTCGTCAGCGCCGACGAGATCGACGACCCGCTGGTACATCTCTCCCTTGGTGGTGCCGGCGAACGGATTCTCAATGACGGCATGGGCACCGACCTTGGTGAGCACCGCGGATAGACCCTGCAAAAATGCAGGATGCGTGGTGCGTGTCGACAGGCTGCCCAGGCGCTCCGGGCCGAGTGGCGGGTTGATCGAGGCGAATCCGTTCTCTGGAATCCAGAGCGGCACCTTGTGGATGGAGGCCACCGCAAGCCCGAGGGCCAGGAAGAGAAACGAGCGTGACCGGCTGGTCGGCTCCGACGGATAGGGCGCGCCGTCGATCCGCTTGCTCACGCGTCCGAGGTGAACCACGACGTGCTGCTGGCTAGCGCCGGGAATCAGGCGCTCCACCTCCTCGGCGACGTGCCGCTGGATCGGAGCCAGCATTGTGTTGCTGAAATGCGACAACAGGACTTGGTGCTCACTGGCGGCGAGTAGCGCGCGCGAGTGGAGACTGCCGATCGCCGAGTCAGCGCCACCGCTGAGCAGCACCACGCGCGTGGGCGGAGTGGTGACGTCCGGCAGCGGAACTGCCTCCCCCGAGGCATCCTCCTGGGTGAAGGACAGCGACCAGCGGTCGCCGCTGAGAAGGCCCAGCACGCCGGCCAGTTCCTCGGCGACAGCGTCCCAGGCCGTCGGATCGGAGACGGGTATCTCCAACTCGAGCGAGCGCTGGTTCCAGTTCGACCCGCCACCCTCGCGCAGCACAGACCGGTCGGCAGCAAAGGCGGACAGGGCGACCCGGACGACATCGATGTTGAGGGCGGGAACAGCGCCGAGCGTGCTCAGGGTTGGTCCGATACCAGGCGTGAATGAAGAGCGCTGGTCGGAGAGCCAATAGAACGACGAGGCAACCTCGTCTGCCGGGACATCCTTGGCAGCCGCCAGCCGCAGAGTGAAGCGCGCCATTACGCGCCGCCTCCGACGATGTCGCGAATTATCTCCAGGCCAGCCTCAACCGCCCGGCTGATCTCGTCCTCGGTGGCGCCGTCCACCGACAGACTGGCCTGGGCGGCCATCACTTCTGCTGCGTCGCGGATGTCGCTCTCGGCGACATCGGCCATGTCATGACTGTTGATCAGGTCGCCGGACTCGACCAGCAGCGTCTCAGCGATGATCTCTGCGATGGACCTTCTGACGATTTCCTCGGGAGTTGGCAGATAGCCGTCGGCCCCCTGCTCAAGCACCCACTCACCCACGTTGGCAGCAACACGTCGCTGTTCGTGGTCCTCGATAGTGCTATCGGACGCGCTGCAGGCCATGTCGACAATGCGGCGCAGCACCTCGAAGTCATCACCGAGACCGCGCAGCTCGTTGTAGTCCAAACCCAGCCGTGCAAGGGTTGCGGCGTTGCCTGTGCGGTAGGCATAGGCCGCTGCTCCTGCCCGTCCCGCGCTGCGAGCAGAGCCTGCGGCTGAGCGCTGCGGACCGCCACCACTGCGACCGCCGGTGCTCCCACCCGAGGTGCGACCGCCTCCCCCGCCACCAGGTCCATCTCCGCCACCACCGCCTGACGAGCGGGGACGGATCAGGTTGATGACCCGACGGAGGTCAGCCGGATCGAGCGGTGGCCGTTCGCCATCCGGCGTGCCCGGTGCCTTGTCGCCGGGAAGTCCATCAAGGTAGCCCTCGATCGCGTCACGAATAGCGTTTCCGTCCTTGCCGCCGCTGCCGGAGTACGCACCGCTGGTGCCCATCAGGCAGTCCCCTGACTGGTCAGTGCGGTGTCGATTGCCCGCTTGACGCGGTCGTCGGTAACCTTGCCCTTCCAGGTGGTGAGGACGCTACGGATCTCTGGAGGGTCTTCTGGCTTGAATTGAATCGGTGTGGCGAAGGTGATCTCGCTTGGCGGGAGCATGAGGAGTGCGTCGCGGGCATCGGTGACGACGGCTGGTCGGCGATGGGCGATGCGCAGGATGGCGTTGATCGCCGCCTTCTGTTTGGCGGGCTGATCTCGCATCGTCCGGCCGATGTGGCGAAGCAAGTCGGTGGCGTCGCCGTCACCCATCCCGTCGAGGTCGGCGTCTTTGACCGATGCCTGCTCCCGACGAGATTCGGACAGCAGATTGGCGGCAATGTCGCGCAGCCGCTCGGGGAGGCTGTCGTCGATCAGGGTCACACCGGCGAAGGTCGCGGCGAGCGTCAGGTACGGCGACAGGTCAAGTCCACGCAGCGGAGGCGCCAGCTTGGCCCAGCGCACCATAGCCTGGGAGAACTGGCCGGTCACGTTCGCTGGGATCGGCGGCGGGCTGGTCGAGGTCGAGGACGCCCGGCGTCGAGATCGCGATTCAGCCTCGGGCTCTGGCGTGCTTTCAACCGCTTCCTGAGTCTCGTCTGCCGATGTGTCCACCTGAGCCGGTCGGCCAGCCGCTTCTTCCAGACGCTCCAGCTGGTCGCGCATCTCACCCTTGGCGAACCAGCTGAGGAGAAGTTTGAACTCGGGCTTCATCAGTGCCTCGAGGGTCATCAGTTTGGCGACCACACCAGCGTCCAGGCTGATGCCTCGTCGTGAGGCAACGGACTGACGGACATGCAGGTCATTGAGGAACCGCTTGATGTAGCGCGGGTTGCCGTGCAGCTTCTCATAGAGCAGCGGTGTCAGGCGGGTCGCGAAGGCCAACTCCTCCTCCATCGCCAGCCCAGCGATCTCACCAATGTCATCGACGTTGCCGCCGTCTCGGCGAACTTGGGCGCAGCGCTCGACAAGGGTCATGAGGTGTGCCGGTTCGGCACTGGTCTGTAGCTGGAGGAGCAGCAGATATGCCTGGGTGTCGAAGTGACTCAGCGCTGGGAGCGGGATGGTGGTCTGAACGATCTTATGTAGGTAGAGGGTGGCGGGGTCCTGCTCATCGGCGCTCTCCTCGGGCCGCCCGGTGGACTTGAAGCGGGTGCGGATGGCATCGGCAACCCGGTCCTCGTCGGCCGCGATGACGAACGACATCTTCGGCACCGCCAGGAAAAGGCGCATCGCCTCCAGGCTTTCGACGACCGTCTCCGGCAGGCAGCGGTCAAGATCGTCAATCAAGACGACGACTGCACGGATGTGCTTCAGGTCGGCGGAGTCGATCAGCTCGGCGAACTCATCGCGGAATGCTTCCAGGCCGCGCACGGACTGCTCGTCACCCTCCTTGGGCTTGACCAGCTCGACAAGCTTGTCGAAGTCGGGGATCTGCAGCGTCAGTGACGACGTGGCTGCCAGCTTGATCGCTTTTGCCCAATCGATACGCTTGCCAAGCCGCATCAACAGGTTCTTGGCTTTGTCCGTCTTGGTGGCTGAACCTGCGACTTCGGTAGCAAGAGCAGCCAAGACCTCAGCGATGAGGCTCTCCTTGGCACCCGTCGTCGGGTCGTAGCGCCACGGGTCGGTCTGGATGACCAGAACCTTGTCCTCGGGCGTCGCCCGTCGATCAAGCTCCTGGGCCACGAGGCCGAGCACCGTGGTCTTGCCGCTCCCCCAGCTTCCGGACAACCCCAGAGCTACGGGATCTAGCGCCGCGTCGAGAAGCGCATCGGCCACTGTCTGGGCAACCGCATTGAACGAAAGCAAGTCCATGTTCGCTGGATCGTCCGACCATAGCAACAGTCTTGCGTCTATCGGTTGCATCACTCTTTGTCTCCGACGAGTTCTCCCCGGAAGGCCCTGGCGATAGCCGCATGACCGGTACGACCAAGAAGATTAGACGCGGCGTTGACCCGGCTGAGGATATTTTCACTGGCTGTCAACGCTCGTTCCACCCGGCGAACGATCTCTCTCTGCTCATCGATTGGAGGAAGAGGAATCGGCATGGCACCCAGCTTGGTGCCGTTTATGTTCGACTGGCTTACGCCATCAGTCTTAACCTGGCGCGCCCAGAGGCGTCCCCAGGCTGAGCCAATCCAGTAGTTAGCGAACTCCGGCACTACCGTCTGCTCATGGAATCGGACACGAATCAAGTAAGACGCGAACGTGGCCTGATCCGAGCCACGCCATACGGCACTCTTCCCCACAAGTTCAGGACTGTTGGTTCGGTTGAACAGGAGGTCTCCGTCGTGCAACATCAGACGTTCAACCTCAGCGTCAATGGTCATATACTTCAGATTTGCGAGATCAAGTACACCGTCCTGGATGTTGCCCATCCGAAGAACTGGAACGCCATCGACTCCGGTATCTGCCTTACGCGATGTGCCGTATTCAAGCACAGTCGCAATGCTTGCGATGGTTGTCACTACATAACAATCCGGCAGATTCGGTACATCAATGGTGGACTCGGCAAGCTGTCCGCTCTTCCGCTGTTTGCGGAGGCCGGTTATTCTGTCGAGGTCTACAACTCGGGCATCAGGATATTCCTCACGCCAATCTCCCGTCAGGCGGCCTGAGCAGGCTGCGGCAAGGATTGCCTGCCGAAAGTTGGTCAGAATGGCGCGCGCGTGGACTAGGTGCGACAGAGCGGCGATGTGACGGGTGTCGATTTCTTCGAGACGTTCAACGATGCAGGTTTGTTCGGGAAGTGACGGCAGGGGCAGTGGCAGTTTACTGAGAACCTTTCGCCCCACGCTAGCCTGAGAGACATGGTTGTTGGCGATCTGGGTGAAGACTCCACGTACCCAGCATGCGTGCAGGTACCGCGCAAGATACTCAGGCACCATTTGATCAGGGTCAGTTCGCAGCCTAGTCATGTGATTCGAGAATGCCGGTGAGTCATTGCCGTCAAAGAACGCGGTCTTACCAACCAGTTCAAGGCTGTTCGTGTTGTTAAAAACCACGTCACCTCGCCGCAGGCGTCGTTCGGGTCGGTCGGCGAGCGCAGGGTCGATTGACTTAACAACAGCACGATCAATTCTCCCGGATGTCGTGACGTTCATTGGCCGAAAGTGTGGAAGACCGCTGCCATCGCTGTTGTGTGCGCCGGAGGCGAAGCCCGATTGAATATCTGCCAACACCGAGCCGACCTTGGTCAAGGTCCACCCCACAGGGAGATCTGGGCCGTCAAACCTCGTCATGCCTCGTCCTCGTCACCGAGCAACTCCTGCAATTTGGCCATCTCTGCAACGGCTTGCTCAAGTTCGGTTAGCGCACTAACCAACAACTCGGCAGGGTCGTTAGCATCATCCGGGTCATCGAGTTCCTCGTCGCGTAGCCACTTGAAACTGTCAATCTTGTAGTTGCGGTCCTTGATTTCGTCGATGTTGAAGACGCGCCAACGATCTTCGGCCGAGTCGCTGGTATTGCGAATCGCCTGGCCGTTGGGGTTGGCTCCGTAACACGCTTCGAACTCCGCGAAATGGGCGTCAGTCAGCGGACGGGACTTCTTGGTGATCTTTGGGACATTCGCGCGGGCGTTATAGACCCACACCTTGGTGGTTGGACGGCCTTTAACGAAGAAGATGACGTTGGTCTTAGTGCCGTCTGTGTATGGGTTGAAGGTCCCGCGCGGGCAGCGCAGGACGGTATGCACGTCGGCGTCTTCCATGAGAATTTTGAAGACCTCACCAGCCTTGTCAGCGAACAACACGTTGTCGGGTACAACAACGGCGGCTCGGCCTCCAGGCTTGAGGATGGTCAGCACGTGCTGCAGGAAGTTGAGCTGCTTATTGGCGGTCTCGATCGTGAAGTCGTCGCGATGCGGAACGTGGCTGGCCCCACGGTTTCCGAAGGGCGGGTTGGTAAGCACCACGTCAAAGCGCTGACGGCTCGGCACCTCATAGATGGAATCACCGAGGACGATGTGCGGTTCGACCTGGTGCAAATACATGTTCATCAAGGCCAGGCGACGTGGCCGGGCGACGAGCTCTTGCCCGTAGTAGGTCGACATCTTGACGCGCTTCGCCGTCTCACGGTCAAGCGCACCGCTGGTCTGTTCCTTGAGCCACTCATACGCGGCCACAAGGAAACCGCCAGTACCGCAGGCTGGATCGGTGATGGTGAACTGCTTACTCGTGCGCGGATCGGGCTGGATCATCCGCACCATGGTGCGGATGAGTGGACGCGGTGTGAAGTATTGGCCGGCGCCCTTCTTCCCCTCCGCGGCGGACTTCTCCAGCAGACCCTCGAACGCGGCAGCCTTGACGTCAACGTCAAGGCTGGTCCACTCCGTCTCGTCGGTGGCCTTGATCAGACGTGCGAGCGTGGCCGGATTGGCGAGTCGGTTTTGTGAACCAGAAAAGATGTCGCCAAGGATGCCTGGCTGCTTGCCGAGGGTACGGAGGGCATCCTCGTAGGCATCGACGAGGTCAGTGCCGGACTGCTTGCGTAGGTACTTCCAGTCGGTGCCCTCGGGTAGGTTGACGCCCTGTTCGTCGGCCATCTTGAGGAACAACAGATACGTCAGTTGCTCGATGTAGTCTCCATAGTCGACGCCGTCGTGGCGCAGTGTGGAGGCGAAGCCCCAAAGTTTTCCAACGACGTCGGTCATGCGGCGACAAGCTCCTCATTCAGGTTTTCAAGCAAGGTGGACAGGTGGCTGTTGAAGACGCGATTAGCGCGTGTCCAGCCACCGCGGGATGACAGGATCGGGATGAGGTCGAAGTCCTCACGGTCGATCGAAAGGTTCGCGATGAGGTGCTGCTCGATGTATGCCAGCCACTGTCGCTGCTCGGACGTGAGTTGGTATCCGGCTGTCACCTTGGTGAGGGCGGTCTGAACGCGTTCTTGTGCGGTCAGTAGTGGAGCGGTGTCCAATGCGGCGTGCTTGACCATCGAGATGATGTCGACCAGCGCCTTGCTGTACGTGGCACGGAACGCGCGCTCCAGGTTGGTCTCAGTAAAGTGCTCAGGTGCCCGACTCAACACGTCGCGAAGGTCGCTCAGCGCAGCTGGATTCCAGCCCTTCGGGCGCTTCAGCAGGACTGAAATGGCGTCGACCTTCTCAGCCTCGGAACGAACGAACTCAGTGAACGCGACCAGATAGTCCTCGGGCTTGTACTGCTGTCCTGCGGCACCTCGGATCAGCCACTCGGAGCTGACCGTGTCGATGGCGCTGCTGGCCACAACAAAGGTTCGACTGCCGCGCGGGTAGTTCTCCAGTAGATCCTGGAACGCAGGGTCACGGAGAATTCGCATGGTGCCGGTGAAGGTGCTGCGCAGCAGGGTCGGCAGCTTCGAAGCCCAATCCGCCATGTCGCCGTCGGGGATGAACCGGGCGAAGGCATCGTAGGCTTCGCCACTCATTGATTTGGCTATGCGTTGGAGACGCTTAACCAGGCGACGGGTGTTGTAGTCACGGTCCTTGTTCTGCCAGATCTCGTCGATAATCTGCGTGGTTGACTTGTTGTCGCTCTCGGCTGGCTCGGCGTTGATACCCGTCGTGTTCTTGAAGTAGGCCATCAGACTGCCGTCGAAGCAGTCAAAGACGACGAAGCAGTTCTTGTCGGGCGCCTTGTCGCCGCCCAAGCGGGTGCCGCGACCGAGCATCTGCTCGAAGAGGATGCGGGACTTAACCGGACGCAGGAAGACAAGAAACTCCAGGTCAGGGATGTCGACGCCCGTGGTAAGTAAGTCGACCGTAACAGCGATCCCGGGTTTGGGCCGGTTGCGAAACTCACGGATGCGCTGGAGTGGTCGGTCGACCCGGCCGGTGACTTTGGAGACGAAGTCCTCGCCACGCCCAAAGAGCTCTCGGGCCATGCCGACAAGCTGGTCGGCATGCGAGACATGCGGCATGTCGTTGGCTGCGAAGATCAAGGTCTTTGGGAAGCGGCCGTGCTCGGCTTCGAACTCGTCGGCGTAGCGCTTGAGCTCTTGGAGGATCTTGCGGTTGGAATCCGGGGCCGTCACCTTGCGCTCCACCTCAGTGGCGTCGAAGGCGCGCTCGTCCTCTAGGAGGTCAAGTTGCTTAGTCCCGGTCTCCGGGTCTATTTGATCGACCTGTTCGCCTTCACGCAGGAATACGCCGTTGATGCGGACATCGGAGCGGAGCTTCACGACGTCGTAGTCGACGAGGTAGCCCTCTCGAACGGCCCGTTCGTACTCGTAGCGGTACACCATGGTCTCGAAGTAGGCCACCGTATGGGCGGCCGGCGTCGCCGTCAGACCTATCTTGACGGCATCGAAATGATCGAGTGTGTCGCGCCAGATGGCGCGTTCCTTGGCTGAGTAGCCTCGGTGGCATTCATCCGCAATGATCAAGTCAAACGCATGAATCGGGATGTCGAGCTGCTCGACATCCGCGTCAATCTCGTCGTCGTCAATCTTGAGAGCATGTTTGCCACCAAACAGGTTCATAGCCATACGCTGAATAGTTGCTACGTACACGAATGCGTCACCGAGCTGCGGATCGGTGAGCATTAAATTTGGCATCGCCGAAGTGTCGAATGTAATATCGACGCCGAAGTCCTCGCGCTTGAATGCCTGTGAATAGAGGGGGTAAATCTTGTCGAACTTCATACCTGGTTCGGCCTCGAACGAGACGAACTCGCGCACCGTCTGAGCGGCCAGCGCGCGCCTGTCCACCAGGAACAATACCCGACGAGCCACCTTGGACTTCATTAGACGGTAGGTCTCATTCACCGTGGTCAACGTCTTGCCGGTGCCTGTGGCCATGGTAACAAGCATCTTGCGCTTACCTTCAGCAATGGCCTGCTCGATCGCCTGGTTAGCCTCCACCTGATATGGCCGAAGTCTCTGATTAACCGTTACCTGCGCGAGAGTAGTAAGCTCGGCGTCTGTATCACGGCTTAGCATCTCTGCGAGCGCTGCGGGTGTGTGAAAGGCTGAAACAATCCGTGATCGGTTCTGCTCACGCCGGACGTCATGAAAGTGGATCTGCTCGCCGTTGGTCGCATACAAAAACGGCACCCCGAATTCGCCACGGATCATGGGTGTCGAAGGAATGCCACGCGAGTATCGCTCGGCCTGGGTTAGCACACCCTGAGGACCCACGGTGATCTTCTTGGCTTCGACCACACCACGTACCTCGCCACCATCGGTCAGCGCGTAGTCGGCAGGTCCTGCCGTAGTCGGCCACTCCTCGACAGCTGATGGGTGTGGCGGAGGTGAGTGCGAGAGCGAGGACACGTACGGTGTGACTGACCAGCCTGCGGCCGTCAGCCTCGGGTCGATGCGACGCTTACGCGTGGCCGCCTCACGCTCCACAAGAACCTCCACAAACCGACACCACGTCCTCCTTGCTACCAAGCGCGCCCGTACCTCGGATGGCACAGGGAGTAGCGGCGATGTCGAGTCTAGTAGTGAACCCCGACAGAACGCAGGGGCAGGAACCGCTCGAAGGCTGGTCACACACGGTCACAATCTCCACCTGAAGGCAGCTTTGAGGCATGGACCTGCCGCAGGGGTTGCACCCGATCCCGCAATAGCGCTGCGCCGCCTCGAAATGCACACCCTTGCCCAAAGATGCTTCCCCCTCAACCTGCTCCCACCAATACATCCCCGCACCTCCGCCCCGCCCGTCACAGCGAAGCCCCAGGAAACAGACAGAAATCGCACGTCCTCGGAAGGAGCAGCAATATGACCAGCG
>Ga0136613_10002228_pt1 | contig 10328 bp, 7 predicted proteins | sample AntDrymUQ2722106_2_FD_106649 | JGI IMG/M metagenome (GOLD analysis project Ga0136613, IMG submission 106649) | Polar desert sand microbial communities from Dry Valleys, Antarctica - metaG UQ272 (21.06) | ecosystem: Environmental > Terrestrial > Soil > Desert | place: Antarctica: Dry Valley... | reverse complement strand
TTCGTCGGCTCGTCGAGCAGCAGCACGTTCGGCTCGTCGAGCAGCAGCCGCAGCAGCTGAAGGCGCCGACGCTCACCTCCGGACAGGTCACCGACCCGGGCCGTCAGCCGATCCCCCGTGAACCCGAAGCGCTCGAGCATCGACGTGGCCGTCACGTCACGCCCGTCGACCGCTGCGACTCGTCGAATCTCCTCCACCGAGTCGAGCACCCGCCGCTGCGGGTCGAGGTCGTCAAGGGCCTGCGTCAGCTGGGCGAGACGCACGGTCCGACCGGTCCGGAGGCGACCCGAGTCAGGTGCCGCCTCGCCGCTCAGCACGTCCAGGACCGAGGTCTTGCCGGCCCCGTTCACCCCGATGAGGCCGATCCGGTCCCCCCGCCCGATCCGCCAGGTGACCCGGTCGATGAGGTGACGGCCGCCTCTGGTGATGGTGGCGTCCTCGAGATCGAGGACATCCTTGCCGAGGCGGGCGGCCGCGAACGCCTGCAGCTGCACCACGTCGCGCGGCGCCGGCTCGTCGGCGATGAGCACCTGTGCCGCGTCGATACGGAACTTCGGCTTGGCTGTGCGGGCTGGAGGTCCGCGACGAAGCCACGCGAGCTCCTTGCGCATCAGGTTCTGACGTCGCGAGTCGGCGGCTACCGCCTGCCGCGTCCGCTCCGCCTTGGCAAGGACGAACGCGGCGTACCCACCGGCGTAGCCGTCAACCTGGGCGTCGTGGACCTCCCACGTCGTCGTACAGACGGCATCGAGGAACCACCGGTCGTGGGTGACGACGACGAGCGTCAGCGGCTGCGAGACGAGGTGGGCGGCGAGCCAGTCGACTGCCTCGATGTCCAGATGGTTTGTCGGCTCGTCGAGCAGCAGCAGATCGAGGTCGCTCAAGAGCAGCGCGGCCAGCGCCACCCGGCGACGCTCTCCACCGGAGAGGTCGCCGACGGAGCGGTCCAGCTCCACGTCGCCGAGCAGGCTGGCGACCACGTCTCTGGCGGCGGGGTCGGCTGCCCATTCGTGGTCGGCCAGGTCACCGAGCACCACCGCGCTCACCATGGCCGCCGGGTCCAGCTCGTCGTGCTGACCGAGCAGGCCGATGCGCAGCCCGCGGGTCTGGGTCACCCGCCCGTTGTCCACGGCCACCGTCTTGGCCAGGATGTGGAGAAGCGTGGTCTTGCCGTCCCCGTTGCGCCCGACGACCCCGATCCGGTCGGCGTGCTGCACCCCCAGGCTCACGTCGCTGAGCAGCGGCCGGACGCCGTACGCCTTGGAGACCTTCTCGAGGTTGACGAGGTTGCCTGTCATGTCACGACGCGGGCCCCGGGCACCGGACCGCGGGCACGCTGCACAGATCGGCACATCCCCGAGCTCGCGAGCGCAACGGCAAGGTCGACGGCGTGGTCCTCGTCCGAGGCGAGGAAGAGACATGTGGGCCCGGAGCCCGAGACCATGGATCCCAGCGCTCCGAACTCGTCTCCACGCTCCATCGTGCGTCTGAGCGCCGGTCGCATCCGCAGTGCAGCGGCCTGGAGGTCGTTGTGCAGGGCCGCCCCCACGGCATACGGGTCGCCGCCTCGTAACGCCGTCATGAGCTCCTCGGGCACGGCGGGATCCGGGGGCGGCTCGGACCCTCGGGCGCGGTCCAGCTCGGCGTACACCTCGGCTGTGGAGAGGCCGGTGTCTGAGTATGCCAGCACCCATTCGTATGTGCCTCGGGCCAGCACCGGCGACATCGTCTCGCCACGCCCGGTGCCTACGGCAAGCCCCCCGGCGAGGCAGAACGGGACGTCACTTCCCAGCTGCACGGCCATCTCGCCGAGCTCCTGCCGTGTCGCGCCGGTGCCCCAGAGCGCGTCGCACGCCACCAGCGCGCCAGCCGCATCCGCGCTTCCACCCCCCAGGCCACCCGCCACCGCGATCGTCTTGTGGATGCTGAGAGCCACTCCGTGATCGACCGCGTACGTCGCTGCGAGCAGCCGAGCCGCACGCAGGGCAAGGTTGGAGTCATCGCGAGGGAGGTCGCCCGCGCCCTCACCTGTCAGCTTGAGGTGGTAGCCGCCGGACTCGGCCTCGCGCGCCTTGACCTCGTCATAGAGGGAGATCGCCTGGTAGACCGTCGCGACCGAGTGGTATCCGTCAGCGTGCGGAGCTCCCACGCTGAGCCCGAGGTTGACCTTCGCCGGGGCCCGGACTGTCACGGTGGTCACGCGCACAGGCTACGGGGAGCGCTGGAGGCACTCGGCAACCCGCGCGAACTCGACGACTCCGAGGTCCTCCCCGCGCACCGTCGGGTCGACGCCGGCGGCCAGCAGAGCCGCCGCGGCGGCGGCGTTCGACCCGGCCAGGCCCGCCAGTGCAGAGCGCATCATCTTGCGCCGCTGACCGAACGCCGCGTCGACGACGGCAAAGACCTGCTCGCGCGTGGCGGTGCTTGCCGGAGGTGTACGCCGCCGCATCGCCACCAGGCCGGAGTCGACGTTGGGCGCCGGCCAGAAGACGGTGCGGCCGATCAGCCCGGCCCGACGAACCTCGGCGTACCAGGCCGCCTTGACGCTGGGCGCTCCGTAGATCCTCGACCCCGGGGGTGCGACCAGCCGGTCCGCGACCTCGCGCTGCACCATCACAAGGACCCGCTCGAGCGAGGGCAGCCCCTCCAACAGGCTGAGCAGGACCGGGACCGCGACGTTGTAGGGCAGGTTTGCCACCATGGCGGTGGGGGCCGGTTCCGGTAGGTCACCGTCACTCAGCCGGAGCGCGTCGGCCTCGACGACCTGGAGACGGTCAGCCTGCTGCGGAGCGAAGTGAGCGACCGTGTGGGGGAGGGCGGCGGCGAGGACGGGGTCGATCTCGACGGCTGTCACCCGGTGGCCCCGCTCCAGCAGCGCGAGGGTCAGGGAGCCGAGACCGGGGCCGACCTCGAGCACGACGTCGTCGGGGGCCAGCCCAGCCGCCCGCACGATCCGGCGCACCGTGTTGGCGTCGACGACGAAGTTCTGGCCGCGGTGCTTCGTCGGCCGCACGTCGTACCGGGTGGCCAGCGAACGCACCTCCGCCGGCCCGAGGAGCCTGCGACCGGCGGGTGGAGACGACCCTGTGCTCACCCAACCGGTGATATCACACCGCCGCGGGGCGCTGACTCAGCCCAGACCCAGCTGAGAGGAGCACGACGGCCACGCACCCCAGCCCTGGGCCGCTTGGACCTTCTCGGCAATCGCGATCTGCTGCTCGCGGCTGGCTAGGTTGGCTGTCGACGCGTAGGCGCCGCCGCCGTAGGCAGACCAGGTGCTGGGGCTGAACTGCAGCCCGCCGTAGTAGCCGTTGCCGGTGTTGATGGCCCAGTTGCCACCGGACTCACACCGAGCGAGCTGGTCCCACACCGACGAGCCGGGCTGGTAGTCGGGAGCGGGAGCCGGCGCTGGGGCGGGGGTCGGAGGGGGCGCAGGGGCTGGGGTCGGAGGGGGCGCAGGCGCGGGAGCGGGCGTGGGGGCCGGTTCAGGCGTGGGGGCCGGTTCAGGCGCGGGGGCCGGCGCCGGATCACGCGTCAAGGCGGGGGGCAGCTCGAAGTCGGGGACCGGCGCGGGTTCGGGGGAAGGCGTAGGGTCGGGGACCGGCGCGGGGGCGGGAGCCGGGGTAGGTTCGGGAGCCGGAGCAGGGGCCCGCGTCAAGGCGGGAGGCAGCTCGAAGTCGGGGACCGGCGCGGCGGCGGGAGCCGGGGGCGGCGTGGGTTCAGGGGCTGGTCGCACCATGGTGCCGTGCAGCTCGACCCTGGCGACCGGCGCGACGAGCAGCTCGCGGGCTACGACGCGCTTGCGCTCGAGCTCGCCATTCACACGGATGACCTTGTGGGTCACACGCTGTGTTCCAGCCGTGCCGTCACGTGAGATCCGCGTCTCGCCGGCGTACATGTCGTCGGTCTCGCGCACGACTGTCTCGTAGGGCAGCGACCCGGTCACGAACGTCTTCTTCTTCAGCACTCGGGTCACGACGACTACCGTGTCGCCATCGAGCGTGGCACCCAGACGTGGCTCCACCTCGTCGTGCCTGCCGAGCTCGACGTCCTGGTCAAGCAGCGCCTCCCCGACGGTGAGCCCTGTGGTGGTCATCGCGACCGGCTCATGTCGACCGATGACGAGCCGCACGTCCTTCGGCGTACGGACGACGAGGGTGAGGCCGTCACGGCCGATGTACGACGAACGGCTCGTCGACAGCTCTGAGCCGGCGAGGAAGCGCTGGCCGATCTGCGCGAGCGCCGCGTCGACGCTCCTAGCCGTCGTCCAGTAGGTCTGCCTCTCACCATCCACCTTGAGAGCCAGCTGTCGGCCATAGGAAACGGCGATGCGCGTGCGCTCGCCGATCTCGCTGTCGAGAGCCGGCGCGACGGCGTCACGGTCTCCGACCTCGACACCCTGGGCCTCCAGGACCTCGCCGACGGTGTCACCGTAGGTGGTGATCGTCTTCTCCTCGCCGTCGACGGCGACGGTCACGGACTTACGGGCTGACGCGAAGACCACGGTGCCGACGACAAGGGTCGCGGCAAGCATGGCGGTAACGAGCGCGACAATGAACCTCTTCGACACGATGCTCCAGGGAAATAGATGCGATCCGGCTCACGGGTCGGTGCCTCGTGGTGTGGGGGGCGCGCAGATGTCGGGTTGGGGCGCACCCCGCTCGCCAGGCGAACAAGTGCCCGACCATGCCAGACAATGCCCACCGATGCAAAGGCGAGCGCCGGTGTTGAGGCGACAGACGTGACTCGGCTCACGCGGCCCCAGCGGGAAGTTAGATCACACCCACCACATCGGTCACAGACGTCATCAGCGACCCCATCCGCCGCCGAAGGCCGCATCGGTGTTGGCGTCGATCGCCTTGCAGAGCTGCTCCAGTCCGACCCCTCGCACCTCGGCCATCGTGCGGACTGTGGTCGGGATCAGGTACGACGCGTTGGGTCGGCCCCGGTGGGGCATCGGCGTCAGGAACGGCGCATCGGTCTCGACCAGGATCCGGTCGATCGGCGCGACCGCGAGGGCTTCGCGCACACCCTGCGCGTTCTTGAACGTCACGGTGCCGGCAAAGGACAGGTAGGCACCTCGGGCGAGACAGGCGCGGGCGAAGTCGGCGTCGCCGGAGAAGCAGTGCAGCACCGTCCGGTTGGGAGTGCCGTGCTCGTCGAGCATGGCCAGCACGTCCTCGTGGGCGTCACGATCGTGGATGACCAGCGTCTTGTCGTAGCGGTGGGCCATCGCGATGTGGGCGGCGAACGACCGCTTCTGCGCGGCGATGCCCTCAGCTCCGGTGCGGTAGTAGTCGAGGCCGGTCTCGCCGACTGCGCGGACGCGGGGTGACGACACGACGAGCCGCCCGATCTCGGTCAACCCCTCGTCGAGACGACCGACGGCATCGAGTCTCGGCGCCTCGTTGGGATGGATCGCCACCCCGGCGACGATGGCGTCGTACGTCGTCGCGGTCTCGACAGCCCACGCCGCTCCAGGCAGGTCACAGCCGATCTGGACGATGCGGGGCACCCCGACACTCGCTGACAGCTCCAGCGCCGCGGCGGGGTCGAGCCAGGAGTCGCCGTCCTGGATGTCGAGGTGGCAGTGGTTGTCGACGACCGGGACAGGCAACGGCTCGGGCAGCGGTGGACGCCTGACGTCACGCGTGCTCCCGAACTCCGCGCTGACCCGCGACCTGGCCGGCTGGGTCATCGGCGCGGCCTCACGAGGCCGCCTCGGTCAGCCGCGGGAACAAGGCCGCCCCTTTGGTCAGCGTCACTCCGGCCGGGAGCTGTCCCCAGCGTCCGGCGTCCTGCACCCGCTGCTGGGCAAGTGCGCCAAGCCCCTCAGCACCCAACGCCTCCCACAAGACACGTGACGTCTTGGGTAGCACGGCGTTGTGCAGGACCGCCACCGCCCGAAGTGACTCCGCCGCCGCGTACAGGATCGTGGCGAGCCGGGCACGACCCTCGGGGGACTGGTCCTTGGCGACCCTCCACGGCTCCTGCTCGGTGACGTACCCGTTGACGACGCTGACGAAGTCGGCGACCGCACCGACACAGTCGTGGATGGCGACGCGGTCGATCGCCTCGTCGGCACGGGTGGCCGCCGCCGCCAGCGCGGTCGCCAGCTCTCGCTCGGCCGCGCCTGCGGCCCCGGCTTCGGGGAGCACACCGGCGAAGTACTTGCCGACCATCGCGGTCACCCGAGAGGCCAGGTTGCCGAGGCCGTTGGCGAGCTCGCTGGTGTAGACGGCGCTCATGTGCTCCCACGAGAAGCTGCCGTCGGAGCCGAACACAATCGTCTTCATGAAGTAGTAGCGGTAGGCGTCGGATCCGAACGTGTCGACGATCTCGCTTGGGTGGATCGCGGTGGCCTTGGACTTGCTCATCTTCTGGCCGCCGACCTGCAACCAGCCATGTGCGAAGACCCGTCGCGGTACGTCGACACCGGCCGCCATCAGCATCGCCGGCCAGATCACGGCGTGGAAGCGAAGGATGTCCTTGCCGACGAGCTGCACGTCGGCCGGCCAGATCCGTTCGAACCTCTCAGGGTCGGTGCCGAAACCGGCCGCAGTCGTGTAGTTGAGAAGCGCGTCGATCCACACATAGAAGACGTGCTCGTCGTCCCACGGGACGGGGACGCCCCAGTCGAAGGTGGAGCGCGAGATCGAGAGGTCCTGCAGTCCCTGCTTGACGAAGGCGATGACCTCGTTGCGGGCGCTGTGAGGCTGCACGAACGTCGGGCTCGTCTCGTAGAGCTCGAGCAGCCGGTCGGCGTACCTGCTCAGGGCGAAGAAGTAGTTGGCCTCCGACAGCGTCTCGACAGCCCGCTCGTGAATCGGGCACAGCTTGAGACCCTCCGCGCCGTCGATCAGCTCGGCGGGGAGCTTGAACTCCTCACACGAGATGCAGTACGGGCCCTCATAGGTGCCCTCGTAGACGTCGCCACGGTCATAGATCGTCTGCCAGAACTCTCGCACGCGCTCGACGTGGCGCTTCTCGGTCGTGCGGATGAAGTCGTCGTTGCTGGCGTCCACGACCTCCAGCACCGGCTCCCACTCGGTCTCGACGAGCTTGTCCGCCCACTCCTGAGGGGTGACCCCGTGCTGCTCGGCAGCCTCGAGCACCTTCTGGCCATGCTCGTCGGTGCCGGTCAGGAACACCACGTCCTCTCCCCGCTGACGATGCCAGCGCGCGAGGACGTCCGCCGCCACGGTGGTGTACGCGTTGCCGATCGACGGCGGAGCGGTCACGTAGTAGATCGGGGTCGTGACGTAGAACGCCGTGGCGGGTTGAGCAGGCATGGCACAACCCTAATGGCGGCTGTCCACCGACTTGTCAGGGTGCAGTGGACGCCGAGACGCTGGCGTGCCTCTGACAGGTCGGGCTCAGTGGCGGTGGGCGGCGGCGTACACGGTCTTCTTCGGTATGCCGGTCCGGCGCGCCACCGTGGCGACCGCGTCCTTCGTAGTCATGCCCGCCTCGACCTCGGCAGCCACCAGGGCTCGGACAGCCTCGTCGTCGAGATCGGCCGGGCCGACACCAGCGGCGCCCGACACGACAAGGGTCACCTCGCCGCGGACGCCGTCGGCCGCCCACGTCACCAGCTCCGAGAGCGGGCCGCGGCGCACCTCCTCGTGTGTCTTGGTCAGCTCGCGGCAGACCGCGGCACGCCGTACCCCGCCGAACGCCTCGACCAGAGCAACCAGCGCCTGCTCGGTGCGGTGGGGCGCCTCGAAGAAGACCATCGTCCGCGGCTCGTCGACCAGCTCAGCCAGCCGGCGCGCTCGCTCACCGGCCTTGCGAGGCAGGAAGCCCTCGAAGCAGAACCTGTCGACCGGTAGGCCTGACACCGCCAGCGCGGTGAGGACGGCGGAGGGGCCGGGGACTGCGGTGACGTCGATACCTGCATCGACGGCAGCGGCGACCAGTCGGTAGCCGGGGTCGGAGACGCTCGGCATGCCGGCGTCGGTGACCAGCACGACACACGCACCGGCCCGGAGCATGTCCAGCAGCTGAGGTGTGCGTTGTGACTCGTTGGCGTCGAAGTAGGACACGATGCGCCCCGTCAGCTCGATGCCGAGCTCGCGGGTGAGGCGGCGCAACCTGCGGGTGTCCTCGGCCGCCACGACATCCGCGCCCGCCAGCTCCGTGACCAGTCGCGGAGACGCGTCCTGGACCCGCCCGATCGGGGTTCCCGCCAGCACCAACGGCATACCGGCATCCTCCCAGGCCGGGGTCGGACACCGCCCTTGCCCCGCACTCTCGCCCCGTACTCTCCCGCGCCGCGCGAGGAGGTTGTCGTACAACCTCATCTGGTCCAGCCTGTCGATCGTGACCGTACGATGGCGGGCGTGACAACGACGACGGCTGCTCCGCCCAGCGAGAGCGCCGGCAAGCACAGCGCGACTGCCGACAAGCGAAGCACGTCAGTCGTCCTGCTGGGCAGCACGATCGACGGAGAGCCGCTGCCGCGTGTCCGCCGCCGCCTGACACCGCCGTCGTACCGCAGCGGGGTCCTCTGGGGCTGGCTCGCTCCGCTGGTCGTCACCCTCTGCGCCGGCATCCTGCAGTTCTGGAGCCTCAGCACGCCTCACGACATCACGTTCGACGAGACGTACTACGCCAAGGACGCCTACTCGCTGCTCGTCAAGCAGCATGCCACCAACTTCATCAACGACGGCGACGACGAGAACGGCAGCGAGGCCGACGCCAAGATCAACGCCGGTACGACGGAGGGGATCTTCGAGGACGGGCCGAGCCTCGTCGTGCATCCCGAGGTCGGCAAGTGGATGATCGCCGCCGGCGAGTGGATGTTCGGCATGACGGCCTTCGGCTGGCGATTCTCCTCAGCACTGATCGGCACTCTGATGGTGCTGGTGATGTGCAGGCTGGTGCGGCGACTGACCGGGTCGACGCTGCTGGGCTGTGTCGCTGGAGCGCTGCTTGCCCTCGACGGGTTGCACTTCGTGATGTCACGGATCGCGCTGCTGGACATCTTCTTGGCGTTCTGGCTGCTGTGCGCGGTCCACTGCCTGGTGGCGGACCGCGACTGGGCAAGGGCAAAGCTGGCGCGAAGGTACGAGATCTCCCCGCCTTTCGACACCTGGGACTTCGGTCCGGTGCGCGGCTTCCTGCTGCGGCCGTGGCGGATCGCGGCAGGTGTCTGCTTCGGCCTCGCGGCAGGCACGAAGTGGAGCGCGGTCTTTGTGGTTGCAGGCTTCGGTCTGCTCAGCTGGGCCTGGGACTCGGGCATGCGCCGATCGATCGGGGTCCGGTGGGCGCCGCTGAAGTCGCTCGTCGCCGACGCGATCCCGTCGTTCTTCACGATCATCGTCGTCGGTTTCGTGGTCTACGTCGGAAGCTGGGGGGGATTCCTCACCCACGCGCAGGAGTACGAGGACGCCTTCGGCACCGCGTATGACGCGAACGACTGGACGTGGAGCTCGGTCGACGACAAGCCGACCTCGACGCTTGGAGACACCCGGCACGACCTCAACATGTTGTGGAACTACCACAAAGAGGTCTACATGTTCCACACCGGTGACTTCATCAAGGACGCGACGCATCCGTTCCAGTCGGACCCCGCTGGCTGGCTCGTCATGAACCGTCCGCTGGGGATCGCCTCGTTGTCGGGCGACAGCTCGGTGATCGCGAACTGTCCTGAAGGCGAGGAGTGCGTCAAGCAGATCATCGCGCTCGGCACGCCCATCCTCTGGTGGGGCGGTGTGCTCGCCCTCTTCGCCAGTCTCGGCTACTGGCTGACCCGGCGCGACTGGCGGTTCGGCATCCCCGTCGTCGGGGTGTTGACGACATGGCTGCCGTGGTTCTGGAACGACCAGCGCCCGATCTTCTTCTACTACGGGATCTCCATCATCCCGTTCACCGTGGTGGCGGTGACGCTCGTGCTGGGCAAGATGCTGGGGAAGAGGCGGGCATCGTACGAGCGGCGCCTGATCGGCTCAGTCGCTGTCGGGCTGTTTGTGCTCGCCGTCGCGTTGAACTTCGTCTACTTCTATCCGATCTGGACGAACGGGCTGTTGTCGAACGCCGCGTGGAACGACCGGATGTGGCTCACCAACTGGCTCTGACCGGGTGAGCAGCCACCTCACGGAACGATCCGAGCCTCAGGCAGGCCGCACCGCCTCCGCCTCGGATCTTGCCACTGGTCCAACGTCAGGCGGTCAGCAATCCTACGCCGAGGCTGACCAGGCTGACTGCCAACAGCGCGCCGCCGGCGAACACGAGCGCGATCAGACGGTTCGGGTGCTCCCTGCCCTCGCCCATCGAGGAGAAGAAAAAGCCGCCTGACATCAGCAGCGCCGCGATGGCCACTCCAC
>Ga0136613_10002227_pt1 | contig 10330 bp, 7 predicted proteins | sample AntDrymUQ2722106_2_FD_106649 | JGI IMG/M metagenome (GOLD analysis project Ga0136613, IMG submission 106649) | Polar desert sand microbial communities from Dry Valleys, Antarctica - metaG UQ272 (21.06) | ecosystem: Environmental > Terrestrial > Soil > Desert | place: Antarctica: Dry Valley... | reverse complement strand
GACCGCCGAGAAGATCGTCTACGACGCGCTGTCGATCATCGCCGAGCGCACCGGCAAGGACCCGGTCGAGCAGCTCGAGCTGTCGATCAAGACGCTGACGCCGGTACTCGAGGTCCGCTCGCGCCGCGTCGGCGGCGCGACCTACCAGGTGCCGGTCGAGGTCCCGGCGCGGCGTGCTCGCACGCTGGCCGTGCGCTGGCTCGTCGAGTTCGCCCGCCAGCGTCGCGAGAAGACGATGGCCCAGCGCCTTGCCAACGAGCTGCTCGACGCGCAGTCCCAGCAGGGCGGCGCGTTCAAGCGCAAGGACGACATCTACCGCATGGCGCAGGCCAACAAGGCCTTCGCGCATTACCGCTGGTAGTTCTCCGCGTTCTAGACCGCATCGTCGGGGTACCCACGCGGGTTTGGTCATCGATGCTGCATGAGGTCCTGCCACATCACGGCCCCCGCGCATGGCACCCTATGCGGGTGAGATCTCGCTGGCTTGTGGTGCTGGGCGTGCTCTTGACTGTGCTTGCGCTCGGCAGTGCGAGCGCGGCGCAGGCGCGCTCCAAGGCGCCGCGGCTGACCGCCGTGCGCTGCGTGCCGATCACGTCCGTCGCCTGCAAGAAGGCCGTGCGCGTCAAGATCGGCAAGCAGATCCTCGTCAAGGGCCGCAACCTGTCCAAGGGGATGCGCGTGACGTTCCGGTGGCCGAAGGGGGCGCTCGCCACGAAGCTGCGGCGCACGCGCATCGGCTGGACGGTCCGGGTGCCGGAGGGCACGCGGGCGGGCACCGTCTCCGTGTCGGTGCGCAACCGGGCGGGGCGCCGGTCCAACAAGCGGCGGATCAGGGTTTTGTCGTCGGGTTCGAAGGAGGTGTCATTCCAAGCCGGCCTGCCGGCGGCGTTTCGCGGCAACGGGATGTGGATCTGGTACCTGTCGGCGAGCGACGGCGGCGATCTCGACGCCATCGCGGCCCGGGCTCGCCGCGCCGGGGTCACGACGGTGTTCGTCAAGAGCGCCGACGCCGACAAGGTCTGGGGCCAGTTCACGCCGTCGCTCGTGCTGGCGCTCCACGCTCGCGGGCTGCGCGTGTGCGCGTGGCAGTACGTCTACGGCGCCAAGCCCGTCGCCGAGGCGCGGGCCGCCGCCGCCGGCGTCGCGGCCGGCGCGGACTGCCTCGTCATCGACGCCGAGTCGCAGTACGAGGGCCGGTACGTCGCCGCGCAGCGCTACATGAAGGAACTGCGCGGCGCCATCGGCCCGAGCTACCCGCTCGGACTGACGTCGTTTCCGTATGTCGACTACCACCCGGGGATGCCCTACTCGGTCTTCCTCGCCCCCGGCAACGCGCAGGTCAACCTGCCGCAGGTCTACTGGAAGGAGATCGGCGGCTCCGTCGACGCCGTCAGCGCGCGCACCGTCGCGCACAACCGCATCTACGGCGCTCCGATGGCGCCGCTCGGCCAGGCCTACAACAACCCGTCGTCCAACGACGTCGCGCGCTTCCGCGCGCTGTGGGCGGGCTACGGCGCCGCGGGGCTGTCGTGGTGGAGCTGGCAGTCGGCGAGCAGTGCGACCTGGGCGACGCTGTCCGAGCCGGCCCCGGCGCCACTGGCCCTGCCCGATCCGGGCTGGCCGCTGCTCGACCGCGGTACGTCCGGCGACCAGGTCGTCTGGCTGCAGCAGCACCTCGCCTCGGTCGACGACTCGGTCCCGACGAACGGTAAGTTCGGCACATCCACCGAGGCGTCGCTGAAGCGCTTTCAGCGCTCGCGCGGCCTGCCGGCCAGCGGCGAAACGGATGCCGCCACGTGGGTCGCCGTCCTCGCGCTGCCGGTCCGCGCGGTGCAGTGGACGAACTGACGGGCGCCGCCGCCTGGGGGTGTTGTAGCCCGGCCATGTGGCTGGCGGAGGCGGGCCCCCCATGAATGATCCGGTTAGTCCCCTAGCCATTCGGCGCTTGTGCGCATAAACCGACCACGGCAGACTTGCACAGAGCGCGCCCGTGCTCAGCTATGAAGGGCGACGACGGAATGAAGCGCACGGACGAGATCATCATGGACGATGGCCCGCAGACATTCGATCCCGCGGCGGCGGTCCCGACGCTGCAGAACGGCATCGTCGACGGCGTGCAGAGGCTGGCTCGCCGCGGTCTGGTGGTCGCCGTGTCCGGCGGTGTGGACTCGGGCGTCGTGGCCGCGCTGTCCGCGGGCGCGATCGGTGCCGCGCACGTGATGTTGCTGCGGCTGCCCGAGCGCAGCCTCGGTGAGGAGTCCTCACGGCTGGGCTGCGAGCTGGCGCAGATGCTCGGTACCCCGACGGTCGAGGAGCCGATCAGCCCGATGCTGCAGGCACTCGGCTGCTACCGGCGACAGGACGAGGCGATCCGCGAGGTCTTCGACGATTACGAGCCCGGCTGGCCGTACAAGCTCGTACGCTCTGCGCCGACCGGCGGCATGATCGTGTTCTCCCTCGTCGTCGAGCGTCCCGACGGCCGGCAGGAGCGCCGGCGCCTGCCCTCCGCCGCGTACCGGGCGCTGCTGAGCGCGACGAACATGAAGCAGCGCGTCCGCAAGCTCATCGAGTACACGTGGGCCGACAAGCTGCATTACGCCGTCGCCGGCACGCCCAACCTGCTCGAGTACGACCAGGGCTTCTTCGTCAAGGGCGGCGACGGCCTGGCAGACATCAAGCCGATCGCCGGCCTGTACAAGCAGCAGGTGTTCGCGCTCGCCCGCCATCTCGGGCTGCCCGAGGGCATCGCCGGCCGGGCGCCGACGACCGAGACGTTCAGCCTGCCCCAGTCGCAGGAGGAGTTCTACTTCGGCTATCCCTACGAGCACATGGACGTGCTCGTCTGGGGAGAGCGCGGCGGGATCGCGGCGGAAGAGGTGGCGCGCCGGACGGGCCTGGACACAGTGGCCGTCGAGGCCGCATACCGGGAGATCGAACGCCGCCGTGCCGCCACCGCATATCTTCACGCGCCGGCCGTGATAGTCGGCGCGGAGGGGTCCGGCTGAGGTGTGCGGCATCGGCGGGATCGTGCGGACCGATGCCGCGGCCGCCGTCGGCGAGGCTCCGCTGCGGCGCATGGCCGCCGCGCTGGGTCATCGTGGCCCTGACGGCTTCGGCCTGGCGACCGGCCTCGGCGCGGGGTTCGCGTCGACCCGGCTTGCGATCTTCGACATCCCGGGCGGCTGGCAGCCGATCTGCACCGAGCGCGGCGCGCTGCTCGTCTACAACGGCGAGGTCTACAACCACCCGGAACTGCGCGCGGAGCTGGCGCGCGCGGGGATCACGACGCGCTCGTCGACCGACACCGAGGTCGTCCTGCGACTGCTCGAGCGCGACGGGCTGCGCGCGCTCGACCGGCTGAACGGCCAGTTCGCCTTCGCGTGGTGGGAGCCGCGCGAGCGCCGGCTCACCCTCGTGCGCGACCGGTTCGGTGTGCGACCGCTCTACTACGCGTTCACGCCCGACGGCAGCCTGGTCTTCGCGTCGGAGGCGAAGGGCCTCTTCGCCTCAGGCGAGATCGCTCCCGAGCCGGATCTCGTCGGGATCGACGACGTCTTCACGCTGTGGGGAGCGCGGGCACCCCGGTCGCCGTTTCGCGACGTCCACCGGCTCGGCCCCGGCAGCGTGCTTGTATGGGAGCGCGGGCGGGTCGTGGCCGAGCGGACCTGGTGGTCGCCCGAGTACGCGCCCGCCCACGCGGACGAGCCTGGCCAGGACGAGCTCGAGGAGCTCATCCGTGACAGCGTGCGCCTGCGCCTGCGCGCCGACGTGCCGGTCGGCACGTACCTGTCCGGCGGTCTGGATTCGAGCCTCATCACCGCGCTGGCCCGGGACGCGGCCGAGCGCGAGCTCCACACGTTCTCCGTGGCCTTCCGCGACGCGCGCTTTGACGAGCGCGTCCACCAGGAGCAGGTTGCGCGCGCTCTGGGCACGCGTCACCACGTGCTCGACATTGCCGCCGCCGACATCGCCGACGCATTTCGCGACGTGGTGCATCACGCCGAGACGCCGCTCGTCCGCACGGCGCCGGTCCCGCTGTACCTGCTCGCACGCGCGACGCGCGAGCGCGGCATCACCGTCGTCGCCACCGGCGAGGGCGCCGACGAGCTGTTCTGGGGCTACGACCTCTTCAAGGAGCTGGCCCTGCGCCGCCAGGCCGAGTTCGACGAGTCGGCGCTCGAGCGCCTCGACGGGCTGTATGCGTACCTGGGCGGATCCGGTGCGCGTCGCGGCCCCGGGTGGCGCCGCTTCTTCGCCGAGGCCGGCGCGGCAGACGACCCGCTCGTCTCGCACCAGACGCGTGCCGCGGCGACGTCGGCGGTCAAGGCGTTCTACCGCGAGGAGGTCGCGATGGAGCTGCTCGCCGATGACTCGATGGAGCGGCTTCGGGCCGAGCTGCCCACCGGCCTCGAGCGGTGGAGCGAGCTCGAGCGCGCCGCGTACGTCGAGCTGCGAACGCTGCTCGAGCCGAATCTGCTCGCCGCGCAGGGCGACCGCGTCGCCATGGCGCATGGCGTCGAGGGGCGCTACCCGTTCCTCGATCATCGCGTCTTCGAGCTTTCGGTCCGGCTGCCCGATCACCGCAAGCTCGACGCCGAGCTGAACGACAAGGTCGCACTGCGCGAGATGGCCGCGAACGTGCTCCCGCCCGGCATCGCCGGGCGGCCCAAGCAGCCCTATCGTGCCCCCGAGGTCACGCCGTTCCTCGGCGGTGAGGCGACCCCGGAATGGGTGGAGGAGGCGCTGTCGCCGCACGCGCTGCGGGCCGCCGGCGTATTCGACGAGCGCCGCGTCGCCGGTCTCCTGCGGCGCTGCCGCTCGGGTCGCGCGACGGGGCCGCGCGAGGGCATGGCGCTGGTCGGCATCCTGTCGACCCAGGTCTGGCACGAGCGTTTCTTCGGCTCGGCGGGCACGGGTCATCCGGAGGAGACGGGGACACCGAAAGTCTGCATCGACATGAACGTTTCACCGGAAATGGAGGTAGTGGCATGAATAGGAATGACACGATGACGCGGGGGGCGCAGACGGATCAGCTCCGCGATGAGATCAGCCTCTTCATCACGGAGAACTTCCTGTACATGCGACCCGATCACGTCCTGCGGCCCGACGACGACCTGCTGCGCCTGGCGCTGTTCGACTCGCTCGGCTTCATCGAGCTCATCGAGGAGATCCAGGACCGGTACGGCATCGAGGTCCGGGACATCGAGATCAACGAGGAGAACTTCGGATCGGTGAACGCGATCGTGAGCTTCGTGGCGGCCAGGCGCCCAACGTGATCCCGGGCACGCTCGACAGCGACCTGCGCGCGTCCGCGGCCGCCCGGCCTGCGCACACCGCGATCGTCGACGCTGACCAGCGGCTGACCTACCGGGAGCTGGACGAGCGGGTGGATCAGCTGGCGCAACAGCTGCGAGGACTGGGAGTCGCGCGCGGAGACCGGGTTGCCGTGGTCATGCGCAACAGCGCCGACGCAGCCGTCGCCATCTACGCGATCGGGCGCGCCGGCGCGGCGTTCGTGCCGCTGAACGCGACGGCGAAGGAGCACAAGCTTCGCCATCTGCTCGGCCACTGCGAGGCCGGCGCCGTGATCTGCGACCGTGGGGTGTACGAGCGCGTACGCGTCGTGAGTGAGAACCTCGAGACGCTTCGCGACGTCATCGTCACCGACGAGCCGCTGCCCGCCGTTGCCGCCGGTTCCGAGTCCGGGGACGTGCTCGACGTCGACCTCGCCGCGATCATCTACACCTCGGGTTCGACCGGCCTGCCCAAGGGCGCCGTCTTCCTGCATCGCAACATGCATTTCGTGGCCGGCTCGATCGTCGCGTACCTCGGCCTGCACGCCGAGGACCGGATCCTCTGCGTGCTGCCGCTGTCGCACACCTACGGGCTGTACCAGCTCATCATGACCGTCCGGGTGGGGGCGACGATCGTGCTCGAGCACGGGATGACGATGCCCGGGCGCGTCGTCGAGGCGCTCGAGCGGGAGCGCATCACCGTGTTGCCCGGTGTGCCGACGGTCTGGCACGTGCTCGTCTCGCTCCAGGGATTGGCGGAGCGGGACCTGCCGCATCTGCGGCTGCTGACGAACGCCGGCGCCGCCCTGTCGGCGTCGCGCGTGCGCGACGTCCACCGCACCTTCCCGAACGCCCTGCTCTTCTCGATGTACGGTCAGACCGAGTGCAAGCGCGTCTGCTACCTGCCGCCCGACCAGATCGAGCTGCGCCCGGATTCCGTCGGCGTCGCGATTCCGGGCACCGAGGCGTGGATCGAGGACGAGCGCGGCCGCGAGGTGGCCGCCGGGGAGATCGGCGAGCTGATGGTCCGCGGCGACCACGTCATGCAGGGCTATTGGCGCGACCCCGAGACGACCGCCCGCAAGATCAAGCCCGGCCGGTTCCCGGGCGACCGTGTGCTGCGCTCGGGTGACCTCTTCCGTCGCGACGAGGACGGCTACCTCTACTTCGTGGGTCGTACCGACGACATCATCACGTCGCGTGGCGAGAAGGTCGCGCCGGGGGAGATCGAGCGGGTCCTCTACGCGCTGGACGGCGTCCACGAGGTGGCTGTCGCCGGCGTCCCGGACGAGCGACTGGGCGAGGCGGTCATCGCCCACGTATCGCTCGTCGCCGGATGTGCGCATGACGCGAGGTCCCTGCGCCGGCACTGCGCGATGCATCTCGAGGACTTCATGGTCCCCAAGCGCGTCGTCATCCACGACGCGCTGCCCAAGACCGACAACGGCAAGATCGACCGTCTCCTGCTGGCAAAGCAGTCCGTCGAGCCCGCGCCGGCTGCCGCTGTCTGAGCGCGCATGATCAGGCCCTGCGAGCGCGGCGATCTCGCGGAGGTCGCCGCCCTGTACGAGGTGGTCATGCGCTCCGGACGCGCGACTCCTGCGCCCGGGCTCGCGAGGTACCTCGAGCGCGTGCTGTTCGATCAGCCGTGGGCCGATCCCGAGATCCCCTCGCTCGTGAGCGTCGACTCCGCGGGGCGGATCGTCGGCTTCCAGGGCTCCAGCGTGCGCAGGGCGCTGTTCGACGGACGCCCCATCCGCATTGGCTGCGCCGGTCAGCTCGTGTCGCATCCCGAAGCTCGCACCCGCGCGGCCGGAGCGCTCCTGCTACGAGCGTACATCCGAGGCAGGCAGGACCTCACCATCACCGACACCGCCAGCGATCAGGTGCGGCGCATCGCCACCGCCCTCGGCATGCAGATGCTGCATCTCAACTGCATCGAGTGGGTGCGGGTGTTGCGCCCGTCGCTCTTCGCGCACGGCCTGCTGCGTGAGCGGCGTGCCGCGCGGCGCCGGCCGTTGCCGATCGGCCGCCTGCTGTCGGCCGTCGATGACGGGGTCACGAGGCTCGCGCCGTTGGCGCCGCCGCGCGCGCCGCACGCCACCACCGCGGAGCCGCTCACGCCTGCATCGATGTTGGAGCACCTGCCGAGCGTCGGCGATCACCTCCGTCTTCGCCTGGACTACGACGAGCCCTATCTGACCTGGCTCTTCGAGGAGCTGGGACACGTGACCGGTCTGGGGACGCCCGTGGCGCGCCTGGTTCACGAGCGCGGGCGCGTGCTCGGGTGGTACGTCTACTACCTCACGCGGCACGGCAGCGCCCGGGTCCTGCAGATCGCGGCGCCCGACCGCGATGTGGGGCGCGTGCTCGAGCACCTCTTCCACGATGCCTGGTCCAGTGGCGCCGCTGCGGTCCAGGGACGCCTCGAGCCGCGGCTCGCCGAGCCGGTGGCGCGAGCGCGCTGCGCGACGCTGTATCGCGGCGGTTCGCTGGCGCACGCCCGCGATGCGACGATCGTCGCAGCGATCACCTCCGGCGACAGCCTGCTGACGCGCTTCGACAGCGAGTGGTGGCTGAAGGACCACGCCGTCGATCTGAGCAGCTGATCGCGGTTCGATGAAGCGCGGGGAGGCAGCAACTCATTGACGTTGCGATAAGGACCAAGAGCCTCGAAGGCGGCGAGTTGCGGATTGTCGCAACCCCGTGTGCGGAGGTGTCGGCGCCGGGTGACGGATGAAAGTCAAGGGCTGGCCCGGCGGTGGCTCCTGTGGCAGATTGGCGTTGGGCGCGGGCGATTGACGGAAGCGAAGCGCAGACGTCAGGGGCTTGTGGTCTGCCGCGCGGCTTTGCCCTTCGAGGGCCTTTGAGATGCGCGCCCCGGTGTCACGCTCGCGCCCGTCTCGTCGTAGCTGGCGGTCTGGTTGCCTTCCAGTCGGCGATCGTGCGCCGGTAGGCGCTCTCGGCCTGTAGCGCGAGCGCGCGTTCGCTGTCGCGGATCGCGGTGGTGCGGTTGCCGTGGGCGCGGACCTGCCCTTTGCGTGATGGCGCGCCGGTCGCGAGCTCGAGCTGACGGATCTTGCGGCGCGTCAGGGACGGGCGGTCGCGCGGTGATGCTCTAGGGGCGGAGTATCGCGCCTGCGAGGCGAGATGCATGATCACGCAATCGACACATGCGGGCGTCTGCAAAGATGTAGTTCCATAGCGCAGACTTCTCCCCCGAGGGCTCCCATCGCGTGATTCTCGGCTACTGTCGGACCATGAATCGACGGTTTGTCGGGCACACAGGGGATGGGCAAGACATGGCGATAGCAACTGAGAGCGAGCAGGCTCGGCGGTTCTCGACATGATTGCGCTGATCGGGGTCCAGCGGGCTGTCGGCCCGTTGCTGATGACACAAGGCAGTTGAAGGGGACAAGGCAAGGATGCAAATAACTCGCCGCACGGCTGAAGACCCTTCCATGATGATCCACGAAACCGCCCCGATGCCGATGGGGCCAGGGCCGGACGTGGCTCAAGAGGCTGGGCGTTTGTCGCTTCTCAAATCCCCAACCACTGGGGACGTCAAATCCCCAACCACTGGGGACGAGGAGGTCGCGATCCCAACCACTGGGGACGAGGAGGTCGCGATCGACGGCCGACAGGTCCGGTCGCGCGCGATCGGTGGATCACAGGCGGTCCTCGTGGCCTGTGGTCTGATTGCGACCGCCATCGCGGTGGACACCGTGGTCCGGAACGATTCGCCGGGATGGATCGTCTGGGCTGTGACCGCGTGCGGGCTTCTCGCAGCTGCGTCCAAGCTTCGATATCGATCGAAAGCGTCCATGCGCGTGGCAATCGTCGGTAATCAGGCGTCGGCGATCTCGCTGATGCAAGAACTCGAGACCTGTGACGTTCCTCAGTACGACTTCATCGGTTGGGTCGCTCCCGAACGCGACGGTCATGCCGAGTTTCCGTTGCCTACGCCGATCGGCTTCGCAGGGGATCTGGCATGTGTCGTGCATGACCACGACATCGACCTGCTTATCGTCGGTCCGGATGTCCCGCGGCTGGCGATCTTCGATGAGCTGTTGGTGATGGCGACCTCCCACCCCGTTCGTGCCCTTGAGCTGTCGGCGTTTTATGAGCAGGTTTTTGGCCACATACCGGTTGCGGAGATCAATTCGGCGTGGTTTCAGTGCACCATGCATCCGAAGTTCCGTCCTGCGGGATCTTCTGCTCAGCGCGCTTTCGACGTTGTGGTGGCGGCTTGCGTCGGGCTCGTCTTCCTGCCGATCTTGCTCGTGAGCGCGTTGCTGATCAAGCTCGATGGTGGGCCTGCGCTGTACAGCCAGCGAAGGATCGGCGAGAGCGGCCGGTCGTTTTGGATGTTCAAGCTCAGGACGATGCACGTGGCATCGGAGTCCGAGCCGCAGCAGTGGTGTGCGGTGGAGGATGCGCGCATCACGGGTGTGGGCAACGTGCTGCGCAGACTGCACTTGGATGAGCTGCCACAGCTGTACAACGTCCTACGCGGTGATATGAGCATGGTGGGGCCGCGTCCGGAGCAGCCAGCGATCGTCACGCAGCTCGAGGACCGGTTGGCTTTTTATTCACGCCGCCACCTGATCAAGCCCGGGCTGACTGGCTGGGCACAGATCCGCTGCGGGTATGCCCGCTCAGAGTCCGGCTCCGCTCGAAAGCTCTGTCACGACCTGTACTACCTCAAGCACCAGTCGCTCGCGCTTGACCTGTCGATCCTCGTGCGGACGGTCGTCACGCTTGCCTCGGCGCGCTCGGCGGAACCACACGCCAGCAGGCTCGTCGGTCCATCGCTCGACCCGCCGGTCGTTGATCAGCTCGGTCCCGGTACGCCGGCGGTCGCAGAAGCGCTACCGTAGTCGTCTGTGCCTTGGTCATAGCCTGTACTAGACGTGGCGTGGACCCCGGGATCGCGTTGACACTTCCTCGGTTCTGATTTGAGAGGGGGATGCCCGCGAAGCGGGCTGTCGTCCTGTCCGGCTCAGAGTTGAGGATCGGCCGCTCAAGTCACGAGG
>Ga0136613_10002226_pt1 | contig 10330 bp, 8 predicted proteins | sample AntDrymUQ2722106_2_FD_106649 | JGI IMG/M metagenome (GOLD analysis project Ga0136613, IMG submission 106649) | Polar desert sand microbial communities from Dry Valleys, Antarctica - metaG UQ272 (21.06) | ecosystem: Environmental > Terrestrial > Soil > Desert | place: Antarctica: Dry Valley... | reverse complement strand
CGCGGCGCCGAATCGCTCCGGGATGCCGAGCCAGCCGGCGTCGCGGTGCCGGCCGGCGAACTCCACGTGCACGGTGGGCGCGCCCCGGCGGGTGGTGGAGTCGTCCATCAGGTCGTCGTGGACCAACGCGCCGCCTTGGATCAACTCCAGGGAACTCACCGCTCGCAGCACTGCCACGGCCTCGGGGTCCTCGGGAGAGCCGCCGGCGCCGCGCCAGCCCCACCAGGCGAACGTGGGGCGAATCCGCTTGCCGCCACCGAGCACGAAGTCAGTCAACGAGTCCACCGCGGCGGCAAAGGCCGGATCCACGGCGTCGGCGTCGACCTGCTTGGCGGCCAGGAACTCGGCGAGCTCGCGGTGCACCCCCCCTGGCACGTCCTCGTCCAGCGGGTGCAGCGCCTGGGTCATCCCGGCGGTCGTCACTCCGGGGCGCGTCCCGGGGGTGGCGTCCAGCCGAGTCATCCCGCCTCCGGAAGTCGTGCCCGCGTCGGTCGTCCCGCGACGTGTCCCGCGCCCGCACGAGACACGCGGCACCCTACGCGGACGCCCGACAACCGCCGGCCGGGTCATGTCTCGTTCGGCTGGACGGCCCGTCCGGTTCGAAGGCCCCTTTCAGCGCCTCCCGGCCATCCCGTCGGCCACCGGAGGGAGACAACTTCGTTCCGAAGGCCATGTACCGCAGGCAGCGGCGTTTACCCTGACAGCATGACGGCGGTCAGCGACCGGATCGGCGGGGACCGCCCCGTGTTCTCGGTGGAGTTCTTCCCGCCCCGCGACGACGCGGGGGAGTCCGCGCTGTGGCGCGCCGTGCGAGAACTGGAGTCGACGGACCCGGCATTCGTGTCGGTGACCTACGGCGCCGGTGGGTCCAGTCGGGACCGCACCGTGCGGATCACCGGCCGGATCGCGCAGGAGACCACCCTCGTCCCGATGGCGCACCTCACCGCGGTGGACCACTCGGTCGCGGAACTGCGGCACGTGATCGGCTGCTACGCGGCGGTGGGCGTGCGCAACGTGCTGGCGCTGCGCGGCGATCCGCGGGGCGGTCCGCGCGAGGAGTGGGTGGCCCATCCGCAGGGCGTCTCGTACGCGGCGGACCTGGTGCGCCTGGTCCGGGGTCTGGGCGACTTCTGCGTCGGGGTGGCGGCGTTCCCGGAGGGCCACCCGCGCTCGCCCGACCTGGAGACCGATGTCGCGCACCTGGTGGCCAAGCTCCGGGCGGGCGCCCGGTTCGCCGTCACCCAGATGTTCTTCCGGATCGAGGACTACCTGCGGCTGCGCGATCGGGTCGCGGCGTGCGGCGCCGACATGGCCGGGGTGCCGATCCTGGCCGGCATCATGCCGATCACCTCGGCGAAGGGCATCGAGCGGATGGCCGAGCTCTCCGGCGCGGTGATCCCGGCGACGGTCCGGGATCGGGTGGAGTCCGTGGCGGACGATGCCGCCGCGGTGCGGGAGATCGGGGTCGAGGTGGCCACCGCCCTCGCCGAGCGGCTGCTCGCCGAGGGCGCGCCGGGGCTGCACTTCTACACCCTCAACCGTTCGGGCTCGACCCGCGAGGTGCTGGGCCGGCTCGGTCTGCTGCCCGTGCGCGCCCCGTAGCACGACGACCGGATCGCTCGGGAAAGTCAGGGCTGCGAAGCAGCCGCACCTTCGGGTGGCCCCGGTGACTGTGGCCCCTGTGACTACAGCGGCAGGTCGCGTCCCAGGACGGCGAACGGCCGGGGATCGCCGGCGAACCGGTAGTGTCGCACCAGGTCGGCGAAACCGAGGCCGTGATACAGGCGCAACGCCCTGGTGGGACCCTCCGGTGTGGACAGCAGCACCCGCGGGACCTCCACGCTGGACAGGAGGCGGTGCAGCATCGCGCGACCGATTCCGCAGCCCTGCGCGTCCGGGTGGACGTGCAGCTCGGTGAGTTCGAAGTAGTCGTCGAGCCACCGCGATGCAGCGGACGGGTCCACCCCGGCGAGGCCGCGGCGCACCTCGTCGTGCCACCACTGACCGCTCGCCCCGCGGTAGCCGTACGCGACGCCGACGAGGCGCTCACCGTCGAATGCGCCGACGGAACGCCAACCGGCCCGCAGCATGTGCTCCATCCACATCGGCCCGCGCTGCCCCGCCGTCGCCGACGGGTAGTGCATGGCGGCGACGTAGACACCGAGCGCCTCGGCGAGCAGCGTCCGCAACCGAGCAGGATCCAGGTCGGCCAATCTGGCGGGTCCGGGTGCGGCCATCGCCCTCATCAGGCGGCCTCCGCATCGGTGTCCGAGGCCGTCGGCGTGCCGGCGGTCAGCGTCACCGGACCGCTCCTGGTGCGGACCCCGAGCGGACTTGACGCGCTGTCGGGCCGAGGGGGTACTCTTCAGTTATCGAACACATGTTCGACAGCTGCGCCGGCTCCCCACGGCGACGACCCGCAGGCCGCCCACACCCGCGGCCGGACCGCCCGGTACCCGAGGAGGCCGACGTGTCCGCTCCCACCCTCCACCGCCTTCGCCCTCCGGCGGCGGTGGCCCTGCTCGACCAGGCCCGCCGTGGGCTGCTCGAGGCCGAGTACGCGCCCCGCCCGCCCGACCGATACGTCGCGGCGCACCTGGCGGCGCTGCGGGCGGCGGCCGCCGTGCTGGCGGTCCGTACCCGGCCGCGGCGCAGGCCCCGCCCCGCCAGCGCCTGGGTGCTCCTCGCCGACGTGGCCCCGGAGCTGGCCGAGTGGGCGGCGTTCTTCGCCGCGGGTTCGGGCGTCAGGGTCGCCGCGCAGGCAGGAGTGACCCGGCTGGTCAGCACTCGCGACGCCGACGACCTGGTCCGCCAGGCAGGCCAGTTCCTCGAGCTCGCCGACCGTGCCGTCTCCGGAGTGGAACGATGACGGCGCCGCAGCCGCTGATCGACCACGGCCGGATGCTGGACGTGGTGGGCATCGAGGGTGAGCTGCTGCTCGGCGCAGCCGAGGCAGCGCTGCCGGACGCGGCGCGTAATCCGGTGCCGGGTTGTCCAGGCCTCACTCTCGGCGAGACGGTGCGCCATGTCGGCAGCGTTCATCGCGTCGCCCGGCAGTGGGTGGCCGACGGCGAACCGCCCGAGCACTGGCAACGCACTCCGATCGACGGGGACCTCGTCGGCTTCATGCGAACCGGCCTGGAGGAGCTGGTCGCCGAGCTGGCTCGCCACGACCCCGAAGCGTCGTGTGACACCTGGTGGCCGGCGAACCGCACCCACGGGTTCTGGCGCCGTCGGATGGCGCACGAGACGACAGTGCACCGGGTGGACGTGCAGGCGGCTGCGGGTGGATCGGTGGACCCGGTTGACGACGCGGTTGCCCTCGACGGCATCGACGAGGTGCTGTACCTGTGGTTCGGTCACCGGCTGGGCCAGCTCGGCATGTCGTCTCCCCGGCAGGGTGCGGTGGGGCTCTCCGCCGCCGGCCGGCACTGGCTGGCGGTCTTCGAACCCGGCCACTCGGTCGCGCGGCGGGTGGACGAGGCCGACGTGCGCGCGGCCGGCTCCGCGGTGCGAGCCGACGCGATGCCACTCTACCTGTGGATGTGGGGTCGGGCACCAGACCAGTCGGTGCGGATCTCCGGCGATCCCGAGGGTGCGGCCCAGCTGTGGGCGCTGCTGCGTCCTGCCACGCAGTGACCGATCCCGGGCCGAGAGCCTCCCGTCGATCTACGCGCGCAGACGCAGACCACGAGGAGTGGCCCGGAAGCCGGCCTCGCGCAGCAGATCGGCGAGTACGGACGTCAGGGCGGGCTCGCCGTCGGCGCGCTGCACCGACAGCGTCCCCAACCAGCCGTCCTGCACTGCGGCGGCGAGCGCGGTGACCGCTGATCGCAGCACCTCGGTGTCCTCGCTGAAGGACAGCAGCGAGCGGCCGCCCCGCTCGACGTACAGGGTGGGCGCCCCGTCGACAAGCACCGCGAGCGCGCCGGCCTTGCGGCCCGGGCGGTGTCGCACCTCGCCGGTCGGGGGCGGCCAGGCGAGCGCGGCACCGTAGGGCTGCGCGGGATCGGGGGCGGCGAGCACGATGGCCTCCCGGTCCTGCATGTCGTCGGCGCGGCCGAGCGCGCGCAGCCGGTCGATCGCTCCCGGGACCGCGAACTGCGCCGCTCCCAACCCCTCCACGACGTACCCGCGGCGGCACCGTCCGGACTCCTCCATCGTCCGCAGCACCCGGTAGACGGCGGCGAAGCCCCCGGTGACGCGCTCGGTCTCCAGCGCGCCCCGGGTGAGCACCCCGTGACGCTCCAGGAACGCCTCGGCCCGGGCGTGTGCCCGCCGAGTGGGATCGGTCTCGGGCACCGGGGCGAGCGACCGTCGGCCGGCGACCGTGGCCGGCCCGGTGGGCGACGGCATCGCGGGGCGGCCGCTGCGCATCCGGGCATACCGCCCCCGCGGCGCGGAACGCCGGGGCCGATGCGCGGCCCCACGACCCGAGATGAGCGCGCGCAGCGGTGCCAGCGAGTCGTTGGTCACCAGCCCTGCCCAGACCAGGTCCCACAGCGCGGTGACGACCTCGCCGTCCGCAGGTCGCACCGAACCCTCCGCGACGAGTTGCACACCCACCCGGTCGGCGAGCTGGCGGAAGAACAGCGCCCCGCCGGGACCCAACACGGCCAGCACGGCCCGGTGCAGCGGGCCCAGCTCCAGGGCGTCGTCGAGATCCGGCAGCAGCAGGTCCGCGACGTCGGTGGGCGCGAGTGCCACCCAACCGTCCGACCCGGCCAGCGCACCGCACCCGGTCCAGGTCACCTCGCCCGCAGTCGTCAGCTCGTCGAGCAGTGCGGGGGAGTAGCCCGGCAACCGCGCGGGCAGCACCAGCGACTCCAGCGCGCTGGCGGGCACCGGGGCGCCGGCCAGCTGCTCGACCACGCCGAGGACGTCCTCCACGGTCGGGACGCTGCGCAGCCTGCGGTGGCCGGTGCCGACGCCGTGCCACGCGGGCAGGAACCGGCCCAGCGCGGTCTGCTCCACCGGCTCGACCTCGGCACGCAGCTGCGCCAGTGAGGCCCTCCGCAGCCGGCGCAGCACCTCGGCGTGGCAGTACTCGACTGCACCGAACCCCCCGGGGCCGAATTCCCCGGGCCGACCCGCCGTGGTCTCCACCGGTCGGAGCTCACCGCGCACCAGCTGCCCCGAGCCCGTCATCCGGTCGAGGACGGACGTCACGACGGCGACGCCGAGCCCGAACCGCTCGGCCGCGCCCGCCGCGGTGAAGGGACCGCGGGTACGGGCGTGACGCAGCAGGAGATCACCCAGCGGGTCGGGCACCGGCTCGGTGAACGCCTCGGGCACCCCCACCGGCAGCGCTGCCCCCAGCGCGTCGCGCACCCGGCCGGCATCCTCGATCGCCAGCCAGCGCTGCTCACCCGCGATGCGCACCCGGATCACCCGGCGCACGGCGGTCAGCTCCTCCAGCCACTCGGACCGCGCTCCGCGGTCCACGGCCTCCTCGGTGGTGAGGTCGCCCACCGTGCGCAGCAGGTCGGCGGTGCCCTCGACGTCCCGAACGTGGCGCGACGGGTCGAGGTGCTGCAGCTGCGCCTCCACCTCGGCCAGCACGTCCGGGTCCAGCAGCTCCCGGATCGCCTCGGAGCCGAGCAGCTCTGCCAGCAGCGTCGAGTCCAGCGACAGGGCGGCCGCCTTGCGCTCCGCGAGCGGGGAATCGAGCTCGTAGAGGAACATCCCCACGTACCCGAAGAGCAGCGACCGGGCGAACGGAGACGGCGAGGGCGTCACGACCTCGACCACGCGCACCCGCCGCGACCGCACGTCGGACATCAGCTCCCGCAGGCCGGCAAGGTCGTAGACGTCCTGCAGGCACTCCCGCATGGCTTCGAGCACAATCGGGAACTGCTCGTAGCGCGCCGCCACCGCGAGCAGCTGCGCGGCCCGCTGCCGCTGTTGCCACAGCGGGGTTCGCCGTCGCGGGTCCCGGCGGGGGAGCAGCAGCGCCCGCGCGGCGCACTCCCGGAACCGGGACGCGAACAGCGCGGAGCCACCGACTTCGGCCACGACGAGCTGCTCCACCTCCTCGGGGTCGAGCAGCACGTCCTGCGCGGTGGGCAGCACCTCGGCGCCCTCCGCGTCCAGCGCCCCACCTTCGGAGGCAGCGGGCAGGCGCAGCACGATGCCGTCGTCGGCGCTCGCGACGTGCGCCTCCATCCCGCGGCGCTCCCGCAGCCGGGCTCCGATCGCGAGCGCCCATGGACCGTTGACCTGCGCGCCGAACGGGGAGTGCACCACCATCCGCCAGTCGCCGAGCTCGTCGCGGAACCGCTCGACCAGCACCGTGCGGTCGTCGGGCACGTGCCCGGCCTCCTCGCGCTGCTCGCGCAGGTAGCCGAGCAGGTTGTCGGTCGCCCAGCCGTCGAGCCCCGCGGTGGCCGCCCGCGCCCGTGCCGCGTCGGTGTCCAGCGACGCGAGCTCACGCAGGAACGCGCCCAGTGCCCGGCCGAGTTCGAGGGGACGACCCGGCGCGTCGCCCTTCCAGAACGGCATCCGCGCGGGTTGCCCGGGCGCCGGGATCGCGATCACCCGGTCGTGGGTGATGTCCTGCACCCGCCAGGACGTCGAACCGAGCAGGAACGTGTCCCCGACACGGGACTCGTACACCATCTCCTCGTCGAGCTCCCCCACCCGGGACCCGGAGCCCTCCGCGCTGCTCGGTGTCATCACGGCGAACAGGCCGCGGTCCGGGATGGTGCCGCCCGAGGTGACCGCGAGGCGCTGCGCGCCGGGCCGGCCGCGCAGCTCGTCGGTCACCCGGTCCCACACGATCCGCGGCCGCAGCTCACCGAACTCCTCGCTCGGGTAGCGCCCGGCGAGCATGTCGAGCACGGAGTGCAGCGCCGAGTCGGGCAGCGCTGTGAACGGTGCGGCACGGCGGCACAGCGCGGCGAGGTCGCTCAACGTCCACGGTTCCAGCGCGACCATCGCGACGACGTGCTGCGCGAGGACGTCGAGCGGGTTGCGGGGGTAGCGAATCGACTCGATGGCCCCGGCCGCCATCCGCTCCGCGACGACCGCGCAGGACACGAGGTCACCGCGGAACTTCGGGAACACCACGCCGGTGGACACCGCGCCCACCTGGTGCCCGGCCCGCCCGACCCGCTGCAGCCCCGACGCGACGGTCGGTGGGGCCTCCACCTGCACGACGAGGTCGACCGCCCCCATGTCGATGCCGAGCTCGAGCGACGAGGTGGCCACCACGCACGGCAGCAGGCCGGACTTGAGCTCCTCCTCGACGAGGGTGCGCTGCTCGCGTGACATCGACCCGTGATGGGCCTTGGCGACGGCGAGTGGTGCGCCCGCCGCCTCGCCCGCCTGTCCCATCAGCTCCGCGGGGGCGCGCACCGGCTGCGGGCCGTCGTGTCCGGGCTCCTCGGCCAGCTCGTTGAGCCGTGCCGTCAGCCGCTCGGCGAGGCGCCGCGAGTTCGCGAACACGATCGTCGAGCGGTGCCCGCGGACCAGGTCGAGGATCCGGGACTCCACCGCGGGCCAGATCGAGGAGCGCCGCTCGGCACCGGCGGCCGAGCCCTCGACCTGGCCGCTGAGCTCGCCGAGCCGGGACATGTCCTCGACGGGGACCTCGACGCTGACCTCGATCGTCTTGAGTGACGGCGGCTGCACCACCCGCACCGGTCGTCCTCCCGCGAGGAAGGACGCGACCTCCTCCACCGGGCGCACGGTCGCCGAGAGCCCGATCCGCTGCGCGGGTCTCGCCGGGTGCCCTGCACGATCGAGTAGCAGGGCGTCGAGGCGTTCGAGGGACAGCGCGAGGTGCCCGCCGCGCTTGGTGGCAGCGACGGCGTGCACCTCGTCGATGATCACCGTCTCGACGCCGCGCAGCGACTCCCGCGCCGCGGAGGTGAGGATCAGGAACAGCGACTCGGGCGTGGTGACCAGCACGTCCGGCGGGGTGCGGGCGAAGGACCGTCGCTCCTCGGCCGGGGTGTCGCCGGTGCGCATCCCGACCCTGATCTCCGGCTGCGGCGCGCCGAGCCGGTGTGCGGCCTGGCGGATCCCGGTGAGCGGAGAGCGCAGGTTGCGCTCGACGTCCACCGCCAGGGCCTTCATCGGGGAGACGTACAGGACCCGGCAGCGGTGCTGCGGGTCCGGCGACGGCCCGGCGACGGCCAGGCGGTCCAGTGCCCACAGGAACGCCGCGAGCGTCTTGCCGGAGCCGGTCGGCGCGACGACGAGGGCGTGCTCGCCCGCGGCTGCCGCGCTCCACGCGCCCTCCTGGGCCGCGGTGGGCGCGTCGAAAGCACCCTCGAACCAGGCCCGGGTGGCGGGGGAGAACTTCTCGAGCGCGCTGCTGGGTTCGATGGTGTGCGCGCTGCTGGGTCCGATGGTTCGCTCGCTGCGCTCGCTCACAAGCCCATCCTGCTCCGGTGCCCCGACAGTTGCCCGGGCTGTGCAGGGTTCCCCTTGGCCATCAGTTCGTGCTCGGGGAGAACCTCCTTGCCCCGGGTGCCACCATCGGTGAGGTGACCAGCGCACCCGAGACCTCGCCCGAGCGCGACGTCCAGCGGCGCACCGTCCGGATCTTGTCCGCTTCCCAGGCGCTCGGCGGGATCGGCGTCGCGACGGGCGCCGCGGTGTCGACGCTGGTTGCCGCGTCGATCTCCGGCTCCGACGCCGTCGGCGGGCTCGCCTCGACCGCGGTCGTGGTGGGCGCGGCGGTGCTGTCGCTGCCCATCGCCCGCCTGGCCGCGCGATCCGGCCGCCGCCCGGCACTGCTCCTCGCGTACGTCTTGGCCACCGCCGGTGCGCTGGTCGCCGCGCTCGCGACGGCGCTGGGCAGCGCGGTGCTGCTGCTCGTCGCGCTCGTCGCGTTCGGCGGCGCGACCACCGCGGGGTTCGCCGCCCGGTACGCCGCCACCGACCTTGCGATGCCGGGTCACCGGGCGCGGGACCTTTCCATCGTCGTGTGGGCCTCCACGATCGGGTCGGTCGCAGGGCCGAACCTCGCGGAGCCTTCGGGCAGGCTGACGGCGCTGCTCGGCGGCCCGGGGGACGCCGGGCCGTACCTGCTGTCCGCGGCGGCGTTCGGCGGGGCGGCGCTGGTCCTGTGGGTGGGGCTGCGGCCCGACCCGCTCGTGGTCGCGCGGGGCGCGGCGGCGAGCCCCGCCCGCGCCGACCTGGCCGCCGCATGGGCGTCGCTGCGCGCGTCCGGTGCGGCCCGGCTGGCCCTGGCGGGCATCGTGCTGAGCCACCTGGTGATGGTCGGGCTGATGTCGATGACCCCGGTGCACATGGACCACGGCGGGGCATCGCTGCGGGTGGTGGGCATCGTGATCAGCCTGCACATCGCGGGGATGTTCGCGCTGAGCCCGCTGATCGGGTGGCTCGCCGACCGGGCCGGGCGGGTGCCCGTCCTCACGGCAGGGGCGTTGCTGCTCGTCGCGGCCGGAGCGGTGTCGGCGTCGGCACCCTCCACCGGGGCGGTGCAGCTGTCGGTCGGGCTGACCCTGCTCGGCCTCGGCTGGTCCTGCGGGCTGGTCGCAGGCTCGGCGCTGCTCACCGAGTCGGTGCCGGTGTCGGTGCGACCGGACGTGCAGGGCCTGTCCGATCTTCTGATGAACACCGGGGGTGCGCTGGGTGGGGTGCTCGCCGGCGTGGCGGTCGCCGTCACCTCCTACGCGGCGCTGGCGGTGGCCGTCGTGGTGCTGGTGTTGCCGTTCCTCGCCCTCACTTGCGCCGCTGCTGCCACCACCAGCGCAGCAGCACGACGAGCGCACCGAGCAGGATGACGAGGGACACGAGCTGTCCCGTGGTGGAGGAGAAGCCGGTCGGATCCGACTGCGCCAGGAAGGGGACCATCGACTCACGGTAGCGCGCTCACACCTAACCTGGAGGGGTGCGGATGACCCACTTCAGGCAGCGGATGGACGAGGAGTTCGGGCCGGTCCGGGCCGCCGCGCTGGCTCGGGACCACGTGTTCTCCGAGCTGGGGGGACGCACCGTCGACGACGCCCTGGAGGCCGGACTGGACACCAAGCGCGTCTGGACGGTGGTGTGCACCGCGTTCGACGTCCCGCCTGAGCGCCGCTGACCTCCGGTGTCTCGGCGTGTCGGTTCCGCCCTCGAACAGGTGTTCGGCTAGGATGCTGTCCACAGTGGCCCGGTTGTCCCCAGGCCCGACGGATGTCCCGCGGATTGTCGGTGGTGCGGTCTAGCGTCGGCACCGACCACGAGCGGACCCAGACGAGCGAGGGTGGAGCGTCAGATGGCACCAGCACCGGACCGGGAGAAGGCGCTCGAACTCGCCTTGGCCCAGATCGACAAGCAGCATGGCAAGGGCTCGGTGATGCGCCTGGGCGCG
>Ga0136613_10002225_pt1 | contig 10330 bp, 7 predicted proteins | sample AntDrymUQ2722106_2_FD_106649 | JGI IMG/M metagenome (GOLD analysis project Ga0136613, IMG submission 106649) | Polar desert sand microbial communities from Dry Valleys, Antarctica - metaG UQ272 (21.06) | ecosystem: Environmental > Terrestrial > Soil > Desert | place: Antarctica: Dry Valley... | reverse complement strand
GGAGGGTAGCCCAGTGACCACTCGGCAAAAACCCCTTCAGTTGCGGAGGCTCCGAGCGAACACACGCCTCTTCTTGCGCTCCTCGGACTGTGCCCGCCGGTCCTGCTTGATGCGCAGATGATGGAGCTCCCGCTCGAGTTTCTTGAAGCTCGCGAGGCGTTCTTCGGGCAATGAGCCGTCCTCGACTGCGGCAAGCACCGCGCAGCCGGGCTCGCTTTCGTGGCGGCAGTCATTAAAGCGGCATTGCCCGGCCAGGGACTCGACGTCGTCGAAGGTCTGCGACATGCCTCCGTTGTCGTCCCATAGCTGCAGCTCGCGCATACCGGGAGTGTCGAGGATCAAGCCTCCGGCAGGCACCGGGACCAACTCTCGCCTCGTAGTCGTGTGCCGTCCCTTGCCGTCTGAGCGGATGTCTTTGACGTCCTGCACGTCCTCCCCGACGAGGGCGTTCACGAGCGTGGACTTCCCCACGCCGGAGGAGCCCAGCAGAGCCACGGTTCTCCCAACTCCCAGATAGGGCCGCAGCTCATCGACGCCGTCGCCGCTCAGAGCGCTGACGGCGTGGAGGGCCACACCGGGGGCCTGGGCCGCCACAAGGGCCATCGCTTCGGACGCGTCGTCGCAGAGGTCGGCCTTGGTGAGGACTCCCACGGGCTCGGCCCCGCTGCCCCAGGTCATGGACAGGTAGCGCTCGAGCCTGCGCGGGTTGAGGTCTGAATCGAGCGCGGTCATCAAGAAGACAACGTCGATATTGGCTGCGAGGACCTGTTCCTCGGTCACGAATCCGGCCTCGTGCCGGGAGAACTTCGTGCGCCGAGGAAGGATCGCTTCGATGGTGGCGGTCCCCTCCTCCGGGCGCGCCCGGCACCCCACCCAGTCACCCGCTGCGGGCAGGTCGGCCTTGATTGCGGCCTCGTGGCGCATGCGGCCGGAGACTTCGGCCCACAGCTCGCCGATCTCGGTGTAGAGGACGAACGCCCCACGGTGCTGGACTCCGACTCGTCCGCGGATCAACCCGCGGCCGTCCAGCTCGGCCCAGGCATCCTCGAAGAAGGGTGCCCAGCCGAGATCGTGCAGAGATGAAACGTCAGACAAGGTGATGCTCCTTTGAACTGGGATTCGATGTAATCGAATCGGCTTGGGATCGGACACGTATCCCCGCCAGAACGGAGCTGGTGCTAGGAGAGCTCCCGGCCCGGCGGGGTTGCAGATGTCACCGTGTGCATAATCCCCACCTCCTCTGTGGCCGGGTCGACTTTCGCGCGCTACTCCTATTAAGGCAGATCCGCCGCCCCGGCGCAACCCGGGCGTGGGTTTGTCTCAGGGCCGACAGGTTTCTTGTTAGGTAGCCAACCTCCCCCGCCGCCCCCAGCTCTCAGCATGGAGAGTGTCTGGTTTGGCGAGAAGGAGGAAAGACGAATGGGCCTGAGACGTGTTCAGATCAGGAAGCGCGGCGTGGCGATAGTGGCCGTGGCGGTGGGGTGCCTGGGGATGCCCCACGCTCTGGCGGCCCCCTCGTGCTTCGGAGTGGCTGCGACCAAGGTCGGCACCGAGGTCAGAGACGCCATCAAGGGAACTCCCGGCCGGGACGTGATCGTCACGCTCGGCGGCGACGACACCGTGCGGGGCCGCGGCGGCGATGATCTCATCTGCAGTGGAGCCGGGGGCGATCGCGTTTTCGCCGGACCTGGTGCCGACCGGGTGGACGGCGGTAGCGATGGTGACAGGCTCCAGGGTGAAGAGGGCGGCGACCGTCTGTATGGTCGCGACGGCAGGGACTCCTTGTTGGGGGGTGTGGGCGACGACTTCCTCTCCACTGGTCCAGTTGAGAAAGGAAACAACTCGGCATCGGGCGACGACGGGGACGACACGATCGTCGCCGTCTCCGGTCGAAATTACCTCTCCGGCGGGTTGGGAGACGACCGCATCCTGAGTGGGTCCGGTTCGGATTCCATCCACGGCAAAGACGGTAGGGACTCGATCATGTCGGGTGCCGGTAGCGACTACCTCAGAGGTGGTGCCGGCGACGACGAAATGGACGCGGGGGCGGATAAGGACTTTGTGCGGGAGGGACCGGGGGACGATTCGGTTTCGGGCGGAAAGGGCTCAGACGAAGTCGACTACCACCTCCTGAAGAGCGGAGGCGTCGTGGTTGACCTGGCCGCAGGCACCGCAACCGGGTGGGGCAGGGACTCCCTCGCCAGTATCGAGATAGCCTATGGCACCAAGTCCGACGATCGCCTGGCCGGAGATGCGTCCGCCAACAAGCTGGTCGGTTTCGAAGGAGCCGACGAGCTCAGCGGCCGGGATGGCAGGGACGAGCTGTGGGGTTTCGACGGCAACGACTCCTTGAACGGAGGCAAGGGCCGCGACCTCGCCAACTACAGGAACTCCAACGGCGTCGTGGTCAACCTGCAGAGCGGGTCGGCTACCGGAGAAGGCAGGGACACGCTCGCCGAGGTTGAGGACATCACCGGTTCCTACGCGGATGACCTCATCGTGGGCGACTCCCACGCCAACCGCTTCCGCGGCTTCTTCGGAGGCGACGTCTTACGAGGAGGTGGAGGCAAGGACAAGCTGTGGGGCGGCCCGAGCGAGAGCGAAGAGAACGTCGATCGCATGGACGGCGGCCCCGGTAACGACCGCATCAGCGGCGCGGGGTTCGGCTGCACCAAGCGCCGGTGCCAGAACGACCGGGACGAGGCCGACTTCAGCACCTCGTCGGTGGCGATTACAGCAAACCTCAAGAACGGAACGGCCACCGGAGACGGCAATGACGTCTTGGTAAAGATCGAGGACCTCAGGGGCTCGGCCCATGACGACTCGCTTACCGGCGACGATGGAATCAACGAGATCACCGGCTCCGCCGGCAATGACAAGCTCTTCGGTTTGAGCGGCGAGGACGAGCTCGAGTCCTCCCCCGGCGACGACGACTTCGACGGTGGTGAGGGCATCGACGTCCTGCAGTTCATCACCGCGCCAACCCCCGCCACGGTCGACCTCGGAGCGGGAACAAGCACCGGAGTTGGCAACGACACAATCGTGGCCATCGAGAATGTGTCCGGATCGATTCATGCCGACGCAATCACCGGTGACGACAACACCAACATCCTGCGCGGCGGCATCGGCAGCGACGCCATCTCGGGCGCAGGTGGCGACGACGAGGTCCTCGGAGGCGCCGGCGACGACGACCTGGCGGGCGACGGGGGCAACGACGTCATCAACTCGGGTGGTGGCCCCGACACCGTCTCGGGTGGGGACGGCGACGACTACTTCACCAGCCGCCGCAGTGACGCAGACGACGACGACTCCTTTGCGGGCGGCGCGGGCGACGACACCATCGACTACTCGGTCCTGAGCCACGCAGTGACCGTCGACCTCACCGCAGGCAGCGCCATCGCCTACGGGACGGATCGGCTCGCCACCATCGAAGGCGTGGTCGGCACCATCTTCGCCGACGTGCTGCGCGGCGACGGGGCCGCCAACCGCTTCTACGGCGGGATGTCTGTGGACCAGCTGTTTGGCCTCGCAGGTGACGACCTCCTGCAAGGCGGCAAGGGCTCGGATGCACTCAACGGTGGCGACGGCGACGATGCCGCATCCTTCGCCGACTCCACTACAGGCGTGACGGCCGACCTCCAGGCGGGGCTCGCGGAGGGCTTCGGTGCCGACAACCTCATCCTCATGGAGGCCCTCTACGGCTCTCCGTTCTCGGACTTCCTCAGAGGCGACGACGGAGCCAACACTCTGCGTGGAGAGCTTGGTGACGACGTGCTCGAGGGCCGGGCCGGAGACGACGATCTCATCGGTGGTCCGGGTGTCGACAACCTCAGCGGCGGGCAGGGCAGCGATCAGTGCGCCGGAGAGGTGTTGCTCGGCTGCGAGTAGGGAGGACGACCGGAGGGCCGTACCCTTGATTGGGTGCGGAAGGCTACCCAGAGCGAAGTCATAGAGGTACTCCAACAATTGCGAGCACGCCTTCGGGTGTGCTCGCTGCTGCTCGACGTGCCTGGAGTCGCTACCGCCCGCGAGGCTCGCGATGAGACCGCCGCTCAGATCGCCGACTACCTTCTGCCGCGGCTCGAGCGGCTGGATGCGCCGTTGCTGGTGGTGGTCGGCGGGTCCACCGGAGCCGGTAAGTCGACCTTGGTAAACAGCCTGGTCGGAGCGGAGGTCTCGCCGGCCGGAGTGCTGCGACCCACGACGCGCGCGCCGGTGCTCGCCTGCCACCCAGGCGACAAGTCGTGGTTCCAGGACGATCGCATCCTGCCCTCGTTTGCCCGCACGATGGGCGGGGCGCCTTCTGGAAGCAACACCCTCCACCTCGTGCTCGATTCCGACGTTCCACCCGGCATCGCTCTGCTGGACGCCCCCGACATCGACTCCGTCGAGATCGCCAATCGGATCCTGTCGGATCAGCTCCTCGCCGCGGGCGATCTGTGGCTGTTCGTCACCACTGCGGCTCGCTACGCAGACGCGGTCCCGTGGGAGCTCCTGAGCAAGGCGCAAGCGCGCGCCATCGCCCTGGCGATGGTCTTGAACCGCATCCCGCCTGAAGCTCTCGCCGAGGTCCCTTCGCACTTGCGGGCTCTTCTGGACTCGGCGGGGCTCCAGCGCGCGCCCGTCCTGAGCGTGCCCGAGAGCGAGCTGAGGGACGGCCTCTTGCCGAAGCTCGCGCTCGAGCCGGTGCGGGCATGGCTCGACGATCTTGCACGCGACCAGGAGCAACGCGAGAAGCTGGTCCGCATGACGCTGGCCGGAGCGCTCGATAGCCTGGCGGCCCGCACCGAGCTCGTTGCGTCCGGGCTCGATGCCCAGAGTGGTGCAGTCAAGGAGCTCAACGATGCCGTGGCGAGGTCCTACGATCGTTGCCTCGAGGATGTCTCGGACGCGCTCTCGGGCGGCACCCTGCTCAGGGGCGAGGTTCTGGCTCGCTGGCAAGAGGTAGTCGGGACCGGCGACTTCATGAGGTCCTTGGAGGCGCGCATAGGCCGGCTGCGGGACCGCGTTGCCGAGGCCGTGCTGGGCCGCCCCTCGCCGGCCGGAGAAGTGCAATCGGCGCTGTCCGAAAGCGTCGCCTCAGTAGTTCGAGCTGCCGCCGATCGTGCTGCCGAGGCCACGGTCGATCGCTGGCGCGAACACCCTGCGGGACGCTCCCTACTCGCGATTGAGGAAAAGGCCCTGAGCCATTCCTCGGCCGAGCTTTCAAGCCGGGTAGCCGATGAGCTGCGAGCATGGCAGGAGGGTGTTCTGCAGCTCGTCTCTTCCGAGGGCGCATCCAAGCGGGCAGCCGGACGAGCTCTGTCTCTCGGAGTAAACGGACTCGGGGCCGCGTTGATGGTGGTGGTGTTCGCCCACACCGGCGGTCTCACCGGGGGTGAGCTGGCCGTTGCGGGCGGAACCGCCACGCTGAGCCAGAAGCTTCTCGAGGCGCTGTTCGGGGACCAGGCGGTCCGCACGCTCACGGCCCGCGCCCGAGACGATCTGATCGCCCGCATCGCCAAGTTGATGTGGGAGCAAGAGGCCGCCCGCTTCTATGCACTCCTCGAAAAGGCGGTCCCGCCGCAGAATCAGGCAGATGAGCTCAGGGGGACAGTGGCAGCGTTGGCCGACGCGCGCTCGTGAAGGCTCGGCTCCGCAATTCCAAGAGCGTGGACATCGATGCGCGCCTTAAAGCCCTAGGGGAGGCGGTGGCCTTGGCACGGGGCCGCCTCGATGCTGCTGTGGTGGAACGAGCGGCCGCGGTGGGGGACAGGGCCGGCGCCCGGCTCGGTCACGGAACCGAGCTGACGGTGATTGCACTTGGGGGAGCCACGGGAAGCGGAAAGTCGTCGTTGTTCAATGCCCTGGCCGGAGCTCCGCTTGCAGCTGCCGGGGTTCGCCGGCCCACCACCGCCAGACCGCAGGCTTGTGTGTGGGGTGAGGGGGCCGCGAACGATCTTCTGGACTGGCTCGGAATTGCCGAACGCCACCGGCTCGCCGGCGGCGACTCACGCCTGGATGGCATGGTGCTGCTGGATCTCCCCGACCACGATTCCACCGAGATCGCTCATCGGATCGAGGTAGATCGTCTGGTGGAGCTGGTGGACCTGCTCGTGTGGGTCGTGGACCCGCAGAAGTACGCGGACGCGGCGCTCCACAACCACTATCTGCGTCCGCTGCGCAGCCACTCCGCCGTCATGTTGGTCGCGCTGAATCGGATCGACGAGCTGGGGTTGCCGGATCGGGCGGAATGCCTCATCGACCTCAAGCGGGTGCTGGCCGAGGATGGCCTGGCCCAGGTGCCGGTGAGGGCCCTCTCATGCCGCACGGGGGAGGGGCTCGAGGAGCTCATGGACGTCCTGAGGGAGCGCGTTGTGGCCCGCATTGCTGCCGTGGAACGCTTGGTCGCAGATGTCGCCGCCATCGCCGAGGGCCTGGGGCGCTTCTGTGACGGGGGCCGCGCGCAGAGGGGCGATTCAGGGCTCGAAGCGGTGGTCGACTCCCTTGCCCAGGCCGCCGGCGTGGAGCTGATCGCGGACTCGGTCGTCCGATCGCACCGAAGAGAATCGGCTCTGCGGGTGGGATGGCCCTTCACGCGCTGGCTGAAACGGGCCCGGCCGGATCCGTTGCGGCGGCTTCACCTCACCTCCGACCGGGAGGCGCGGACCTCTCTGCCCCCGCCAACCCCGGTGCAGAGGGCTCGGCTCGAGACCAGCGTGCGACGGTTGGCAGAGGACCGCGCCGGGCGCCTCCCGGACCCCTGGCCCGAGGTGGCGCGGCGAAGGGCGGCCGAGTCGTTGCCCGAGTTGCCGCGCACGCTCGACCGGGTGGCCGCCACCACCGAGATAAAGCTGCGGCCCCCTCGTTGGTGGGCGCTGGGAGGGGCTCTCCAGTACCTCTTGGCGCTGACCGTGATTGCCGGCGTACTGTGGCTGACGGTTCTGTTTGGGGTCTCATGGTTACGCCTTCCCGAGCCTCCGACTCCCGAATGGGAGGGTTTCTCTTATCCAACCCTGATGCTTATCGGGGGTGGCCTGGCGGGCATCGTTCTGGCTTCCATCGCCCGCCTCGCGGCCCGCGTGGGAGGCCGAAGACGAGCCTCTCGGGTGCGACGCAAGCTCCGGGTCAGGCTCACCGAGGTGGCCGAGAGCGACATCTTGACGCCGCTAAACGAGGAGCTCGAGGCCTATCAACACTATTGCGATGCCGTGAGCCGGGCTCAGGGTCGATAGCTGCCGAGCAGCCTCACCTCGCCGACGAGGGGCGGTTCGGGACTACCGCCGGTTAGGGCGAGGGGCTGGGGCTGGGGTCCGGTGACGAGCTTGGACTGGGGCTGGGATCCGGTGACGAGCTTGGGCTCGGGTCCGGGCTTGGACTGGGATCGGGATCCGGGCTTGGGCTGGGATCCGGTGACGGACTGGGATCGGGATCCGGGCTTGGACTGGGATCCGGTGACGGACTGGGATCGGGATCCGGGCTTGGGCTGGGATCCGGTGACGGACTGGGATCGGGATCCGGGCTTGGGCCGGGATCGGGCGAGGGGCTGGGGTCCGGCGAGGGGCTCGGATCGGGCGACGGACTGGGACCCGGACTCGGGCTGGGATCGGGGCTTGGACTGGGATTGGGCGACGGGCTAGGGCCGGGACCCGGGCTCGGTGTTGTGCCGGGAGTCGGGGTGGGCTGTGGAGGCGGTGGCGGCGACGTGGGGTCGGGCGAGGGGGACGTGCCCGGGCCCGGCGGAGGGTTGGGATCGTTGCCGCCGGGGGGGACGATTGGGATGACACCGTTGTCGGGGGGATTGCCGGGGGGTTCGTCCAAGTCGTTCGGGACACCAGGGATGTCCTTGATGACGTCGATTATCTCACCGGCTACAGGCAGGTCCTCGGCCACGGCGATAATTTGCCGACCCAGGGGCACCTGCTGAATGGCGGCCTTGATTACGTTGCCGGCGACCCTGCTAGCCACTTCTCCGGCCTGCTCGCCTACCTTACCCAGGCCATATTCCACATCGTTGAAGACTTCCGCCGGACCTGCCGGCGGAAAGCGGATGAGCTCGTTCTCACGGGGCCAGAAGGCCACCACCACATAGGTGACTGCGGCCAGGGCCAGCAGCGAGAGGCCCGCAAGGCGAGCAACCCGCAAGAGGGGGGCCCAGTCTCGTCCGAAGGCGCCCTCGTCGTCGAAGATGGGGCGCGGCTGAACTTCGCTGTTGGCCCATACACCCTCGTTCGTGAACTCGCTAGTCATGCCTCAAGTCTATTCGATTCAATTCGATTGTCCGGATAAGGATGGGATACGCAATTTAGGCAGATTGCGCTTGGCAATGGCCTAGTCGTCTCCCTCTCCTTCATCCCCGCCTTCGTCGCCGGAGCCTTCTTCACCACTCTCGTCGTCCCCGCCGGCCTCACTTTCATCTCCGCCGTAGCCGTCGTCCCCACCACCGTTCCCGTTGCCCTGACCGTTCCCGTTCCCGCCACCGTTCCCGTTCCCGTTCCCGTTCCCGTTCCCGTTCCCGTTCCCGTTCCCGTTCCCGTTCCCGTTGCAGCGCGGCGCTTCCTGACGTCACGACGCCGCGGATCGCGGCGCGCGCTTCGACCAGCGACCGACGCACCACTTCGTCGTCAGGTGCGTCGATGCCGACCGCATCGAGCCAGCGGGCCAACCCGTCTGCCGTTGCGAACAGGTCGAAGGGTGCACCATCGGCCACCTTCTCGGTGTTCAGCAGATCAAGGGCGAGGGGCTCGCCGATCAGGGGCCGCGGGTCGGGCTCGAGTGCCACGGATCACATCCTCACTGTTCTTGCTGGGTTGACAAGTCAGAACCTCACCATTAAACATCGTCTTGCCAGTTAGATTCTACCCACCAAGGACTGAGCACCATGACCACCACGCTGGCCACCGGGCACGTCGGCCCGAACGTCGTCGATCCGCGGGTTCTTCTGAGATGACCAGGTCTGAATCGCCGTGGCACGCCGGCGAACGAGCAGTGCACGATCGGATCGGCGAGCGAGCACTCGCCGATCGGATCACGATCGCCGCGGACGTGCCGGACGCCGCGGCCGAGTTCCTCGAACAGCAGACGATCGTCTTTGTCTCGGCGCTGGTCGGGACGGACGTGTGGCTCACGCCGCTCACCGGTGAACCAGGTTTCGTCGAGGCTGTCGATCCCCGCCAGATCGAGGTCGCCAGCCGCCCCCCGGTTGGCGACCCACTTGCCGGTGTACTGCGATCGCCGGCACGTGTCGGGATGCTCGCCATCGAACCCGCAACGCGCCGGCGGATGCGACTCAACGGGCGCGCCACGCCGACGGCGACAGGAATCCGGGTCGCGCTCGATCAGGTGTACTCGAACTGCTCTCGATTCATCCAGAAGCGCAGTCCGGGCGGGGCGGCGCCACCACCCGACGCCTCCGCACCCGTGACCACCGACTTGCTCACTGCGAGCCAGCAGCGCTGGGTGGAAACGGCCGACACATTCGTGATCGGTACCGCCGACCGGGACGGCAACGCCGACGCGTCCCACCGCGGGGGATCCCCGGGGTTCGTGCACGTCCGCGACCCCGCCCACCTCCGATTCCCCGACTATGCCGGCAATCACATGTACATGACACTCGGCAACCTCGAGGTCCAACCATCGGCCGGGTTCCTGTTCGTCGACTGGTTCACCGGCGCCACGTTGCAGGTCACCGGCATGGCGACGGTCGACTTCGACGTGGACCGGGCCGCGGCCGAATTTCCCGGTGCCGCCCGAGTGATCGACGTCGTCGTCAGGTCGGTCGTCGAAACCCCCGGCCGACTGCCCGCGGCGTGGAGTGAGCCGGAGTACCCACCGTTCAACCCGCCCAGCGCGTGACCAGTCGCGCGAGGATCGCGTCATGGCATTGGCGATCGAATCGGGACCGATCGACGTGCCGCTGCTCGACGAGACCATCGGCGCGAATCTCGCCCGAACGATCAGCGCCCACGGGCACAACGAAGCCCTCGTCGCGCGACACCAGGGCATCCGGTGGACGTACGACGAATTCGGCGAGCGGGTCGACCGCCTGAGCGCGGGGCTGATGGGACTCGGGCTCGAGGCCGGTGATCGGGCCGGGCTGTGGAGTCCGAACTACGCCGAATGGACCCTGCTCCAGTACGCCACGGCGTCCATCGGCGTGGTGCTCGTGAACATCAATCCGGCGTATCGCACCCACGAGCTGGCCTACGCCCTTCAGCAGTCAGCGTGCCGGATGTTGTTCGCGGCTCCGTCGTTCAAGACCTCGGACTACATGGAGATGGTCGACCAGGTCGAGGGAACGACCCCGACGTTGGACCGGGCCGTGTTCTTCTGGGAGGACGACTGGGACGAG
>Ga0136613_10002224_pt1 | contig 10332 bp, 10 predicted proteins | sample AntDrymUQ2722106_2_FD_106649 | JGI IMG/M metagenome (GOLD analysis project Ga0136613, IMG submission 106649) | Polar desert sand microbial communities from Dry Valleys, Antarctica - metaG UQ272 (21.06) | ecosystem: Environmental > Terrestrial > Soil > Desert | place: Antarctica: Dry Valley... | reverse complement strand
CCGGGTCCAGTCGGTCGCCGACCCCGGAACCGTCCTGGTCGACCCGGTCACCCGACTGGCGTCCCAGGCCGCCATCTCCTATCAAGCGGCCGGTGAGCACACAGTCAAGGGCAAGCCAGACCCACTCACACTGTGGCGGGCGCAGCGGGTGGTGAGCGGGGTTGCCGGGACGCTCCGGGTAGACGGGCTGGAAGCCAGCCTGGTCGGCCGTACCCGAGAGCTGTCCCTGGTCAAGGATCTGTTCCACGCCACCGAGGAAGGTGGGCGCGTCGGGCTGGTCGTCGTGGACGGGATCGCCGGGATCGGAAAGTCACGACTGGGCTGGGAGTTCGAGAAGTACGTCGACGGGTTGGCCACCGGTGTGTGGTGGCACGCCGGTCGCTGCCTGTCCTACGGCGACGGAGTGGCGTTCTGGGCGTTGGCGGACCTGGTCCGTCAACGCTTCGACATCGCTCACGGCGAGGTGCCGTCGTCCGCGGCCAGCAAGCTCGCTGAAGGGCTCGAGCGATGGGTGCCGGACCCCGCCGAACGTGACTTCGTCCTGTCCCGTCTCGGCGTGCTCGTGGGCCTCACCGACGTCGACCTGCCGCAGGCAGAGCTGTTCGCCGGCTGGCGGCTGTTCATCGAGCGCATGGCCACCACCGGGCCGGTGGTGTGGCGGATCGAAGACCTGCACTGGGCCGACACCGGGTTGCTGGACTTCATCGAGCACCTGCTCGAGTGGTCGGCGGACCTGCCGATCTTCGTGCTCGCCTTTGCTCGCCCCGAGCTTGCAGACCGCCGCGCCACATGGATGGTCAGCCGTCGTCAGGTCACGGTGCTGCACCTGGATCCGCTGCCGACGCAGGGCATCGAGTCACTGGTGGACGATCTGGTGCCACGGATGCCGGCCGTCGCGCGTGCCCGGATCGCCGAACGCGCTCAAGGGGTGCCGCTGTTCGCGGTGGAGACGATCCGGTCGTTGATCGACCGGGACTTGGTCTTGCCGCGCGACGGCCGCTACGTGCTGGTGGGCGACGTCGGGGATCTCGAGGTGCCGCCGACACTGGCGTCACTGCTGGCGTCCCGCTTGGACGGGCTGCCTACGCCCGAACGAGACTTGGTCAAGGCGCTGGCGGTGCTGGGCGACACCTTCCCCCGGGCCGCGGTCGCAGCGGTCTCCCCGGCGTCCCGCGCCGACATCGATGCCAGGTTGCAGGCGCTGGTGCGCAAGGAGATCCTGACTGTGCGGCGCAACCCGATGTCCCCGGACCGCGGACAGTACGCGTTCACCCAGACCATGCTGCGCACCGTCGCGTACGAGACGCTGACCAAGCGGGAACGTCGGGCCCGGCACCTTGCCGTCGCCGAGCTGCTGCGAGCTACCTTCAGCGATGACGGGCAGGAGGTCGCCGAGGTCGTCGCCGCGCATTACCATGCCGCGCTGCTGGCCGGTCCGGCAGCCGACGACGCCGACAGCATCCGCGACATCGCCGCGGTCTTCTTCGACCGTGCCGGTCGCCGTGCTCGCGGGGTCGGTGCCCCAGTAGCGGCGCAGGCAGCATTCCTCACTGCCGCCGGAATCACGACCGACGAAGCCGCAGCGGCACGGTTCACCGCCGAGGGGGCACGGATGGCCGAGGCCGCCGGCCGGTTCTCCGAGGCGGACGAGTTGTACTGCCGCGCCACGGGTGCACACGAAGCCGCCGGTCGACACCGCGATGCGGCGGAACTCGCCGGCCCACACGGTCGCTGCCTGGCCCGACTGGGACGACTCGAAGAGGCCGTCACGATGCTCAGGCGGGCCCAGGACGTTCTGGCCGACCATGACCCCGACGCCGCCTCGGTGCATGTGCAGCTCGTACTGGCTCGCGCCTTGAGAAGCCTCGGGCGGATCGAGGAGGCGACTCCCCACAACGATGCGGCACTGGTGGCGATCGAGGATCTCGACATCCCCGAGATGCGCTGCAGAGTGTTGGCGTTGAAGGGGCACCTGCTCGCTGAAGCCGGCAACGTCGCAGCGGCTCGGTCCGCGTTCGAGGTTGCCATCAGGGTGGCCCGGAAGCACGGTCTCACGTACGACGAGGCACTCGTCCGAGCCAATATCGGCGATCTGCTGTTCCAGGCTGATCTGCCCGGCGCCGCTGAGCAGGTCGAGCGGGCCACCCGGCTGGCCGCCAGCATCGGCGACCTGAACGGGCACTCCTGGGGCCTGTACAACCTGGCCATCGTCTGGTTCTTCACAGGCGACTGGGACGGCGCCGAGACGGCCGCCGAGCAGACGATCACGGTGTGCGTCGAGGCGAACCTGCGTGCCGCCGCCCACCTGCCACTCCTCTTGCTGCACGTGGCGCGTGGCCGGACCGACGAGAGTTCCGAGGCGCTTGAGGGACTGACCGAGTTGGCCAGCAGCGGTGGCATCGAGGATCGCTGTGCTGTCGCGACCGGCCGGGCTGCGGACGCACTGGTGCGCGGGGACTGGGCTGGCGCCGTGCAGGTCGCGGCGCCGATGGTTCACGAGTGCCTGGCTAACCTCGGTCAGTTCGACGAATCCACGCGGCTGTTGTGGCCGTTGGCTCTCGAGGCCGCCTGGCAGTTGGCCCGTGAGACCGGTCGCGGCGACGAGCTCGCGGCGGTCCTTGACCTTGCCGATGTCGATCCGGCCGACCCGCCGCCGTATCTGCAGGCTCAGCTGCTCCGCTTCCGCACCCTGTTCGAGTCGCTCTCGCACGACGGCGATACCAGTACCGAGACAGTTGCCGACGTCCAGACGCGGCTACGTGCCGCGATCGACGCGTTCACCCGGATCGGCTTCCCGTACGTACGCGCGATGACGCAGCTCGATCTCGCCGAACGCCTGCTCACCCACCGTGGCGAAGGTCAGCCAGCTGACGTCGCATTGCTGCTATCCGACGCCGGCGCCGTCTTCGACCGGCTCGGCGCCCGACCCGCAGCCGAACGCCTCGACCGGCTCCGCGCCCAGCACGCCGGCACATCCTGACGGTCAGTCGGCAACCCGGTGGAGCGCAGGGTGCCGTCCCCGTATCCTGACTTCCCGGCCGGTACCCGCGGCATCCCCGCCTTTGAGAGAGGAACGACCGTGCCCACTGGCAAGGTGAAGTGGTACGACGCCGACAAGGGCTTCGGCTTCCTGTCCAGCGACGACGACGGCGACGTGCACGTACGCGCCAACGCCCTGCCTGCCGGTGTCACCACGCTGAAGGCCGGCACTCGGGTGGAGTTCGGCATTGTGGAGGGTCGCAAGGGCGCCTCGGCGTTGCAGGTGCGGGTGCTGGACCCGTCGCCGTCGATCGTGCGGGCGCAGCGCGAGGCCGCTCGCAAGTCACCCGAGGACATGGTCGTCCTGGTCGAGGACACCATCCGGCTGCTCGACGACGTCGGCGGCGCCTACCGGGCGGGCCGGCACCCCGACGACCGGCACGGTGCGCGGGTGGCGTCGATCCTGCGCGCTCTGGCCGACCAGCTCGAGGCCTGACGCGGGCGCTCAGGGACCAGGGCGACGGTACGACGGGTCCGTCGGCAGGCGGCGCGTGACATCCACGTCGTCGTACGGCTGCTCGGCGGTGTCGTCGTCGGTCTGCCCGTGTGGCACCGGGGGTGTGGCTGCTGCGGGTCGTGCCGTCGGTCGGAGTCGCGGTGCCGTGGCGGCGAAGCGCAGCACCCAGATTAGCCACGCGACGAGGAGGGCCGCGGCGACCCCGAGGCCGAGCCGCGGCGGCTGCAGCGGCACCAGGATGCCCAGGAACCCGCCGACCACCCAGGACAGCTGCAGCAGCGTCTCGGACCGGGCGAACGCGCTGGTCCGTACCGACTCCGGGACGTCACCCTGGATGAGGGCGTCCAGGCTGAGCTTGCCCAGCGACTGGCAGATGCCGACGGTGAGGCCGAACGCGACAGCCATCGGCAGGCTGTAGAGCACCGCGGTGAGCACGAGCACGGCCACGTCGATGCCGAGTACCAGCATGACGACGACCTGCGGCCTGACCACCTTGAGCACCGATGCGAGCAGCATGCCGAGGGTGTTGCCGAGCCCGGCCGCGCCGACCACCATCGCGAGCAGCAGGGTGTACCGGTCCTCCCAGCCGGGGAAAGGGTACTGCCGCAGCAGGAACGCCATGAACAGGGTGAGGAAGCCGGAGAGAAACCGCAGGCCGGCGTTGCAGCGCAGGGCGGCTACCACCGAGGTCGGGATGCCACGGCGGCTGCCGGTGCCGAGCTGGGACAGGGCTACCTGCTCCTCTCCCTCGGAAGAGTCCACCCTCGCCGGCAGCAGCACGGCCAGGATCGTGGCCACCACGAACAGTGCGAACGCGTAGCGCAGCGCCCACTGACCGCCGAACTGGGCGAATCCCAGTGCCAGCGGCGCGGAGATGGCCGCGCCGGCGGTGCCGGTCAGAGAAATGCGCGAGTTGGCCTTGACCAGCGTGAAGTTCTCGGGCAGCACCCGAGGCACCGCCGAGGCACGGGTGACGCCGTACGCCTTGGAGGACACCAGGACACCGAGCGCGGCCGGGAACAGCCAGACTGAATCGGTGGCGACGGCACCGGCCAGCGCCCAGCAGCAGAAGGCCCGGATGGCCATGGTGGAGCCGATCGCCCATCGACGGCCTCGACGGAACCGGTCCAGGAACGGGCCGATCAGTGGTGCCACGATGGCGAACGGCAGCATCGTCAGCCCGAGGAAGAGTGCCACCTGGCCTCGGGCCTCGCCGTCGGGCACCTGGAAGAACAGGGTCCCGGCCAGCGCCACCGCGACGGCGGCGTCGCCTGCGGTGTTGAAGGCGTGCAGCTCCAGCAGCCGCGACATCCCGCTCTCACCAGCGCCGTGGGCGTGGGTCAGCTGGCGCGCCTTGCGCACGCTGTGCTGGGCGAGCCGTCCGGTCGCCACCCCGGTGACCTTGGCAGCGCGCCCGGTCGTACGGGCTGCGCGGACTGCCTTGGCGCCCTTGCTCGGCAGGCGCTGCGAGGCGTACGGGTCGTCGGGATGGGGCACCGTACCATCCTGCCCCACCGGGTCGCAGGTCAGCAGGACCCTACGGCTCGTCGGGGTGCTCCACCGAGGCGTCTGGCCCCGGATACACCAGCGCCTCGTGCCCGTCCTCGTGGCGCACGAGGTACGGCGGCGACCCGTCCTCGCCGCGGACCTCGATGATCTCGGCCAGTCGGTCGGCCTGACCCACCACCTTGCCGCGCACGTGCAGTCGGTCTCCCACGGCAGCCTGCATGGTCGCTCCTCTCGCCCGCTCCTGAAAACAGCCTGCACCCTGCCACGGGCAGGTGGAAGGGGGAGGCCGCTCCTTCGTCGTCCGGTTGGGTGGAGGCCCCGACATGAGGGATGATCGGCGACGTGACCACCCCCACCTCGCAGACGACGCCCACGCGGGCCAGCCGCAAGCCCCGACCTGACGCCGCGCTGGCGAGTGCCGTCGATGTGGCGCTCGAGGCAGTCGTGGATGCGGTCGGCAGCGCGGACGTCGGAGAGCATCTCGGTCATCAGAACGAGGGCGAGCGCGTGGTCAGCCACACCTTCGACTGCACCCGTCCGGGCTATCGGGGGTGGCGCTGGTCGGTGGTTCTGACCCGAGCCTCCCGGCAGAAGAGGGTGACGGTCGACGAGGTGGTGCTGCTGCCGGGACCGGACGCCATCGTGGCGCCGGAGTGGGTGCCCTACCTCGAACGTGTGCAGCCCGAAGACGTCGGGCCGGGGGACCTGCTGATCCCTGAGGAGGACGACCTGCGGCTGGCGCCGGCCTGGTTCGTCGGGGACGAGTTCACCGACCCGTTGCTGGACGACCGGCCGGCGCGTCAGGTCGCCGACGAGCTCGGGCTCGGCCGGGTGCGTGTGCTGTCGATGTGGGGACGGGACGAGGCGGCCGAGCGCTGGTTCGAGGGTCCCGGCGGACCCGAGGCCGCCGTCGCGGTCGCCGCTCCCGGGCGCTGTCGTGACTGCGGCTTCCTGCAGCGACTGGCCGGGCCGCTCGCGTCGGTGTTCGGGGTCTGCGCCAACGGCGGAGTTCCCGACGACGGGCGTGTCGTCGCGCTGGACCACGGCTGCGGAGGCCACTCCGAGACGACGCTGAAGAAGTCCCAGCTGCCTCCCGAGTTGCCTTCGCCGGTGTTCGACACCGTCGGGTCGGACGAGATCGAGCCGCTCTGAGCGTCCGCGACCACAGCCGGTTCAGACCCCTGCGGCGCCCAGGGCGCTGGCCTCGGTACGTCGCCGGCTCGGGTCCAGCAGCAGCGCCTTGCGTCGACGGCGGCAGTACTCCACGCCGACGAGCCCGAGACCGAGCCCGGCCAGGCAGATCCACAGCCAGGTCAGTCGACCGTTGTCGCGTAGCGTCCCGATGAACGGCAGCATGGCGACCAGGGCAACGGCCCACAGGACGGATCCGACGATCATGGTCCGGACCCCGTCGACGTCGAGGGGTTCCACCTCGGCCACGAGGTAGGTCCGTTGACCGATCTCGTGCTCGGTGACGTCGGGGCGGCCCAGCTCGTGGCGACGCACGATGCGCTCACGACGTGCCCGCTCGCGCGGGCCGAGCTGGTCGCGCCTTCCAGACGAGTCGGTCACGTGGGTCAGGCTATGGCATTGTGCCGTACGCGCCGACGAGGATGCAGGACGGCGAGCTCACCGCACAGACGTCTGGGAGCGACATGAGCACACGGCAGCCCGGATCCGCTACGTCCGCGTCCGCTCCGAACGGGCTGGACCGGTTCTTCTCGATCACCGCTCGCGGCTCGACTGTCGGCCGCGAGGTACGGGGCGGCCTCGTGACGTTCTTCACGATGGCCTACATCATCGTGCTCAATCCGATCATCCTCACCGGCGGCCTGGACATCGACGGCAACGTCATCGGCGATGACCCCGACACCGCGTTCGTCAGGGTCGCGGCCGCCACGGCACTGGTCGCCGGTGTGCTGAGCATCCTGATGGGCCTGGTCGCCAACTTCCCGCTCGCGCTGGCGGCCGGCCTGGGCCTCAACGCGTTCGTTGCGTACACGATCGTGCCGCAGATGACCTGGGCCGATGCGATGGGACTGGTCGTCCTGGAGGGGCTGATCATCCTGGTGCTGGTGCTGACCGGGTTCCGCACCGCGGTGTTCAACGCCGTGCCCACACAGCTGAAGACTGCCATCTCGGTCGGCATCGGCCTGTTCATCGCTCATCGGGCTGGTCGACGCCGGGATCGTACGTGCGACGATGCAACCCGCCCCGCCGGTCGGCCTGGGGGTGGACAACGTCCTGGTCGGCTGGCCGGCGGTCGTGTTCTGCGTCGGACTGCTGGTGATGTTCACCCTGTACGTACGCCGGGTGCGCGGTGCGATCCTCATCGGCATCGCGGTCGCCACGGTCGTCGCGATCGTCGTCGAGGCGGTCGCGGAGGTCGGCCCGACGTTCGCCGACGACGGCACCGTCAACCCGACCGGCTGGAACCTCGGCGTGCCGGGCATGCCCGACGCCGTCGTCCGCACCCCCGACTTCGCTCTGCTGGGGGAGTTCTCGCTGTTCGGCTCCCTCGAGCGGTTGTCCTTCATCGCCGTGGTGCTGCTGGTCTTCACGCTGCTGCTGGCCGACTTCTTCGACACGATGGGCACGATGACCGCCATCGGCGCGGAGGCCGGGCTCAACGACGAGGACGGCACGCCGCCCAACACCGCCCGGATCCTGGTGGTGGACTCGCTCGCCGCAGCCGCCGGCGGCGCCGCCTAGACCTCGAGCAACACGTCCTACATCGAGTCGGCCTCCGGTGTCGGTGAGGGGGCCCGGACGGGCCTGGCCAGCGTCGTGACCGGCGTGCTGTTCCTGCTCGCCACCGTGGCCACGCCGCTGGTCGAGGTGATCCCCAACGAGGCCGCGACGCCGGCCCTGGTGCTCGTCGGCTTCCTGATGATGACCCAAGTGCGCAACATCGACTGGGACGACCTCGAGATCGCGATCCCGGCCTTCTTGACGGTGGCGCTGATGCCGTTCACGTACTCGATCAGCGCCGGCATCGGCGCCGGCTTCATCGTGTACGTCCTGCTCAAGGTGGTACGAGGTCGCGCCGGTGTGGTGCACCCACTGCTGTGGGTGGTGGCCGTGCTGTTCGTCGTGTACTTCGCGATCGACCCGATCTCCGGCTGGCTCGGCGCCGGCTGACGGGGGGTGGAGTGGGAAATATCTGACGGGCGATGGTCGTTAGCATGGATAATGAGTTATGCTGACGGTATGCCCGTCCGATCCCAGAACCTCGCGCGTACGGACGCGGAACTCGCCAGCGCGCTGGCGTCCTCCATCGTGCGGCTGTCGCGGCGGTTGCGGACCGAGCGGCACAGCGACCTGACCCCGAACCAGTTGTCCGCCCTGGGAACCATGCGGCGCAACGGCGCGCTGACCTTGAGCGCGCTGGCCGCGTACGAACGCGTTCAGCCGCCGTCGATGAACCGCACCATCAACTGCCTCGACGAGCTCGGGATGATCCGCCGGGTGCCCGACCCCGACGACCGTCGCCAGGTGCTGCTGCACGTGTCCGACGCCGGCAACGTGACCCTCGACGCCGAGCGGGACCGCCGCGACGCGTGGCTGCACCGTCGCCTCGAGGAGCTGACCGACGAGGACCGGGAGGTGTTGGGTTCGGCTGCTGTGGTCCTCGAGCGGTTGGGGCAGGCATGAGCCCGACGTTCAGCTCGCTGCGGATCCGCAACTACCGGATCTACGCCGGTGGTGCCGTGGTGTCCAACATCGGCACCTGGATGCAGCGGGTCGCGCAGGACTGGCTTGTCCTGCAGCTGACCGACAACAGCGCCACCGCCCTGGGCATCGTCACCGGGCTGCAGTTCCTGCCCATGCTGCTGCTCTCGCCGGTCGGCGGTCTGGTGGCCGACCGGTTCGCCAAGCGCAAGGTCATGATCGTCACCCAGCTGATGATGGCCGCCCCGGCGGCGCTGCTCGGCACCCTCGCGGTGACCGGCACGGTCCAGCTGTGGCACGCGTACGTCCTGGCCTTCGTCTTCGGCGTCGGGACCGCCTTCGACGCACCCGTACGTCAGTCCTTCGTGGTGGAGATGGTCGGCCAGAAGGACCTGGCGAACGCGGTCGGCCTGAACTCCGCCTCGTTCAACTCCGCGCGCATCGTGGGCCCGGCCGCTGCCGGCTTCCTGATCGCCGCACTGGGCTCGGGGGTGGAGGCCACCGGGTGGGCGATCTTGATCAACGCGGTGAGCTACGTCGCAGTGATCGCCTCGCTGCTGCGGCTCGACACCACGCTGCTGCGCCCGTCCACCCCGGCGGAACGAGGGCGCGGGGGGATCCGGGTGGGCATCACGTACGTCCGCGGCCGGCCGGACCTGATGCTGGTGCTGGCCACCGTCTTCTTCGTGGGCACCTTCGGCATGAACTTCCAGATGACATCGGCGCTGATGGCCACCGAGGTGTTCGGCAAGGGGGTCAGTGAGTACGGCGTGCTCGGGTCGTTCATGGCCGTCGGTTCGCTCACCGGTGCCTTGGTCGCCGCCCGCCGGGCAGCCCCGAGGGTACGGACGGTGGTGGGCGGTGCGGGCGTGTTCTCGGTGCTGCTGATCACCATGGGCCTGATGCCGACCTACTGGACGTACGCGGCGGTGCTGCCGTTCGCCGGGCTGTTCGCGCTGACGATGGTCACCACGGCCAACGCCACGATCCAGCTCACCGTCGCGCCGGAGATGCGGGGCCGGGTGGCGGCGCTGTACCTGATGATCTTCATGGGCGGCACACCGATCGGGGCGCCCCTGATCGGGCTGATCGGCGAGGTGCTGGGAGCTCGCTGGACCCTCATCGGTGGCGGTGTGATCACGTTGGCGGGGCTCGCCGTCAGCCTGCTGCTCTACCTGCGCCACACCGGCTCGGTGATCTCGCAGGACGAGAACCAGCGGTTCGCGCTCACCGTGACCGCTCGGGCATGAGGGCTACGCCGAACAGGTTGTCGGTAGTGTATGCCAGGGTGGACGGATGAACGATCTGCGCACACCGAACCCGTGGGAGTTGCCGTCGGACCGCAGCGGGTGGCTCGACTTCTCCGAGTACATCCGGCTGGTGGCCGCCGATGCCGCGAGACTGCGCGAGGTCGCGTCCACGGGCCTCGAACCGCCGGTCCCGAGCTGCCCGGGCTGGAACGTCGCCGACGTCGTGCAGCACACCGCGGACGTCTACCTGCACAAGGTCGCCTGCACCACGCTGCAACGCAACCCCGACCCGTGGCCGCCACCCGAGCACTCCGAGCGCGCACCGCTGGAGCTCTTCGACGAGGCCACCGCCGAGCTGCTCGCGATGTTCGCCGCCCACGGTCCCGCCGACCCGAGCCACACCTG
>Ga0136613_10002222_pt1 | contig 10339 bp, 10 predicted proteins | sample AntDrymUQ2722106_2_FD_106649 | JGI IMG/M metagenome (GOLD analysis project Ga0136613, IMG submission 106649) | Polar desert sand microbial communities from Dry Valleys, Antarctica - metaG UQ272 (21.06) | ecosystem: Environmental > Terrestrial > Soil > Desert | place: Antarctica: Dry Valley... | reverse complement strand
TGTGGATCCCGCTGTTCGAACCGATGAAGACGGACGGCGAGCAGTGACCGAGTACGCGGAGAAGCGGGCCGTCATCAGCGGCGCGGGCCAGTCGGACGTGGGCCGGCGGCTCCACCGCGATCCGCTCGACCTCACGTTGGACGCGTGCGTGGCGGCCATCGACGACGCCGGGCTGACCACCGCCGACATCGACGGCATCGCCACGTACCCCGGCCCGATGGACACCCCGCCGGGCTTCTCGGGCTCGGGCGTGGTCGACGTGCAGGACGCCCTGCGCCTCAACCTCAACTGGTACACGGGCGGGCTCGACCTCCCCGGCCAGCTCGGCTCGGTCATCGACGCCTGCCTGGCGGTCGCGTGCGACCTCGCGACGCACGTGTTGTGCTTCCGCTCCGTGTACGAGGGCAGCGCCCAAGGCGAGGGGGGACGGGCGGCGGTGATGCCGGGCGGCGGGGGGCGCGGGTCGTTTCGCGCCGGCAGCTTCATGCAGTGGGTGCTGCCGTTCGCGGCGCCGTCGGCGGCGACGTGGATCGCGATGTTCGCCCAGCGTCACTTCCATGAGTTCGGCACGACCGAGGAGCAGCTGGCCCAGATCGCGCTCAACGCTCGCAGGAACGCTGGCCTCAACCCCAAGGCCATTTACCGCGACCCGATGACGATGGACGACTACCTCGCCGCCCGGATGATCTCGACACCGCTCCGCCTCTACGACTGCGACGTGCCCTGCGACGGCGGCACCGCCGTGATCGTGTCCCGGGCCGACACCCTCGCCGACCTGCGCAAGCCGCCGATCCAGGTGGAGGCGGTCGGCACCGCCATCCACGGGCGGCCCTCGTGGGACCAGTTCGACGACCTCACCACCATGGCGTGCCGCGACGCCGGCGCCCAGCTGTGGACACGCACCGACCTCAAGCCGTCCGACGTGCAGCTAGCCGAGATGTACGACGGGTTCAGCTTCATCACCATGGCCTGGCTGGAGGCGATGGGGTTCTGCGGCCGGGGCGAGTCGGGGCCGTTCGTCGAAGGTGGTGAGCGCATCGCCCTCGACGGCGAACTGCCGTTGAACACCAACGGCGGCCAGCTCTCGGCCGGTCGGCTGCACGGCTACGGCTTCCTCCACGAGGCGTGCGTGCAGCTATGGGGCGAAGCGGGCGACCGGCAGATTCCCGGCGACCCCGAGGTCGGGGTGGCCGCGGCCGGCGGCGGTCCCCTCGCCGGCGTCCTGCTGCTCACACACCGGCGGTAACGGGCGTGGACGCCCGGCGGTTCGTCGTCGCGATGCTGGTGATCGCGGGCGCGACGCTCGCGCTGAGGGTCGGGTACGTCGTCACCGTCACCCAGGACGAGACCGTCGCCTACGACGGCTTCTACTACCAGAGCGCGGCGGTTGCGCGGCGATCACGCAATGGCCGCTGCTCGTGCCGATCGCGATCGTCACCGTCGCGTCGGCGGCGACGTGCGGCCAGACCCGCTTCCGGGTGCCGGCCGAGCCCAGCCTGGTGATCCTCGCCGGCATCGCACTCGCCGCGCTGGTCACGGCGCGGCCTCCCAGTCAGTCGACGGCTACGGGTTCGCCTTGAAGGGCGAGAAGTGCTCGTGGGTGATCCTCCATTCCCCGTTGTCGTCCACGAAGACCAGCGTGGTGCGGGCCCGCGCCGAGATCTGCTCCCCGTCGGCCTCGAATCCGTAGTCGAATACGGCGGTCGCGATCGCGACCGCGCCGAACACGTCGACCTTGAGCTCCTGAAATTCGCCGCGGAGGCGTTTGACGCCACCCAGGCCCTCGGCCTCGAGCCGGTTGGTCGTGGCCGCGTCCTGTCGGTCGAGCGGTTCGAAGTCGTCGAACTTGGTGAACTTCGGACTGTCGAGGTGGTATCCCGCCAGACGGTCGAAGTCCTTCCGGCCGACCGCGTCCAGGATCTCGTCGAGACGCTGCCGCACAGCTGCCTGCTCGGCCGCGAACGGGTCGCTGATGATGTCGAGCGCGTTCACTCCGTGACCGCCAGTGTGAGGGCCTGGTCGCGGGTGATATCCATGCCGTGCACTTCCTTGGCGTGCTGCTGGGCCGCGACCACCAGATCGTCATCCGTGTCACCGCGGACGACGTGGCCGCACTCACACTTGATGATCTTCGCCACGGTTCCTCCTTGTCGCTTCGTGCCTACCGTTCCGGACGGGTGCGAGAATACGAATCGACTGCTGGCGAACGGTTGGCAATCGAATGGAGGACCCCATGCCCGTCCACGTGCGGCTCCTCGGCCGCCTGGCGGTCGAGTGCGGCGAGCGCCGGCTCGACGGATCCCAGCTGCCCGGCGGCCAGGGCCGAGTCGTCCTCGCCTATCTGGCGCTGGCACGCCACCCCGTGTCGCGGGACGACCTGGCCGACGCGGTCTGGTCGGATGCCCTCCCGAAGTCCTGGGAACGTGATCTCTCGTCGGTCGTCTCCAAAGTGCGGGCGTCGCTGGCAGACCTGGGCGCGGGTGACCTGCTCCGAGCCGCCATGGGGTGCTACGAGCTCCAGCTGCCCCCCGGCAGCCGGGTGGACGCCGCCGCTGCTGGCCGGTTCCTGGAGGAGGCCGAGGCCGCGTGGCGGGCCGGTGATCGCGATCGGGCTCTGCCCGCCGCCGACACCGCGGCTGAGCTGGCCCGCCGGCCGTTCCTGCCCGGTGACGACGGGGTTTGGATCGACCAGCGTCGAGCCGAGCTGCGCGCGACCCTGTTGCCCGCGCTCGACCTGCTGATCGACGGGCAGCTCGAGCGCGGCTACGAGCGCGATGCCCTGCGCTATGCCGAGGAGGCGGTCGCGCTGGAGCCGTTCCGCGAGACCGGCTACGTGCGGCTGATGCAGGTACACGTGGCAACCGGGAACCGAGCCGAAGCGGTCCGCACCTACGAGCGATGCCGCAAGCTCCTTGCCGCCGAGCTCGCGGTGGAGCCCTCGCCTGAGACCGAGGCGGCGTATCTGGCGGCGCGCGGGGAGTCGGCTCCTCGCCGGTGAGCGGCCCGCGCTCAGTCCAGGACAATCGCGGCCAGCTCCTCGAGGTGATCGGCGGAGCTCCCGCCCTCGTGCTGGAGGGTCAGCAGCCGCTTGTAGAAGAGATGGACGTCGTGCTCCCAGGTGTAGCCAATGCCGGCGTGCACCTGGATCGCCGACGCGCCCACCGAGTAGAGCTCGTCGGCGGCGAACGCCTTGGCCATGGTGGCGGCCCGGTGGCGCTCGGCCGGCGAGGCGGCGTCGATGGCCCAGCAGGCGTAGTACGCGGCAGCGCGCGCCAGTTCCACCGCCCGCAGCATGTCCGCGCACAGGTGCTGGACGGCCTGGAACGACCCGATCGGCCGGTCGAACTGCTGCCGCTGCTTCGCGTACTCGATGGAGAGCTCCAGCACGCGTGACGCGGCGCCCACGCCATCGACCACCGCCGCGACCGCCATCCGGTCGACGACCTCAGCCACCGCATCCGTCGCGTCGGCATCGCCCAGTTGGGTGGCAGGCGCGTCCTCGAGAGTGACGGTTCCCTCCTTGCGGGTGCCGTCCACCGTCGGGATCGACGTGACGGTGACCCCATCGCCGCCACCGCGCACGGCGAACGCGCCGAGGCCGGGGTCAGTCGCGGCGGTGACGAACAGCACGTCGGCCGCGGCGGCGTCGGCCACGTGGACCTTTGTCCCCGACACGCGCCACTCGTCGCCGTGGCCGCGGGCGACCGTGGTCGGTTCGCGCCACTGTGACCGCCGGCCGGGCTCGTAGAGCGCCACCGTGGCGATGGTCGTGCCCGCGGCGAGGTCTGGCCGCACGGCCGTGCCACCGGAGAGCGAGGCGAGGCTGACGGCGCCGACCGCCGACGAGGCGAACGGCCCCGGGTGGAGCGCCCGGCCCAGCTCCTCGAGCACCACCGCCATGTCGACCATCCCCATGCCCGCGCCGCCGTGCGCCTCGGGCTCGAGCAGGCCGGTGACGCCCAGGTCGGCGAGGCCCTGCCAGACCTCGTCGGTCGTCCCTCGCTCGTCGTCGAGCATCGCTCGCACGTACGCGATCGGCGCCCGCTGCGCGAGGAACCGTCGTACCGTGGCGCGCAGCTCCTCTTGCTCGTCGTTGAATTCAAAATCCAAGAACGGGATCGTAACGAGTACCTTCCACATCGTGCGGCTGCGCTACGGGGAAGAGGAGGAGGCGTTTCGGGCCGAGCTGATCGGGTGGCTCGAGGCCAACGTTCCGCCCGACGACGTGCTGCGCCAGCCCAAGCAGTCGAGTGCCAACCTCACCGACTGGTCGCGGGCCTGGCAGCGCAAGCTCTTCGACGCCGGCTGGCTCGTGCCGGGCTGGCCGCCCGAGCTCGGCGGCCGCGACGCGACGCCGGCGCAGCAGATGATCTACTTCGAGGAGCTCTCGAAGCGCGAGATCCCCCGCAGCCTCAACCCCCAGGGGCTCGGCATCGTCGCGCCCTCGATCCGCGACTACGGCACCGCCGAGCAGCAGGAGCGCTTCCTGGTGCCGACGCTGCGGGCCGAGATCGCCTGGTGCATCGGGATGAGCGAGCCGGGCGCGGGCAGCGACCTCGCCTCGCTCTCGACCCGGGCGGTCCTCGACGGCGACCACTTCGTCGTGCACGGCCAGAAGGTGTGGACCTCGGGTGCGCACCACGCCGACTGGTGCGTGTGCTTCGTGCGCACCGACCCCGATGCACCCAAGCACAAGGGCATCAGCGCGCTGATCATCGACATGACCACGCCGGGCGTGGAGTGCCGGCCGTTCCCCGAGCTGTCGGAGCCCGACTACTTCGACTTCAACGAAGTGTTCTTCACGGATGTCTCCGTCCCGAGCGACAACCTGCTCGGTGCGCTCCACCAGGGCTGGCCCATCACGCAGGGCTCCCTCGCGCACGAACGGGCGATGCTGTGGATCGACTACGCCTACCTCGCCCAACGGGCGGTCAACGCGATGATCGCCCTCGGGGATCGCCCCGGTCCCGACGGGCGCCCGCTCCGCGAGAGCGAGCGCTTCCGTGACAGCGTCGCGTCCTTCTTCATGGACGCCCAGGCCCTGTTCCTCATGGGGTACCGGGGCTTCTCGAAGTTCATGCGGGGAAAGTCGTCGCCCGAGCACTCGCTGCTCAAGCTGTACGGGAGCGAGACCCTCCAGCGCATCCTCGACGCCGGTGCCGACGCTCTCGGGCCCGAGGGGCTCGACACCTCCCGCATGGGCCCGGTGATGTGGCGCGACGGCGCCTGGGTGGTGCAGTGGATGCGGTCGTTCTCGGGCACCATCCCCGGCGGGACCAGCGAGATCCAGCGCAACATCATCGCCGAGCGCGTGCTCGGCCTACCTCGCGCGTGAGCGAGCGAAGCGGGCGAACACCGAGGGCGGGCGGCCCGAAGGGCGGCGGCCGGATATCCCGGCCGCCGAGGGGAGCCCGACCGTAGGGGAGGAGACGATGGCGGACCGAACGCTCTCCGACGACGAGCGGGCGCGCATGGCGACGCCCCTCTGGGAGCAGGCCCGGGCGGCGTATGGCGACGGCCGCGCCGACGACGGCGACCGGCTGCTCGACGCCGCGGTCTTGCAGTGGAGCGCGCTCAAGGACTACTCGATCAACTGGATCACGTCGCTGCTCACCTTCATCGGTGAGGAGCTGGGGGAGGAGGCGGTCGAACGGGCCTTGCGAAAGACCGGCGACGAGTTCGTCCGTCCCCGCCGCGACACCGGCACCGACTGGGGATCGCTGCCGGCGTCGGCGCGGGCCAAGGTCATCGCCCGGGCGATGGTGTCGAACATGGGCGAGGTCGAGGTCGACGAGGACGACGAGAAGATCACCCTGTCCTTCCGGTGCGGCAGCGGCGGGAAGCTCATCGACGACGGCCGCTACGAGGGGGAGCACGCGTATCTCACGCTGCGAGAGCGCGCCGGGCGCACGTTGATGCGCGACGAGCTGCCGGTGTACTGCGCCCACTGCTCGGTGAACAACGAGATCCAGCCGGTCGAGTGGGGCGACGCGCCCACCAGCATCGAGTATCCGCCCGAGCGCAAGGGCGAGCCGTGCGTCCACCATGTGTATAAGGACCTGGCCGACATCCCCGACGAGGCGTACGACCGGATCGGGAAGCCGCGGCCGCCGGTAACCTGACCTCCCGATGAAGCGCATCGGGATCCTTGTCGTCGCGTACGAAGCGGCGTCGACGCTCGCGCACATCCTCGACCGCATCCCGCGCGACTTGGTCCCCCGCATCGACCGCGTCCTCGTGACCGACGACGCCAGCAGCGACGCCACCTATCTGTCGGGCTCGGCTACCAGTAGGAGAGCGACGTGCCGCTCACCATCATCCGCCAACCCGAGAACCTGGGCTACGGAGGCAACCAGAAGGCGGCGTACCACTGGGCGATGGAGCACGACCTCGACGTCGTCGTGCTCCTGCACGGCGACGGGCAGTACGCCCCCGAGGTCCTGCCCGACTGGTCGAGCCGCTCGAGTTCGACAAGTGCGATGCGGTCTTCGACCTACGCCCAGGTCAGGAGGGCAGCAAACCCGACTGCGAACACGATCAAGACGATGACGAGACGGCCGATGCCCCCTAAAGGGCCTCGCTCACGCTGGCTCACATATGTCCGACCTGGGCGATCCTCCGAGGGTTAGCCCCGGATCAGCTTGCCCGGCTTGGCCGCCAGCGCCTCCTCGACCGGCTGGCCGTCGACCCGGATCGGGGTGCCGCCCACGAGCATGTGCGCCATGCCCTCGGGCTTGTCGGCGACGAGGCGCTCGCCGTCGGCCGGGAAGTCGCGCACCCGCCGCAACGGGCCCGCCGCCACCGTTTCGGGGTCGAACACCGCCAGGTCGGCGACCGCGCCGGGGCGGACGTAGCCCCGGTCCTGCATCGAGTACACGTCGGCGGGCTCGCCGGTGAGCTTGCGCACCGCTGTCTCGAGCCCGATGACCTCTTTCTCGCGTACCCACCGGCCCAGCAGGTCGGTCGGCGCGCAGGCGTCGCACAGCTGGCTCACGTGCGCGCCGGCGTCGGACAGACCGAGGAGCATCCCCTCCTGTTGGAGCAGGAAGGCGATCCCGTCCTCGTCGTCGTTTGCGAGCACGCTCGAGAACCGGGTCTCGAGGTTCTCGGAGGCGGCGATGTCGAGCATCACGTCGAGCGCGTTCACGCCCCGCTCCTGGGCGACCTCGTCGAGCGGACGGCCGAGCAGGTCAGGATGGGCGGTTGTCTCGGCGACCGCGAACGTGCTCCAGCGCGGCCGGAAGAACTTGCCGTTGTCGACCTCGTCCTGGGCGTTCCGCCGCCACTCGGGATCGCGGTAGCAGTTCAACTTCTCCTCGACGCTCTTGCCCATCAGGTCACGGAACGCCGGGACCATCTGGAGCGGGAACGGCTCGATCATGTTCATCTGGAACATCAGCGGCCGGACCGACACCTGCGGCCAGACGTCGGCGCCCAGGGCGCGTTCCTTGATGTTGAGCTCGGCCATGCTCTCGTGCCACGGGTGGCCCTTGAGGGTGAGCAGCGCCGTCCACGTGATCGGGCACCCGACCTTCTTGGCGAGGTCGTAGGCGTCCTGGTGCTTGATCCGCTCGCCCGGCAGGAGCTCGGCGACGCCCCGGCCCAGCTCGCCCAACGGCGCCAGCAGCGCCTCGACCTCGCGTACGTCGCCGAGGCGCGACGGAACCGGCCGGCCCTGGTCGCCCGAATGGGTGGCCGACGAGCTCGACGCGAAACCGGCGGCGCCGGCGGCGACGGCCTCGCGCACGACGTCGGCCATGCGGGCGAGCTCGTCGTCGGTCGCCTCGGCGCGGGTGTAGCCCTCGTCGCCCATGACGTAGAGCCGCACCGCGGTGTGCCCGACGTAGGCGGCGTAGTTGATGACCGAGCCGTGCCGCTCGACCGAGTCGAGGTACTCGGGGAAGGTCTCGAAGTCCCACGGCACGCCGGCTTCGAGGGTGGCGGGGCTCATGTCCTCGACGTGCTCGAGTGTGTGCACGAGCAGGTCCCGGTGCTCGGGCCGGCAGGGGGCGATCGAGAACCCGCAGTTACCCGCGACCACGGTGGTCACTCCGTGCCACGACGACGGCGTGAGCGCGGGGTCCCAGAAGACCTGGGCGTCGTAATGGGTGTGGATGTCGATGAAGCCGGGGGCAACGACGTGCCCGCCGGCGTCGAGCTCGCGGTCGCCTTGCAGCCGCTCGCCGACCTCGGTGACGACGCCGTCGGTGACGCCGACGTCGGCGCGCCGGCCGGGCTTACCCGTCCCGTCGACGACCGTCCCGCCCCGGATCACCAGGTCCGCGCCCATCGTCTCAGTCCTTTCTTTGCGCCGTCTGGCCTTACGCCGTCTCGCACGAGAGATCGATCGACGTGCCGCTGTGGTCGGACACGAACACCATGCCACCGGGCCCGTCGGTCAGAGGATCGTCCCACACCCCGGTGCCGATGCCGTCGCCGTCACCGTCGGGGTCGGGATCGAAGACGGGCGCGCAACGCGCCGGCGCCTTCACAAACATGAGGTCGATCCGCTCGAGCTGGCGCGAGGTCGGGTTCTTCATGTCGTCCACGACGTCGTCGCGCCGGCCGGCGGTGCACCCCACACCGGTCTCGTCACACTCCGGGTTCCCCGCCGCCAGGTGGCTGTCGACCCAGCCGTCGGCGACGAGAGCCTGGATGCGGGCCGAAGCCGGGGTCACGTTGAAGTCGCCCATGAGGATGCGGATGGCCTTCTCCCCGCCGCCGTCGGCGGCGAAGTCGGCCGCCACCGTCGTCTGGCAGGCGAGCAACGGCGAACCAGGCTTGCACGGCGGCGGGCACACCTTCTCGTTGCAGATGGCGTCGGCGCCGGGCTCGCCCGGGCGAACGTCGCCGTCCTGGTGGGTGACGACGAGCACCACCGGACCGAGGTTGGACTCGAGCTCGAGCCGCGACGCGGTCCGCAGCCTGCCCACGAGCTTGACGACCTTCTTGCTCTTGACCGGAAGGCGCGTGAGCACGACCTCCTGGTCGATGCCCTTCGGGCGGGGGAGCACGACGTCGTAGTCGCACGCCTTGACGCCTGGCTGGCGCTTGATCTCGTCGTAGACGCGCTTGGACACCTCCTGCATCCCGACCACGTCGGGGCACTGCGCCTCCTCGAGCCGCCGGCCGAGGAGTTCCATGCGGTCGGGGAGCTGGCAGCCGTCGGAGTCCTCGGGGCAGATCACGCCATGGAGGACGTTGAAGTTCACGACGGTGAGGTCGTCGCCGGCGTCGCCGCCGGCTGCTCCCGCGCCGGGGGCGCCGACCCCGACCGGCATGGTGGCCAGGGACAGACACGCGACAACGAGCCGCCTGCGCAAGTGGACCCCCTCCAAACCGCTGGCGGGGCGACCTTATTACGATGTGACGCTACCGTCAGGATGAGAGGAGCCCATCCGAATGAGAGCCGCCGTGTACCGCGGGCCCCGCGACCTCGTCGTGGAAGACCGCCCGACCCCCGAGGTCGGCCCCCACGACGTCCTCCTCGAGGTCAGCCACTGCGGCGTGTGCGGGAGCGACCTGCACTTCGTGCTCGACGGCTGGGGTCGCCCCGGCTCGATCGAGGGCCACGAGTACTCCGGCCGCGTGATCGCGGTGGGCGACGCGGTAACAAAGTGGTCGGTCGGCGACGAGGTCGTGGGTGGTCCGACCCCCCGGTGCGGCGAGTGCGAGTACTGCCGAGCCGGGCGCCCCCAGCTGTGCGTCGCCCGAGGGAAGTTCGGCGACGAGGCGTGGCAGGGCGCGTTCGCCGAGTACGTGTGCACCACCGACTCGAGCCTCCTGCGCGTGCCCGACGGCCTGTCATTGCGGGAGGCGGCGCTGGCCGAGCCGCTGGCGGTCGCGCTCCACGGTCTCACCCGGGGCGGCGTCACCGTCGGCCAGCGCGTGCTCGTCGCCGGCGCCGGGCCCATCGGCGCGCTGAGCATCGCCGCCGCACTCGCCCGAGGCGTCGCCGAGGTCGTCGTGAGCGAGCCGCACCCCCGCCGGCGCGAGTTGGCCGAGCGGCTCGGCGCGGTCGCGGTGGCGCCCGACGAGCTCACGACCCCGCCGTATCCCGGTGACGAGGTCGACCTGCCGTTCGACGTCGCCCTCGAGTGCTCTGGTCACGCGGTCGCGATGGAGGCGGCACTGGGCCAGCTGCGGCGAGGCGGGACCCTCGTACTCGTCGGCGCGGGGATCAAGCCGCCCCGCTTCGATCCCAACCGGATCCTCCTCAACGAGCTCGTGGTCACCGGGGCGTTCGTGTACGACCCCGACGGCTTCCCCCGGGCGCTGGAGCTGCTGGCGTCGGAGGGCTTCCCGCTCGACGTGCTCGTCGAGGCCGAGGACGTCCCGC
>Ga0136613_10002217_pt1 | contig 10349 bp, 11 predicted proteins | sample AntDrymUQ2722106_2_FD_106649 | JGI IMG/M metagenome (GOLD analysis project Ga0136613, IMG submission 106649) | Polar desert sand microbial communities from Dry Valleys, Antarctica - metaG UQ272 (21.06) | ecosystem: Environmental > Terrestrial > Soil > Desert | place: Antarctica: Dry Valley... | reverse complement strand
GACGAGTCGAAGAAGGAGATCCTGACGCTCTTCCCTGATCACGAGCCGTTCGACACCCCGAAGCCGGAGCGACTCATGCACCGAATCGTCCATATCGCCTCCGAACCCGACGACATCGTGCTCGACGCCTTCGCCGGGTCGGCGACGACAGCCGCAGTCGCGCACAAGATGGGCCGCCGGTGGGTGACCGTCGAGTGGAAGCGCGAGACGATCGAAACGTACGCAGCGCCGAGGCTGATGCGGGTCGTTCGCGGCGACGATCCCGGCGGGATCACCGAAGAAATCGACTGGGCGGGCGGCGGCGGCTTCCGGGTCCTCGATGTCGCGCCCTCGATGTTCGCAGACGACGCGGGCCACGTCGTCCTCGCCGACTGGGCCGTGAACGGCGCACTCGCCGAGGCGACCGCTGCCCAGTTCGGCTTCGCCTACGACATCGAGCTACTGCCCTTCTGCGGCCGCAAGGGCCGCACACGGCTGGCCGTCGTCGACGGCTTGGTCAACGAGGATGTCGCGCGGTTGCTGGTCGAGCAGCTCCCCGAGGACGAGATGGTGGTTCTCTGCGGCACGATGATCGACCCGGCCGCGCAACAAGTTCTGGCCGCGGCCCGGAAGGGCTCCCGGCTGCGCAAGATCCCGGACTCGATCCTCGCCGACTACCGACGCGGCCACCACCTCTGGTGGGAGCGGCGGATGGCTGACCTGCTCGACCTGAGCGAGAATGGCGAGAGCGCCGAGAGGGAGCCGGCGGTCGAGGAATCGGTGCAGGCATGAGCCTTCCGCTTCCCGCGGAGCTGATCGACGAAGACCTCGTTGCGGCGGTCGCCAAGCGGCTCGACCTGCGGGCACCGAACCGTGAGGCGCTCGAGGTGATCGCCTACCGACTTGGCGAGCACTACACGGTCGACGCCCGCACGAGCGCCTTCGAGGGGATCGCCGACCTCGCGACCGGCGTCGGCAAGACCTACGTGATGGCAGCAGCGATCGAGTACTTCGCCGCGCTCGGCACGCGCAACTTCGCCGTTATCGCACCCGGCCGCACGATCCTCCGCAAGACGCAGGAGCAATTTACGCCGGGTCGCACGAAGAGCCTGCTGCCGTCGATGGAAGTCGAGCCGCTCGTCGTCACGAGCGAGAACTTCGACACCGCCCAAATCGCCGCCGCGCTCGAAGACGACGAACAAGTGAAGCTCTTCATTTTCACCGTCCAGTCGCTGATCCGGCCCACCACGAAGACGGGCCGCAAGACACACGAGTTTCAGGAGGGTCTCGGCAAGGCGTTCTACGACCACTTGCAATCACTCGCGGATCTGTTCGTCTTCGCCGACGAGCACCACGTCTACGAGAGCCCCGCTTTTTCCGCGGCTATCCGCGACCTGAACCCGTATGCGCTGATCGGGCTGACAGCGACGCCGAAACGTAAGGACGACGAGCGGATCATCTTCCGCTATCCGCTCGCAGCCGCGATCGCCGACCGCTACGTCAAGTCGCCGGTGATCGTCGGCCGCCAAGACGACCGCTCAGATCCGGAGACGAAGCTGCTCGATGGGACGGCGCTGCTGGCGATCAAGCAAGAGGAGCTCGACAAGTACACGACCGCGCGCGGACTAGAGCGAGTGAACTCAGCGATGCTCGTGGTCTGCAAGTCGATCGAGGACGCGAACGAGGTGTCCGAGATCGTCCGCAGCGACGGCTTCTACGGTGGCATCTACCGCGACGCCGTGCTCACCGTGCACTCCGAAGCGACCGGTGAGCAGCACGAGGCGATGCTGGAAGCGCTCGACAACGTCGAGGCCCCCGACAGCCCCGTACGGATCATCGTCTCGGTCGGGATGCTGAAGGAAGGCTGGGACGTGAAGAACGTCTACGTCATCGTCAGCCTGCGCGCTTCGGTGTCGGAGATCCTTACCGAGCAGACGCTCGGGCGCGGCCTGAGGCTCCCCTTCGGCGCCTACACGGGGCAGGAGCTGCTCGACACGCTTGAGGTTGTCGCGCACGAGCGCTACTCGGAGCTGCTCAAGAAATCGGGCGTGATTAACCAAGAGTTCGTCGACCTGCGCACCCACATCGAGCTCAGAAAGAATCGCCACGGGCAGACGGTTCCCATCGTAGTGACGACGGAGACGACCGTTCCGGTCGAAGAGGCGGCGAGCGGCGACGGGATCGAGACTGCATCCCTGGGTGGGGTCACGCTCGCCAGCTTCGAAGGCCGCAGCGGCGTCGCCGAGAGCCAGCAGCAGAACACCGCCGTTCTGCTCGAACCGCGCGCCGACCTGCCCGCGCTCCTGATCCCGAAGGTGAAGCTGCGCGAGGTGAAGGCCGATTTCTCACTCGCGCAGATCCCGCTTGGCGCCTACTCAAACCCGTTCAAAGAGTTCGGCGAGCGGCTCGCCGAGGACCCGACAGACACGCTGCGTCGCACACGGCTCGGCGCCCAGGTCAGGACCGGCGCCGACGGCCTCCGCTACACGGTGATCGAGACATCCGACCTCGCCGACAAGGTGCAGTCGGCGGGCAAGCAGCTCAGCCTCGAAGCCGCGCGCGAGCAGCTCGTCGAGCGCATCCTCAACGCGCCCGTGATCCCGGCCAAGAAGGGGCAACGTGCGCAGCTCCAGCCGATCATCGACACGTTCATGGACGGGCTTCGGAGCAAAGCGGGCGGCAAGGCCGAGGAGATCGTCTCCGCCTACCTCGACCGCACCGCCTACCGCCTGATCGAGCTGATCACGATCGAGCAGCGCAAACACACGGCGAAGCCGCAGATCGAACGGGTCACCGAAGTCGCCGTGTTCGCGCCCACCCGACAGGGACGCCCGGAGACGAGCACGGATCGCAAAGGCGCCTTCAAGCCGAGAGTCGGCTACGAGGGTTGGAGGCGCTCAATGTACGAGCAAGTCTGGTTCGATTCGCGACCAGAACGTGCACTCGCGAACACGCTCGACGGTGCTGAGGCAATCGAGTTCTGGGTGCGCTTGCACCGCAACGACCTGCCGATCGCCTGGGAGGACGGCAACTACAACCCCGACTTCATCGCCGTCGAGAAGGGCGGAACCCACTGGGTCATCGAGGTGAAGGCAGACAAGGACATGACAAGCGAGCAGGTGCAGGCCAAACGGCTCTCCGCGCAACAGTGGGCGCAACACGTGACGGCCGACCCGAAACTGAAGGGGACGACGTGGCGCTACCTGCTCGTCCGCGAGACCGATGTCGAGGCGGCGAAGGAGAATTGGCAGGCGCTGAAGGGGTTCGGCGCGGTTTAGAGGACCGGATGTCACGGCCTGGTGTGGTCTTTCGGCTCGTGAGCGAGCCTGTCCGAATGCAAACGCCGAACTCGACCTAGATACGGACGTCCTTGTCGGCGCTGGAGCGATTCGATGATCCCGCGGAACCATTACGAGTAGTCCTGGCGGTTCGCCCACCGCTCCAGGTCCGAAGGTGGCCTTACGCATGGTCGGTGGGCAAATGGATCGACTTCTTGAGATCGCGGAGCTTCGACGGTGGGACGTGGTCGTCACGCTGCAGGCGCCCAACAACAATCCCTGGGGCGATTCGCTGCTGCTGGGCGAAACTACGAATAGCAGCTCGGCTGAAGTCGGCCGCCTCCACGAAGGCCTCGTAGTCGCCAGGTGGGAGTAAGACATCGCGGGCAAGCTGGTTGGCTTCCTGCTCGTCGGCTTCGAGGTCGCCGAACGGCTCGGGTTCCGCACCGTCAATGAAGTCGCGGCGACGAGACCTTGAAAGCAGGTGGCCAGCCTCGTGGAAGAACGTGAACCAGAACTGATCGTCAACCTTATGTCGTCGGCTCAACTGAATCACCGGCTTCGAACCGAGCCAGCGGGCCGCACCGCTGACGTGCGTGCCGGTCAACTCAGGCGTCAGCAGCACGACGACGCCGGCTTCGGCGCACATCGCCTTGACTCGCTTGAACACCTGGTCGAATGGCTCGCGACGAGTTAGCGGCCGGATCTCGTCGAGGATTTGGCGGAACCGTCGAGCATTAAATGGCGGCACGTCGACCTTCGCCGCCTCGATCTCTCCCCAGCGAAGCCACGCCGTCACCGCCTTCGGCGACGCCGCAAAGGCCGGCGAGGCACGATACGCCGCGGCAGCCTCGAGCCTGTCGAAAGCGGCGGGGCTGCTGACGCCGAGATAGGACAAGAGATTCGCCAGCGTCTCAGCCTTGGATTTGCCACGCTGAATCTGCTTGTGCTTCACCAAGTCAGCGACCGGAAAATCGTCGATCCAGTTCGCTTGCGCAACCAGCTCGCGCTCGGCCCCCTGCCGAGCGAGCGTGTTGCGGAATTGAGCCTCGAGGCCCGTCCAAAAGCCCGCGGAGATACCGAGCGCGCGCTCCAGTTGGATGGCGGTCTCTGGAGTGATGGCGGCCTTCCCCTTGATGATCTCGTTCACCGTTTTGAGTGGGCGCGCCAAGCGTTGCGCCAGCTCAGACTGCGTCATGCCGCGGTCCTGCAACGCCTCAAGGAGGATCTCGCCCGGCGCCACAGTCCAGTCGGGCTGCCACGCCGACTGCGGGTTACTTGCCATGGTAATCAACCACCTCCTTGATCTTGATCCGAGTGACTTTGGCTCTGTCGATTCCTCCGTCGTCCAATCTGGGCACGGGATCGTGGTCCGGCTCGAAGACCAAGCGATACGAGCCCCAGAGATGAACGGCGAACTGACCGACACGATCGGCGCTGAGCTGGTGGCATTTACCCGACACCCCTTCCATATCGGCAAGCGTTGGCGCACCAAGCAACGCCATCAGGCGCTTCCTGAGCAGCTTCCAGTGGTCCGCTCCCCAGTGCTTCCTGCCTTGGCGGTCGTCTGAACACGTCCTCTCCAGCTTCCGGTTAGACCACAAAATCTCGATGCCTGGACTCCTTGACTTTCACCCTTGGGGTTAAGATTAGTGTAACATGCGATCCGCGTGACTCTCACGACCCAACTCAGCCTCAACCGGCCCGAATGGTTCCAGCCTGTGCCCGCCGGCACCGGTCACTACGTTGTGGCGCTCCAGAATCTGCAAGGCGAGCGCGACGCGCTGATTCACGTGGCGGAGGAGACGTGGGCGCATCTGACCCCGCTGATCGAGATCCTGGGACCCAAGAAGCGCGAGACCGAGCCCTTCACGCGGGAACGAGTCGCCGCGTGGGTCAAGAAGGCGTCCAACGCAGTCACGGGGCGCCCGTGTTTTCTCGATGTCCTGCGATTGCCACCCAACCATCCAACTGCGACGAAGACTGGCAACCACTCTGTCTTGTCGGTCATCCACTCGGAAGCGCGCGTCCGAGGCATGCCGTTCGTGCCCGTGCTACGCCTGAGCGACGCCGGAACGACCGTCCGTCAGATCGCGGAGGCTGCGGCGTGTGACGCGCGCGGCGTGGCTCTGCGCTACCCACTGTTCAGGACCGTGTCTGCCGACGGACGCCGCCCGCAGGCTTTGATCCAGGAAGCACTCAACGCCGTCGAGGTTGACGTTCTTGGCGCCGACCTGATCATGGATCTTGGATACCTCTCTGAGGATGTCGAGGTCGTCGCCGAGGATCTTGCGGCTGCCATTGAGGAGCTGGTGTCGATCGGCAACTGGCGCAGCGTTGTGCTGCTCGGCAGCTCGATGCCGTCAACACTCGGCGGCGGCATCGTGGAGGAGGGCACCCTCGGTCGGCTACCGCGACGGGAGTGGGAGCTCTGGTCCGAACTCATCGCGCTCCGCCCGTCTCGACTCCCTACCTTCGGCGACTATGCAGTCCAGAACCCGGAGCCGCCACTGGAAGATCAACCGACCGGCCCTGGCCAGCGAGCGAACATCCGATACACAACGGACGATGCGACCTTGGTGCCGCGGGCGGTCGGGGCAGTAATCCAGGAGGGAGCCGAGCAATACCGCGAGCTGTGCCGGCTGCTCGTTGCCCAGCCAGAGTTCGCCGGTCGCGACTTCACATGGGGCGACAAGCAGATTGCAGAATGCGCCGACGGCATTGGCGAGCCGGGGTGGCAGAATCAGTGGCGCGGAGCGGGCACTTCACACCATCTGCGCCAGGTCGTCGAACAGCTCGCCCAGGTTCAGGTGATGGCGAATCTCTGAGAAGGGATCCGAGCCCGCGCCGGATCACGATCGAGTAGTGCTGTGCGTACCACGACCTTGAGCGCCTCGAGGTCGAGCAAGCTCAGGAGTAGCTCCCACAACCGGAAACGGCCAGCACGTGGATCCGGGGAAATGCCGAGCTCACAAAGCGCAGCGTGGGCCTCTTCACGCCAAAGGAGCCGAACCAAGGTCTCGGGATCGACGCCCCGATTGGGACTCCCTTCTCGCACTCGGACGAAGTTGCCCCCGCCATGACGCGCGATCACGAGCACGCCCCACCAGGGCGGCAGCATCTTGATCGCATCGTCAACATGCCGGTCTGCGAGGACTGCGTGACAGCGATCGAAAAGGCGCACGTACGCCTCTGCCTGGCGCGGTAAACGCTTCAGCGTGTCTCGCTCCGTTTTGATTTCGAAGCCATCGATCCGGGCTCCGATTACGGCCACATCGGCCCGCGCATTCGTCGTAGGGACCCAAAACTCGTAGACGGCTTCACTCGGCTCGCTCGCATTAGAGAGCAGCTCGTGACGGAGCAGGTGCCTGACTCCACTCTGGGTCAGCGCTGCTGACTTACTCAACTTGCCGGTGCCTGAGCAGTCGGGCATTTGGACGAGTCTATGGGCTCGCGGCGGCACCGGTCTCAACCGAGGTCTGCCGCGTCGAGCCGTCATCGCATGGCACTCCATCGAACATATGTTCGTATTCTGCCTGATGCGGATGACGCCAACGCGTTCGTCGAGGCTCACGCCACATCAGGTTTGACTCAACAGCCGCAGGAATAAGGCGCGCGTCTCCTTCGATGGATCGAGCCCTAGCCTGTCCTTGAGCAGAACTTGCAGCTGGTCGTAACGCGCTTCGATCGCCTCGCGGAGGCCAAGCTCTCCCTCAGCCTGCAAGGCGACGCGCCAGAGACCTTCGTGGAGGCTGTCGACGCCGATCCCACGTTCCGCGGCATCGAGAGCTGCGCGCGCTTCCCCTCCCTCAAGCCTCGCCTGACCGACGCACTCGAGCAGCTCGACATAGGTGCCACGGAGCGCGCGGACGTTGCTGCCGGCCCACGCGTAATCGCACCCCGCGAGCGGTTCGGCTCGAAACACGCTGAGCGCGCTCTCCAACATTTCCCTCCGTGACAGGTTGTCGCCAGCCTGGCGGTAGGCGCCGCTACCGACAGCGTCTGCTTGGTTCAGCAGGTCGTCGAGCTCGTCGATGTCGACCCGGACTCGATCGCGGTCGAGCCAGTAACGGTCTCGCTCGCTCGCGACTGCGTCTCCGAGGAGATGCCGCGCGTCACGGACCGCCTGGTAGAGACGGTGCCGCGTTCGGCTTGGGTCTTCCCCTGGCCAGAGAGCCTCAAGGATCTCATCCCTTCGTGCGCCCTCGCGCCGGAGCGCGAGGAACGCGATCAGCTCAAGCGCGCGAGCGCGCAGGCCACGGCGACTGCGCTTGCCGCCATCGATCGTGAGCGGGCCAAGGAGAGAGATGAGAGGGCGTGGGTCGCGCTCCGCGACCGCAGGCGCAGTCGCCTTGCTGGAGCTCACGTCACCCCGTTCTTCGGGCGGTGCCCCCTGCGCCCCTCGAGTGGCGACGACCACGAGCTTCGGTTCGCCGATGAGCGGACGAAGCAGCCCATGGGTAGCCGCCGGCCTGCGGATAGCGGCGAGTTCGCGCATCCTGGCGGGCAAGTCGGAGCGGTCGAGACTGTTGTGCCGGCTCGTGGGGCTACCTCGCAGGCTTTCGACGAACAGCATTAGAACGAGTAATGCGGCGAGCAGCCACGCCGCGATGAGGGCGAGTCCCTGGAGGAACGTGGTGGTGACCGGCGACGACAGCGAGTCCGGAGTCTCGGGGAACTCTGGCCTGAATCTGGCGAGGGCAATGAGTGCGCCAAGCGCCACGGCCGCCGCCAGGAGCGATGGGAGCCGAAGCAGAGCGCTCCTCACAGCAACACCGCCACTACTGCGCCGCCGCTGAGGAAAGGCGCCAGGGGCAGGGACCGCGTTGCCGCGATGCGCCCGTACCGCAGCACAAGCACCGCGCCGAACGCCGCGGCGAGCACCAGGCCGAGGACGAGCGCCTGCGTAGCGACCCCGCCGACCCCGAGAACAAGAAGGAGGCCGAGCTTGACGTCCCCCATCCCGAACGACGCCGGCTGGAAGAGGCAGAGGACAAGCATGAGGGCGACGAGGGCAAGCCCGCCGACCAAGTGCTGCGGAGGAACCGCTTCGACGGCGAGCAGCCCCGCGCAAGCGAGAGCCGCGGGAACCACGATCCGGTTCGGGATGCGATGCTCGGCGAGGTCGATCGCGACGACTGCGCCAAGGGCTATCCCAAGGATCAAGAGGCGCGCGAGCTCGGTGTCACCAGCGCCCGTGCGAACACCCGCCGCCAGGAAGGCGAGCCCGCCCACGATCGCCGCTCCGGTTGCCTCTACGCGTCTCATGGCGCGCGCGGCTCCGCGATCGCCTGCGCCTTCACGGTCAACGTGGGCAGCCCGACGAGGCGCAAGAGCAGTGTCGGAATCTCACGCTCGACTTCGACGCTGACCGACGCGGGACTCGCGTTCGCCTGCGCTCGCAGCTCCGGCTCGGCCGCGAGCACAGCGAGCGCGGTCGCTTGCGCCTCGCTCGGGTCGAGGGCGAGCTGCCCGGTGTGGAGCGCCTCCAGGTCGAGTGTCTGGCTTCCGGAGAGGGCGGCTCCGTCGGCGAGCGAGACGAGTTCGCGGCGCTCAATGAAGGCACGGCCGATGTCGACCGCGGCGCCAATGACGATGAGGACGGCGAGTGTGAGCAGGAGCCCGGCAACGAGCACCGCGCCGCGCTCGTCCCGCATCACCTGTCGGGCCCGGTTCATGGAGAGGGTTTCCCGAGGAGGCTGCGGTAGCGGTCGACTGGTGCGGCCGCGTCGCCGCTCACCTCGACCGTGCCGATCGCCCCGAAGAGCGGGATGCTCGCTAGATCGACGTCCGTCCGGACGCGGGCGCGAAGAACGCTCGCCCGGGCGAACTCGCCCTCGAGCGTGAGCTCGAGCGGCTGCCCGGTTTGTGCGCGGGCGCGCGCGACCGCCGCTTCCGCGGCGGTCTCGGCCGCCGTCGGCGAGGGCGATTGCACGGCGGCGCGGACGGCGTCGCGGGCCGCCTGCTCGGCAGCGAGCCGGCCCTGCTCGACCCGCGCGAAGAGCGGGACGAGGAAGAGCAGCGGGATCAGGACGCCGGCGAGCAGGATCAGGCCGGAGATGAGCGCCTGCCCGCTCTCCGAGCGAACGCGCGAGACGAGGCCTCTCATGGCGCGGCCTCCGCCGTCGGGTAGCGCTCGAGCGGGAGGCTGGCGCTCTCCTTGACCGCCGGGAGCAGGAGCGGCAGCGAGAAGAGCCGTGGCGCCTCGCCTTCGACGCTCACGGTCACCTCATCGCCGTCCTCGCTCGCGGAGGCACGCAGGCGATCGCCGCTGCCGCCGGCGGCGGCCAGGATCGCGCTCGCGCGCGCGATCCCCGCCTCGGGGCCGGTGGCCGCGGCGGCGCGGGCGCCGTCCTGGGCTGCGGCAGCGGCGACCGAGCGCGCGTGCGCGTAGGCGAGCGCCTGCGCGGCGACCCCGACCACGAGGAGGATGAGCGCGAACGCGAACAGTCCCTCGATGAGGGCGTCGCCGCGCTCGCAGGCGAGCCTGCGCCGGGCGCGAATCATGGCCTAGCCGGAGCCGGAGATGAAGTCGACGATGTTCTGGCCGCCGGTCTGGATCGCCGGCTTGAGCAGCGCCACGAGCGCCGCCGCGGCGGCGGCGAGGCCGACGGCGAGCACGACCCAGTTGACGAGGCTGTCGCCGCGCTCCTCGCGGCGGATGCGCTCGGCGGCCTCGAGGAGCCGGAAGAAGATTGCGTCGAGCATGGTGGTCACTCCTTTCATGCGTTAGACGGTCTGGGCGAGGAAGCGAAGGAAGCCGTAGGCGAGCAGGAGCACGAGCACTGCCAGCAGCGGCGCGACCGGCGCGTGCATCGCCAGGTAGGCGCGGTCGGCGGTACGCTCGAGGTAGCGGTTCTGCTCGGCCCGCGCCTGCGCCGCCTGCTGGCGCAGGAAATCGAGGTAGGGACTCTCCTTGGCCGCGAGCAGCTCGCAGAAGCGCTCGAAGGTCGGCTCGCCCGTCTCGTGCGCGACCTGGACGAGCGCTTCGCGTTCGCCGAGCGTGCATTCGCGGCGGGCAAGCGAGAGCGCCTGGGTGAGTTCGTCGCCAAGCGGGCCGGGGCAGTCGCGGGCGGCAAGCTCAAGCGCCTG
>Ga0136613_10002216_pt1 | contig 10350 bp, 10 predicted proteins | sample AntDrymUQ2722106_2_FD_106649 | JGI IMG/M metagenome (GOLD analysis project Ga0136613, IMG submission 106649) | Polar desert sand microbial communities from Dry Valleys, Antarctica - metaG UQ272 (21.06) | ecosystem: Environmental > Terrestrial > Soil > Desert | place: Antarctica: Dry Valley... | reverse complement strand
TGGGACGGCTACCCGCTTGCCAGGGCGCGCATCCTCAGGCATCTCGAGAGCCGCAACATCAACAACCCCGTCGTGATCACGGGCGACTGGCATTCGACGTTCGTCAACGATCTACTGCTGAACTTTAACAAGCCGGAGTCCGAGCCCGTGGCCACGGAGTTCGTCGGAACCTCGATCAGCACCAACGGCGACGCCGAGGTCTATGGCCCCTACTACGGGCCGTTCATTCCCTTCAACGAGCACATCAAGTTCTTCGACGGCGACCGGCGCGGCTACGTGCGCTGCACCGTCGACCAAGACCAGTGGGTGTCCGATCTGCGCATGGTGACGACGGTGTCCCGTCGTGATGCGCCGGTCTACACGCTGGCGTCATTCGCCGTGGAAAACGGCAGGGCAGGGGCACACCGCATCTAGTGCCCTGCCGTCGCCCTACAAGTCGACGGCTATGTGTTTCACCTCGAGGTATTCGTTGATGCCCTCGCTCCCCCCCTCGCGGCCGAAGCCGGAGGCCTTGACTCCTCCAAAGGGGGCCGCAGGGTTGGAAACCATGCCCTTGTTAAGCCCGATTATCCCGGTCTCGAGCCTTTCTACGAGGCGCAGGGCGCGTCGTAGATCCTCTGTGAAAACATAGGCGACGAGGCCGAACTCGGTGTCGTTGGCAGAGGCAACGGCCTCGTCCTCGGACGAGAACGTTATTACCGGCGCGACCGGACCGAAGATCTCCTCCTTGAGAAGGCGAGCATCGGAGGTGACTCCGCCCAGAACCGTCGGCTCGAAGAAGTAGCCGGCGCCGTCCATCTTGCCGCCTCCAACGAGTGACTTCGCTCCCTTGGCGACAGCGTCGTCGACGAGCTCGGCGACCTTGCCGCGCTGGTCCTCATCGATGAGCGGACCGAGGTCGACATCCTCATTGGTGCCGCGCCCAACCTTCAGCGAGCCCATGCGATCGGCGAGCCGGCTCGAGAAGTCGTCGGCGACAGACTCATGCACGTAGAAGCGGTTGGCTGCGACACACGATTCGCCGATGTTGCGGAGCTTGGCGATCATCGCCCCCTCAACGGCCTTGTCGAGGTCGGCATCCTCGAACACGATGAACGGCGCGTTGCCGCCGAGCTCCATCGAAGTGCGCAGCAGGTTCTCGGACGCCTGCTGCATGAGCTTGCGTCCGACCTCCGTGGAACCCGTGAACGACACCTTGCGAGTGCGGGGATCTTCGAGCAGCGGAGCAATCGTGGAGCCCGAGGATGACGTCGTCACGATGTTGAGCACGCCGGCCGGGAGCCCAGCCTCCTCGAGGATCTGTGCAAGCGCGTTCATCGAAAGCGGCGTCAGCTGCGCGGGTTTCATGACCATGGTGCAGCCCGCCGCGATCGCAGGGCCGATCTTGCGAGTCCCCATCGCAAGGGGGAAGTTCCACGGAGTGATCAGGACGCAGGGACCCACGGGCTGGCGAATGACCCACGTCCGCCCGAGGCCGTTGGCGGTGACCTTGTAGTCGCCCTGGATGCGCACGGCCTCCTCTGCAAACCAGCGGAAGAAGTCGGCGGCATAGGTGATCTCGGCCTTGGACTCGGCGAGCGCTTTGCCCATCTCAAGCGTCATCAACAAGGCAAGGTCGTCGGCCCTTTCGGTCATGAGCTGCCATGCGCGCCGCAGTATCTCGCCGCGCTCGCGCGGGGCCATGGCGGCGAAGTCCCCCTGGGCGCCTGCGGCGGCGGTGAGGGCCCGAAGGGCGTCTTCGGAGTCGGCGTCGGCGACCTCACAAAGCACGTTGCCCGTGGCGGGATCCTCTACGGGAAAGGTCCCGCCGTCGTGGGCGTCGACCCATGAGCCACCGATGTAGAGGCCCTTGGCGACGTCCACGACTACCTGCTGTTCACGATTCTGCGTTGTCGTCATCACAACCCCCTGGGTCGGCGGGGCCTGGGCGCCCCTGCTCCATTGTCCCTTGACCCCCGCCGCGGATTCTTGTTACGCGGGGCGGGAGGCTTGAACGGCGTGGCGCCCTCTCAGCGGATGTCGTCGGGGGCCCGGCTGAGGTGGATGGCCGCCTTCTTCTCCTGCCCGACGATGCCGTGGACCTCTCCCGACGCCCTCATCACTTCGTCGAGGCACGTCGAGCAGAGCTGCTTGCGTATGCGCTCCCTGCCCTCTTCGAACATGACCTCTTTCATCTGGCGGCGAAGCCGGTCCCTGCCGCAGCGGTCGCAAGTAAAGCTCTGCTCGCTCATGTGCCACCCCCTAGTGCTCGCTCCGAAGGCCGATCGCAAGGGAGAATCATGTTTCCTACGTTAAGCGACAAACGGGGGGGTGAGGGATGAGCTCCGGAGTCATCCGCGTTGGCCGGGGCACAGTTTCTGTGACCAACGCGGACAAGCTGCAAACAGGCGGGTGCGGCCCGCTGATCGGAGCGGCCAGAAAGAGGGCCGGGCCCGCGGGGGGTGCGGGCCCGGCCCTTGGGGTGTCGCTTCGTTTCAGACTTGGCCGGCTGCAGGCTCGAAACCGTCGCGGGTCCCTGCCTCGGGGCGGGCGCCGGCGGAGGGTACTGCGCCCTCGACCTTGATATCCGGCAGCCACTGCAGCCACTTCGGGAGGTACCAGTTGCGATTTCCGAGCAGCCTCATGCTTGCCGGCACAAGCACAGAGCGCACGATGGTTGCGTCGAGCAGCACTGCGACCGCGAGCCCGAATCCCATCTGCTGCAGCATCACGAGGTCGCCTGCGGCAAAGCCACCGAAGACGGCGACCATGATCACGGCGGCGCCGGTGATTAGCCCGCCTGTGGTGCGAAGCCCGTGGGCCACGGACTCGGTGTTGTCGCCCGTCGCATCGTAGTGCTCGCGAATACGTGAGAGCAGGAACACGTGATAGTCCATCGACAGCCCGAACAGAACCGAGAAAAGGAACAGAGGCAGCCATGCCTCAATCGATTCGACCTGTTGAAAGCCAAGGAGGTCCGCCCCAAAACCCTTTTGAAACACAAGCACGATGAGCCCATAGGCGGCGCCGACAGAAAGCAGATTCATGATGATGGCCTTGATCGGCACCACGATCGAGCGGAACACCACGGTCAGCAACAGAAACGAGAGCCCGAGCACGAAAGCAAATACGATCGGCGTGTAGTCCGATGCGAGGTCGAAGAAGTCCTTGTTGAAGGCGGTGTCGCCGCCGACGAGCACGGATGCACCTGTGCCGTCGAAGGCTGCGGGCACATAGTCCTCCCTCAGACGCTCGATTGTTGCCGTGGCAGCTTCACTCGTCGGGTCGGCCATGATCGGCGCGGAGATGACCGCCGCTTCCTCCCCTTCGCTGACCTCAACCCGCGCCGGGCCGAAGGTGCCGTCCGAAGCGAGAGCTGCCTGAAGGTCCTCGATGCCGGTCTTCGTGGCCGGCGCAGACACGTCCCCGTCGACCACTACCTCGACGGGAGAGTTCAGGCCCCCTGCGAACTCTCGGTCGAGCACATCGAAGGCCTGCCTCGACTCGGTGTCCTTGGGAAGAGTGCTCACCCCAGAAAAGCCGGTGTCGATGTCGAGATAGCTGTAGGCGGCGCCAAGCAGCAACGCCGCACTGAGCACGAGGCTCACGACCGGACGGCGCATGACACCGTGAGTGATGCGATCCCAGAACGGGTGTGACTCCTCGGTGCCGGTGGAGCGCTTGCGCCGGAACACTCGGAGAGAGTTGACCCTGTCGCCGAGCAGTCCGAGAAGCGCGGGCAGCAGGGTTAGGGATGCAAGCATGGCTACGACGACGACGAAGATGGCTCCCGCCCCGAGGCTGCGGAAAATCGTCGTCGGCAGGATCAATAAGCCGAGGAGCGCAAGCACGACGGTTGTGCCCGAAAAGAACACGGCGCGGCTTGCAGTCGCTCCGGACGCCCGGATCGCCTCGAGCTTGTCGAGCCCGTGGCTGCGCTCCTCACGGTAGCGCGACACGATGAACAACGAATAGTCGATGCCGACCGCTAGACCCATCATCGTGATCATGTTGGTGACAAAGAAGGAGAAGTCGAACAAGAGACCGGCGAGCGCAGTAATGCCGAGCGCGACGGTGATCGAAGCGATCCCCATGGCGATGGGAACGACGCCGGCGACAACGGCCCCGAACACGATCACCAGAACGATGAGCGCGACCACGATGCCAAACGACTCGCCCTTAGCGAGATCCTCCTCGGCGATCGTGTTGAAGTCGTCGTCGAGCGTGATGGCCCCGAATGCCTGAGTGGTGAAACCTTCGGTTTCGTTCCCGGTGGCCGTGATCTGCTCGACCACGGGAAGGTAATCGGCCAGAGCTTCTGTGTCCTTGAAGGACACCGGCATCAGCGTTGTGCGGCCGTCCTTCGAGACCATCGAAGGGTCTTTGGTGTCGTAGAAGGTGACGGCGCTTGTGACGTCGCCCCCACCGGCATCCATGACCTCTCCCTGTAACCTTCTGACCTCTGCCTGGAAGGCTGGCTCCCTTACGGTGGCCGACTCGGAGCTCACGATGAAGATCTCGGTCACGCCCTCCTTGCCGAAGCGGTCCTCGACAACCTCGGCGGCGCGCACCGCCTCGGGCCGGTTCGTGAAAGCGATCTCGGTGGTGAGGGCGTCGCCGAGGAACTGCGAGGTCAAGACCACGGCGGCCGCGATGATCGCGACCCAGACGCCAAGGGTGACCCACGGCCTCCGGCTGCTCGCCCTTGCGAGCGACTCGGTGGTGAGCTTCATGTGAGCGTTCCTCCTCCTCGGTGACCGACCCGAACGTACGGTGTATGTGTACGACGTACGTTAGACGTACGGTGTACGATTGTCAAGCGAACCTTCAATGAACGGGATCAGACGGGGAGGAAAGGCCACGACCGAGACCAGTCAAGTAAATGCGATCGAGCCCAAAGAGGCCCTCACCAGGCAGCGCATCCTCACTTGCGCCCTGGCAATGATCGACAGCGACGGCCTCGAGGACCTCAGCATGCGCAAGCTTGCGACGGAGCTCGATGTCGCTCCGATGTCGCTCTACAACCACGTGCCCAACAAAGACGCCCTCCTCGAGGGAGTGGCGGAGACCATGCTCGGCCTGGTCGACCTTGCCGCCCTCGACATCGAAGACTGGAGCGAGGCGCTCAAAGCCGGGATCAAGGGTTTTCGCTCGGTCCTTCTTGCACACCCGAACGCGGTGCCGCTCATCGAGACCAAGCATGTGGTCTCGCCGGAGTACTTCCGTCCCGTCGAGGCCTCCCTCGAGATCTTGAGGCGCGCCGGGTTCGACCCGCAAGAGGCAATGCACGCCCATTGGCTGGTCGTGAGCCTGACCTTCGGCCACGTCATGGCGCAGATCACGAATCCGATATGCAACCCGAACCCTGCCAACGCCGTGGCGATGCGAGAGGCCAACCTGCCGGCGGACGAGTTCCCCAACCTGATGGGAACCCTCCCCTACATCATCGACTATGACTTCGACACGTCTTTCGACTACAGCCTCGAAACGGTGATCGAGGGCCTCAAGACAAAGCTTCGTCGTCGTCCCGTTTAGGGTCGGCACGGGCACGCCCATCGAACACGTACACCATGGGAGACGCTTGATGAGAGACATCAACCTCGCCGACGAGCAGCTGCAGGCGACGCTCGCGGCCCGGGGGCCATTCGTGTCGCTCTACCTCAACACCGAGGTCGCCAACCAGAACGCGCCGCGCGAGATCCACCTCCGCTGGCGCGGCCTCAGGGAGCAGGCGGAGTCATTGGGCGCAAGCTCAAGGGCAATGGAGGCCATCGACGAGCTCGTCGACGACTCGCACCAGAGTGGCAAGGGCCTGGTCGTTGTCACGGCCGCAGACGAAGTCGTCTACCGGCGCCATCTCGGCGCCCGTCCGGTCGACGATTTCGTGCGGGTAGAAGCGCTCCCCCATCTGCTCCCGCTGATTGAGTGGCGTCAAGAGAACCCAAGCCACGGCGTGTTGCTCGCCTACGGGGGCGGGGCCGAGATCTATGCCGGCGCCGGCGAAGCGCTTGACCAAGGAGTCTCAGTCAAGGGGTCGGCCGGGGATCATGTCGAAAGGACGGCGTCTGGGGGTTCAGAGGCGAACCTTCAGCACCGCGCCGAGCACCTCGCCGAGGAGAACGCCCAGGAGGTCGCGGCCGAGCTGGCCAGGGTGGTGAGCTCCCACGGGCTCGAGGTCGTCCTCGTCGCCGGTGAGGAGCAGGCCCTCTCTGTGCTGCGCAAGCACCTCCCCGAATCCCTGTCCGACAACCTCGTCGATGTCGGCGACCACGCCCATCGCGGCGCTTCCCTCGAGGGGCTAAGGGAGCCGCTCGACCTAGGCCTTGCCGGATACGCGGCAGGTACGACACAAGAGGTCGTGGGCACGTTCCTCGAGGAACGTGCCCAGGGAGACCAGGCGGCTGAGACCGCAGGGCGCACCATCGACGCGCTGCGCAAGGCACAGGTCGACACGCTGCTGATCGCGCGCAAGCCAGACGACCGGCGGGCGTGGTTCTCGACCCAAGAGCCCACCCAAGCAGCGATGGACAAGAGCGTGCTTGCCGATCTCGGCCTCGCCGGCATCTCTGAGGGCCCGCTCAGCGATGTCCTGGTTCGGAGCGCCTATGCAACGGGCGCCAAGGTCAGGGTGATCCCCGAGTTAGCGCGCGAGCTTGGGCCCGCCGAGGGCATCGGAGCCATCCTCCGCTACGCATAACTCCGCACAAAGGTGGCGGCGTTCAGAGGCCGAGATTACGTACGGCCTCGTCGGCCCGCCGGCGCTCGTCACGCGCCGCCCTGCGCCCCTCGGAAGCGGCCATCATGACCTCTTCGGCCATGCGCTGCGCCGCTTCTGCTCTCTGCGTCAGCTCCCGGGCGCGCTCTTCCGCTTGAAGGGCGCGTTCTCCAAGCTCCTCGGCCTCCCTTCTGGCATCGGGGGATGGACCCGAGGAGACATCGCCGCCGTCGTCACCAAGTGGCGCGAATGTGAACCATTCTGTGCCCGTGGGATCGAGGTCGGTCGAAACCCGACCCTTGGCCACGAGTGCAGCCGCTCGTTCGTCTGTCGTTGCGGCCAGCAGCGTGTTGGTTATTCGCTCCCGCTGAGGAGGTGAGCCGCTCGCCTCGAGGAAACCGGCGGCGGCCTCGACGCCGCGCGCCACAAGCTCCCTTCGCGCTGCAACGGCGTCCCTGAGCTCGGCCGGCTCTGCGCCCGACACCACCGACTCTTGGGCGGCGCGGAGCCGGTCACCGGCCTCGAGCAGTGCCTTCACGTCATCGGGCCGGTGGCGCGCCAGTTGATTCACCGCCCACGCCGAAACCGTCGGTTTGCGAAGCGCCTTTACACGCGCCGAATCTTCGGCGTGCCCCTCCTTCTTGAGCCGCGCCGCGAGCTCGTTGCGGGCCGCGGTGAACTCTTTGAGAGAAACTTCGAACAACGCGTCAATGCCCTCGGCCACCACCCCTTTATAGCCGCGGCTTGCAGTCGCCTCAAGCGAGCTTGGGCAGCACCTCGGACTCGTAGAAGTTGAAGAAGCCCTCCTGGTCCTCTCCGATCTGATGGATGCAGAGATGGTCGTAGCCGGCATCGACGAACTCCTTGATGTTCGCGATGTGCCGCTCGGGATCAGGCCCGCACGCAACCGTGGCTGCGACGTCCTCCTCGGACACCATCCCGGCCGCCTGCTCGAAGTTCGAGGGTTTAGGCAGCTCCTGCATGAGCTCGCCTTTGATGCCGACCATCGGCCACCACTCATACGCGGTCTTCCTCGCCTCCGCTTCTGTGGCCGCCCAGCACGCCTGCAGCTCGGCGTAGTGGGGTTTTCCTTTGCCGCCGGCGTCGTCGAAGATCTCGACGACCTCGGCAATAGGGGCCACGGCACAGAGGGCATCGCCCATCCGGCCTGCAAGCCGCGCCGACTTGGCGCCTCCGGCGGCGACCATGACCTCGGGAGGCTCATCCGGAAGCGTGTAGATGCGGGCATTCTCGACCGTGTAGTGGCGGCCGTGATGACTGCGTTGTCCTCCCTTCCACAGGTGGCGCATCACGTCGAGGGCCTCTTCGAGCATCTCGAGCCGGACGGCGGCGGGGGGCCACCTGTCGCCGAGGATGTGCTCGTTGAGGTTCTCGCCGGTGCCGACACCCAAGAGAAGCGCCCCGGCATCATTGCTGCCGTAGTGGCCGCGGCGTGCGCAACGATCGCCGGGTGCGTCCTGATGGTGGGGCAGGTGACCCCGGTGCCGACCCTGAGGCGTTCTGTCGCCTGCGCAATGCCGCCGATCACCGACCACACGAACGGGCTCTGGCCCTGCTTGTCGATCCAGGGGTGGAAGTGATCGGAGATCAGGGCGAAAGTGAACCCAGACTCCTCGGCGCGACGCGCATAGTGGACGAGGTCGTTGGGGCCATGCTCTTCGCTTGAAAGCTTGTAACCGATTTCCATAGCGATCCTTTCTCGTGTCGGACCGGTCCTACTTACCCGTTTGGCGCCGTCCACGTGCCGTCGCTCACGGCTTTAGGATGCCCCAAGCCACACATCCCCTGGCCGGCCCGCCGGACCGCCCTCGTGCGGACACCTCCTTGCCGGCCGGCGGGCCCGGTCGAGACCCCAGCGAAGGTGGGCCGCTCGTGCAAGTCGTGCTCCAGGCACAAGGCCTGGTCAAGAGATACAGAGACAAGCTCGCCGTCGACGGCGTCGACCTCGCCGTCCGCCCCGGAGAGCGGGTCGCCCTACTCGGGCCCAACGGCGCCGGTAAGACCACGACGCTCATGATGTTGCTCGGGGTCATCTCGCCGGACTCCGGTTGGGTCGAGGTCGCCGGGCACCGCTTCCCAGGGGGGCGCAGCGAAGCCCTCGAACAGGTTGGCTTCTCGGCCGGTTACATGCCGCTTGCCGAGCGCCTGAGGGTCAGAGAGTTCCTCCAAATGTACGCCGAGCTCTACGGCGTCCGCCATCCCGAGGGCCGCATTGCGGCGGGGCTCGAACGCTTTCGCGTTCCCGAGCTGTCCGAGGTCATGGGCACCGAGTTGTCGTCGGGCCAGCGCACGCTTGTCGGAATCATCAAGGCGACGCTTCATCATCCGCGGCTGCTCATCCTCGACGAGCCGACCGCTTCGCTCGACCCCGACGTCGCGCTCAGGGTCAGAAACGGATTGATGGAGCTGTGCAGGGAGCAGGGGACCGCCCTCTTGATCACGAGCCACAACATGGTCGAGATCCAACGCCTCTGCGACAGGGTGGTCTTTCTCTCTGCGGGGCGCATCATCGCCGATGACGAACCCGACGCCGTCGCCGAGCGCTTCGGGCGCGCCGACCTCGAAGGGGTGTTCCTCCACCTCGCAGATGGCGGGCACGAAGAGCCTCGTCGCCAGGAAACGGACCGTCCGGCATGAGCGTGGGAGGGCTGAGCTGGATGCGGATCAGGGCGGTCGCGCGCCGGCACCGTTACGTGATGCAGCGGAGCCCGCACAGGCTTTTCGACATTAGCGTGTGGCCGCTGGTCGACGTCTTGCTGTTTGGCTCGATCGGCGTCTTCGTATCGCAGGGACGGGGCGCCGGGTCGCCTGCTTTCGGTTATCTGCTCGGCGGAATCGTGCTGTGGCACGTCGTCTATCAGTCGCAGATCGCGGTTTCCACCGGCTTCCTCGAAGAGACGTGGTCGCGCAACCTGCTGAATCTCATGGTCACGCCTCTGAAGGAAGTTGAGTACGTCGCCGGAGTTGCGCTGTTTGGGCTCGTCAAGCTCGTGATCGGCGTCGGTCTGGTTGCGCTGCTTGCGCTTGCTGCCTTCTCCTTTGATATAACCTCACTCGGCCTCGGGCTGATCCCCATAGCATCGATATTGCTCATCGTCGGCTGGGTCATCGCGCTGTTCGTCGTCGGGGTGGTCCTTCGCTTCGGCAGTGGCGCCGAGGCCCTCGCGTGGGGAGTTCTGTTCGTAGTCATGCCACTGTCCGGCGTGTTCTATCCGGTCGAGGCGCTTCCCGGGCCACTGCAACCCGTCGCCTTCGTGCTCCCGACAACCCACGCCTTCAACGCCATGCGACTGCTTCTCGACGGCCGGGGCATCGACTGGGGCGAGATCGGCATCGCCGCCGCAGGCGCCCTCGCCCTGGCCGGCTTGGCGCTGACCTACCTGACAAGAATGCTTGCCGTGTTCCGCAAACGAGGCTTCATCTCCCGCTACTCATAGGGCCCTTTGGCCGACCAGAGAACGGCCCGGGGCGAAACGTCCGTCGTCCGCTGTCGCCATAGAGCAGCCAACGACGGAAGTTCGCTAACCCGGCGCCAACCGGTAAGGCGCGCAGGGGGCCGGGCCCTGCAAGGTAACTCTGCGTTGGTACTGCTTGGTTATCTACTTCCAGCCGGTGATCTCGAGCACTACTCCCGT
>Ga0136613_10002215_pt1 | contig 10350 bp, 8 predicted proteins | sample AntDrymUQ2722106_2_FD_106649 | JGI IMG/M metagenome (GOLD analysis project Ga0136613, IMG submission 106649) | Polar desert sand microbial communities from Dry Valleys, Antarctica - metaG UQ272 (21.06) | ecosystem: Environmental > Terrestrial > Soil > Desert | place: Antarctica: Dry Valley... | reverse complement strand
GCGCTGGGCAAGCCGCCGCGCCCGCAGACCCCGACCCTGCCCGGACCGCCCGGTCCGCTCGTCCACGTCACGACCGTGCGCACCGGGGGCCTCTTCACGCGCCGCAAGCTGAAGCTGCGCCTGGGCTGCGACACGATCTGCACGGTGACCGTGACGGGCACGCTGGCGCAGCGCAACAAGCCGCGCGGCACGCGCAAGCGCGTCACCGTGAGCCTGCGCCGCGTGCGGGTCAAGCTGCCGGCGGCCAAGCGGCGGACCGTCGGGGTCGCCGTCTCGCGCAGCGGCGTTCGCCGCCTGCGCCGCGCGCTGCGCGGCGGCCGCGGCCTGACGGCGACGCTGCGGATCGTCGCGCGCCCGCCTGCCGGCGAGCCGACGTACGTGAGCAAGCGCCTGCGAGCACGCGGCTGACGGCCGGACGCTCGAGCCGGAGCTTGGACGGCCCGTTTATTGTGAGGCTCGATGAGCGACCCCGTGAAGATCGCGGTCGTCGGCGGCGGCTACGGGGCCAAGGTCCCGCTGCCCGTCTACCGCGAGCTGGATGAGTTCGAGCCCGTCGCGGTGTGGTCTCGGCGCGGCGAGCGGGCGCGCGAGCTCGCCGAGGAGACGGAAGCGCAACTCGGTACCGACGACATCGAGGAGCTGCTGCTGGCGCCCGGTCTCGAGGCCGTACATGTGGCCACACCGGTGTCGCTGCACGCGGAGATCGCGATCGCGGCTGCGCGGCACGGGCTGCACGTGCTGTGCGAGAAGCCGCTCGGATCCGATCTCGCGCAGGCGCGCGATGTCGTCGCGGCGATCGACGAGGCGGGCGTCGTCGGCGCGGTCAACTACGGCCGCCGCTTCCAGGTCGCGCGCGAGCGGCTGCTGGAGTGTGTGCGCGAGGTCGTCGGCCAGCCGCGAATGGTCTCGATCTCGCTCGTCCACGACGACCACGCCGAGCCGGGCTCGCGCCCGTTCACGTGGGTTCAGGACGCCTCGATGGGCGGCGGGCGACTGCAGGGCTACGGCGTTCACGACCTCGACCTGCTGCTCGAGGCCTTCGGCGAGATCGAGGCTGTCGCCGCGGCCATGGACGTCGGTGTGTCCGAGCGCGCGGGCCGCGACGGCACGCCGCAGGAGGTCACCGCCGAGGACGCCTACGCGATCCTGCTGCGCTTCAGCGGCGGCGGGCTCGGGCAGATCAGCCTGACGGCGACGGCACATCACAAGCGCGCCGACACGATCGAGCTCTACGGCTCGCAGGGCAGCGTCCGCCTCGACGAGGACAAGCGCCTGTGGTGGGGTCGCGCCGGCGAGGAGCTGCGCTGCGAGGGGCCGCTGCAGGCAAGCTCGAAGGACGCCTTCAAGCGCGTCGCGCGCAATTTCGCCGCCGCCATCCGCGACGGCGCTCCGCCGGACCCCTCGCTGGCCGAGGGCCTGCGCGTGCAGGCCCTCTACGACGCGGTCCGAACCGCCGATGCGGAGCGCCGCTGGGTCGAGCCCGAGCGGATCGCTTGACCTCCAGGCGCCTCTACATCGTGCGCCACGGGCAGACGGAGAGCTCGGCTCGCAAGGCGTATTCCGGGCGCTCGGATGTCGCGCTGACGCAGATCGGTCGCGAGCAGGCGCGCTGCGCCGGCGAACGACTCGCCGGGGCGCAGATCGACGCCGTCCTCAGCAGCCCGCTCAGCCGTGCGCGCGACACCGCCGAGGCGATCGCCGCTGCAACCGGCGCAACGCTGACCGTGGACGAGCGCCTGACCGAGATCGACTACGGCGAATTCGAGGGCCTGGACCGCGCGCAGGCCCTGGAAGCACTCGGGTGCGCGTTTCAGGCGTGGCGCGACGACCCGTTCGGCTCGCCCGTGCCGGGGATGGAACCGCTCGACGCCGCGCTGGCGCGCGCTCGCGCCGCGATCGCCGATGCGCTCGCCGCGGCGCAATGCCCCGTGATCGTCGGCCATCAGGGCATCCTGCGGGTCGTGCTGATCGCCCTCGGCGAGCTCGAACGCGCGGACTACTTCCGCCGGCGCCTGCAGGAAGCCGAGCCGATCGCCGTGGACGATCCGGCCGTCGTGGCCGCGTAGTGGGTCTTCAGGTCAAGACTTACGAGAAGACCCACTCGATCGCTCGCCGGTCAGCGCAGCCTGCGGCGCGTCTGCACCGCCGGCAGCGTCCGGCCCGAGCGGAACGTTGCCTTTGCGCGGATGCGCAGCACGGCGCTGCGCCGTGTGCTGAGTAGCCGCAGCCCGGCGCGCGTCAGCCGGAAGGTCACGCGCCGCCTGCCCTCTCTCCTGAAGGTCATCATGCGTGCCGTCACGACGGGCTTCGCGCTCTTCGACGCGCGCTCGAGCAGCGCGGAAAGCCGCACCGTTCCGGGCTCGGACAGCTCGACGGTCATGCGAAAGCGCCTTGTGCGCCGAACCGTGCCGATGCGCGGCAGCTTGCCGCTCAGCTTGAGGACGGGCCACTTGCGGTCGAGCAGCCCGTGTGCGTTGAGAACGTCGCGCAGGACCTGCTCGTGGATGCCGCCGTAGAGCGCGCGGTCGGTCAGGATCAGGGCGATCGAGCCGTCGACGAAGTCGGCCGTCTTGGTCAGCGGATAATGCGACTGCACCACGAGACGGTCGGCCGTGGGTCCGCCGATCAGGCCGCGGACGCGCCACAGCGCGCCCGACCAAGCCGTGCCCGCGCAGTGCGGCTCGGTGTTGCACCCCGTTCCCGGGCCGCCCTGGCTGGCGGTGAAGTCGGTGTCGGTACGCGTCAGGCATTGCCCCGAGTCCGAGTCCTCGGTGTCGATCGCGTCCCATTCGGCCACGCAGGGGTTGAACGTGGCGCTCGGCGCGCGCTGGGCATCGAGCGCCGCCTGCAGGTAATCGCTGAAGCCCTCGCCCATCGCCGCGCCTTGTGGCGATTCTCCGAAGTCCCGCACCTGCGCGTCCTGCACGGCGTGGCCGTACTCGTGGACGATCACGTCGCCGTCCTCGCCGTCGTCGACCCCGCCTTCCCCGAGCGTGATCGACTTGTCCTCCGTGTCGTAGAAGGCATCGTCGGCGGAGGTCCCGTTCGCGAGCACGCGCTGCGACCGGTTGAGCAGGCTGGGGAAGCCGAGGCTCTCCAGGTAGGCGCGCGCGCGGTCCACGTGCACGTAGGCCATCAGCGCCTCGAAGTCGTCGTCGGCGCGGGTGACCGAGGTGAAGTCCGCATTCGGCTTGCACACCTCGCCTGATGGCAGCTTCGCGTGCACCCAGCGTCCTTTCAGGCAGCTCGTCCCGCTCTTGAGCCGCTCGAGTGCGACCGGCGTGCGCAGCGAGGTCAGCAGCGGGCTGTCGCCGTCATCGTCGTCGTCGAGCCCGTCGCGCGAGCCCTGGGCGACAACCGGGTTGGGTATGAACACCGCCGCTTTGCCGGTGTCGTGCTTCAGCCGGTCGCGGACGCGCACGATCGCCCCGGAACGGGCATCGACGAGCGCCTCGAAGGAGGCGAGCGGTCGGCCCGACGCCAGCAGCACGCGCCAGACAAGTCGCCCCCCGCGGGCGGTGGGCAGGATTGCGCGCCCCGCCCGCGGCGCGGCGCGCAGGTCGGAGGCGCGCGTCGCCCTGCGCGCCGCGGCGATCGCCTCGACGCGGGTCACGGTCGCCCGTCCGGGGGCGCGCAGCCCGCGCCGCGAGCGGTCGAGCTTCAGATCGGCCGCTTCGCCTGGCGCGTTGGTGACGACGACCTCGCCGCCCAGCACCGGCACGCCGTCGACGCGCTGCTGATAGCGCTTGAAGTCCGTCCCGAGGCTTGTCGTCGTCTTGCTGAGGGCGAGCTGCCCGCGTGGAGCACCCGCAGCATGAGCGCTGCCCGCCAGCACGAGCCAGGCCGCGAGCGCCAGCCCGAGCGATGAGCGTTTCACCCGCACAACGATCCCAGACACCGGCGCAGCGCGCGCCGCGCGAGTCGCATAGGCACCCCATGCTGCCCCTGACGAGGTGCTCTCCTAGAGTCCGCCCTCATGGCCTCACGACCCGAGACGACGCCGCGATCGCCCGCACCCTCGCGCGGGCGGGGGCGCAGCACCGGGGTCGTCGCGCTGTTCTCGGCCACGCTCTTCTTGAGCGCGGGGCTGACCTTCCTCGTCCAGCCCATGTTCGCGAAGTTCGTGCTGCCGCTGTTTGGCAGCACGCCGGCCGTCTGGAACACCTCGATGCTGTTCTTCCAGACGACGCTTCTTGCCGGCTACCTCTACGCGCACGAGAGCACGCGTCGCCTTGGCGTGCGCCGCCAGTCCGCCGTGCACCTCGGGGTCCTGCTGGTTCCGCTGCTGGTGCTGCCGGTCGGCGTTCCCGACGAGTGGATCCCTTCTGCTGACGACAACCCGGTGCCGTTGCTGCTCGGCCTGCTGGCGGTTGCGGTCGGTCTTCCCTTCTTCGTCGTCTCGACGACCGCGCCGCTCCTGCAACGCTGGCTCGCCGCCACCGATCATCCAGCGGCCGGCGATCCCTACTTCCTCTACCGCGCGAGCAACCTCGGCAGCGTGCTCGGGCTGCTCGCATATCCGCTGGCCGTGGAGCCCTCCATGCGCCTCGCCGAGCAGGGACGCCTGTGGTCGGCGGGCTATGGGCTGCTCGTCGTGCTGGTGCTCGCGTGTGCGGCCGTGGTGTGGCGCTCGCCGCGCGGGTCGGAGGCCGCTGGGGTGAGCGAGGATCCCGAAGCTGCGCCGGAACCCGCTTCGGATGAAGCTCCCGCAGCATCCCAGGGCGCCGCGGCACGGCCAACGCTCAACAGGCGCTTGCGCTGGGTCGGGCTGGCCTTCGTCCCGTCGAGCCTGATGCTCGGCGTGACGACCGCGATCACGACCGACATCGCGCCGGTCCCGCTGCTGTGGTCGCTGCCTCTGTCGCTCTACCTGATCTCGTTCATCCTCGTCTTCGCTCCGGGCTCGCGGTCCGATGGGCTGCAGCGCGCGATGGTGCTCGCGCTGCCCGCGGTCGTGTTGCTGATCTCCGTGACGCTGCTGCTGGAGGTCCGCGGTCCGCTGTGGATCATGGTGCCGCTCCACCTGGCGAGCTTCTTCGTCGTGGCCGTGGCGTGCCACGGGGCGCTGGCGCAAGACCGCCCGCCGACGCGCTGGCTGACCGAGTTCTACCTGCTGATCTCCCTCGGGGGAGCACTCGGCGGGGTGTTCAACGCGCTCGTGGCGCCGGCGCTGTTCGACTCGCTGGCCGAGTACCCGATCGCGCTCGTGCTCGCGGCGCTGTGCCTGCCGAAACGCCCGCCTCTGATCCCCCCGGGTCCCTACGCGCGCTGGCTCGACTTCGCGCTGCCGCTCGCCCTCGGGACGACGGTTGCGCTGATCGTCGCGCTGATCGAGCTCGCGGAGGCCGACGCACAGCAGTACGCCAAGATGTTCGCCTTCGGCCTGGCGGCGGGGGTCGCCGTCAACTTCATCCGCCGGCCGCTGCGCTTCGGGCTGTCGGTGGGAGCGATCGTGCTGGCGGTCACGCTGGCCTCGGCCCCGGACGATCGGGAGCTCCATCGCGAGCGCAGCTTCTTCGGCGTCTATCGCGTGACGGCGGCCGAGGGGGGCAACCTGCACCGGCTCGTGCACGGCACGACGACGCATGGTGCCCAAGACTTCTCCCCAGGCCGCGAACGCACGCCGAACAGCTACTACCACCGGGGCAGTCCGATCGGACGGCTGCTCAGCTCGATGCCGCCCTACGTGACGACGCGCGCCGCGATCATCGGCCTCGGGACGGGCTCCATCGCCTGCTACAGCAAGCCTGGCGAGCAATGGACGTTCTACGAGATCGACCCCACGATCGAGCGCATCGCCCGCGACCCGCGCTTTTTCACCTACCTGCGCGTGTGCCCGGGAGACTTCGACGTGGTCCTCGGCGACGCCCGGCTCAGACTCCCGCGCGCCGCCGATCGACGCTACGGGCTGATCATGGCCGATGCGTTCAGCTCAGACGCCGTCCCCGTCCACCTCATCAATCGCGAGGCACTCACGCTCTACCGCTCGAAGCTGCGCGAGCACGGAATTGTCGCCTTCAACGTGTCCAACAGCTATGTGGACCTGGAGCCCGTTCTCGGAAACCTCGCCCACGACGCGAGCATGGCCTGCGTCGCTCAGACGGACCGCAAGAGCGGACGCGACGGGATACCCGAGACCGACGCCTCGAACTGGGTGGTGATGGCCAGGCGCACGCCCGACCTCAGGGCGGCCGCCTCCGATCAGCGGTGGCAGGACTGCCGGCGCTCCCCCGGCAGCGCTCCGTGGACCGACGACTACTCCAACCTGCTCGGCGCGCTGGACCTCGACCGCTGACGTCAGTCCGGCCAGACGAGCGAACTCGACTTGACGCGGCCCGCGCGGAACGGTGTGCTTACCCGGTGAGGTGGGGGTATGGCCGACCACGATGACCTGCTCAAGCGGTTTGCGCCGGTACTGCGCTACGACTCCAACGAGCAGTATTTCGTCGACAGCGCCGTGCAGTGGACCGACTGCCCGAACAACGAGCTGCGCCGCGCCGATGTCGCCGAGGGCAAGAAGGGCCCGGTGCTGGCCGAAGCGGTGCCCACCGGCAAGCAGACGAAGCTGACGCTCGCCTTCCTGGGCCGCGAGAAGTACGCAAGCGGCGAGCCGTTTACGAAGGGCGACATCATCGGCCACTCGGGGCGGGACTATCGCGAGGCATACGTGCGCCTGCGCAAGGAGCGTCCCGAGCTGCGCAACGTCATGTACGGCCGTGCCGTCGAGCAGAACGGCCGGCTCTGGCTGCAGTACTGGTTCTGGTACTTCTACAACGACTACCAGCTCGCCTTCGACGCCGGCCTGCACGAGGGCGACTGGGAGATGGTGCAGTTGCGCATGCACCCGACCGAGGAGCGGCCGGACCTCGCGGTCTACGCCCAGCACCGCTACGGCGAGAAGCGCTCCTGGGGCGGCGTGCGCAAGGACGGCGAGCGGCCGATCGTCTACGTCGCGCGCGGCTCGCACGCCGCCTACTTCGAGCCCGGCTTTCACCAGACCGAGGCCTGGTACGACCTCGCCGACGGCAAGCGCCCGGCGCCCGATCTGACGCTCGAGCTGATCCGCCCCGACACGCACGCCTGGATGCTGTGGAAGGGCCGCTGGGGCGACACCAAGCCCAACCCGCGCGACAAGGTCGGGCTGCACTCCAACTCGCCGACCGGGCCGGGCCGTAAGACGCAGTGGGACAAGCCCAGCGACTGGCACAACGAGGCGACCGAGACGAAGCTCGGTGAGGCGCAGGAGCGCCCCGAGGTCAAGGCGGTGCGCGATCGCGGCCGGCTGCGCATCGACTACGACTTCCGCGAGCGCGACCCGCGGCCGACGGCGCTCGTCGTCACGGTCAACTCGCGCGACGAGACGGGCGTGCCGCCGCAGACGCACACCTTCGAGGACTTCGACGCCACCGGAAAAGGCCACCTCGCGACCGGCGTGGCGCTTGATCCGGCCAAGCACTACGACGTCTACACGAGCACGGTCGCGGGCGACCCGCCGATGCCCTCGGAATCGAGGCTGAGCGAGATCGATCCGGTCGGAGGCAAGAGGCAGGACTCGCTCGTGACGCGGCTGACGATCTTCCTCAGCCGCTTGATCGCGCGCGTTCGCGGCGACCGCTGAACCGTCAGTCAGCGCCCACCGTGGCCCGCTCGTCCTCGACTGCCGCTCGCGCGATGCAGCCGACGACGTGATCGTTGACGATCCCGACGGCCTGCATCAGCGCGTAGGCCGTCGTCGGGCCGACGAACCGAAAGCCGCGGCGCTTGAGCTCGCGCGCCATCGCCTTGGACTCGGCGGTCGCGGACGGCGTGTCGGCCAGCGACGCCGGCGCGCGCTGCGGCCCGCCCGGAGCGAAGGACCACAGCAGGTCGGTGAGCGTCTCGTCGGCCCGCTGCAGCGCGAGCGTCGCGTTCGCGTTGGCGATCGCCGCCTCGATCTTGGCACGGTTGCGCACGATGCCTGCGTCTGCCATCAGACGCTCGACGTCCTCGTCGCCCAAGCGCGCAAGCCGCCGCGGGTCAAAGCCCTCGAACAGCTCGCGGAAGCGCTCGCGCTTGCGCAGGATCGTCAGCCACGACAGGCCGGACTGAAAGCCCTCCAGGCACAGCCGCTCGAGTAGGCGCGCGTCGTCGCGGACGGGCCGGCCCCACTCCTCGTCGTGGTAGGCGATGTAGAGCGGGTCGCTCATCGGCCAGCAGCGCCGCGGCTGAGCGCCGGTCACGGCGCGATCCGCAGCGCCTCGGCGCGGCGCGAGTAGCTCAGGCCGGGAGTCGGGCCGCCCTCGAGGACGTGGATGCTGCCCTTGTGGGCGATCGCGCCGAGGCCGTGGCGCGGCGTCGGCAGCCGCCTGCGAAAGCGCCACCGGCGCGTCGGAGGGTGGTAGGACTCGACCTCGGCGATCGTGCCCGCGGCCTCTTCCCCGCCGACCACGACAATCCGCCCGGCGACGGTCACGGCCGCGATGCCGCCGCGCGGCTTGCGCAGCTTCGGCACGCGCTCCCAGCGGCGGCGCGCGGGGACGTAGCGCTCGACGACGGCGAAGTTGCCCTTGCCCGCGGCGCGCCCGGCGATCGCGTAGAGCTTGGCGTCGTGCACGGCGCCCGCGAGGTGCTCGCGTGGCAGACGCATCGGCGGGCCCGTCGACCAGCGGTCGGTCTGGAAGTCGTAGATTTCGAGCCGGTCGAGCGCCTTGCCGTTCTCGGCGCCGCCGACGACGTACATGCGCGCGCCGATGACGCCCGCGACGTGGGCGCCGCGCGCGGTCGGCGCGTCGCGCAGCCGGGTCCAGCGCGCGGTTTTCGGGTCATACCGCTGCAGCGCGCGGGTCTCGCGGGAGAGGCCGTTGGCGGCCGCGTAGCCGGCGACGACGTAGAGGCTGCCGCGGTAGGCGACCGCGGCGGCGTGGTTGACGGCGATCGGCAGCGGAGCGGCGCGCGTCCAGCGGTTGCGCTCGAGGTCGTAGCGCTCGACGACGTTCGAGGTGACGCCGTCGGGCTCGGCGAAGCCGCCGATGACGTAGACGGCGTGGCCGATGCGAGCCGCGGAGACCTCGGTGCGACCGATCGTCGACGGGGCGAGGTTGCGCCAGCGGGCGGCGCCTGCGCTTTTCGCCGCGGACGTTTGCCCTTCGCCGGCGACGGAGCCGTCGCCGCAGCCGATCGCGACGACGGCGAGCGCGATCACGAGCGCGCAGGCACGAACGCGTTCGCGCGATCCTCTCACCCGCCCGGCTCCCGATCGCGTGGCGGCGTCGCGCCGAGGCGTCGCACGGGCTGCGCATCTCGCGGCTCGTAGCCCGGACAGCTCGTGACCGGCAGCCGCGGGTAGCGCGGGTATTGGTCGTCCTCCCGCGAGCGCTCACACAGCGAGAACGACGACCCGCGCGTGTTGCGCACCACGCGTTGATGGCGGCAGCTGCCGCACAGTCCCGCGGGTGGCGCCGGCATGGAAGCGATCGTAGATGATCGATCAGGGCTGCCATCAGCGCCTGACGACTCTCCCCGCGTCGGTCGTTGCCCAAGCAACTACAATGCCCCGATGTCGACCTTCCGGCGCCTGCTCGGCTTCCTCGCGCCCTACAAGCGCGGCGTTTGGTGGTCGGGGATCCTCGCGGCGATCGCGATGGGCGCGACGGTCGCGATCCCCGCGCTGACGGGCGCGGCGGTCAACGCGATCGATTCAAGCGATCGCGACCAGCTCAAGCTGCTCGTGGCGCTGATCGCCGTCGCCGGGCTGGCTCGGCTTGCGCTGACGGTCGCGCGCCGGCTGATCGCCGGACGCGTGTCGCTGGGCGTCGAGATGGACCTGCGCAGCCGCGTCTACGAGCACCTGCTCGCACTCGAGCTGGGGTTCTTCGACCGCCAGCAGACGGGGCAGCTCATGTCGCGCGCGACCGTCGACCTGCAGGCGGTGCGCTTCTTCCTCGGCTACGGCCTCGTGATCATCGCCCAGTCGGCGCTGACGATCCTCTTCGCCTCGATCGCGATGTTCGTCATCGACCCCATGCTCGCGCTGGTCGCGCTGTCCCCCGTGCCGTTCGTCGTCTGGATCGCGCAGCGCTACGGGCAGCGCGCGCGACCCGCGCTGCAGGAGGTCCAGCAGCGGATCGCCGAGCTGACGGCCGATGTCGAGGAGAACGTCGGTGGCGTGCGCGTCGTCAAGGCGTTCGCGCGCGAGGGGCTTCAGCGCGAGCGCTTCAGTCACAGCGTGACGCGCGTCTTCGAGCAGTCGATGATCTCGACGCGCCTGCGGGCCTTCTACAACCCGTTCATCGGCTTCCTGCCGCAGGTCGGGCTCGCGCTGCTGCTGTTCCTCGGCGGCCGCGCGGTCATCGACGGGCAGTTGAGCATCGG
>Ga0136613_10002211_pt1 | contig 10364 bp, 13 predicted proteins | sample AntDrymUQ2722106_2_FD_106649 | JGI IMG/M metagenome (GOLD analysis project Ga0136613, IMG submission 106649) | Polar desert sand microbial communities from Dry Valleys, Antarctica - metaG UQ272 (21.06) | ecosystem: Environmental > Terrestrial > Soil > Desert | place: Antarctica: Dry Valley... | reverse complement strand
CGCCTCGGGCGGCCCAAGCAGCTGCTTCCCTACGGGTCCGGCACCCTGCTGGGCCACGTCGTCGGCGTCGCCCGCGCGAGTGCGTTCGACCAGCTCGTCGTCGCGATCGGCGGTGCCGCCGACGAGGTGCGCGGCTCCGTGGACCTGGCCGGCGCCGACGTGGTCGTCAACGACGCCTACGGCGCGGGCTGCTCGTCGTCGATCGCCGCGGCGCTGCGCAGCGTGGACCCGCGCTGCGAGGTGATCGTGCTGCTGCTCGGCGACCAGCCGGGCGTGTCCGTGGACACGGTCGCGGCGCTCCTGGCGGGCCGCGGCGACGCGCCGCTGGCCGTGTGCCGCTACGACGACGGGCGCGGCCACCCGATCGCGTTCGCGCGCAGCGTGTTCGGGGCGCTCGCCGACCTCCACGGCGACAAGGGCGTGTGGCGGCTGCTCGACCAGCGCGCCGGCGACGTGACGGAGGTCCCGATCGCGGGCCCGATCCCGCCCGACGTCGACACCCCGGAGGACTACCGCGCGGTCCTCGCCGGCCTGACCGCCGCATGAGCCCGCGCGAGACCAAGGGCGAGGCCGCCGGCGAGGTCCGCCGGCTCGTAGGAGACGTCGAGACGCTCGCGCAGCGCCTCGCCGGCGTCGACTACCTCGTCGACGAGGGCCTGGCGACGTCGATGTTCCTCAGCCTGCGCCTGCCCCAGCCGCTGCTGCTAGAAGGCGAGGCGGGCGTCGGCAAGACCGAGGCGGCTCGCTCGCTCGCCGCGGTGCTCGACACGCCGCTGGTCCGCCTGCAGTGCTACGAGGGCATCGACGCCGCGGAGGCGCTGTACGAGTGGAACTACCCCCGCCAGCTGCTGAGCATCCGACTCGCCGACGCGGGCGGCACGACGCTGCGCGAGGAGGACCTGTTCGGCCCGGACTACTTGATCCGGCGCCCGCTGCTGCGCGCGCTCGAGCACCCCGGCCCGCGGCCGGCGGTGCTCCTGATCGACGAGATCGACCGCGCCGACGACGACTTCGAGGCGTTCCTGCTCGAGCTGCTGGCCGAGGCCGCCGTGACGATCCCGGAGCTGGGCACGATCGTGGCCACCCACCCGCCGATCATCGTCCTGACCTCCAACCGCACGCGCGACCTGCACGACGCCGTCAAGCGCCGCTGCCTCTACCACTGGATCGACTACCCGAGCCCGCGGCGCGAGGTGGAGATCGTGCGCCGGCGCGTGAAGGGCGCCTCGGAGACACTCGCCGTCCAGGTCGCCGACGCGGTCGCTCGGATGCGCGACTCCGACGTGCAGAAGCCGCCGGGCATCGCGGAGGCGATCGACTGGCTGGCGGCCCTGGAGCTGCTCGGGATCGAGCGCCTGGACGCCGCGGCCGTGAACCTCACGCTCGGGTCGGTGTTGAAGTACGAGGAGGACCAGGAGGTGATCCGCGCGGCCGGCCTCGAGCAGCTCGTGCGCAGCCGGTGACCGACGCTCGCGCCCCGGACCGGGCGTTCGCGGTGGAGACGATCGAGCTCGACCTGCCGCCGCTGGCCGCAGGGCTGAGCCGCCGCCTGCACGACGCCGGCGTGCCGATGACCCCCGAGCGTGCGGTGGGCTTCGCGCGGGCGCTCGCGCTGGTGCGGCCGATCACGCGCCGGCGGCTGTACTGGACCGCCCGCTCGGTGTTCGTGTCCGACCCCGCGCACGGCAAGGCGTTCGACGCCGTCTTCGCCTCGGTCTTCGGCGACCCGGCGCCGCCCGACGGCGCGCCGCCCGAGGACGCGCAGACCGTCGCCGCGCCGCCCGACGAGCGCCCGCCGGTCGAGCACAGGACCTCGCCGGGCGCCTCGGCGCAGCGCGATGCGGCGGCCTCCGCCGCGCCCCGCTCGCGCGACGGGGAGGACGCCGCTGGGATCGACGTCCCGCTCGCGCTGGCCGGCGACGAGGAGCGGCTGGCCGGCAAGCGCTTCGACGCGCTCGACGCGCAGGAGCTGGCGCAGCTCTACCGGCTGATGTCGCGCTTGGCGCTCGCCACCCCGCTGCGCCGCACCCGCCGGCGCGAGCGCGGGCGCCACGGCCGGCAGATCGACCTGCGGCGGACCCTGCGTGGCAGCCTGCGCAACGGCGGCGAGCCGATCCGCCTCGCGCGCCGGCGCCGGCGCGTCGTGCCCCGCCGCCTCGTGATGCTGTGCGACATCTCGGGCTCGATGGAGCCCTACGCCCGCGCCTACCTGCAGTTCGTGACCTCGGCCGCCGGCAGCGGCCCGCACGTCGAGGCGTTCGCGTTCGCCACGCGGCTGACCCGCCTGACGCGCGCGCTGGCCGGCCGCCATCCCGAGCGCGCGATCCAGCGCGCCGCCGCCGCGGCGCCCGACTGGTCGAGCGGCACGCGGATCGGCGACGCGTTGAAGGCGTTCAACGACCGCCACGGGCGCCGCGGCATGGCCCGCGGCGCGGTGGTCGTGATCCTCTCCGACGGCTGGGAGCGCGGCGACCCGATGCTCGTGGGCCGCGAGATGGAGCGCCTCGCGCGCCTGGCCCACCGGATCGTGTGGGTCAATCCCCGCGTCAGCGCGAGCGGGTTCTCCGTCCAGGCCGGCGGCATGGTCGCCGCGCTGCCGCACTGCGACGCGCTCGTGAGCGGCCACAGCTTCCAGGCCCTCGGCGAGGTCGTCGACGCGATCGGCGGCGCGCCGGCCGTCGTGAGCTTCGAGGCGCCGCCCGCGGTCGAGGCTCCCGAGCCGTGGGCCAGCGCCACGCCGGTGCCGGGCAGCTCGGTGGCGATGCCCAGCGGGCACGGCCCGAGCAGGGGCAACACGACGCCGGGGTGGGTGACCGATGACGACGGGTAGGACGTGCATCTACCCCGGCTGCGAGCGGCCGGCGGTCCCGCCGCACCCACAAGGCGGGCCGCAGCCCGCCTTCTGCGACCTTGAAGAGCACAACGCGCTGAGCGCCCACCAGGAGCGTCAGCGTCTCGATTCCGATCACGAGGAGGATCAGTAGTGGCTGACGAGGCCTACCGAGCAGTCTTCCTGCGCGTTCACCCGACGGGCAAGATGGTGCTCAGCCTGACCACCGACGCCGACGGGAACGAACCCGAGTACGCGCAGCTCGTCGGCCAAGAGCTCGGCGTGCCGGCGCTCGACGTCAAGGTCGTGCCCGCGGACACCGATCGGTTCGGCGTCGGGCACGGCTACAACACGGCCCCGTCCGACGGCGCGCCGGCGGCGATCGCCGGCGCCAGCGCCAAGATCCGCGACAAGGCCCGCCTGCTCGCGGGCATGGCTCTGGACGCCTCGCCCGAGAGCCTCACGTGGTCCGACGGCGCGTGGGTGGCCGGCGACGGCGGCGACCCCACGCAGGTCAAGACGGTCGAGGCCATCGCCCTCTACGCGCACGGCACCGGCGCGCTGCCGCCGGGTGTCGAGGGAGGTCTCGACGCGCAGGCGGTCTATCGCGACTGAGGTCTAGAGGTGGCCGTCGAGGACGACCTCGACGTCGTCGAGGACCTTCAGCGTCCCGAACAGCGCGGAGTAGGGCTTCATGCCGAAGCGGGTCTGCGTGACGACGACGGTGGCGCCGATCGTCCCGTCCTTGGCGACGGCGACGTCGAACGCGAGCGGCTGGGTCGTGCCGCGCAGGGTCAACTCGCCCTCCACGCTGATCCGGGTGCCGTCGGGCGCGGCCTGCACCCGGGTCGAGCGGAACGCGATGTCCCCGCGCTCGAGGACCTCGTCGTCGATCGTCTGGTGGATGTTCGCCTTGTCGTCGTCGCCGAGGGCCTGCATCCCGCCCGTGCCCTTGTGCACGCGCAGCGAAGTGGCGTCGGCGGCGAGTTCGATGGTCGTGCCGTCGGGGTCCTCGCCGACCTCGAGCGTCCCCTTCCAGGCGGTCACGTGGATCTCGAGGTCGTGTCCGGCCTTCGCCGCGGCCCCGCCGCGTTTCGTCCGCACCAAGAGCGTCGCGTTGTCGGGCCCGAACCGGTGGGTGCCTGCCTCGATCACGACACGGCGAGCATATATTGCGAACCTCGGACACAGGAGACGTGCAGATGGCGGTTGACCTGGAACATCCCTTCACGACGGCGAAGTCGATCGACGACAACTTCGAGGCGGTCACCGACCTCGAGCGCGTCGTGCCGGCGGTCGAGGGCGGCAGCGTGCTCGAGACCACGGGACCGGACTCGGTCAAGGCGCAGATCGTCCTGAAGATGGGGGCGATGTCGATGAAGATGGTCGGCACGATCGAGATCGTCGATCAGGACGCCGATGCCCATCGCGCCGTCCTGAAGATCAAGGCCAGGGAGTCGGGAGGGCAGGGTCACGCCAACGCGGACGTGACCTTCCAGCTCGACGACGGCGGCGGCACGATCCACACCCACGCGCAGATCACCGGCAAGGCGGCGTCGATGGGCGAGGGCGTCATGGTCGGCGTGCTCGACGCGCTGATCAAGGACTTCACCACCAAGCTCGGGCAGATCTGACCGGTCGCATGGCGAGCGTGGCGATGCGTCGGATCCGCGAGGGCGAGGTGCCCTTCGACGGCGGGACGGCGCTCCAGGAGGACCCCGACCGGCCCGCCTTCCGGGGCAACGGCCCGGACGACTACGTCTGCGTGGAGTGCGGCAACGTCCTCGCCGAGGCGATGCACGCGGTGCAGATGACCAAGAAGGTCCGCGTGCGCTGCGGGCGCTGCTCGACGGTCAACGTCGCCGTGACCGGCGACTAGGTCGGGGCGGCGAGCGCGAGCAGCGCGTCGCGGTCGAGCCGGTCAGGCGGCGAGCGCGAGCAGCGCGTCGCGGTGGCGGTGGTAGGCAGCAGGTTCTCGCGGGCGGCGTGCAGGACCGAGACGTCGCCCTCGAGCCGGGCGTAGATCGCACCCAGCACCTGCAGCGCCGCCGTCACCGGCGCGACGAGGGCCGGGTCGCGCCGCGCCTTGGCCACGCGCTCGAGCCCGACGTGGCCCTGCTCGCACAGCCAGTCGAACGACCGGGCCTCCAGCTCGATGCCGTCCTGCGCCGCCGCGTGTACGAAGGCGGCGCGCGCCTCGGACACCGAGGGGGCTAGCGGGCCGACTCCCGGTCGGTCTCCTGAGAGGTGGTGCCGATGTCCTTCGTGTCGGGCTCCGCGCCCTCCGGCAGGTCGGGCCCGCCGTCGGAGGTCGCGTCGGCGTCGTCGCCGGCGCTGAGGTCGATGCCGCTCTCCGTCGCCGGCTCGCTCGAGCCGGTCGTCTTCCCGAGGACCGAGCTGCCGAGCTCGGGGTCCTCCGCCAGCATCTCGCGCGGCGCATCGGACCCGCCGAGGTCGGCGGGGACGACGCCCTCGTCCGCGGTGCCGGCCCATGCGCCCTTGTCGCGGGCCTCCGTCTCGTCGGGCGTAGGTCCGCCGCGCTGCTCGCTGGGCTTCTGCTGGTCGCTGCCGGCCATGGTTTCCTCCTGGTTGCGCTGGGGTGCCCCTACCCGGCGGCGCGCGTGACCGCACTCGACGGCGCGGTTTAGTTCTGTCACAATCGGCTGCGTGGCCAATCTAACCCGACGCAAGCTGCTCGCCGGCGGCGTGCCCCTGCTGGGGGCGGGCGCGGCGCTGCTGCACTCCCAGGTCCCGCACTCGCATCCGTGGGAGGGGGAGGCGCAGGCCGCCGAGCCGCACGCAGGCCACGGCGGCGCGGGCCACGCGGACTTCCGCGAGGGGCGGACGGTCGACCATGCGGCCAACGGCTTCGACCCGCACGCGATCGTGCGCGACTTCGACTGGGGCCGCACGCGGCGGCTGACCGGCGGGCGCGTGCTGCGCGAGTGGGAGCTGGTGGCGGTGGACCGCGAGATCGAGGTTGCGCCCGGTGTGCGCTTCGCCGCGTGGACCTACAACGGGCGCATCCCGGGGCCGATGCTGCGCTGCCGCGAGGGCGACCGGCTGCGGATCACGTTCGCCAACGCGTCCGCGCACCCGCACACGATCCACTTCCATGGCATCCACCCGGCCGAGATGGACGGCGTGCCCGGCATCGGCGCCGGCGTGATCGCGCCGGGCGGGAGGACCGTCTACGAGTTCGACGCGCTGCCGGCCGGGCTGCACCTCTACCACTGCCATGTCCGGCCGCTGGCCGAGCACATCGCCAAGGGGCTCTACGGCGCCTTCATCGTGGACCCGCGCGACGGGCGCGAGGACGCCGACGAGCTGGTGATGGTGATGAACGGGTTCGACACGAACTTCGACCGGGCGAACGAGCTCTACGCGGTCAACACGATCCCCTTCGCGTACATGAACCGTCCGGTGCAGGTGCCGCGCGGCGAGCTCGTGCGCATGTACGTGGTCAACGTGCTCGAGTACGACCTGATCAACTCGTTCCACCTCCACGGCAACTTCTTCGACTGGTATCCGACCGGCACGTCGCGCACGGCGAGCGAGCTCACCGACACCATCATGCTCTGCCAGGGTCAGCGCGGGATCGCCGAGGTGCGCTTCCCGAGGGCCGGCCGGTTCATGATCCACGCGCACCAGTCCGAGTTCACCGAGCTCGGCTGGCAGGGCTTCCTCGAGGTCGGCGCCTGATGGAGGCCCGCGTCGCCGACCGCGAGGGCACGCCGCGCGCTGACGCCGTGCCCGCCGACGACGCCTCCCGCGCCCCGCGCGGCGGCGATACTCCGCCCCGGGATCGCTTCGCGCGGGCACCGGCGTGGCTGCTCGGGGTCGTCCCGCTGCTGCTCCTGGTGGGCGCCGTCGGGCTGTTCGCCGCGCTCGGCGGGCCGGGGCTCGGCGAGCGGCGCGGACCCCCGGCGGAGGCGCTGACGGTCGAGCGGACCGTGCTCACCCCCGGCGTGATCGAGCTGACGGTCCGCAACGACGGCCCGGACGCGGTGTCCGTGGCGCAGGCGACGGTCAACGACGCCTTCGCGCAGTTCAGCGGCGCCGAGGCGCCGATCGGCCGGCTCGAGACCGCCACGGTCCGCGTGCAGCAGCCGTGGATCGAGGGCGAGGCCTACGAGGTGGCGCTGCTGACCTCCTCGGGCGGGACGATCGCGCACGAGATCCCGGTCGCGGTCGAGACGCCCGCCGGCGGGCTCTCGTTCCTGGGGCTGATGGCGCTGCTGGGCATCTACGTCGGCGTGATCCCGGTCGCGCTGGGCATGCTGTGGCTGCCGTGGATCCGCCGCATCCCGCCGGCGTGGCTGCGCGGCGTGATGGCGCTCACCGTCGGACTGCTCGCGTTCCTGGCGGTCGACGCCACGCTGGAGGGCTTCGAGCTGGCCGGCACGGGCTCGCAGGCGTTCGGCGGCTCCGCGCTGGTGCTGGTGGGCGCGGCCGTCTCCTACCTGCTGCTCACCGGCGTTTCGGGGTGGCTGGCGGCGCGCCGCCGCGCGGCGAAGGCGGCCGGCGCCTCGGGCGGCACGCTGGCGCTGCTGATCGCGATCGGGATCGGGCTGCACAACCTCGGCGAGGGCGTGGCGATCGGCTCGGCCTACTCGGCGGGAGCGCTCGCCCTCGGGGCGTTCCTCGTCGTCGGCTTCGCGCTGCACAACACGACCGAGGGGCTGGCGATCGTCGCCCCGATCGCGCAGCTGCGGCCCTCGTTGGGGCGGCTCGCGGTGCTCGGGCTCGTGGCGGGCGCCCCGGCGGTGCTCGGGGCGTGGATCGGCGCAGCGGCGTTCAACTCCAGCCTGGCCGCGTTCCTGTTCGGCTTCGGAGCCGGCGCGATCGTGCAGGTCATCGTCCAGCTCGCGCCCGCCCTGCGCGACGGCGGCGGCCGCACGCTGCACCCCGGCGCCGTCACGGGCATCCTGACCGGGATGGCGATCATGTTCGCGACGGGCCTGCTGGTGAGCGTGTGACCGCGCAGGCGGCGCGCCCGTCGGAGGCGATCCAGGACTACGCGAAGGCGATCTACGCGCTGCAGCGGCGCGCCGACGGCCATCCGGTCGCCACCAACGACCTCGCGGAGCGGCTGAGCGTGACCCCTGCGTCGGTCTCGGCGATGCTCAGGAAGCTCGCCGACCGTGGCCTCGCCGAGCACGTGCCCTACAAGGGCGTCGCGCTCACGCAGGCCGGCGAGCGCGTCGCGCTGGAGGTGCTCCGCCACCACCGCCTGCTCGAGCTGTACCTCGCCGAGCACCTCGGCGTGCCATGGGACCGCGTGCACGAGGAGGCCGAGGCGCTCGAGCACGTGATCTCCGAGGACCTCGAGGCCCGCATCGCGGCCAAGCTCGGCGAGCCGACGCACGACCCGCACGGCGACCCGATCCCGGACGTCGACCTGCACATCGACGAGGGCATCTCCCGCGCCCTGGAGACGCTCGACAGCGGCGCGACCGGCCGCTTCGTCCGCGTCTCCGACTCCGACCCGGCGATGCTGCGCTACCTCGACGACCGCGGCGTCAGCATCGGCGACGCCCTCGAGGTCGTCGATCGCCAGCCCTTCGGAGGCCCGCTCACCGTCCGCTTCGGCGACCGCCTCCACACGCTCGGCGGCGGCCTCGCCCGAGCGATGCGCGTCGAGCTCGACTGAGAGTGACCGGCATGGGCGCCGGGGAATGGTCCACGACAGACCACGTGCGACGCTATCTCGCCCGGGCGGACTCCTACCCGCGCCGCGGCGAGGGCGAGGCTGCACTGCTCGAGCAAGTGCCCCGTGACGCGCGTCGGATCCTCGACCTGGGCACGGGGGACGGGCGTCTGCTCGCGCTGCTGCACGGCCATTGCCCCGAAGCGCTCGGCGTCGGCCTCGACGTCTCCGAGCCCATGCTCGGGGCGGCCCGAGAGCGCTTCGCGGGCGACCGGCGCGCCGAGCTGGTCGAGCACGACCTGACCGAGCCGTTGCCGGCGCTTGGGGGCTTCGACGTGGTCGTCTCCTCGTTCGCGATCCACCACCTCGAGCACCGGCGAAAGCGGTCGCTGTACGGCGAGCTCCTCGACCTGCTCGAGCCCGGCGGCGTGTTCGCGAACCTCGAGCACGTGGCCTCGCCGACCCATCGCCTGCACCTCGCGTTCTTCGCGGCGATCGACGAGCCGCTCGAGGACGAGGATGCGTCGGACCGGCTTCTCGACGTCGAGACCCAGCTGAGATGGCTCCGCGAGCACGGCTTCGAGGACGTCGACTGCTACTGGAAGTGGCTCGAGATGGCACTGCTCGTCGGCGTCAAGCCAACTGCGCCGCCGGTCGGCGGCGGGGGGCCGCCGGCGGGCGGGGCGTAGGCTCTCGCGGCATGGCCGAGATCGAGCTCGAGCGCCGCGAGGGGGGCGTGGCCGTGCTGACGCTCAACGCGCCTGCGCGGCGCAATGCGCTGACCGTGGAGATGGCCGAGGCGCTGATCGCCGCCTGCGAGGAGATCGACGCGGACGTCGCGGTCGGTGCGGTGATCGTGCGCGGGGAGGGCGACTACTTCTGCGCCGGCGGTGACCGCGACGTGCTCGCCGACGCCGGCCGCGACCCGTCCGAGGACGCCCGCTATCGCGGCATGACGACGATCTACCGCAGCTTCGCCCGCGTCGGCGAGCTGGAGCCGCCGACGATCGCAGCGATCAGCGGTGGCGCCGTCGGAGCCGGTCTCAACCTCGCGCTGGCCACCGACCTGCGCGTCATCGCCGAGGACGCCGTGCTGCTCTCGGGCTTCATCCCGATCGGCCTGCACCCCGGCGGCGGGCACACCGCACTGCTCGGCCGCCTCGGCTCGCGCGAGACGGCGTCCGCGCTGGCGCTGTTCGGCGAGCGGCTCACGGGCGCGCAGGCCGTCGAGCACGGGCTGGCCTGGACCGCCGTGCCCACCACCGACGTCCTTGCGACCGCCGAGGCGCTGGCCGCCGTCCCGGCGAAGGACCCGGCACTCGCACGCCGCACCGCCGCGAGCCTCCGAACCGCCCTCGGCCCACCCGCGCTCCCCTGGCGCGCCGTGCTCGAGCTCGAGCGGGCGAGCCAGATGTGGTCGATGCGCCGCAAGGCCGGCTGACCGCCCCGGAGACGACGAAGGGCGTGACGGCGCCCTTCGAGGTCAACCGATGGGCGGGGGGCTAGCCGCAGCCGGTGTTGTTGCCGCAGCTCGAGCACGTGTAGCAGGAGCCCGTGCGCTGCATCATGCCTCCGCACTGCTGGCAGGCCGGGCCGAGGTCGAGGCCGACCATGCGGGCCGGGAGGACCGGCGGGGTGCCGGTCATCGCGGAGGTCGGGGCCTGCGGGGTCGGCGCCGGGTCGGCCGGCGGGGCGGGGGAGGTGGTGCCCGGGGCGCTGCCGGTGGGCGGCGCGGGGGCCTTCGCCGCGCCCATGCCGTTGGCGACGCCGCCGCCGTTGGCCGGGCCCGAGGCGCCGCCGCCGTCGGCGCCGATCGCGGCGTCCTGGCCGGACTTCCTCGCCCGCACCGCCGGAGTGAGGATGCCGAGCTCCTCCTGCGTGTCG
>Ga0136613_10002210_pt1 | contig 10366 bp, 11 predicted proteins | sample AntDrymUQ2722106_2_FD_106649 | JGI IMG/M metagenome (GOLD analysis project Ga0136613, IMG submission 106649) | Polar desert sand microbial communities from Dry Valleys, Antarctica - metaG UQ272 (21.06) | ecosystem: Environmental > Terrestrial > Soil > Desert | place: Antarctica: Dry Valley... | reverse complement strand
TGACACGGTCGCCGTGCAGATGGCCGATCTCGCGGCGCCCGAGCCTGAAGGCGAACTCGCTGCGCTCGCCGTAGCCCGCCTCGACGCCCGGCCAGGAGGTGACCTCCTCGGTGATCTGCTCGCTGGCTGTTTGCGTCGTCGTCATGAGGGTCTCCTCGAAGGTCGGGTACCGGCAGCAGCAACGCCACACTAGAAGCTCAAGTGAGCTTGAAGTCAAGTTCGAATCGTGCTCTCCTCTACGCTGTGTCCACCCCGCTGACGATCGGCGACGTCTCGCGGCGCAGCGGCGTCGCCTCCTCGGCGCTGCGCTTCTACGAGCAGCGCGGCCTGATCTCCTCCGAACGGGCCGGCTCGGGCCACCGCCGCTACCCGCGATCGGTGCTGCGCCGGATCGCCTTCATCGTCTTCGCCCAGCGCATTGGGCTGACGCTCGCCGAGATCGCCGACGAGCTCGCCAAGCTTCCATTGGATCGCGCGCCGACCCGCCGTGACTGGTCGCGCCTGTCGAGCAGCTGGAGCTCGCGGATCGACGAGCGGATCGCCGAGCTCGAGCGCCTCAAGGCCGGCCTGACCGAATGCATCGGTTGCGGCTGCCTGTCGCTCGAGCGATGCAAGCTCTCAAACCCCGGCGACCGGGCGGCCGGGCTCGGGCCCGGTCCGCGGTTCTGGGTGAGCGGCAGCTCCGCCGCCCCGTAGACTGCCCGCCCCGATGGCAGCACCCGCCACCGCCGACGCGATTCGCGACGTCAACACGCGCTACCACGACGCCGCCGCCGCGCATTACGACACGAAGTGGGGAGTGAACTTCGGCGAGGTCGGCCGTGCGCAGGTCCGCGGCAAGCTGCACAAGCTGCTGGGCAAGCCGCTGCCGACGTTTGGGTGCTCGCTGGAGATCGGCGCCGGGACGGGCTACTTCACGCTGAACATGCTGCAGGACGGCGTGGTGCGCGAAGCGACCGCGACCGACATCTCGCCCGGGATGCTCGATGCCCTGCAGGCCAACGCGTCGCGCATCGGCGTCGACGTCCAGACCGTTGCCTGCGACGCGGAGGCGCTGCCGTTCGAGGACGAGTCCTTCGACCTCGTGCTCGGCCATGCGGTCCTGCATCACCTGCCTCACCTCGACGATGCCTTCGCCGAGTTTCGGCGCGTGCTGCGACCCGGTGGCCTGTTCGTGTTCGCGGGAGAACCCTCACGCACGGGCGATCGGATCGCCGCGGTGCCCAAGCGCATCGCGCTGCGCGTCGCGCCGCTGTGGCGGCGGCTCATGCGCGCCCGCGCGGCCGTGGGCTTTGAAGACGACCGCATCGGCGTCGAGTCGGCCGCGCAGCCCGCAGAGCTCGGTGGCGAAGCGCTCGAGTCGTTCGTCGACGTGCACGACTTCACGCCCGACGAGCTTGGCCTGTGGCCACGGCGCGCCGGCTTCAGCGATGTCCACGTCCACGGCGAGGAGCTGCTCGCCAACTGGTTTGGCTGGATGAACCGCACGCTCGAGGCGACCGCGGTGGCGCAGGACATCCCGTGGTTGTGGCGCCAGTACGCATTCCGCGGCTACCTCGCGCTGCAGCGCGTTGACGTCGCGCTGCTCGAGGGCAGGCTTCCGCCGAGGGTCTTCTACAACCTCATGATCGTCGGGTGCAAGCCGGCCTGAGCGAGGACCGCCCGCGCCGCCTGGGTGTCGTCGCGCTCGGCGACAGCATCACCCTCGGCGAGGGCTCGATGACGCTCGGCGTGACGGCGCTGTCGTGGGCGCAGTGGCTGGCGCGCGCGCTCGACCTCCCCTACACCTGCTACGCCGCCAACGGCGCGCGCACCGCGGACGTGCGCCACGAGCAGCTTGCACGCGTGCGCGCCGAGTACGACGTCGCCGCCCTGTACACGGGCGTCAACGACGTGCGCGCGACGGACTGGGACGCGGCCGCCTACGAGCGTGACCTCGACACGATCGCCGCGGCCCTCGCCGCGCGCTGCGAGCGCCTGCTCGTGCTCACGCTGCCGCTCGACCTCGGCCGCCCGCCGTCGGCGCCCAAGCCCGCCGCGGCCGGCGCTGCCGTGCGGCGCGTCGCGGCGGCGCACGGCGCCGTCGTCGTCGAGCTCGACGACTTCGGCTCGTGGACGACGGTGCTGCCCGACGCCGTGCACCCCACCCCGCTGGGCCAGGTCGCGATCGCCGATCGCGCCGCGCGCGCGCTCGGCGCCGCCATGCTGCCCTCGGGACTCGTGCCGTCATACACGGCGTCACGCGTGCGCTACGCCCCGCGACACGCGCGTGCGCTCGTCCGCGACCTCACGCGACGCGGGATCGAGCGCGTCGTGCGGCCCGGCTGAGCTTGGCATCCTGACGTCACGAGATGGCTCTACTTCCCGCCCGCCTGCGCCTGGCGCGCTGGCCGCGCGTGCGCGCCGGCCGCGGCCTCGTGCTCGGACGCCGAGTGCGCTTCGACGTCGCGCCGGCGGCCGAGGTCGTGCTCGGCGACGACTGCTCGCTGGGAGAGAACGCGCGCGTCATCGTGCGCGGCGGGCGCGTGCAGCTGGGTCCCGCGGTGACGATCGGCGAGCGCGTGACGATCGTCGCCCACGCGGGCGTGACGGTCGGTGCCGGCACGGTACTCGAGGACGGCGCTGCGATCGTCGACTTCAACCATGTCTTCGACGACGTCGAGCAGCCGATCCGGTTGCAGCCGCTGCAGTGCGCGCCGGTGGTCGTCGGCGCGGGTGCGCGGATCGGCCTCGGCGCGAGCATTCTGGCGGGGGTGTGCGTCGGCGACCACGCGACGGTCGGCCCACACGCGGTCGTCACCGCCGACGTGCCGGCGGGCGTCGCCGTCGAGGGCGTGCCGGCGCGGCCGGTGACCACAGCCTCGACTGACGATTAGCACGATCGACCCGCCAACCGGGTAGAAAGGCGCCATCGACTCTCTGCGCGGACAGCTCCTGATCGCCGGCGCGACCCTGCCCGATCCCAACTTCTCGCGCGCGGTGGTACTCATCTGCGAGCACAGCGAAGACGGCGCGCTCGGGCTCGTCCTCAACCGTCCCGGGGACATCGTGGTCGGCGATGCCGCCGCGGAGCTCGTGCCGCTGGCCGGAGCTGACACGGTCATCGGCATCGGCGGGCCGGTCCAGCCCGACGCGCTGCTCGTGCTGGGCGAGTTCGACGACCCGGCCGAGCAGGCCGGCATGCAGATCACCGCCTCCGTCGGGATCATGGGCGATGGGCGCACGATCGACGAGCTCGTCGAGCACACCGACCGCGTGCGCGTCTTTGCGGGCTACGCCGGCTGGGGACCCGGGCAGCTCGCCGCAGAGCTCGACCGCGACGATTGGTTCGTCGCCCCCGCGGGCGTCGACGACATCTTCGACACGGATGCCGAGCTGCTGTGGCAGCGCGTGTTGGAACGCAAGGGCGGCCACTACGCGCTCGTCGCGCGGATGCCTGTCGATCCCTCGGTGAACTGAGCGCCCAGCCGTTCCTACCCCCGCTCCGGGGGCGCTTAGTAGGGTCGGGCGATGGCCGACACGACGAAGTTCCTGCTCTCCGAGGAGGCGATCCCGACACACTGGGTCAACCTCCTCCCAGACCTGCCCGGCGACCCGCTGCCGCCGCTGAACTCGCAGACCATGCAGCCCGCGGGGCCGCCCGACCTGACGCCGATCTTCCCGCTGGAGCTGATCGGCCAGGAGGTCTCCGCCGAGCCGGAGATCGAGATCCCGCAGCAGGTTCGCGAGGTCTACAAGCTGTGGCGCCCGACGCCGCTGTTTCGTGCGCGGCGCCTGGAGCGGGCGCTCGATACCCCGGCGCACATCTACTACAAGTACGAGGGCGTCTCGCCGGCCGGATCGCACAAGCCCAACACGGCGGTTCCGCAGGCGTTCGCCAACGCGCAGGCGGGCATCCGCAAGCTCACCACGGAGACCGGCGCGGGCCAGTGGGGCTCGTCACTGGCCTTCGCGTGCTCGCTGTTTGACCTCGAGTGCGAGGTCTTCATGGTCGGCTCGAGCTATGACCAGAAGCCCTACCGCCGCTCGATGATGCAGACCTGGGGCGCCACGGTCCACCGCTCGCCGTCGGAGCAGACGCAGTCGGGCCGCGCGAACGCCTCCCATCCGACAGGCTCGCTCGGGATCGCGATCTCGGAGGCCGTCGAGGTCGCCGCCCAGGACCCGGAGTCCAACTACGCGCTGGGCTCGGTGCTCAACCACGTGCTGCTGCATCAGACCGTGATCGGCCAGGAGACGATCACGCAGATGGAGATGGCCGCGGAGCAGCCCGACGTGGTCATCGGCTGCGTCGGTGGCGGCTCGAACTTCGCCGGCCTGACGTTCCCGTGGCTGCGGCGCAAGCTGCAGGCCGACGGTGCCGGCCCGCGCTTTCTTGCCGTCGAGCCGGCGGCCTGCCCGACGCTGACGCAGGGCGTCTACGCCTATGACTTCGGCGACACGGTGGGGCTCACGCCGCTGATGGCTATGTACACGCTCGGCCACGACTTCGTCCCGCCGCCGGTGCACGCCGGCGGCCTGCGCTACCACGGCGACGCGCCGATGGTCTGCGCGCTGCTCAAGGCGGGGCTGCTGGAGGCCCGGGCCTACCGCCAGAACGAGACGTTCGCCGCGGCGCTGCAGTTCGCGCGCCATGAGGGGATCATCCCCGCGCCCGAGCCCGCGCACGCGATCCGCGCCGCAATCGAGGAGGCCGAGGCGGCCAAGCAGGCCGGCGAGGCGCGCGTGATCCTGTTCGGCCTCTGCGGCCACGGCCACTTCGACCTCGCGGCCTACGACGCCTACCTCGCCGGGACCCTGCAGGACCCGGAGTTCTCCCAGGCCGATTCCGATGCGGCGCTGGCGGCGCTGCCGCAGGGGGCGCCGAGCCTGGCCTAGGCGGCCGGGGTCGCGAGTGCCGGTGGCGTGCCGGCGGCTTCGGGCGGGGCCTCCGTTGCGGGCCGTGCCGGTGCGGGGGTCGCCTCGGCCGGGGCACCGGCGGCAGGCGCCGCGCCGGCGGTGGAGGGTGACGCAGGGGCCGCAGGTGCCGCGCCGGCGGCGGGCGGCGACGCGGCGGGGGGCGCCTGCTGTGGCGCCGACGGCGCCGCGGCCGGCGCGGGCTCGGGCGCCGGTGCGGCGGCGGTCGGGGCGGGCTCGGGCGCTGCCGCCGCAGCCGGGGCCGGGGCTGCCGCAGCCGGGGCCGGCTCGGGCTCGGGCGCCGGTGCAGGCGCCGGTGCCGCAGCCGGGGCCGGGTCCGGGGCCGGGGCGGGCGCCTGCTGCTGCGCCGGGGGCGCGGGGGCTTGGGGCGCCGGGGCCGCCGCGGCCACACTCGCCGTGGTCTTCGGCGCAGCCGCCGTGCTGGTCTTGCTTGCCTGGGCCTTGCCCGGGATCACCTTCGCCCCGCCCAGGTACGGCGCCGGGTCCTGCGCGCGACCGCTGACGCGGGTCTCGAAGTGCAGGTGTGGCCCGGTCGTGCGCCCGGTCATGCCGACCCTGCCGATCACTTGGCCCACCTTGACGTACGTGCCCAGCTTGACGCTCATCTGCGACAGGTGTGCGTAACAGGTCGAGAACGACGAGCCGTGCTGGATGCAGATGATGTTTCCGTAGCCGCTCTGGCTGCCCGCGAGGCTGACCGTGCCGCACGCCGCCGCGCGCACGGCCGTGCCCACGGGCGCCGCGATGTCGATGCCCTCGTGGTTGCGCCCGTCGCCAAAGCGGCTCGTGACGGTCCCGCGCACCGGCGAGGCCATCTTCCCGCCGCAGACCCCGCTTCCCGGTGAAGCCGGAGCAGCCGGGGCGGGCGCCGCCGGCGCCGGCGCGTCGGCGGAGCGCTCCGCCGACGCGGCGCCGGCGGAGCGCTCCGCCGACGCGGCGCCGGCAGCCTGCGGCTCACCCGGACCCCCGGTGGAAACCTCGCGCTTGGGCGTATGCGGTCGCTGTGGCAGGTTGGCCACGATTCGCTTCGCCGCCGCCGAGTCCGAGCGCACGAACGACACCGACGCGCGGAACAGCGCCTTCCACGTCGCCAGGTCGACGACGCCGGTCCGTTCGAGCCCGGAGCGCGCCTGGAAGTCGCGCACCGCCCGCTCGGTGACCTGTCCGAAGATCCCGTCGTCATCGACGCCGACCCGGCGCTGCACTTCGGCGACCGTCCCACCGGAGTCGCCGCGCTCGACGATCACGCCGCCGACGTCCGGCGACGGGTTCGGCGGCGCCGACGCGGGGCCCGAGCCGTCGGACTGCGCGCCGGCCGAGGCCATCGGCAGCACCGGCGAGACGAGCAGCGCCGCGCTCATAGCCGCCGCAGCCCCCTTCGTCTTGGGCGCGGCCTTGCGCTGGCGCTCGGCCAGGTCACGGCGCCGACGCGAGCGCGCCAGCGAGATCTCCCAGATCTCAAAGCTCGACAGATCCCGCTGCACGGCGGCACCGGGCGCAGGGGCAAGACGCGACTCGAACACGTAGACAGTCCTCCATGTGGGCGTTCACCTGGTCGCCTACGGGGTTAGCTGTCGGGCTCGCGCGCAGAGGCCGCGCTACGCCGCGCTGTGGCGGCGATTCGCCCCCGTGGCTCCTGGCCACACGTGGGTCCCCCGCTCCGGCACCCGCGAGGCGGCGCCGGACTCGGCTCGGGTTATGAAAGCACAACTCGGTCCGGAGTTGCGCTGGGTGCACCCGCGTGGAGAGGGAGCGCCACCCGGGCGCGCGCGTAACCGGCTGGGGAGAGCCGGTTGCTTCCCGTCACGCGCGCGCCCGGTAGGCGATCCACCGCCGCCGCAGGGAGCGCTGGGAGCGCTGGGGGCGATGCTCGGCCGCGCGCAGCTGCTGCGCGCGCAGACGCAGAAGCTCGACAGCCGGTGCCGTCGCACGAAACGGGTCGGCGATCGCGCGGTCGTCGGCGAACGACAGTGCGGCGCACGGCCGCCCCTCGACGAGCGCAACCAGGACGGCGCCCGACAGCGGCCTGGCGGAGTCCAGCGCGGCAAGCTCGCGGAGCAGGGACAGGTCGGCGTCTCGTGCTCGCCGGATGACGACCGTATCGGCACTGCTCGTCAGTCGTGTGTCGTACGCCGCGCGCGATTTAGAAGATTGTGTGACCAACATGCGATGAACGCTCGTATTGCTTGACCGATGGTCCTTCTTGTGCCGCCCAATCTGGCTAGTGTACGATCACTAAAGACCGTGTCAATGTCCTACAAACTGAACGTGTCGGACCTGGAGCGCGGCGGTGAGATCTCCCTCACCCAACAGCTCGCAGACCGCATCGCCGCGCTGATCGACGCTGGCGAGCTCGTGCCCGGCGAGAAGCTGCCGGCCACGCGCACGCTGGCCGGCGAGGCGGGCATCAACCACCTCACGGCCGTGCGCGTGTACCGGCGGCTGGCCGAGCTCGGCTATGTGACGGCGGCCGTCGGCCGCGGCACGTTCGTGCGCCAGCGCGTCCCCGTGGCTGCCGACGCCGCGCGTGAGAGCGACGACTGGCAGCTCGGGATGCTCAGCCAGCGCACGATCTCCTATTCGGAGGAGATGCTGCGCGACTCGCTCGCCGTCGGCGTCGACGCGGGCCGAGACCTCATCCCGCTCGGGACCGGCTTCCCCGATCCCGACCTGTGCCCTTCGCAGGAGCTCGCCGAGATCGCTGCGGCGATCGCTCGCGACGAGCCGCGCGCGGTGACCGGCTACCTCGAGGTCGAGGGTCTGCGCGAGCTGCGCGAGCGGCTGGCCTTCCACGGCCGCGAAACAGGATTCGCATCCTCCGCCGAAGAGATCATCGTCACCTCCGGCGCGCGCCAGGGGATCGACCTGGTGGCCCGCTCCGTGCTCGGCCCCGGCGACGTGTGCGCCGTCGAGTCACCGAGCTTCGCGGGCATGCTGTCGTCGCTGCAGAGCAGTGGAGCGCGCGTGCTGCCGCTCCCGGTCGACGCTGATGGGGTGGACATCGACGCGCTCGAGCGGATTCTCGCCCGCCACGAGCTCAAGCTCGTCGCGCTGCAGCCCTCGTGCCAGAACCCGACCGGGGTCGACCTGTCGCCGGCGCGCCGCGAGCGTCTGCTGGAACTCGCCCGCACGCGCGGCTTCTTCGTGCTGGAGGATGCGGTGTACGCGAGCACGCGCTACGAAGGCGCGCCGCCGCGTTCGCTGCGTGCGTCGGCCCCTGCCCACGTCATCTACGTCGACTCGATGTCAAAGACGATCGGCGGCGGGCTGCGCGTCGGCTGGGTCTCGTCGAGCGGTCCGATCCGCCAGCGACTGGTCCAGCTCAAGCTCGATTCGGACATCCACAGCGCGGCGCTGCCGCAGTACCTGGCGGCCCGCTACCTGCAGGGCGATCACCACGAACGGCTGCTCGCGCGGGCGCAGCCGGTCTATCGCCGGCGGCGAGACGCGCTGCTGCGCGCGCTCGATCGCCACCTGAGTCTGGAGGCGTCGTGGATGGTGCCGGCGGGCGGCCATCACGTATGGGTCACCCTGCACGAACCGCTCGACGAGCGCGCGCTGTACGCCGAGGCCAACCGAGCGGGCGTGACGTTTCTGCCGGGAGGCGCGCTCGAAGCGCAGAAGTCGTCGCGCACGAGCATGCGGCTGTCGTTCTCGCTCGTCGCGCCGGAGGCCCACGACGAGGCGCTGCGGCGCTTGGCAGTGGCGCTGCGCGAGGTGCGACGGCGCGGGCGTTCGAGCGCGACGGGAGCGTTGTCCTAGGAAGCTCGTGCGGGCGTCGAGCGGGTCGGATATGGTGCGCTTTGCCACAGGTTCGACCGAGGTGACTGCATGAAGATGGTGATTGCCTACATTCGCCACGAGGCGTTCGAGCCGATCCGCGCCGACCTGCTCACCAAGGGCTTTCCGTCGCTGTCGGTCAGCGAGGTCAAGGGCTCCGGGCGCCAGAAGGGGATCACCGAGCGCTACCGCGGCGCCGAGCTGACCAACTACCTGCGCCCGAAGGTCAAGATCGAATGCGTCGTCGCCGAGCGCGACGTACGCGTCGTCGTCGACACCGTGCTGCGCCATGGGCGCACGGGCGAGGTCGGCGATGGCAAGGTCTTCGTGCTCCCGGTCGAGGAGGCCTACCGCGTGCGCACGGGCGAAGCGGGCGAGGAGATCCTGCAATCCCATCCCGACGCCCCGGCGGCGGCGTAGGCCACTACGCGCACGCCACCCGGCGCAGCTTGCTGCGATAGGCCTGCATGTGCTCGCGCGTGAAGTCCTCGTGCGTCTGCGAGCGCAGGGCAGCCACCTTCTCGCGGTGATACGGGCTGGACAGCGACTCGTTGTGTCCGATCACGTTCTTGACCTGGATGTCAAAGCGGCAGCGCAGCCAGGTGGTCAGGCGCAGCGACGCCGCCAGCTGCCTGCGGTTGCCGAGGATCTCGGCGTCCGAGCGCCCGACGTGCTCGATGCCCAGCGCCGTGTAGTTCAGACCGACCGTGTGGCGGCACATGAGACCGAGCGGCACGAGCTGGTAGATGCCGCCGCTCTTGGCGACGACGAAGTGCGAGCAGACACCGGGCAGCTCATGCAGTTCGACGTCGCGGACATTCGGGGCGAAGGTGTCGTACGTCGCCTGCACGCTGTCGTTGACCGTGAAGTGCACCACGATGACGCGCGGCTGGACCAGGTGGTAGTCGTCGAGGCCGTAATGGCGACGCGCGTACGCGGCCATGTCGCGCTTGCGCTGCGCGCCGAAGGGCAGGTACTTGCGCCTGATCGTGGGCCGTGCGGGGCGCTTGCTGCGCTCGGCGGCCACCGGCTTGGGCCTCGGTGACGGCGCCATCGCCGGCAGCGCCGTGGCGCTCTGCGTAACGACGGGCCCTGCCGTCGTCGCGCTTGATTTCGTCGAGGTCCGGTCCCCGCAGCCCGCGGCAAGCGCGGCGCACAGCATGAGGACCGCCGTCGATGACCTGGTGCGCACGCTGCATTCCTACACGGTTCTTACATGCGTCTGGCACGGTCGATCCGTGACCGCCGCCCCACAGGATCGAAAGGACGGGCCATGAGTGCACGACGCATCCTCGCCATCGCCGCCGCCGGCGCCGTGGTCGCCGGCGGTGCCGGCGCCGCGATCGCTTCGGTGTCGTCCAAGGACGACCCCAAGAAGGCCGAGCAGGCAGTCCTCGACAACGCCGCCAAGCGCTTGGACGTCACGCCGCAGAAGCTGCGCGATGCGCTCGCCGCCGCCCAGGACGACCAGCTCGACGAGGCCGTCAAGAACGGTGATCTCACGCAGAAGCAGGCCGATTCGATCAAGCAGCGCCGCAAGCAGTTTGGCTCTGTGCTCGGCCACGGCGGCAAGGGCCCGCTGCTGCACCGCAAGCACCTAGGCGGTCCGGCGTTCGGGCTCTTCTCCGACCTCGCGAAGTCGCTCGACCTCAGCGCCAAGGAGCTCAGG
>Ga0136613_10002209_pt1 | contig 10367 bp, 10 predicted proteins | sample AntDrymUQ2722106_2_FD_106649 | JGI IMG/M metagenome (GOLD analysis project Ga0136613, IMG submission 106649) | Polar desert sand microbial communities from Dry Valleys, Antarctica - metaG UQ272 (21.06) | ecosystem: Environmental > Terrestrial > Soil > Desert | place: Antarctica: Dry Valley... | reverse complement strand
GTCTCCGAGGTCATGCTCCAGCAGACCCAGGTGGCGCGGGTCGTCCCTCGCTGGGAGACCTGGCTCGAGCGCTGGCCCACGGTCGAGGCCCTCGCCACCGCGCCGCTCGCAGAGGTGATCCTGGCCTGGCAGGGGCTCGGCTACAACCGCCGCGCGGTCAGCCTGCACCGCGCGGCCACGGTGGTCGCCGCCGAGGGCTGGCCCGACGATCTCACCGAGCTCCCGGGGGTCGGCCGCTACACCGCAGACGCCGTCTCGGCCTTCGCCTGGGGGCGTGACGTCCTGCCGCTCGACACGAACATCCGCCGCGTGCTCGAGCGAACCGGCGGGCAGTTCGGCTCGACCTCGGCTCAGGCGCTCTTCGACCTCGGCGCGACGATCTGTCTCGCGCGCGTGCCACGCTGCGGGCTTTGCCCCGTCGCCGGGGGCTGCCCCTCGCGGGGGTCGCGCTTCGAGCCCCTCCGCAAGCAGAAGCCCTTCGCCGGGTCGTTTCGCGAGCGACGGGCCCGAGCGCTCAGGCTCGTTGCCGCGAAGCCCCGCGCGGCCGAGGAGGTCGACATCGAGGCGGTACGGGCGCTCGAGCGCGACGGCCTCGTGCTCGTCGCGGCCGGGCGCGTGTCCCTGCCGGAATAGCGAAGGGCCGGCGGTGCGCCGGCCCTTCGCCTTCCAAAGCCTGCCGCCCGAAAGCGGCCGGCTTCCCCGTTCCCTAGGTCGCTGCGAGCCCGAACACACCGGGCGCGAAGCCGACGTTGTCGCGGTCGACCTCGACGAGACTGCCGTCGCTTCGGATCCGCCACGCGACGATCGTTCCCTGGTTCGAGTCGATGTCGTAGAGGAAGCGACTGCCGACGAGGGCGAGGTCGAACGCCCCGGAGGCCCCGTTCACGACAGCGGCGACCGGGTTCATCAGCACCAGCCGGCCGTCCTTGCCGACGCGATAGCTCGAGATGTCACCGGTCTGGAAGTTCGCCGTGTAGGCGTACTTGTGGTTGTCCGTGATCTCGAGCCAGCAGGTGTCCGAGCGGAAGTTCCGCGTCGCCATCGCCTGCAGCGGGGTCAGCATGCCGTTCTCGTTCACCTTGTACGACGCCGTGCCGCCCAGGTTCGGGGCAGCGCCGTTGTTCACGGCCGTCAGGAGGACGTTCTTCTTCGTGAAGTTCATCCCGAACGGGCCGATCTCCGTCGTGGCGTTATTTTGCGGCGGGCCTGCCCGCCCGGAGTCGTCCACCCTGTAGGTGGCGAGGTTGTCGAACCCTCGCTCGGAGACGATCAGGATCTCGCCCTCGAGGTCGAACGTCACGTGCGCACAGCCCGAGCCGGCCCCACCGGGCACCGGCTGGGTCGACCCCGAGATCGGCGTCAGCCGCCCGGAGTCGGAGACGCGGAAGCCGCTGATCGTGGGGGTGCCGCCCATGCAATTGCTCGTCGGTCCGTTCAGGACGTAGAGCACGTCGTCGTAGAGCGTGAGGCTGATCGGATGGTTGATGTTCCCTCCAGTCGACTGCTCGAGCTCGACACGGCGAAGCTGCGCTCCGTCGCGCCTGAAGACGGTGATCGAGCTCGAGCCTGCGTTGACGGCGAAGAGGAACCGCGAGCCGCCGCCCAGGTCGGTCGGCGACTGCTGGGTCTTGTCTCCGAGGAGGAGCCCGGTGGCGTTGTTCTCGAGCACGCCGCTTCCCATCCCGCCCGTCGGAAATGAGCCGACGCGGCGGATGCGGCCATCCGAGTCGCGGCGGAAGGCGGTGACCGAGTTCCCGGCCGCCGAGTTGGTCATGCCGAACACGGCGCCTGGCCCGCCTTTGTTGTCGTTGTCGTCGCCGTCGTCATCGTCGTCGTCCGAGCGCGTGGACGCGCCTGAACGATCGTCGCCTGACGACGCTCCCGCCGCGCCGGCCCAGGCGAGCATCGCCAGGGCGAGTAGAGCCGCGAGAAGAAGCGCGGGTGCGAGCTGGAAGGCTGTGCCTTCGGCTCTCGACTTCATGGTGAGACCTCCTGATGGATGTTCGGCCCGCGGCGCGAAGACGAATCCCCCCTCGACCCCTCGAGCACTGACCTGCCGAACGTATCCAGGAGTCCTTACGAGGTGGTTACGCGGCGCTTAACACCGGCGGCGGCACCGAGAGTTCATGCTTCGTTAAGGCGCGTGCCGCAAGATAGACCCGATGCCGACCGTCCTCGTGGTAGACGACGAGCCGATCGTGCGCGAGGTGGTCGTGCGCTACCTCGAGCGCGACGGCTTCCATACGCTCGAGGCCGGGGACGGAAACCGGGCGCGCGAGCTCGTCGAATCGAACCCGCTCGACCTCGTAGTCCTCGACGTCATGATTCCGGGAACCGACGGGTTCCAGCTCTGCCGCTGGATCCGCTCCCGCTCGAAGCTTCCGATCATCATGTTGACCGCCCGTGGCGAGGAGACCGACCGGATCGTCGGGCTCGAGCTCGGCGCAGACGATTACGTGACCAAGCCGTTCTCGCCGCGTGAGCTCGCGGCACGCGTCCGCTCGGTGCTCCGCCGCGCTCAGCCGGGTCAGCTCAAGGAGGAGCGGCTCGCCTTCGACGGCCTCGTCGTCGACGCGGGGACGCGCGAGGTGACCAGGGACGGGGCGACGGTCAAGCTGACCATGCGCGAGTTCGACCTGCTCTGGTTTCTCGCCAGCCACCCGCGACGGGTCTTCACGCGCCAGAACTTGATGGAGCGGGTCTGGGGCTACTCGTCTGCTCTCGACACAGGGACGGTCACGGTTCACATCCGGCGCCTGCGCGAGAAGATCGAAGCTGACTCCTCACGACCGCGCTTCGTAGAGACGGTCTGGGGCGTCGGCTACCGGTTCAGCCCGTGATCGTCCTCGCCCTCATCGTGGCCGGGCTCACGCTCATCACCGGGGTGGGGCTCGCCTTCGCCGTCCGCCGGCTCCGCACGCTTCGCCGCCAGCTCGCCGGGCTCGCCCTCGTCACGCTCACCCTCCCGCTGGCTGCGGTCGCCCTCTCCGGAGCGTTGATGTTCCAGTCGAGCCACGACCTGACCGTGCTCCTGTGGACCGCGAGCGCCGCGAGCGTCGCCCTCTTCGCAGCGATTCTCGTCGGCAAGGCGACCATGGACGCGATCGAGCAGCTCGAGACGGCAGCCTCCCGCTTCGCCCAGGGCGACCTCACCGCCCGCGCCCCGGAGCACGGGCCCGCCGAGCTGGCCGAGCTCGCACGCTCCTTCAACGAGATGGCCGTCAGCATCGAAGGCCTCTTCGAGGGGCGCCGCGAGTTCGTGGCCTGGGCGAGCCACGACCTGCGAACTCCGCTCGCCGCGCTCCAGGCGATGCTCGAGGCCGTGGAGGACGGACTGGCCCCGCCCGAGCACTACTTACCGGAGATGCAGGACCAGGTGCGGAGGCTCAGCTCCCTGGTCGAAGACCTCTTCGAGCTCGCGCGAATCGACGCAGGCGCGCTGACCCTCGAGCTCGAGGAGGCCGAGCTCGCCGGTGTCGTCGAATCGTGCGTGCGCGCGCTCCAGGCCGAGGCCGAGGCGCGCCGGATCTCCCTCGAGGCCAGGATCGGCACCGGCGTTCCCCCCGTGCGCTGCGCGCCCGAGAAGATCGAGCGGGTGCTCTACAACCTGCTGACGAACGCCCTGCGCCACACGCCGTCGGACGGCTCGGTCGCCGTTCGCGTCGACCCTGGGCGAGAAGACGTGCAGGTGACCGTCGAGGATTCAGGCGAAGGCATCGCAGAGGCCTACCTCCACCGCGTCTTCGACCGGTTCTGGCGCGGCGACTTCGCCCGGTCGGGCACGGAGGGGGCCGGTCTCGGCCTGGCGATCGCGCGTGGGCTCGTCGAGGCCCACGGCGGCAGGATCTGGGTCGAGAACAAGCCGACCGGCGGGACGCGAGTCGCGTTCACGCTGCCCGCCGGCGCGGCCACGTCCTGAGCGCGAGCGGCGCTTGACCCGACGTGTGCTCGTGACCGGCGGGTCGGGCTTCGTGGGGTCACACGTCGTCGACGAGCTGGTGGAGCGCGGGCACAAGGTTCGCGTCCTCGATCTCCTCCACCCGCTCTCCCACCGGCGCGAGCCCGACTACCTGAATCCGGAGGCCGAGTACGTGCGCGGCGACGTGCAGGACGCTGATCTGGTCCACCGCACGCTCGAGGGCGTCGACGCCGTCTGTCACCAGGCCTCGATGGTGGGGCTCGGGACGGACTTCGGGGACGTGATCGACTACGTCCGCCACAACTGCCTCGGAACGGCGACGCTCCTCCGCGAGCTCGCCTCGCGAAAGCCCGGCGGCCCGCTCGTCCTCGCGAGCAGCATGGTCGTCTACGGCGAGGGCCGCTACCGCTGCGAGGTGGACGGCGTCGTCAACCCCGCTCCCCGGTCGCGCGCGAGCCTGGAGGCAGGGCGGTTCGAGCCTCCTTGTCCGCGCTGCGGCCGAGCCCTCGCCCCGGAGGCGGTGCCCGAGGACGCTCCGCTCGATCCTCGGAACGTCTACGCCGCGACGAAGGTTCACCAGGAGCACCTGGCCTCGGCCTTTGCACGTGAGACCGGCGTGCCCGTGAAGATCCTGCGCTACCACAACGTCTACGGGCCGAGGATGCCGCGGGACTCTCCCTACGCAGGCGTGGCGAGCATCTTCCGCAGCGCGCTCGAAGCCGGAGAGTCGCCGCTCGTGTACGAGGACGGGAGCCAGCTCCGCGACTTCGTCCACGTGCGCGACGTTGCCCGCGCGAACGCTCGCGCGCTCGAGGCGGAAGCGGCGACCGGCGGCGCGTTCAACGTGGCGAGCGGCCGGCCGACGTCGGTCGGCGAGATGGCCGAGGCGCTCGCCGACTCATTCGGACACTCGGCGCCTCGGCCTCAGGTCACCGGGAGCTACCGCCTCGGCGACGTCCGCCACGTCTTTGCCTCGGCGAGCCGGGCCGAGGAGGCGCTCGGCTTCCGAGCCGAGGTTGCCTTCACCACAGGGATGCGCGAGTTCGCATCGGCTCCGCTTCGCTGAATCTCGTCACTCCCCGAAGCCGGCGGGCGAAGCGAAAGGCCGCTCGGGGTCGACCAGGAACCAAGAGAGGAACTCGGCCGCGGTCGCCGAGGGGTTGCGCTTCTGCACCGCGGTCTCGGGTGGGATCCCCTCAAGCGCGCCGGGCCCGATGCGAATCGTTCCGACGAGGGCGTTCTGATAGTCGATCCGACCCGTGAGCTGGTAGATGAGCTCAGAGCCGGGGTGGGTGTGGACGCTCGTCGCGCCTCCGGGCGGCAGCAGGACGTAGACGAAAACGGCTCTCGCCTGGGGAGGCGCCCCCTCGACCGGCTCGCTCTCGAAGACCGTCCTCGCTTCGGCGGCGCTCGGAGCGCGCGATCCGGCACGGGCGAGTCGCACCTCCCAGAAGACCGACGGGGAGCCCTGAGCCCCCTCGTGGACGTGACGCACCGCTCCGGGGACGGCGGCGCCCGCGCGCTCCTCGAGCTCTGACGCCTCGCCCTCGATCGTCAGCCGGTGTCCCGCCTCCCTCGCGTAGACGAAGGCCGGCTCGTGCGCGTGCTCGATCCGGCCGCCTCGCTCGAGTCGCAGCTCGTGCGCGATCCAGCGGACTCCGGGCGGGGCCGGACCCGTGAGCTCCTGCGCCGCCAGCGTCTTCACGATCGCGTTGCCGCCGAGGCCGCCTTCGTCTGCCCGCTCTCCCCCTCCATCGCCGCACGCCGTCACGCCGAGGACGACGAGCAAGGCGCCCAGCCTTCTCACGAGGCAGCCCTCCTCCACCGGGCAGTCGCGAAGACCGAGGCGAGCCGCTCGCCCTTGCGCTCCTCGCGAGCCTTGAGGACGAGCGCCCAGATCCCGGCCAGAGCGAGGGCGAGCGCCAGCCCTCCGTAGATCACGTGCCTGGGCCAGTAGGGATGCTCAGGGCTGTTCGTCTTGAAGTACGCGAGCAGGGCGGTTGCGACCAGGTAGTGCCCTGGGAGAAGGGCCAGCCCCTGGGCGAGCGGGAGCAGCGCGAGCGCGAGAAGCTTGTACCACGGCTGCACCGGCGAGGCGAGGAGGAGGAAGAGCGCGAGGAGGAGCAGCCCCCGTGTGGCGGCGTCCCGCGAGGAGGCGCGGGGAGCGAGCCAGGCCCAGAGCGCGAGCGCGCCGAGGGCAGCGGCCGCCGCGACCTGGTACGAGCGAACCGGATCGAGCGGCCACGGAAGGCCGAGGTCCAAGCTCTGCCACTGGAACAGGAGGTAGATCCCCTGCCCCGACTCGAGGCCCTGCTCGCCGAGGTACCCCGGGAGGTAGCCGAGGACGTCCGAGCCGACGGCCAGGAACGGCAGGTAGGCGAGCAGGACGGCCGCCGCCAGAGCGCTGAGGGTGCGCGCCGCGCACCACCCCCCGCGCCGGAGCAACGCGGGGGCGAGGGCGAGCGCATAGAGCTTGACGAGGGTAGCCCCTCCGAGCAGGGCGCCCGCGAGGACGGCGCGCTTCGAGGCGAGCGCATGGAGACCGAGGAGGACGAGCAGGACGCCGAGAACGTCCACATGGGCGCCGTCGCCGACCTCCAGGATCGCCAAGGGATGCCAGGCATAGATGATCGATCGCTCGGCACCCACCCCGACCCGGACGAGGAGGGCGGCGAGCACGGCGATGGCGGCCAGGTCGACGAGGACGAGAGCGAGCTTCGTCCAGAGCAGGCTGTCCGGAACGACGAGGTAGACGACCCGGAAGAACACCTGGGCGACCGGCGGGTAGATCGTCGGCACGTCCCTGCGGTTCACGTTCTCGTAGATCGCGGCGTCCCGCAGGTGGGCCAGGGCGGGGTCTGAGGGCGCGTGGCGGTACGGATTGATGCCCTCCGCCTGCACCCGCCCGTCCCAGATGTAGCGGTAGACGTCGTCCGAGAGGAGGGGGGCGTCGACGGCGAGGACGAGACGGGCGACGAAGGCGACCGCGAGGACGACCACCATGGTCGCGGCGACGGGAGGACGCCGGAGGACGACCCAGAGGCTCGCGAGGGCCCAGAAGGCCAGGGCCGCGGCGAGGAGGGGCAGCACCCGGCCGATGTCCTCGAAGCCGACGCCCGGCTGCCGGAGCGTCCTGACGAGCACGTAGGGAGCGAGCCCCGCTCCTGCCCCGAGCAGGCCGAGCACGGCGAGGTCGACGAGCGACCTCCGTCGGAGTAGCGCCACGGCGCTCAAGCGCTTCAGTTTCGCGCCGTTACGCGCCGACCTGCACGGGCCGGCGGTGGAAGCCGGTCGCTCCGTCGGGCGCGATGCCCTCACGTTTCTCCTCCTGGAGCTCCCCTCCGCCGTCGGTGGCGCGAACGACGAAAACGTGCTCGCCCGGGGTCGGAGCGCGCCACGTGAAGCTCCAAAGCGCCCAGGTGAGCTCCGAGCCCGAGTAGTCGATCGCGGCCTCCTCCCAGGTGACGCCGTCGTCCGAGCTCACCTCGACCCGCGAGATCCCGCGGTCTCCCGCGAACGCGATGCCCGAGACGGTAACGGAGGAGCCCTGCTCGACCGTCGCGGCCTTGGTCGGGCTCGCGATCCGCGATGTCGTGTGGACGCGCTCCGCCCTCCAGCCTTGCTGCTCGTAGTACCCCTCTACCTGCTCCCTGCTCAACTCGATCCGGTCGATCCACTTGACGCTCAGCTCCCCGTAGCCGCCTGGATAGATGATGCGTGCCGGGTAGCCGTGACGGTGCGGGAGCGGCTCGCCGTTCATCTCGTACGCGACGAGCTTCGTCTCCTCCAGCGCCCGAGCGAGCGGCGTCGAATGCGTGTACCCGTCCGAGGCGTGGAAGAGCACCCAGCGCGCCTCCGCCTGGGGACCGGCTGCGGCGATGAGGTCGCGCAGGCGCACCCCGCGCCAGACCGCGTTGCTCATGAGGCCGCCGCCGACCGGGTTCGAGATGCATTCGAGCGTCGTCTCCTGCTCGATGGACGGGAGCGCGGCAAGCTCGTCGAAGCCGAGCGTACGCGGGCGCTCGACGAGCCCGCCGAGCTCGAGCCGCCAGAGCCCCTTCCTCACCTTCGGGTCGACGAGGTTCTTCGTGACCACGTAGAACTCGTCGTTCGACGTGATCGGGTCGATGGTCGGCCCGCGCGTCGTGAGCCCGTCGTACCCGAGCGCGGAGCGGCGCCGGAGCAGCTCGACGAGGCCTCCGGACGCGAGCGCCGAGACGCCGGCCGCGAGCCCGACGACGAACGTCCGCCGGCCGAACCGGCGCTCGGCGGGGTCGGCGCTCATCTGATCTCGCTCCGGGTCGCCGCGTAGGCGACGACCAGGGTGGTGCCGTAGAGCGTGTAGAAGACGAGGAAGCCGGCGAGCGAGGCCACGAGGGCCCAGCCGGGAGGCAGCCCGACGTAGCTCGAGTCGAGCACGGGCCAGAGGACGGCCACGGTGAGAAACCAGAGCGCGAGTACGCCGGGGGCGACGATCAGGACACTGCGGCGGACGAATCCCGCGTCGCCCCCTTGCCTCTCGACGACGAACGAGTAGCCGAGGCCGAGGATCGCCCCGAGCGCGACGGCGTTGGCAAAGCCCGAGAAGAACGCGAGCTGCTTGGCCATGATCGGCCCGCCCAGCATGGTCAGCATGTCGAGGAAGAGGTCGACGGGAAGGAGCGGCAGGAAGCGGTCGCCGATCAGCTCCGCCGGGAGCGGGACTCCTGCGAAGAGGCGCAGGAGGAGCATGGCGACCGTCATGAGGAGCGCCGCGAGCAGGCCGGCGAGGAGGCCGCGCGCGAGGAGCCCGAAGGGGCGCCCCCGAATCACGAGGCCACCTGAAGGGGCACTTCGCCGAGCGACTCGAGGACGGCCCAGGTCGCCTCGAGGTCGGGGCGAGAACGGGCCAGGCTTGCGAGGGGCGTCAGATCCCTGTGCTCGTCGACGTCGAAGGTCGCCTCGAGAGTCGTCGCAGACAAGCCTCCCGCACGCGCGCGGCCCAGGATCTCCTCGACCACGGTCGGCGTGCTCATCGCCACCCCGTCGAGAACGTCGTGCCACCCGCGCATGCCGAGCAGGTAGTAGCCGCCGTCATGGGTCGGCCCGATCACGATGTCGCTCGTCTCGAGGCCGCGGAAGGCAGCGTCGACGGTCTCCACGCGAAGCTGCGGGGAATCGGACGAGACGAGGACGATCCGTTCCTCGCCGCGAGCGGGCGCCCGGCGGAAGAGCTCGCGCTGCCGCTCGGTCCAGGTGCCGTGATCCTGAACGAGGACGGGCGAGACGCGCCCGGGGCCTCCGACGAGCGGCTCGAGCTCGCGCCAGGCATCCGCCGGCGTCACGTACCAGCCGACCGGGAACTTGGCCCGCGCGAAGCGCGCCGCGAGATCGTGCAGGAAAGCTCCGTAGAGGATCGCGGCCTCGGGCTCGCCGATCGCGGCGGCGAGCCTCGTCTTGACGAACCCCGCCCGGGGCGCCTTGGCGGCGATGTAGAGGATCTCGCTCACCGCAGCACCCTCGCCATGTCGTTCATCGTCCGCAGCGTCCCGCGAACGGTCCCCGTCACCTTCGAACGACCGACCCGGGCGCGATACGTCACCGGCACCTCTCGGATTCTCCATTTCGCCTGGGCGGCTCGGACGACCATCTCGAGCGGCCAGCCGAACCGGCGATCCTCGAGGCCGAGGGAGAGAAGGTCGAGCCGGCGCGCCGCCCGCATCGGGCCGAGATCGCTCAGGCGAAGCCCTGCGCGCCGCCGCAGCTCGAGCGCAATCGCCCGGTTCGCGACCCGCGCGTGGAGCGGCCAGGCGCCCGGCTCGGCCGCTCGCGCGCCGAGCACCAAGTCGGCCTCGTCCGCGGCGAGAGGCCCCGTCACCCGGACGAGCTCGCTCGGATCGAGCGAGCCGTCGGCGTCGACGAAGCAGACGATCTCGGCGCTCGCGGCCGAAAGACCGGCGAAGCAGGCGGCGCCGAACCCGCGCCGAGCCTCGGTGACCACGGTCGCGCCCAGGCGCGCGGCCAGCTCGCCCGACCCGTCCGTCGAGCCGTTGTCGACGACGATCGGGCGGTACCCGGGCGGCATCCGCTCGAGCACCCACGGCAAGGCCTGCGCCTCGTCGAGGACGGGAAGGACGACGTCCACCGTCATGCGCAGCGGCGCCCGGCGAGGGTCGACTCGATCACGAAGTGAACCTATGCGCAGACCGGTGTCCGGCGTCTTACGATTCCCGTAATTCTTCGGTCCCGTGCCCCGCTAGCGGCCGAGGAGGGCAATGGCGTGGGCCGCGAGGCCTTCGCCCCGTCCCGTGAAGCCGAGCCCGTCCGTGGTCGTGGCCCGGACGGTGACCCGGTCAGCCTCGACGTCGAGCGCGCCGGCCAGACGTACCCTCAGCTCGTCCCGCGCCGGCGCGATTCGGGGCCGCTCGCCAATCAGGACGCAGTCAGCGTTCACGAGCTCCCAGCCGCC
>Ga0136613_10002207_pt1 | contig 10370 bp, 9 predicted proteins | sample AntDrymUQ2722106_2_FD_106649 | JGI IMG/M metagenome (GOLD analysis project Ga0136613, IMG submission 106649) | Polar desert sand microbial communities from Dry Valleys, Antarctica - metaG UQ272 (21.06) | ecosystem: Environmental > Terrestrial > Soil > Desert | place: Antarctica: Dry Valley... | reverse complement strand
GTTCCTGCGGTGGAATCAGGGTCAGGAGCTGCGGCAAGCGCTCATCACGCTGGCCATCTCCGTCGTCCTCGCCGACCAGATGCTTCGCCAGTTCGGCGGGCTCGCGCTGAGCATGGTCTGGCCTGGCCCGGTCACACACTTCTTCGAGATCATGGGGCAGCGCTACTCGACGAGCCGGCTGTTCATGCTCGCCGTGGCGCTGGTCGTCGGGCTCGCCCTGTGGCTGTGGCTCAACAAGACGCGCATGGGGATGGTGATTCGTGCCGGTGTCGACGACGAGCCGATGGTGCGGGCGCTCGGGATCAACATCACGCTGGTGTTCGCCGTCACGTTCTTCGCTGGGGCCTTCCTCGCCGGGATGGGAGGCGTCATGGGCGCCTCGTTTGCGGGCGCCGCGACGGGCTCGGACGGTGCTTGGCTGCTGAACTCGCTGGTGGTCGTGATCATCGGCGGTCTCGGCTCGATCAAGGGGGCCGTCGCCGGATCACTGCTGTACGGCGTGGTGGTGGCGTTCTCGCCGGCCTACCTGCCGAGCCGCTACACCTTCTACTCGATCATCCTCACCTTCGCGCTGCTCGCCCTCGTCCTGGCCGTGCGCCCCTACGGCCTGTTCGGACGTCCCGAGTGAGCGCCCGTCGCCTGTTGTCGCCCGGCAACCTCGTCGGTCTGGCGGTCCTGGTCTTCTTGTTGGTCCTGCCGATCTTCGGGACCGACTTCTTCGTCAACAACGTGATGACCGAGGTGATGATCCTGGGCCTCGGGGCCGCGACGATCGTTATTCTGGCCTCCTACGGCGGGATGATCTCGCTGGCGCAGCTGCTGTTCGCCGGCATCGCCGGGTTCATGTTCGGCAACGCGGCGCTCGAGTCGGGCGCGAGAGGCCTCGCCCTAGGCTGGCCCCCGTGGATCGCGGTGTTGTTCGCGCTCGCGGTCACGACCGCGATGGCGTTCCTGCTCGGCGCGCTGGGGAGCCGCACGACCGGCATCTACTTTCTGATGCTGACGCTGGTGTACGGGGTGATCGGCTACTACTTCTTCGCCCAGGTCGTCACCGTCTCGGGGCCGGGGGGTGTCACCAGCATCACGGCGCCGGCACCACTGAACGCGCGCGTGCCGCTGTACTACGCGGCCGTGGGCCTGTCGGCGCTGGTCTATCTGGCCTTTCGCGCGATCGGGCGCACGAACTTCGGGCTCGCGCTCCAGGGTGTCCGCGACGATCCGGTCCGAATGGCGTCCCTCGGGTTCAACGTCGCGCTCCACCGCACGCTGGCGTTCACCCTGGCCGGCTTCGTCGCCGGCCTGTCGGGACTCCTCAACGTGTGGTTCAACGGGCAGATCGACCCCGCGTCGATCGCGATCGGACCGACGTTGATCCTGCTGATCATCGCGGTCATCGGCGGCATCTCCCACTACGAGGGCGCCTGGCTCGGAGCCTTCGTCTACGTCGGCGCAAGCAACTACCTACGGGAACTGCCGCTCGTCGACCGCATCGGCATCACTCCCGACCGATTCAACACCGTGATCGGGCTGATCGTCCTGCTGATCATGGTCCTCTCTCCGGAGGGGCTAGTCGGCATCGCTCAGAAAGGGCGTGGCTGGCGCCGGGGACGTCCACGTGAACGCTCGATCGAACCACCGACCACCTCCGAAACGATGGAAGGAACAGCACGATGACCAGTCAAGCCAAGAAGCCGAGGTGGCTGCTCGCAGCCTGCCTCTTGTCGATCCTCGCGCTCGTCGCCACCGCCTGTGGGGGCAGCGGCGATGACAACGGCACCACGGCCCAGCCCAGCGACGGTGCGACCACCACCGACGGGGCGACAGACACCGGCGGCAGCGGCGAGGGCGACGACGTCGTACGCCTCGGCATCCTCGGCGAGTGTGAAGGACCGTTCGGCGGCTTCCACGAGGACACCGTCGCCGGTGTGACCCTGGCGCTGGTCAACCACGCCGGCGCGACGCCGACCTCAGAGACGACCGCGCTCGACGGGTGGAGCGGCGCCGAGGTGAACGGAACCCCGATCGAGCTGACAGGTATCGGCTGCGGCGACGACACCCCCGACACCATCCTCGGGGAGGTGCGACAGCTGGTCGAGCAGCAGGACGCGAACATCGTCATCGGACCCCTCTCGGGTGACGAGGGCATCGCCGTGGCGGAGTACGCCAAGGCCAACCCGGACGTGACCTTCCTCAGCGGCATCGCCGGCTCACAGGAGCCCACGCTGGAGGTTCAGGCGCCCAACTTCTTCCGCTTCCACGGAGACGGGGCGATCTGGAACGCCGGTCTGGGTGAGATCCTCCACAATCAGGAGGGCTGGGACACCGTCGCTGTCATCGCCGACGACTACAGCTTCGGCCACACGTCGGCCGCCGGATTCATCGCTGACTTCTGCGGCGTCGGCGGCGATGTGGTCACACGGGTGTTCCCGCCCCTTGGCACCACCGACTACTCCTCGTTCATCCAGCAGCTGCCGAACCCGGACGAGGTCGACGGCTACTTCTGGGTCGTCGGTGGCACCGGCACCCAGGCTGCACTCGAGGCGTTCGTCAACGCCAAGGGCGACCTGACCGGTGACCAGCATGCCGGCAACCTGTTCTTCAACCCCGGCCTCGCGTCAGCCTTGGGAACCGACATCGCCGGCGCCTACGTCGGCGGATTCGCTGTGCTTCCCGGTGACATCCAGACGCCGGAGATCACCGAGTACCTCGCCAGCGCCGACGAGACCTGGGACACGCTGGCCACAGGGCTCACCGGCGGCGAGCCGGGTCCCCCATCCACGGCCGCCGGGTTCGGCTTCATGTACGGCTACTACTCCGCGGGCGTTGCGCTCGTCCGAGGCCTGGAGGAGACCGGTGGAGACCCGTCCCCCGAGCCGCTGCAGTCCGCGTTGGCCGAGTTGACCCTCGAGCTGCCCTACGGTGACATCAGCCTCGACGAGAACCGCAGTGGCATCGTCGATGTCGGGCTCTCCCGGCTCGTAGAGAACGACGAGGGCGAGATCGTCCAGGAAGCCGTGGCCATCATCCCGGAGGTCGACCAGACCTTCGGTGGCACCTTCAGCACCGACACGCCGCCGCCCTCCCGGGACTTCCCGGAGTGCCAGGAGGCCGATCTCCCGTGGGTCGGCAACGCCATCCCCGTTGAGGACGGCGTCCCCCAAAGCTAGTCAGGATCAGGAAGCGCGGCCATGGCCCCGGACACCACCACCCGATCCGACGACGCGACCGAGCAGGTCGTGGTGTTGCGATCAGTGGTGGTGGCGTTCGGCGGCCTCTTGGCCCTGGACGGCATCGATCTGGATGTCGCTCGGGGCGAGCGGCTGGCGATCCTCGGTCCCAACGGCGCCGGCAAGACCACGTTGTTCAACGTGGTCGCCGGCGACCTGGCCCCCGACAAGGGGTCGGTGACCATCAAGGGCATCGACTGCACCCGGTTGCCGTCCCGGCACCGGCCCCGGCTCGGAGTCGCCCGGACCTACCAAAAGGCCCGGTCGTTTGTAGGCCTGACGGTGGCCGACAACCTCTACCTCGCCATCGTCGGGAGGCAGGGCCGCCACCGAAGCCTGTGGCGGACTGGAGGCGACCCTGCCTGGCGGAACCAAGCGGGCAAGGCGGCGGAGGCCGTGTGGCTCGACGACGAGCTGGACAGGCTCGTGCGTGACCTGTCCCACGGTCAGAAGCGCCAGCTGGAGATTGGCATGGCCATCGCCACCGACCCCGATGTGCTGCTGTTGGACGAGCCGGCGTCCGGGCTGTCGCGAGGAGAGCGGGAACGGCTCACCGAACTGCTCGACCAGCTCGCCGTCGATTCGACATTGCTGTTGATTGAGCACGACATGGACGTGGCGTTCCAGGTGGCCAGGCGGGTCGTGGTGATGTCGGACGGCAAGACTGTCGCGTCCGGGACCCCAGCACAGATTCGCACAGACCCGCTAGTTCATGAGATCTACCTCGGCAGCGAGGCCCTGACATGACCGAGAGTTTGCTGGAGGTCCGGGGGCTGTGCTCGGGCTACGGCGAGTCGCAGGTCCTCGACGAGGTCAGCTTCGCCATGAGCGTCGAGGCGGTTGGCCTCCTCGGCCGCAACGGCATGGGCAAGACCACTTTGTGCGACACCCTCATGGGGCTGGTGAGGCCGTCGGCCGGTGAGGTGCTCCTCAAGGGGGAACGGATCGACGGCCGCTCCCCGGAGCGCATCGCCCGAAGCGGCATCTCCTATGTGCCGCAGGGGCGCCGGCTCTTCCCTTCGTTGACCGTCGATGAGCACCTGGCGATGCTGGCGAAGGGCACCCGCGGCAAGCGCTGGACGCCCACGGCGGTCTACGAGCTGTTTCCCCGGCTGGCTGATCGCCGCTCCAGCAGTGGCGGCGCCCTGTCCGGCGGGGAGCAGCAGATGCTCGCCGTGGGTCGGGCGCTCCTGCTCAATGGGTCGCTGGTGTTGATGGACGAGCCGTCGGAGGGTCTCGCGCCCACGGTTGTCGACGTCCTGGTCGACGCGGTGCACCACCTGGTTGCCGAAGGGGTTGCCGTCCTGGTGGTGGAGCAGAAGCTGCGTGCCGCGACCGCGATGGCCGAACGGCAGCTGGTGATGATTTCCGGCCGGATCCAGGCGGAATCAACCGCGGCGGAGATCCTTGCCAGCCCGGACCTGCAACGCCGCTACCTCGGCGTCGGCGGGGTCGTCGACCCCGGCGATCAACCGGCGAACCCCGACGTCAACAGGACGCTGTCATGACCGACTCCCTCAACGTCGCCCTGCTCGGCTCCAAGTTCATGGGGCGCACCCACTCCAACGCCTGGCTGAAGGTCGCGCGGTTCTTCCCGGTGGATCCGGCACCGGTGATGCACACCGTGGCCGCTCGTAACGCGGACGAACTCGAGCAGTTCGCTCGCCGGTGGGGCTGGCACAACTCCACCACCGACTGGCGTGCCGCAGTCACCTCCTCCGAGGTGGATCTGGTCGATATTGGCACACCGAACGACATGCATGCCCAGCAGGCGATCACCGCGCTGGAAGCCGGTAAGCACGTCGCCTGCGAGAAGCCGCTGGCCGGCACGCTGGCCGACGCTCAGGCGATGGCGGACGCGGCCCAGCAATCGAACGGCAAGACGTTCGTGTGGTTCAACTACCGGCGGGTCCCCGCCGTGGCGCTGGCGCACCAGCTCGTCACATCAGGCGCGATCGGTCGCGTGTACCACGTGCGCGCCGCCTACCTGCAGAGCTGGGGGGGGCCCGACACCCCGCTGCTGTGGCGCTTCCAGGGTGACATCGCCGGCTCGGGGGCGCACGGCGACCTCAATGCCCACATCATCGATGCCGTGCGGTTCGTCACGGGCGAACAGATCGTGACGGTCGAGGGTGCGATCGAGCACACCTTCATTGAGGAACGGACCCTGCTGGAAGGGTCCGCGGGCGGCGAGATCTCCGGCTCCGGAGCGGGAACGGCGCGGGCCAAGGGCCGCAGCACCGTCGACGACGCGGTGCTGTTCCTCGCCCGCATGAGCGGCGGGGGGCTCGCCAGCTTCGAGGCCACTCGCTTGGCGACGGGGTACCACAACGCCAACCGCTTCGAGATCCACGGTGAGCGGGGCGCGCTCCGCTTCGATTTCGAGCGCATGAACGAGTTGGGGTTCTACAGCCTCGACAACGAGCCTGCGGCCCAGGGGTGGACCACCATCGACGTCACCCGTGGCGGCGACGGTCACCCCTACGCTGGCGCCTGGTGGCCCGACAGCCATGGCCTCGGCTACGAGCACACGTTCATCAACCAGGCCAGCGACATGCTGACCGTGATCGCCGGAGGTGAGCCGATCGTGCCGCTGCCCGACTTCGCCGACGCCCTGCAGACCCAGCGTGTGCTGCACGCCGCGATCGAGTCGGCTCGCCGGCACTCGCCCGTAGACCTGGCCGACCTCTAACACTCCGATCGGAGCCGACATGACCGAGATCAAGCCGTTCGAACCGGTCCACATGCCCGTCGGCGTGCTGACCGCCGCGCTGCAGGAGCTGACACCGCGGGAGGCGCGCGACGCCGACCCCGACCTGGCCATCCTGGAGTGGTTGGACTTCGCCAAAGACCTGGGGGCGGAGTGCATCGAGCTCTCCGCGGCACTGCACCCGTCGGTGGCGGACGTGCCTGCCGAGGCGATGCTCGACCCGGTGGCCAACACCCTGGACCTGCGCGAGGAGTTCGACGAGATGCGCGCCAAGCGGGTGCAGGCAGCCATCGATGCGACCGGCGTCGCGATCGCCGACGTGGCCTACTTCGACGACATGCTGCACGCCGACGCTTCGATCCGGCAGAAGAAGCACAACTTCATGCTGCGGGTCATGGACACCGCCGTGCTGCTCGGCGTGCCGGCCGTTTGCGGGTTTGTGGGCCGCAACCAATCAAAGTCGATGGATCAGAACCTCACCGACTTCGAGGACGGGTTCGTGCCGTTGCTGGAGGCGGCCAAGGATCGAGGGCTGGTCTACCGGGTCGAGCAGTGCCCCATGCCGGGGTGGTCGCCCTCGGACAACTTCCACAACAACATCGCCTACACCCCGGCCTTGTGGATCGCCCTGCACCAGATCTGTGAGAAGCACGGCGTCGGAGACAACTTCAGGATCCACTACGACCCCTCGCACTCGATCCTCATGGGTCAGGACACGCGGTCGATGTTCCAGTACCTCGCCGACGCCGGGTACGGCTTTCTCATCGGGGGGATGCACGTCAAGGGCCAGGTGGTGGACCCCAAAGGCGTGGCCGGCTGGGGCTACGGCGGCCAGACGGTGCAGCGCGGTGATTGGGACGGCTACCACGTGTCACCAAACCCCTCCGACCTCGCCAACGCCTGGAAGAAGCAGACGGTGCTGTGCGAGCACGAGCTTCCCGGGACCGCCCGCCACGACCCCCTTGCCTACCTGCAGAACCGAACGGTCGACTGGCTGGACCACCAGCTGGCGGCGCGCGAGCTGCTCGACTTCGACGTGGCCGCCACGCCGCTCATCGTCGAGCACGAGTACCCGGCCGCACGGGTGCAGGACAAAGAGCTCCTGCAGCCGATTCTGGCAGGCTCGATCGCCTTCACCCGGCACATCGACCGGGCCGCAGCAGCCATGTACGCGCTGCAGCACGAGGTGCTGGCTGCCCAGGAGATCCCCGTCCAGGGGATCGGTCGCCAGGCCTACCGGAGCTGAGGCGGACCGATGGACTCCTTCTTTCGCGACGTCGCGGAGCCGGTCCGCTTTGCGGGTTCTGGGAGCGGCGAGGGTCCCGCCTACCGCGTGTATGACCCGGACCGCATCGTCGCCGGCAAGCGCATGGAGGACCATCTGCGCATCGCCGTGTGCTACTGGCACAGCTTCAACTGGCCGGGCAGCGACGTCTTCGGGAGCGGGACGTTCGACCGGCCCTGGCTGGAAGGCCGCCAGGACCCCATGGAGGCCGCGCTGGCCAAGCAGGACGCGGCCTTCGAGTTCTTCGCCAAGCTCGGTACGCCGTTGTACTGCTTCCACGACTTTGACATGGCGCCACCGGGGACGAACCTGAATACGTCGAGGGCCAACTTGTACCGACTGGTCGACCGCGCCGGTGAGAAGATGCAGGAGACCGGCATCGGGCTGCTGTGGGGGACGGCGAACCTGTTCTCGCATCCTCGCTATGCCGCGGGCGCGGCAACCAACCCCGACCCCGAGGTGTTCACCTACGCGGCGGCACAGGTGCGCAACGCACTGGAGGCCACCCACCGCCTCGGTGGCGCCAACTACGTCCTGTGGGGTGGACGTGAGGGCTACGAGACCCTGCTGAACACGCGGATGCGGCAAGAGGCGGATCAACTCGCCCGCTTCCTCGAGCTCGTCGCGAACCACAAGCGGAGCATCGGTTTCCAGGGCACCCTCCTGCTCGAGCCCAAGCCGCAGGAACCGACCAAGCACCAGTACGACTACGACTGCGCCACGGTGCACGGCTTCCTCGACCGGTACGGGCTGGCCGATGAGTACAAGCTCAACATCGAGGCCAACCACGCGACGCTCGCTGGGCACTCGTTCCATCACGAGGTCGCGTACGCCGTCGACCACGGCATCTTCGGCAGCATCGACGCCAACCGGGGCGACCCGCAGAACGGGTGGGACACCGACCAGTTCCCCAACTCCGTGGAGGACTTGGCTCCGGCCGTCTACGAGATCCTGAAGGGAGGCGGCTTCACCACCGGGGGGTTCAACTTCGACACCAAGTTGCGGCGTCAGAGCATGGACCGGACCGATCTGTTCCACGGGCACATCGGCGGGATCGACACGCTGGCCCGGGCCCTGTTCGTGGCCCAGGCACTGATTGAGGATGGCGTCTTGGATCGCACCCGCGACGAGCGTTACGCGGGCTGGAACCGTGACCTGGGCCGGCGGATCATGGGCTCTGACACTGACCTTGCCTCCCTCGCCGACGAGGCGCTGCGCTCCGACTTGGATCCCACACCGGTCTCGGGTCGGCAGGAAGCGCTGGAGAATCACGTCAACCGGGTGATCTGGTCGACGACCTGACGTCATCTGTCCGCTCCGATCTTCCGGCTCGATCCAAGGAGGCGTGGATGCCACGGACCCGCAACGAGCTCGTCGCGCACTTCCGGGACATGGTCTCCCGTAGGGAGCCGATCGTCGGCGGCGGCGCCGGGACCGGGCTGTCGGCCAAGTGGGAAGAGGCCGGCGGCATCGACCTCATCGTCATCTACAACTCGGGGCGCTACCGCATGGCCGGGCGAGGTTCGCTCGCGGGCCTGTTGGCGTACGGCAACGCCAACGACATCGTGGTCGACATGGCGCGCGAGGTGCTGCCGGTGGTGCAGCACACGCCCGTGCTCGCGGGCGTGAACGCCACCGACCCGTTCTACCTCCCGCAGATTTTCCTGCCGGAGCTCAAACGGATGGGGTTCGCCGGGGTCCAGAACTTCCCGACGGTCGGCTTGATCGACGGCGTCTTCCGGCAGAATCTCGAGGAGACCGGCATGGGCTACGACCTCGAGGTCGAGATGATCCGGCATGCCCGCGAGATCGAACTGCTGACGACGCCCTATGTGTTCGGTGAGGATGACGCCGCGGCTATGGCCACAGCGGGCGCCGACATCGTGGTGTGCCACATGGGTTTGACGACCGGCGGCAGCATCGGCGCGGAGACGGCGCTGACCCTCGACGACTGCGTAGACCGCGTCGACCGCTGGGGCGCCGCCGCGCGGGCGGCGCGGTCCGACGTGCTGGTGTTGTGCCACGGCGGCCCGATCGCGATGCCCGAGGACGCGACCTACGTCCTCCAGGGCGCCAAGGACGTCCACGGCTTCTACGGAGCGTCGAGCATGGAGCGGCTTCCCACCGAGCAGGCGCTGAAGGCCCAGACCGAGGCGTTCAAGTCCGTGACGTTCGGTTGACAGCGGTCCCGCTGGTCGCCGGTGTCGACTCGTCGACCCAGTCGACCAAGGTGGAGCTGCGGGGAGCTGGAGACCGGCAGGCTGGTGGCCACGGGTCGTGGCTCGCACCCGCCGACGTCGCCACCGGTCTCCGAACAGGACCCGCAGGCCTGGTGGGCTGCGCTGGCCGAAGCGTTCCACCAGGTCGGCGACCACCTCGCGAGCGTGGCCGCCATCTCGGTCGCGGGCCAACAGCACGGCCTCGTCGTCGTCGACCAGAGGGTCGATCCCTGCGCCCCGCCAAGCTGTGGAACGACACCACCTCTGCACCCCAGGCGGCGGCGTTGCGTTCGCGGCTCGGCGACACGCAGTGGGCGCGACGCTGCGGTCTGGTGCCGATCGCCAGCTTTACCATCACCAAGCTGGCATGGCTCGCGCAGCACGAGCCGGCCTCCTTCGCCTCCATCGACCGGGTGATGCTGCCGCACGACGAAAGTGACCGACACCGTCGCCCTTCGCCGCCACGGCGTATGCGATTCCCGACCACCCCGATCGAGTCGGTGGCCGGATCGCTGGGTTCGCCGACGCCGCCGGCGGCTGGCCGCCATGGCGCTCGAGGTGCCGTCACTTCGACGGAGAGCGCACTCCTAACCTGCCCGACGCCCACCCGGTCAGACCTCGCCAGGGCGGCGTTCAGCGGCGTCGTGAACGGTTGCTCGGCGGTGTGGACGCGCTTCGCACCGCGGGGGTGTACATGGACGGTTCCCTTCGACTCATCGGCGGCGGCGCCCGGTCCCCGGCGTACCGCCAGATCACGGCAGATCTGTGGGGGTCGCCCATCACGGTGCACGACGGGGCGGAGCCGGTGGCGACCGGCGCCTGCGTGCAGGCGGCCGCCGTGCACACCGGGACCACGCCGCAGGACACCGCGGCCTCCTGGCATCTCGACGCGGGAACCCGGGTCGAGCCGACCCCCGGCGCCGACAGCG
>Ga0136613_10002206_pt1 | contig 10378 bp, 9 predicted proteins | sample AntDrymUQ2722106_2_FD_106649 | JGI IMG/M metagenome (GOLD analysis project Ga0136613, IMG submission 106649) | Polar desert sand microbial communities from Dry Valleys, Antarctica - metaG UQ272 (21.06) | ecosystem: Environmental > Terrestrial > Soil > Desert | place: Antarctica: Dry Valley... | reverse complement strand
TCATCTGGGACAAGGCGGGGGAGCGGATCCTGGAGGTGGCCGCCCGCCGCGCCGGTGACCTCGTCCCCGGGCCCGCAGGTTCGCCGCCCGGACGCATCCTGATCACCAAGAACAACACCGACGGCAAGGGCGTCGCCTACGGGATGCACGAGAACTACATCCTCGACCGTTCGCTGCCGTTCGGCGAGGTGGTTCGCCACATCACCCCGTTCTTCGTCAGTCGCCAGGTGATGGTCGGGGCAGGTCGCATCGGCAACGAGTTCGGCCTCGACGACGTGCCCTACCAGGTGACCCAGCGGGCGGACTTCTTCGAGGTCGAGGTGGGCCTGGAGACCACCCTCAAGCGCCCCATCGTCAACACCCGTGACGAGCCGCACGCAGATCCCGAGCGCTTCCGCCGCCTGCACGTCATCGTCGGCGACGCCAACATGAGCGAGATCTGCACCTTCCTCAAGCTCGGGGCGACCGCGCTGGTGCTGATGATGGTCGAGGACCGCTTCCTGCCGGACCCGCCGGCGCTGGCGACGCCGGTCAAGTCCCTGCATGCGGTCTCCCACGACCTGTCGTGCGCGCGGCCAGTGCGGTTGTGCGACGGGCGCACCGCCACCCCCGTGGAGATCCAATGGCACTACCTCGAGCAGGCCAAAAAGTACGCCGAGGAGCGAGGTGCGCCGTCCTGGGCGAACGACGTGGTGATCTGGTGGGAGCGCGTGCTCACGTCGCTCGAGGACGACCCGATGTCGCTGGACGGGATCGTGGACTGGGTGACCAAGTACCGCCTGCTGTGCCGCTACATCGACCGTGACGGCCTGGCCTGGGACGACGACAAGCTCAAGCTGATCGACGTGCAGTACCACGACGTGCGCCGCGACAAGGGGCTGTACAACCGCCTGGCTGCCAGCGGTCGCGTCGAGCGGCTCGTCGCGGAGTCCGAGGTGCAGCACGCGATGACCAATCCGCCCGATGACACCCGCGCCTACTTCCGTGGCCGCTGCCTGGACAAGTACCGCGACCAGGTCGCCGCGGCGGGGTGGGACTCCATCATCTTCGACGTCGGTCGCGACACCCTCCAGCGCGTGCCGATGATGGACCCGGCGCGCGGCGGTCGGGAGGCCACCGAGGCGCTGATCGACCGGTGCGCCACCGCCGCCGAGCTCCTCGAAGCCCTGCAGGCCTAGCCCTTCGCCCGCCTGCCCCCGGCCCATAACCCGGTCGTGTGCATCCGACCGCGGCGGCGGCGGCAGCGGCACACGAGGGACACTCGGCGGGCGTCATAGGGCGGGCATAGCGGGCGGCCGGGATCGGTCAGCCCGGGCCAGGAGTGCCCGCACGTCGGCCAACAGGCCCGCAGGGTCGCGCTCCAGGCGATCCCAGGTCGCCCAGGTCAGGGCCCAACCGCCCTGAATCGCCTGTGACCAGCGCACTCGGTCGGCATTGAACGGCGCCACGTCGCTGTGAAACCCTCGGGTGTCGCACTCGGTCGCGACCCAGGCCCATGGGAAGGCGACGTCGAGGCGGATCACCACACCATCCGGGCAGCGGAACGGAAACGGGCTGCGGTAAGGCCGCAGCCCGCCGCCGCGGTACAGGTCGCGCATGGCGTATTCGAACGACGAGTCGGCGAGCTCCTCGGACACGTCAGCGAGCGCACGGTCGAGCGCGGGACCGCCTGCCATGTTGGGGTGAGCGATCCGGTATGCACGAAGGGCGGCGGCTTGTCGATGATGTCGTGCAAGTACAGGGCAGACCATCGCGCCGCCGCAGCTCGGCCGCCCACCGCCTGGATCGCGGCACTGACCCGCTGCTCGTAGCAATCCGCAGCGCCCGGGAGCAGCACGACGCCAAGGTGAGGCCGCCGCCATCCCTCACGCTTCGCACGCGCCAACACGGCGTCCTCCGAGATCCCATGCGGCCGCCCGTCGCGGACATGCAGCGCGCCGTACTGCTGCCCGCCGCGGGAATTGACCCCTGCCCAGCCGTCCATGCCCGCCAGCGTGCATCCCGGTTTGCCTTCTGCCAGTCGACAAGTGGCGGCGACTGTGGACAGACATCGTGTGCATCCAGCCGCGCCGGCGGCGGCGTAGGCGCACAGCAGCGTGGAAACCGCGACATCGTGGGCACCCGGCTGCGCCGGCGGCGGCGTAGGCGCACAGTTGGCGGCGGGAGGCGCCGATACACTGCTGGCAACGCCTCGACAGGGGAGCACACATGAGCGACGGTGGCCAGGTGCGCAAACAGCGCTCCAAGCAGGAGCAGGCCGACGACGAAGAGGCACCGCAGGCCGCCGAGGCGGTCGACACCTCCGACGTGGACGACCTGCTCGACGAGATCGACGAAGTGCTGGAGGAAAACGCCGAGGAGTTCGTCAAGAACTACGTGCAGAAGGGCGGCGAGTAGCCCAGCGACGGCGGCTCGTCCACACGACCAGACGGACGCGTTGGTGGCCCGGCTGCTGACCATTGGGCACGGGACCATGGAGCAACCCGACCTCGCAGGCCTGCTGAGCGGCGCCGGGGTGCAGCGCCTGGTCGACGTCCGCCGCTACCCCGGCAGTCGCCGGCACCCTCACGTCGCCCGCGAAGTCTTGCAACAGTGGTTGCCCGACGTCGGCGTGGCCTACCGCTGGGCTGAAGATCTCGGCGGCCGGCGAGGCGTCCCGAGCGACTCGCCAGACCAGGCCCTGCGAAACGCGAGCTTCCGCGGCTACGCCGCGCACATGCGAACACCAGCGTTCACCGCCGCGCTACAGGCGGTTCTCGCCGACGCCGAGCAGGCGACCACCGCGGTGCTGTGCTCGGAAAGCCTGTGGTGGCGCTGCCACCGGCGGTTGCTCGCCGACGCCGCCGTCCTGCTGCACGGCGCCGAGGTCGTTCACCTGCTGCAGAACGGCCGCCTGACACCCCACGGGCCGACCGACGGAGTGCGCCGCGACGGTGACCGGCTTGTGTACGACGTGGACGACCGAGTCTCCCAGCCGAGCCTGTCCCTCGGGTGACACTCGGGTGATGCTGGCGGGCGCCGCCGTGCGTGCCGTCCGGCCAGCACCTACCATCGCCAAGCCGGTCGCGCCAGGCTGTGGACCCGGGTGCAGTGCCCAACCGGCCGACTCGACGACCACCGACCAGCGAAGGCAGCGGCGTGCAGAACACCTTCTCGGACCCGTTCGACCTGGACGGCCCTAGCTTTTCGGCGCTGCTGCGCCGGCGCTTGCCTGCCGCGTTCGAGGCGGCGTTCTCATCCACGCCGATCGACCACGTGGAAGGCACCACCATCGTCGCCCTGACCTTCTCGGGTGGAGTGGTCATCGCGGGGGACCGCCGGGCTACCGCCGGCAACATCATCTCCAAGCGGGACATGCGCAAGGTCTTCGAGGCCGACGGTTGGTCGGCGGTGGGCATCTCCGGTGCCGCCGGACCGGCGATGGAGATGGCCAAGATCTTCGCCACCGAGCTCGAGCACTACGAGAAAGTCGAGGGCGGTCCCCTGTCACTGGAGGGCAAGGCCAACAAGCTCGCGCAGATGGTGCGGGCCAACCTGCCGCTGGCGATGCAGGGACTCGTGGTGGTGCCGCTGTTCGCCGGCTTCGACCCTCGGGACCACATCGCGAGAATCTACGAGTTCGACGCCGCCGGCGGCCGCTACGAGGAGCGCCGCTTCGCCACCGCCGGCTCGGGCGGCCGCGACGCCCGCGGCTCGCTGAAGGCACGGTTCCGCGAGGGCCTTGACCGCGACGCCGCCGTCGGCATGGTCATCGAGGCGCTGTGGGACGCCGCCGACGAGGACTCGGCCACCGGCGGCCCGGACTTGGTGCGCGGCATCTACCCACTCGTGGCCGTCATCGACGCCGAGGGCTACGGGGAGCTGGACGACTCCACGGTGGCCGAACGCGTGCAGTCCGTGATCGCCGACCGCCGCCTGTAGCAGAGCTAGGACGCTGCACCCCACCCACGCCAACCTCGCGAGGAGTTCACCGCCGTGGCGATGATGCCGTACGTCTCACCCGAACAGCAGATGAAGGATCGGGCTGACTATGCCCGCAAAGGCATCAGCCGAGGGCGGTCCGTGGTGGCGATCGAGTACGACAACGGCGTGCTGTTCGTGGCGGAGAACCCCTCGGCGACCCTGCACAAGGTCAGCGAGATCTACGACCGGATCGCCTTCGCCGCGGTCGGCAAGTACAACGAGTACGAGCAGCTGCGAGTCGCCGGCATCCGCCTCGCCGACGTCAAGGGCTACCAGTACGCCCGCGAGGACGTGACCGGCCGCTCGCTGGCCAACGCTTACGCAAACGCCCTGGGGGCGGCGTTCACCGAGAGCGCCAAGCCGTTCGAGGTCGAGCTGCTGGTCGCCGAGATCCACGCCGACGATGTCGAGCTGTACCACATCCTCTACGACGGCTCGATCACCGACGAGCACGGCTACGTCGCCATCGGCGGGACCGCCGAGGCGTTGACGACCCACGTGGGCGAGCGGTTCCGGGAGGGTCTGAGCCGAGACGAGGCCCTGGGGCTGGCCCGCGAGTCACTGGGTGCCGCCGAGAAGCGGGAGATCCCTCACGACCGCCTGGAGGTCGCCGGCCTCGACCACGACCGGGGACGGCGCAAGTTCGTGCGGCTGACCGACGCCGACATCGCCGCAGCGCTTGGATGACCACCCACTAGCGGGCGGACTGCGGCCGTGGCGCGACGGGTTGCCGCTGGTGGCGGCTGTCGCCATGGTCTTGGTCGCGGCTGCGGTAGGCGCGTGCGTCGCGTCACCGAGGCAGGAGGCGTCCACGCCCGACGGCGCTGTCGCCACCCCGCCGGCGGCCGCCGGCGATGGGTCGACGTCTAGAGCAGGGTCGCCCAGCGAGCCGGAGTCCCGCGAGCCAGGGTCAAGCGAGTCGCCCAGTGGCGCGGTCGAGCCGCCACCGGGGCAGGACACCGCCGGGTTCGGCCAGCTCAGCGAGCAGGTCGCCGCCATCCGTGAGCTGCCGCTCCAACGGCGCGTCCGCGCCAGGGTGGTCGGCTCGCAGGCGCTGGCCGACAAGGTCAGCGAGCTGGGCTTCGCCGAGACCGATCAGCGCGAGACTGAGGCCGACCAGCGGCTCCTGGTGGCGCTGCGCCTCGCGCCGGCCGACCTGGACCTGTCGGGGCTGCTGGAAGATCTGTATCGCGAGCAGGTCCGCGGGGTCTACGTCCCCGACGAGAAGACCTTCTACGTGAGTGGCGAGCCCGACGAGCTGGATTCCGCCGGGCGGGTTACCGCTGCACACGAGATCACGCATGCGCTGCAGGACCAGTCGTTCGACCTGCAGCGACTGCGCCGCGCCGTGGAGGACGATGACGACGCCTCGCTGGCGCTGCTGGCCTTGATCGAAGGCGACGCCGTCCTCACCGGTCAGCTGTGGACCGCTCGCCACCTCGACGACAGCGAGCAGGCACGGGCCCAGCTGGAGGCGGGGGGCGGGGGCAGCGCACTGGAGCGCGCTCCCCGCTACCTGCGAGAGGCGTTGTTCTTTCCCTACCTGCGCGGCGCGGCCTTCGTCGCCCAGCTGCACGCCACCGGCGGATACGAGGCGGTCGACGCCGCCTTCGAGCGGCCTCCTGATACCACCGAGCAGATCCTGCACCCCGAGGCCTACGCCGACGACGAGCCCGCGCTCAAGGTCGCCGTGCCCGGACGACCTGGCGACGGTTGGTCGGCGTCACAAACCTACGACTTCGGCGAGTTCGACCTCGTCGAACTGTTCGCCGACCTCGGCTCGGAGACCGCCGGCCAGGTCAGCGACGGCTGGGGAGGCGGGCAGGTGCGCTCCTGGACGCGCGACTCCGACACGGCGGTGGGACTCGCGCTGGCGTTCGACACGCCGGCCGACGCCGACGAAGCCTGCTCCGCGCTGCCCCAGTGGTACGCCGAGGTGGCCGACGGGCGCAGCGCCGGAGAAGGGCTGCTCAGCGGCGACCGCGACGTGCTGGCCTACACCTGCGACACCAGGGGCGTGCGCATGGGCTTGGCGCCGAACGCGACCACCGCCAGGCGTCTCGCCGGCATCCCCTAGCCACTGGCCTGCGTGCGCGAACCGTGTGCCGCTTCCGTCGCCGGCGCGGTCGGATCCACATGGTCGCGCGAAGGCTCAGGCCGCGGCGGGCAGCGCTGCCGGCTCCAGCGCGGCTTCCAGCACCTGTCCGACCTCGGCGGCGAGGTGGAACGTCATCGCCGCACGCACGTGCTCGGGGACGTCATCGATGTCGGGACCGTTGCGCTCCGGCAGCACGACCTCGGTGAGACCGGCGCGGTGCGCGGCCAGCACCTTCTGCTTGACGCCGCCGATCGGCAGCACGCGGCCCGACAGCGTGACCTCGCCGGTCATGCCGACACTGGAGCGCACCGGCCGCCCGGTGAGCAGGCTCACCAGCGCGGTGGTCATGGTCACCCCAGCCGAGGGTCCGTCCTTGGGCACCGCGCCGGCGGGCACGTGCACGTGCAGATGCCGCCGTTCCAGCGCGGAGGCCGGCACGCCCAGCTCGTCGTGGTGGACACGGACGTAGGACAGCGCGATGCGCGCCGACTCGCTCATGACGTCGCCGAGCTGCCCGGTCAGCGTGAGACCAGGGTCGCCGTCCATGGTGGTCGCCTCGATGAACAGGACATCTCCACCGGCTCCCGTCACCGCAAGGCCCGTGGCGACGCCCGGCACGGCGGTCCGCTCTGCGGCCTCGTGCCAGAAGCGGGCCCGGCCGAGGTAGCCGGCGACGTCATCGGAGTCGACGGTGATGGGGGCGGTGGCGTCCCCGGCGGCGATGCGGGTCGCGACCTTGCGGATCAGCCGGCCGAGCTCGCGCTCGAGCGTGCGGACCCCCGCCTCCCGGGTGTAGTCGGCGACGATCCGGTGCAGGGCTGCAGCGGTCAGCGACAGCTCGTGGGGCGTCAGCCCGGCGCGTTCCAGCTGGCGGGCCAGCAGGTGGTCGCGGCCGATGGTCACCTTCTCGTCGTCGGTGTAGCCGTCGAGGCGGATGACCTCCATGCGGTCCAGCAGCGGGCCAGGGATGGACTCCAAGACGTTGGCGGTCGCGATGAACAGCACGTCGGACAGGTCGAGGTCCAGCTCCAGGTAGTGGTCCCGGAAGGTGTGGTTCTGCGCCGGGTCCAAGACCTCCAGCAGCGCCGACGAGGGATCGCCCCGCCAGTCGGCTCCGACCTTGTCAACCTCGTCCAGCAGGAACACGGGGTTGGCGGCACCGGCCTCTTTGAGGCCGCGCACGATCCGGCCAGGCAGCGCACCGACATAGGTGCGGCGGTGACCGCGGATCTCGGCCTCGTCACGGATGCCGCCGAGGGCGACACGCACGAACTTGCGGCCGAGGGCGCGCGCCACCGACTCACCCAGCGACGTCTTGCCGACCCCGGGCGGCCCGACCAGCGCGAGGATGGTGCCGCTGCCACGGCCGGCCGACGGCTCAAGGCCGCGGTCGGCGCGCAGCTTGCGCACGGCGAGGTGCTCCAGGATGCGGTCCTTGGGGTCGCCTAGACCCGTGTGGTCGGCGTCGAGGACCTCGCGGGCGGCAGCCACGTCGAGGTTGTCGACGGTGCGCGTGTGCCACGGCAGGTCACACACCAGGTCCAGCCAGGTGCGGATCATGCCGGCCTCCGGACCCTGCTCGCCGGCGCGCTCCAGCCGGTCCAGCTCACGCTCCGCCGCGGTGCGGACCGCCTCGGGCAGGTCGGCCTCGTCCAGCCGTGCGCGGTAGCCGTCGGCGCCGTTGTCGTCGTTGTCGCCGAGCTCCCGGCGGATGGCGGCCATCTGCTGGCGCAGGACATGCTCGCGCTGCGCCTTGGTCAGGTCCTCGGCGACGTCGGATTCGATGTCACGGCGGACCTGCAGCTGGGCCAGCAGCTCACGGGCCCAACCCACCACCAGCTCGAGGCGCGCCTCGACGTCGAGCGTCTCCAGGATCTGGACGCGCTGGGCGAGATCGAGGTCGGGGATGAACGCCGCCGTGTCCGCCAGCGCGCCCGGTTCGGTAACGCCGCGCAGGGCCTCGGCGACGCCGCGACCGCCGCGCAACTCCAGCACCGCCTCGACGGCGGCGCGGTATTCGCGGGCGAGCTGCGTGGCGCGAGGCGTGGCGGCAGGCTCTGGGGCCTGGTCCACCTCGATCCAGGTGGCGGTGTCCGGTCCGGCCACGCCGGAACCGACCACCGCACGGTGCAGGCCTCGCACCAGGACAGCTCGGGTGCCGTCGGGCAGGGCGCCGGCTTCCTCGATCTGGGCCACGGTGCCCACCGTGGCGTAGCGGTCGTCCAAGTGCGGGAGCAGCAGCAGCTTGCCGTCGGCGCGGCCAGCGGCGTCCGCCGCGGCTTGGGCCTCGGGGGAGGTGACGCCGACCGGCACGACCATGCCGGGCAGGACGACACCGGTCGTCAGCGGAAGGAGGGGAAGGGCTCGGGTGTCCGTCGCCACGATTGGGTCTCCAGGGATCGAAGTTCCTGAAGACGTCGAACTGTTGAGCGCTTGAGGATATTCCAGCCGTCCCGTCCCGTACCTACAGACGCTCGGCGCAGCCATCAAGCTGGCTGTTACTGGCGGTACTCCTCGACGGTGTCGACGGGCCGCGGCGCCGCCTCGTCGGGATCCAGACCGGCGTTTCGCCGCGCACGTCGCTGCCGCAGGAGGTCCCAGCACACGTCCAGACCTTGCTCCAGCTCGTCGAGTCGGCGCTGCTCGTCTTGTTCAAGGGTGGTGCCGACGCCGCGCTCGTGCAGATCGTCCTCCTCGGCGACCAAGGCGTGGATGCGGGCGAGGATCTCGCGGTCGTCCATGGCAGCTCCGATCGGTTTCTAGCGGAACCGTACACTTGGTCCTCGCCCGCAGGAAGGCGCAGCAGGAGTGGACCGTCGCATCTTCGGCATCGAGGTCGAGTACGGGGTGACGTGCACCTTCCGAGGTCAGCGGCGGCTGTCCCCGGACGAGGTGGCGCGGTACTTGTTCCGCCGCGTGGTGTCGTGGGGCCGCTCGTCCAACGTGTTCCTGGAGAACGGCGCCCGCCTGTATCTCGACGTCGGCTCCCACCCGGAATACGCGACGCCCGAGTGCGACTCGGTGCACGGCGTGGTGACCCATGACAAGGCGGGGGAGCGCATCCTCGAGGCGCTCGTCGAGCAGGCCGAGCAGCGCCTCCACGAGGAGGGCATCGCGGGCCAGATCTACCTGTTCAAGAACAACACCGACTCGGCCGGCAACTCCTACGGCAGCCACGAGAACTACCTGGTCGCACGCTTCGGGGAGTTCCAGAAGCTGGCCGACACCCTGATCCCGTTCCTGGTGACGCGCCAGCTGTTCGCCGGTGCCGGCAAGGTGCTGCAGACCCCGCGGGGCGCGGTGTACTCCATCTCGCAGCGCGCCGAGCACATCTGGGAGGGCCTGAGCTCGGCGACCACGCGCAGCCGGCCGATCATCAATAGCCGCGACGAGCCACACGCCGACGCCGAGCGCTACCGCCGGCTGCACGTGATCGTGGGCGACTCGAACATGAGCGAGTCCACGGTGTGGCTCAAGATCGCCACCTGCGACCTGGTGCTGCGGATGATCGAGGCGGGCACCGTCATGCGGGATCTGACCCTGGACAATCCGATCCGCGCGATCCGCGAGATCAGCCACGACATGACCTGCAAGCGCCGGGTCAAACTGGTCGGCGGCCGCGAGATGAGCGCGCTGGAGATCCAGCAGGAGTACTTCTCGCGGGTCAGCCAGTTCATCGAGAACACTGGCTCCGACCCCGAGACGGACCGAGTCCTGGCCGAATGGGGCCGGATCCTGACCACGCTGTCCGACGACCCGCTGAAGCTGTCACGCGAGTGTGACTGGGTGGCAAAGTACCACCTCATCGAGGACTACCGGCGGCGCCACGACGTGCCGTTGAGCCACCCGCGTATCGCCATGCTCGATCTGCAGTATCACGATGTGAACCGCCAGCGCGGGCTGTACTACCTGCTGCAGCGGCGCGGCAAGGTTGACCGCATCACCTCGGATGCCGAGATCGACGAGGCGCGCGACACCCCGCCGCAGACGACGCGAGCGCGGCTGCGTGGTGAGTTCATCCGCCAGGCCAAGCGCAAGCGCCGCGATTTCACGGTCGACTGGGTCCACCTCAAGCTCAATGACCAGGCGCAGCGCACCGTGTTGTGCAAGGACCCGTTCCGCCACAGCGACGAGCGGGTCGATAAGCTGATCGCCTCGATGTAGCGCCGTGTAGCGCCGTCCGGCGGGCGGGGCCGGCTAGCCGCCTCCGTTCCCGCCGCCGCCCTCACTGCCATCACCCTCGTCCGGCTCGTCGGGGGGGTCAGGCTCCGGTTCAGGGTCGGGCTCCGGTTCAGGGTCGGGCTTCGGCTTCGGCTT
>Ga0136613_10002203_pt1 | contig 10380 bp, 9 predicted proteins | sample AntDrymUQ2722106_2_FD_106649 | JGI IMG/M metagenome (GOLD analysis project Ga0136613, IMG submission 106649) | Polar desert sand microbial communities from Dry Valleys, Antarctica - metaG UQ272 (21.06) | ecosystem: Environmental > Terrestrial > Soil > Desert | place: Antarctica: Dry Valley... | reverse complement strand
CGTCGTCAACGGCTACCGCGACGACGGCTGGCAGTTCGGCCTGGCCGCCGGAGGCCTGTCGGCCGACGCCCGGGCGCCGATGCTGCTGGTCGACCAGGGCCAGGTGCCGGTGGCGACAGCGGACCTGATGCGCTCCTGCGGGGAACCGATGATCGACCTGCTGATCGTCGGCTCCTCGTCGATCATCGACACCGACGTCAAGCAGCAACTCGACGACCTGGACGGTGGAGGCTGCTAGGCCAACACCCGGTTCGGAGGGAGCGGGCAGCTGACCGCACGACCGTCACCGGCCGTCCGGGACCGGTTCGGTTGCTGCGCCCGGTGCTGGGGCGCGACCGCCTGTGCGGCGGTGACCGGCTGCGCAGAGCCCGGCGCCGCGCGCCTGTGGATTGCGACGTTCGCGCCGGATACCGCGCCCATGTCGCATGGCCTTTCGCCGGCGGTTCGGGGGATGGGCTCCTGGCAGCGCCCCGCTACGCTGGGCGCACGCCCGCCGCCGCCGCAGCCACGCCGCTGCGGCACCCCACCGAAGGACCGCCCCGCATGGCCCCGCCCCGGCCCGAGCTGCGCTACGACGACCGCGGGTTGATCCCGGCGATCGTGCAGCAGCACGACACCGGCGAGGTCCTGATGATGGCCTGGATGACCGCGGAGACGCAGCGCGAGACGCTCGCCGGCGGGGAGACGGTCTTCTGGTCGCGCAGCCGCCGTGAGCGCTGGCACAAGGGCGCCGGCAGCGGCAACGTCCAGCGTGTCGTCGAGGTCGTGGCCGACTGCGACGGGGACGTCCTGCTCGTGCGCGTCGACCAGCGCGGCGCGGGCGCGTGCCACACCGGCGCGCGGACGTGCTTCTCGCAGCCGCTGCCACGATGACCGGTGCGGACCTCTACCAGCCCCCGCGCGAGGAGTTCGTCGCCCTCGCGGGCGACTTCGCCGTCGTCCCCGTCTGGCGGGAGGTGCTGGCCGACCTGCTGACGCCGCTCGCCGTGTACGACCGGCTCCGGCGCGACGGCGGGCCGACGTTCCTGCTCGAGTCGGTCGAGCGCGGCGAGCGCTGGGGCCGCTACTCCTTCATCGGGCTGCGGCCCTTCTGCCGGCTGACCGCCAGGGGCGGGGCGGTCGCGGTCGAGGGCGACCTGTCCCCGGCCGTGGCCGGGGCGGTGGCCGGCCCGGCACGGTCGGGCGATCCGCTCGCCACGCTCGAGGCCCTCGTGGCGGCTCTGCGGGCACCCCACCTCGCGGGCCTCCCTCCGCTGTTCGCCGGCGCCGTCGGCTACCTGGGCTACGACGTCGTCCGGTGGATCGAGCGCATCCCCGACAGCGGCGCCGACGACCTCGGCATGGACGACGTGCGCCTGCTGTTCCCCGGCCAGTTGATCGCGTTCGACCACCTGCGACAGCGGCTCGCGGTCGTGTCGAACGTCCTCGTCGGCGACGACCCGGGCGCCCAGTACGACGGGGCCGTCGCCGCCTCCGAGGCGCTCGTCGAACGGCTCGGCCATCCTCTGACGGCGCGGCCGATCCCGCCCCCGCTCGCGGCGGTGGTGGAGGACGCGACCGCGAACATGCCGAGGGCGACCTATCTCGCGGCCGTGGAGCGGGCCAAGGAGCACATCCGTGCCGGCGACGTCTTCCAGGTCGTCCCGTCGCAGCGGTTCTCCCTGGCCACCGACGTCGATCCCTTCGCCGTCCACCGGGTGCTCCGGATCATCAACCCGTCGCCGTACATGTACGTCTTCGACTGGGGCGACCTCCAGGTCGTGGGCTCCTCCCCTGAGGCGCTCGTCACGGTGCAGGCCGGCCGCGCGTCGATCTGGCCGATCGCGGGGTCGCGGCCGCGCGGCGCGACCCAGGCCGACGACGACGCGCTCGAAGCGTCGCTGCTCGCCGACGAGAAGGAGCGCGCGGAGCATGTGATGCTCGTCGATCTCGCGCGCAACGACCTCGGCCGCGTCTGCGAGCTCGGGACCGTGGCGGTCAGCGACTTCATGAGCGTCGTGCGGTTCAGCCACGTCATGCACCTGCTGTCGCGGGTGAGCGGCCGGCTGCGCACCGGCGTGGGTCCTGTGGACGTCCTGCGCGCGGCCTTCCCGGCCGGCACGCTGTCGGGCGCGCCGAAGGTGCGCGCGATGGAGATCATCGACGAGCTCGAGCCCACGCGCCGCGGCCTCTACGGCGGCGGGATCGGCTACGTCGACCTCGCCGGCAACCTCGACCTGTGCATCGCCATCCGCACGCTGGTGTTCCGCGACGGGTGGGCCCACGTCCAGGCCGGCGCCGGCGTGGTCGCCGACAGCGTGCCGGAGCGGGAGCACGATGAGACGGTGGCGAAGTCGATGGCGCTGCTCGCGGCCGTGCGCGCGGCGGAGGGCTGGGCGGCGTGACGCGGCTCGCGGCGCTGGACCTCGGCTCGAACTCCTTCCACCTCCTCGTCGCCGACGAGCTGCCCGGCGGGCGGATCAAGCGGGTGACGACCGAGAAGGTTGCGCTGCGGCTGGCCGAACCGGTGGCCAGCACGGGTGAGCTCGGCAAGGACGCGCGACGGCGGGCGGCGGCGACCTTCGCCCAGCTGCTGGCCCACGCCCGCCAGGCCGGCGCTCGCCGGGTGCTCGCCGTGGCGACGGAGGCGATCCGCCGGGCCTCGGACGGCGGCCGCCTGCTCGACCGGCTCGCGTCCGAGCACGGGATCCGGGTGCACGTCCTGTCCGGGATGGAGGAGGGGGAGCTGTCGCTGCTCGGCATGGCCGGCGCGTTCCACCTCCCGCCGGGACGGCAGGTGCTCGGCCTGGACCTCGGCGGGGGCAGCTACGAGGTGGCGTACGGCGGCACCGGCGGACTGGTCGCGGGGGCCTCGCTGCCGCTGGGACCGGCACGCCTGCGCTCCCGGCTGGTCGGCGATCCGCCCCGGCTGCTCGACAGGGCCGAGCTGCACGACGCGGCGCTGCGCCTGCTCCGGCCGGTCGCGGCCGACGTCGCGAAGGCGGCCGCCGACGGCCGGCCTCCGCGCGCCGTCGGGACGGCCGGCACCATCCGCGACCTCGGCCGGCTGGGGCTCGCGCTCGCCGGCGGTGCCACCCCGGACCGGGTACGGGGCCTGGTCGTGACGCGCGACCAACTCGAGCGCGGCTACGCGCGCCTCGTGTCCGTCTCGACGACCGAACGCATGGAGCTGCCCGGTGTCAGCCCCAAGCGCGCGGACCTCCTCCCGGCCGGCGGGCTCGTGCTGCTCGCCACGATGGAGGCCTTCGGCCTGGAGCACCTCGAGCTGTGCGACTGGGGGCTGCGCGAGGGGGTCCTGCTCGACGTCCTCGGCGCGGCCAGGGTCGTGAGCGGGCAGCAGGCGGCGGCCCTCGCGTAACGGCGGGCTACGTCCGCGTCACCGTCGCCGTCGGGCTGAGCGTGGCGCGGCCGGTACGATGAGCGACGCCTGACCGCTCCCACAGGAGGACCACCCGATCAGCGGCTTTCTCGACCGCGCGTGCGCCGAGGCGCGCGCCCGCGTCGCTGAGGCCGGCCGGGCCGAGCCGGTCGAGGCCCTCCGCGCGCGGGCGCTGGCCGCCGCGCCGCCGCCCGGGTTCGCGGCCGCTCTCTCCGCTCCCGGCACCGGCGTCATCGCCGAGGTGAAGCGCGCGAGCCCGTCCCGCGGTCAGCTCGCCCCGATCACCGACGCCTCCGCGCTCGGCGCCGCCTACGCCGCGGGCGGCGCGGCGGCCGTGAGCGTGCTCACGGAGCCGTGCCACTTCCTCGGCAGCCTCGAGGACCTGTCGGGAGTCGCGGCGACGGTCCGCATCCCCGTCCTGCGCAAGGACTTCGTGGTCGACGACTACCAGGTGCTCGAGGCGCGGGCCCGCGGCGCGGCCGCCGTCCTGCTGATCGTCGCGGCCCTCGAGGCGCGAGCTCTCGAGACCCTGCTCGCGTCCACGGCCGAAGCCGGCCTCGACGCCCTCGTCGAGGTGCACGCCGCCGCCGAGGCGCGCGTCGCCGTCGCCGCGCACCGCGCAGCCGTACCGCAGCGGACCCTCGTGGTCGGCGTCAACGCCCGGAACCTGTCCACCCTCGCCGTCGACCCCGAGCAGTTCGCGGCCGTCCGCGGGCTGGTGCCCGACGACGCGGTCGTCGTCGCCGAGAGCGGCGTGCGCGGCCCGGACGACGTCCGCCGGCTGGCCGGCCTCGGCGCCGACGCCGTTCTGGTCGGCGAGCACGTCGCCACCGCGCCCGACCCGGCCGGCGCGGTCGCGGAGCTCGTCGCGGCGGGTCGTCCCGCCACCAAGGAGCCGTAGATGACCGCCGCCGACACCCTCCAGCCCGACACCGCGCATTACGGCCGCTTCGGCGGACGCTTCGTCCCCGAGGCGCTGATCGCCGCCCTCGACGAGCTCGAGGCCGCCTTCCACGACGCGATGGCCGACCCGGCCTTCCTGACCCGCCTGGACGATCTGCGCCGCGACTACGGCGGGCGGCCGACGAAGCTCTACCACGCCGTGGGGCTGTCCGCGCACGCCGGCGGTGCACCGGGGTCCACGCGCGCGGCGCGGATCTTCCTCAAGCGCGAGGATCTCGCCCACACCGGCAGCCACAAGCTCTGCAACGTCCTCGGCCAGGGCCTGCTGACCGAGCGCATGGGCAAGCGCCGCGTCATCGCCGAGACCGGAGCCGGCCAGCACGGCGTGGCCACCGCGACGATCGCCGCGCTGCTCGGCCTGGAGTGCGTCGTCTACATGGGCGAGGAGGACTGCCGCCGGCAGCGGCTCAACGTCGTCCGGATGCAGCTCATGGGGGCCGAGGTCGTGCCGGTCACGAGCGGCACCCGCACCCTCAAGGACGCCATCAACGAGGCGATGCGCGACTGGGTCACCAACGTCGACACGACGCACTACCTGATCGGCTCGGTCGTGGGGCCGCACCCGTTCCCGCGGCTCGTCCGCGACTTCGTGAAGGTCATCGGGGAGGAGGTCCGCGCCGAGATGCTCGAGCGCGAGGGCCGCCTGCCCGACGCGGTCGTCGCCTGCGTCGGCGGTGGCTCGAACGCGATGGGGCTGTTCCACCCGTTCATCGGCGACGCCGGCGTCCGGCTCGTCGGCGTGGAGGCCGGCGGCGAGGGGCTCGACACGGACCGGCATTCGGCCACGCTGACCGGCGGGTCCGAGGGCATCCTGCACGGCGCCCGGTCCTTCGTGCTCCAGGACGACTTCGGGCAGGTGCGCCCGACGCACTCGGTGTCGGCGGGGCTCGACTACCCCGGAGTGGAGCCCGAGCACGCGTGGCTGGCGGACACGGGCCGCGCCGAGTACGTCGCCGCCACGGACTCCGAGGCGCTGGAGGGCTTCCGGCTCCTCTGCGAGCTCGAGGGGATCATCCCGGCGCTCGAACCGTCGCACGCCGTGCTCCCCGCCCTGCGGCTGGCGCGCGACCTTGGAGCCGACGGCATCGTCGTGCTCAACCTGTCCGGCCGTGGGGACAAGGACGTCGACGAGGTCGCGCGCCTGCTCGAGATGGGCACCCCGCGGTGAGCACCGGAGCCGTCGAGGCCGCGATCCGGGCGGCGAACGACGACGGCCGCGCTGCGCTCGTTGTGTACCTGCCGGCGGGGTACCCGGATCTCGCAACCTCGCGGGCGTGCCTCGAAGCCGCCGCCGAGGCGGGCGCCGACCTGCTCGAGGTGGGGTTCCCGTACTCCGATCCGCTCATGGACGGACCCACGATCCAGGCGGCGAACCAGGTCGCCCTCGACGCCGGCCTCACCCCGGCCGACGACTTCGCCATGTGCCGCGACCTCACCGCCGCCGCGGGCGTCCCCGCGCTGGTAATGACCTACTACAACCTCGCGTGGCACCACCCGGGCCGCGGGTCCGGCCAGCCGGCGCCCGCGCCGCCGGAGTTCCCGGACGGCACCGAGGGCCTCGGGCGATTCGCGGCCGCGGCGGTCGCGGCGGGACTCGCCGGAGCCATCCTGCCGGACCTGCCCGCCGAGGAGGGCGAGCCCTGGACGGGGGTCGCCGCGGCGGCCGGGCTCGACACGGTGTTCCTGGCGGCTCCGACGTCGGCCGACGTGCGCCTCGGCGCGGTCGCCGACGCGAGCACGGGCTTCGTCTACGCCACCTCCACCCTCGGCGTGACCGGGGAGCGGCAGTCGCTGTCGGCGCTGGCCGCCCCGCTGGTCGCGCGCCTGAGGAGCCTGACGACCAAGCCGGTCTGCGTCGGGATCGGCGTGACCACGGGCGCCCACGCCGCCGAGCTCGCCGGGTTTGCCGACGGCGTGATCGTCGGGTCGGCGGCGGTCCGGGCCGTCACCGACGGCGGTCCGCGGGCGCTCGCCACCCTGGTCGGCCAGCTCGCGGAGGGCTGCCGGGCACGCTGACCCGCCTGGAGAGTCGGGCGGGTCCGTCGGCGTCGGCCACGCCGCGTCCGCGCCGACCCGCGCTCACCGTGCGAGATCGGCGGCCACGGTCTCCGCGGCCCGGCGGCCCGACGCCATCGCCCCCTGGATCGAGGCGTTGTCGCGGTGGTCCCCGCAGACGTAGAGCCCGCGGCCGATTCGCACGGGACGCTCCGGGCGTTCGAGCGCCGGCGGGGTCTGGTCTGGCTGGGCGTGGGCGATGCGGTCGGTGCGCAGGTGTCGCCACCCGTCGACCTGCCCGCCGAACCAGCCGCGGAACTGCCGCCGGACCGCGTCGGAGAGCGCGTCGTCGCCGACGTGGCGCGGGTCCACCACCGAGGCCGAGACCAGCGCGGCGCCAGGCGGACCGTAGCCGGCCGCGACGGCGGTGGGGATGCACCAGTTGTTCACCGGACCGGTGCCCTCGCCGTCGAGCACGAGCGCGGCCCCGTCGACGGGCGGGCGGTCGGCGGCGAAGTAGACGCACGCGGCGGGCCGCGAGCCCGGGTCGGCCAGCCCGCCGACCAGGGCGGCGGCCGCCGGGCCGTCGGTCGCGACGACCACGGCCCGGGCGCGCACGTGGGTTCCGGCGGCGAGGTCGACACGGCCGGGACCGAGGCCCACCGCCCTGGCGCCGAGGCGGACCGTCCCCGCCGGCAGCCCGCCGGCGATCTGACGGGGAATCGCAGCCATCCCCGCCGCCGGCAGGACCGCGTCGCCCTCGAAGAACATGCGCAGCACGAACTCGGCCATGCGGCTGGAGGTCTCGAGCTCCGGGTCGAGCAGCACGCCGGCGAGGAACGGCCGGAGGAACCGCTCCACCAGGCGGTCGGAGAAGCCCGCACGGCGCAGCGCCGCGGCGGTGGTCGTTTCGGGCCGCGAGAAGACGGTGTCCAGCGAGCCCCCCCGGACCCGCCGGCGGAGCAGGCCGACGCGCGCCTTGTCGAGCGGCGAGCCGATGGGGGAGAGGGCTCCGCGGACGGCGTCGCCGAAGCGGCGCCACGGGTCGGCGACGCGGTGGAGCCGGCCGCCGTGGTGAACCAGAGCACCGGGGTAGAACGGCTGCAGGTCGAGCGCGGGGTAGTCGAGGACGCGCTGCGCCTCCGGGTACGCCGTCAGTAGGACCTGGAATCCGCGGTCGAGGAGGAATCCCTCGACCGCGTCGGTCGCGACCCGACCGCCGACCCCGTCGGAGGCCTCGAGGACGGTGACGTCGAGGCCGCGGGCGGTCAGTTCGCGCGCGCAGCACAGACCCGCCAGGCCGGCGCCCACGACGGCGACGTCGTGCGAGTCCACCCGTCAGGCCGCCGGCCGGCCGAGGGCGTGGCGCAGCGCCCCCTCGAGCGTGGGGTGCCGGAAGGTGTAGCCGTCGGCGGCCAGCCGTTCCGGCAGCACCCGCATGCTGTCGAAGAGCAGGCTGTCGGCCAGCTCGCCGAGCAGCAGCTTCGGCCCGAAGGCCGGGACGGGCAGGAGCGCGGGCCGTGAGACGACCCGCGCGAGGACCGCAGTCAGCTCGGCGTTGCGGGCGGGGGCGGGGGCGGTGACGTTGACGGGGCCGCTCAGGCCCGCGCTGGTCAGCGCGTGATTGTACGCGCCGACCACGTCGTCGAGCCCCGCCCAGCTCCACCACTGCCGGCCGGACCCGAACCGCCCGCCGAGCCCCAGCCTGAACAGCGGCAGCAGCTTCGGCAGTGCTCCGCCGGCGGCCGACAGCACGATCCCGGTCCGCAGGTGCGCGACACGGACACCGGCCTCCCGCGCCGGGTCGGCGGCGGCCTCCCATGCGGAGACGACCTCGGGGAGGAAACCATCGCCGGGCGGGCTGTCCTCGGTGAGCTCGGCGTCGCCGCGGTCGCCGTAGTAGTGGGTCCCGGACGCGCACACCAGGATCCGGGGCCCGTCGTCGAGCCGCGCGAGCGTCTCGGCCACCAGGCCGGTGCCGGCGGTGCGGCTGGTGAGGATGCGACGCTTCTGCGCGCCCGTCCACCGGGACGAGGCGATGGGTTCGCCGGCGAGGTGGACGACCGCGTCGACGCCGGAGAGGGCCGCGGCGTCGATCGTGCCGCCGGCGGGATCCCACTGCACCTCGCCGGGGCCCCGGGGCGGCCTGCGGACCAGGCGCAGGACCTCATGGCCGCCGGTCGTCAGAAAGGAGGTCAGGGCCGTCCCGATCAGTCCGGACGCGCCGGTGACGGCCACCATCATGAGCGGAGCACCTTTCCGCCGTGCCGCGGCGTGCGTGGCGACGTCGGCGACGGTCTGGCGGTGACGATAGTCGAACATGCGGTCGAGGCGGGAGCGGACGGCCGGACCGGCAATCCGCTCGCCCAGCCGCCCGAGCGGAAGGCGGTACGTGACCTCGTCGATGATCGCGGACCGGTCCCCGCCCATGTCCTCGACCCGGTGGGTGTGATCCCAGCGCGGGAAGGGGCCGCTGCGCTGCACGTCGCGGAACGATCGCGGCGGGTCGTACTCGACGTGCTCGGCGACCCAGCGGATGCCGAACCGGTCCGGGAGGGGTCCGATGCCGGCGCGGAACACGACGCGGCTGCCCGGCTCGAGCGTGGACGCCTGCTGCTCCACGCGCACCCGTTCCCACGGCGGGGTCAGCCGCTGGAGCGCGCCGGGGCGGTCGTGCCAGGCGAAGAGCTCGGCCGCGGGCGCGTCGACGACGCTCCGCCGGACGAGTCGCTGGTCCCTGCCGTGCATGGTCCTCCTTTAGCCTTCATTAGTATCCTATGGTGCGATGGTGCTGCGTGCCCGGACCGCGGACGCCGGGTCAGGTGCGCGTCCCACCAGCGCCGAGTACGGCGACGGCGCGCGCGAGACCGATGACCGACAGCGAGTCGGTGAGGCGCCCGTCGAGGGCCATCGCAGGCCTCGTCCAGGGGCAGCCGCCACAGCCGCAACTCCTCGGTGCCCTCCGGATCAGGGTCGTGGTGGACGAGGTCCTCCGCCAGGTGCAGAAGGCTCGTCTCCGTCGTGACGCTGTTGCTCGTGTGCGCGGTTCCCAGCCGCGTCAATGTCCCCGCTTCCAGGCCGGTGTCCTCGCGGAAGCTTCCGGAGGACCTCCGCCTCCGGGTCGAGCGCCAGGTCGCCCCCGCCTTCGGGGATCTCCCAGGACCACGCGTCGCGGGTGTATCGGTACTCTCCCACGAGGACGATGTCGCCGTCCGGGAAGGACGGGACGACGGCGAGCGCCACGGTGCGCATGTCGACCACGCCGTAGATGCCCGGGCGCGCCCGTGCGGGCGCACGACCTTGTCCTCACGAACCGGGATCCAGGCGTTGGCGTAGACTTCGCGCGAGGACAGCGTCCGCCAGGGGTTGCCCCCGTCGGGTGGAGGGTCAGTGCTGCGGCCGTCGGGGATCATCGGGCTCCGGGTTCGTTGGGTCGTCCCGGAAACGGGCGCCGACCCACTATGCGGCCGCCGACCTTCCTATGCCGCGCCAGGACAGACGGCACGGCGGGACGCACGCCGGCGGCCGTTTGCCGAACCCGCCCGCCCGCCGCCGCGCGGCCGCCGCGCTAGGATGCGCTGGGTCCCCGACGACCCTCGCGAGCGAGCCGTCCCCTGCGACGGTTCGATCCGCCGGTCGATCATCGCTCCCGTAGCCCAAGGGGAGAGGCGCCGGATTCAAGTCCCGGTCAGTGAGGGTTCGAATCCCTCCGGGAGCACCGCGCAACCTCAGGTCAGCGGCGTGTTGAGACGTTCGACCGGCCGCGGGCCGGCGACTCCATCGGCCACGTGAGGCCACATGGTGTGGGACTCATGGCGCGACGAACAACCCTGACGCAACGCCGGTGATCAGTACATTCATGGGCGCCGGTATCAGCCGCTATCCGATGGTTGCGGAACGGTGTGCGGACTCGCCTGAATCTGAATCCAACCGCAGCGACAGTGCCACGAGCACCAACCCGACACCGACAAGCAGGAACGCCGAAACCGTCTCCGTGTTCCATGTGAGGCTGCCCAGTGCGGCCAGTGCGGCAAGCAGACGAT
>Ga0136613_10002201_pt1 | contig 10385 bp, 6 predicted proteins | sample AntDrymUQ2722106_2_FD_106649 | JGI IMG/M metagenome (GOLD analysis project Ga0136613, IMG submission 106649) | Polar desert sand microbial communities from Dry Valleys, Antarctica - metaG UQ272 (21.06) | ecosystem: Environmental > Terrestrial > Soil > Desert | place: Antarctica: Dry Valley... | reverse complement strand
GTAGATCCAGAACAGGACCGTCGCGGCACCGACGAGGATGCCGGCGAGTGCGCCGTTCCGGGTCAGCCACCGCGCAGTCAGCGACAGGATCACGACCGGGCCGAAAGCGGCGCCGAATCCGGCCCAGGCGTTGGCAACAAGCCCGAGAATCGTGTTGTCCGGATCGTAGGCGAGCCAGATCGCGACGAGGGACACCAGGAGCACGGAGGCCCGGCCGACCGTCACCAGCTCCGCCTGGCTCGCCGACCGGCGCACGTAGATGCGGTAGAAATCCTCAGTCAGCGAGCTGGACGAGACAAGCAGCTGCGAGGAGATCGTGCTCATAATAGCGGCCAGCAGGGCGGCGAGCAGGAAGCCGGTGATCAGCGGATCGAACAGCACATCGGCCAACAGGATGAAGATTGTTTCGGGATCATTGAGCGGAATGCCGGTGCGGGCCACGTAGGCGGCTCCGATCAGGCCGGTCGTCACCGACCCGATCAACGCGACGCCCATCCAGGTCATGCCGATGTTGCGCATCGTCGGCACGTCGCGGACCGACCGTACCGCCATGAACCGGACGATGATGTGCGGCTGTCCGAAATAGCCGAGGCCCCAAGCGAGCGAGGAGATGACCGCGAGCGCGGTCATGTCGCTCATAATGTCGAACGCCCCGGGCTTGGCGGCCGCGAGTGCACCGGTGAACTCCCAGCCGAGCTGCGAGAAGGCGGCTGCGGGAAGCAGCACCAGGGCGACGAACATGATGCAGCCCTGCACGAAGTCGGTAAGGCTGACAGCAAGGAAGCCGCCGAAGAGGGTATAAACAACAACCACCCCGGCCGTGATCCACAGGCCCAGCGCGTAATCCGCGCCGAACGCGCTTTCGAACAGCTTGCCGCCTGCGACGATGCCGGCCGAGGTGTACAGAGTGAAGAAGATGATGATGACCACCGCCGCAATCACTCGGAGCGCATGGCTGCGGTCCTCGAAGCGCTTTTCGAAAAATTCCGGGATGGTGATTGAGTCGCCTGTGCGCTCGGTATGGACGCGCAGCCGCGGCGCGACGATGAGGTAATTCAGAAACGCCCCCACGAAGAGGCCGATCGCAATCCAGGCAGCGCTCAGTCCCGCGACGAAGGCGGCGCCCGGAAGGCCAAGCAGCAGCCAGCCCGACATGTCCGAAGCGCCCGCCGACAGCGCCGCAACCGAAGGGCTGAGCCGGCGCCCACCGAGCAGGTAACCTTCGATATCGTCCGTCGACCGCCTCCACGCCCACAGGCCAATACCGAGCATCGCGACGAAATAGATCGTGAGCGAGATGAGGACTCCGGGTTCCATGAGGCGGGGAGTTCCTTTCGGCCAGTGGAGACGGATGCGTCAGGCGGGCGCGAATTCGCCGTTGACCGCATCCAGCACAAGCAGCACCCGGTGGGCAATGGCGAAGAAGGTGGTGCCCTCGCGTGGGCTCAGGACGAACGGAGCTGGTGTCATGGGCGCCATTTCGGGCGACGTGCCCTCGTGGTGGCCTCAATAATCCTTGCTGACGCGGACATTGGCGCTGGTCCGGCCGATGGTCGACACCGACGACAGTAGCGAGAGCCACCGCGTCATCTGATATTCGACCCGCGTCGCGGAATAGCCCTGGCCGTCGGTCACGACCTCGACGAACAGTTTGCGGGTGATGTATTTGCCCGCCGACAGCGCCGTCTTTTGCCCGGTCGCAATGTCCGCCGGCACGATGCGCAACCGGTCAAGGCCGACCGCGCGCCGCACCGCGTTTATCGGGTCGAGGCTGCCCGAGCCTGACTGCAGCGCCGCCACCGCCGACGCCAGCTGCACCGCTTCGGGCGCGGACAGGTTGGTGATCGAGGTGCCGAACAGGATCCGCGACAGAAGTTCGTCCTGCGGTAGCGCAGGCACGCTGGCGAAGGTGATCTCGGGCGTCAATCCGGTGCCGCGGACGAGCACGCTGGCGTCGATCCCCTGCACCTGCGCTTCGGCATGGATGTCGAGCAGCGGATCGGGCGGGCTTTCGCCGCGGAAGCGGATGACGCCGCGATCGAGCCGGAAGTTGCGGCCGGCAAACTCGTAATCGCCGCGAACCAGGTCGGCGCGGCCGGTAAAGCGCGGCGCATCCGCGGTTCCGCCGACGTCGAGCTCGGTCCGCCAGCGGCTGTCGATTCCAAGCCCGCGCACTTCGAGGTCACGCCCGGCGACCGCGAGGTCGAGCGGCCACGGGCGCAGCTGCGTGACTTCGATCTCGTCTTCGGTGTCGGCGCCGCGATGCCGCACCCGTAGCTGGGGAACCGCAGCCGCGGCGCTGGCGCGGCCGAGCTGGAAGCGCCCCCTGTCGAGCCGCAGCTGGCCGGAAATGGTGCCGCCCTCGCCAGTCGAACGGATGCGCAGCGGGCCGGTCACCCGCGCGGCGATATCGTCGCGGTTGAGCAGCAGCGCCTGGCGGGCATTGAAGCTCAAGTCGAGCAAGCTGCGCCCGCCCGTGAAGGTCACCCGACCGGTGCCGTCGATCGCCCCGCCGCCGCTGGTGCGGCCGGCGATCCGGCTGAACACCAGTTGCGGCCCCGAGAAGCGCGCATCGGAAGCCAGCTGGTCGATCACCATCCCGGTGACCGCGCTCTCGATCCGCGCGCTCTGGGTGCGAAGCGAGCCGCGGATCGTCGGGTCGACCAGCCGGCCGCCGATGTCGGCGCCGATCGCGATCGGTCCCGAAAGGTCGAACACCTCGGTCCCCGACAGCCGCCACAAGGTGTCGGCGGGCCCGGCGTAGCGAAGCTGGGCGAACAGCGCCGCGTTCATCAGCTCGGCGACCAGCGGGCCGCGGCCCAATGGCGCGAAGCGGGCCTGGGCGCGGCCGATGGTCTTGCCGCCGCTCGCCGCGACCGCGCGCAGGGCGGCTTTGTCTCCGCCGACCATTGCGGCGATGCCGACGTCGATCGGTTGCGAGGCGAGCACCAGGCCAGCGCGGCTCAGTCCGCGGATGCGAAGGTCGGCGCGCCCGCTGCGATTGCCCTTCCAGGCATAATCGACGCGGCCGGTGGCAGAGCCTTCGAGGCCCAGGCCGGGCCAGGCGATGTCGAGTATCTGCATCGGCATCGCGCGCAGTTGCGCGTGAAGCTCGGGCCGCGAGCCGCTTTGGCCGGACAAGGTGCCGGTGCCGCCGCCAAAACTGAAGCTGGTCGGTGCGAGGCTCCAGCCGTCGCCGGAACGGGTCAGCAGCGCCGCCTCGCGAAGCACCAGCGGCCGCCGCTCGATCTGGCCGCGACCGGTCAGGCGGATCGCGTCGGGGGTGATATAAGCGAGCGTGGTGAAGTCGAACGCCGCGCCGCGGCGGCCGGCGACCGCGGCGCGGACCTGGCCGGCGCCGTTGACCAGCCGGGCGTTGGCGGTGAGCCGCGCAAGCGTGATGCCGCTCGCCGAAAAGCCGCGCGCGTCGACCACGCCGTCGATCGTGGTCCGCTCGTCGGCGAGGATGATCGTGCCGTCGAGCCGCCCGGAGCGCACAGCGAATATGCCGGGGAAACTCGCGCCGTTCGCCCGCAGATGCGCCTCGATGCGCTGCGCATCGCCGGCCGGAGCGAAAGCAAGGTCGCCGTCGAGCCCGCCGCCGGCGATCGCCAGCGTGCCGGTGAAACCGCCGGGGTCGGAACGCAGGTTGCCGCGCGCCGTGCTCCCGCCGACATTGAGCGCCGCGATGGCGATGGTTGCGCGGCCGCCGCTCGGCAGCAGGATCCGGCCGTTACTGGTGAACGGCCCGAGACGCGAACCGCCCGAGGCGGTGTAATCGAAGCCGGCGGCGTTCGGCAGCAGCAGCAGGCGCATGTCGCGCAGGCCCAGGGGCTCGTTGGGACGGTCGAGGAAAAGCTCGACCCGCGGCCGCTCGATGCGGCCATCGAGGATCATCCTGAGCGCGCCGTATTTCGCCTGCCGGCCGCGGGCGACGATGTGGAAGGTGCCGTCGCGGTTGCGCCGGCCGGCGCCGCTCAGCCTGAGCTTGGGTGCGAACAACTCGAGATTGGTGAAGTGGAGGATGCCATCGTCGCCGCGCTCGAGGTTGGTTTCGATCCGCGGCAGGCCGCCGGCGAGGTCGCGGAAGAAGCTGTTGTCGAGCCGCCGCACCCACGCCTTGCCGGTGCCGACGACGCGCGAGCCCTTGCCGCCGGGCCCGGGCACGACCTTGAGATCGGTCTTGACGTCGACGATGCCGAGCCCGGGGATCGTATAGCGGGTCAGGCCGCCGGAGATCAGGATCTCGAAGCGCCCGGTGACGAGGTCGATCAGCAGCGCGACCTTGCCCTTGAGCTGATTGCTAGTGAGCTGCAGCCCCTCGCCGCGGACGAACTTCGGCGTGATCGTCAGCATGCCCTCGAGCCGCGCATTGGCGAGGATCGCGCCGGCCACGTCGCCGACTCCGGTGATCGCCCGCGACGATAGCCGCAGCGGCACCCGCATCGGCCACGGCGAGCCGCGACCCCGCCCTTCGGCACGGACATCGACGAAGCCGGTGTTGTCGAACTTCACTCCGGGCGAGGTCAGCCGGTAGGCGTAGTTGGAGCGCCCGAACGGCCCGTCGAGCGTCCACACCATCCGCACGTTGCGGCCGGCCATGTTCGGGAACAGCGCGGTTGGACGGAGCAGGTCGATGCCGACCACCAGCTTGCGGTAGCGGTTGCCGGCGAGGTCGAGCGCGCCACGCGTGACCGCTCGAAGCGCGGGCGAGGTCAGCGCCAGCCGGCCATCGAGCACGCGGTCCCGCAATCTGCCGTCACCTCGTACGCGCACGACCGGGGCGGTCAGCCGCTGGAGCTTGCCCTTGAGGAACCGCGCGGGTGCGATCTCGCCCGCGAGGCGGTAGCGCCCGGCGTCGGCGCCCAGGGCCAGGCGCGCGGTCGGCCGGCCCGACAGGTCGAGCGCGGCGCGGCCGCGCCAGCGGTTCCAGCTACCATCGCCGCTGACCGTCAGGTCGATCGGGCGTTTCGTCCCGACCAGCGCCGGCACCAGTCCATTCGCCGGCGATTGCGCGCGCAGATCGACGTCGAAACGGTCGCGGTCGGGCTCGGCGTCGAAACTCAGCGCGATGCGGTCGCCGCCGCCGTCGATCGCGATCCCGAGCTCGACCATCGCCCGGCCCGCGCGCACATCGGCTTTGCCGCGCACCCGGCCGCTGCGGGCCTGCCCGGTAACCGCCGGGGCAAGCTCGAGCCGGTCGACCGCGAGCGCGCCGATGTGGATGTCGAAGCCGGGCAGGATCGACCCCTCGCGGCCAGTCGGCTTGAGCTTGGGCAAGCGCAGCAGCCGCACCTGGCGCGACGACAGGCGGTCGATGTGCAGCGAGTTGTAGAGCCACGCCCCCGGCGCCCAGTCGAGCTCGATCTCGGGCGAAGTCAGGAACACCCCGCCGTTGTCGGCCACCGTGACGTTCTTGAGCCTGGACTTGCCGAACACCGACCCTTCGATGCGGCCGATGCGGATATTGAGGCCCGAGGCGGTTTCGAACCTGGCCAGGCGATCGACGATGAAGCGGTGACCCGGCGCCGTGTCGAGCAGCACCAGCGCCCCGGCGAACAGGATCAGCAGCGCCAGCAGCAGCGCGAGCAACTCCCCGGCGAGGCGGCGCGGCCAATCGGCACGCAGCCGGCGTTGCGGCGGCTCGGCCTGGCCGGCCGAAAGTGCGTCCTCGGCCATGTTAGAACGCCTGTCCGAGCGACACGGTCACCGCCACCGGGCCGTCGCCGGCGCGCGGATTCAGCGGCGTCCCGACGTCGATCCGGATCGGCCCGAAGCTCGAATAATAGCGCAAGCCGACGCCGGCGCCGAACTGCCAGCCGGAGAATTTCGGCCATGATCCGTTGGTCAGGGTGCCGCCATCGAGGAACGGGACGACGCCGAAATTCCCGCCGAATGCCTTGAGCCTCACGCGGGCTTCGAGGGCGAACTCGGCGAGACTCCGCCCGCCGATCGGATCACCGTCCAAATCGCGTGGCCCGAGCTTCTGGTAGCCATAGCCGCGAACCGAACCGCCGCCGCCCGCGTACAGCCGGCGCGAGGGTGCGATCGAGAGCGCATCCGCGCCCAGGATGGTGCCGAGCCGGATCCGGCCCGCGGCGACCATTTGCGACGACACCGGGCGGTAGGCGCTGGCGTCGATTTGGGTCCGCGCATAAGCGAAGCTGCCGCTGTGAACGGAGATTTCCGGGCTGATCCGCCCGCCCAGCCGAAAGCCGCGCGTCGGATCGAGCAAATCGTCGCTGCCGTCATAGCCCAGGGTCGCGGGGAACGCGGCGAGCAGGAACGTGCGCGTGTCCTTGACGCCCAATGCGTCGAACACGCCGCGCTCGTCGGTCCCAATCAGGTCGGCGCCGAGGCTGTAGGTCCATTTCTTGTGCCAGATGATGTTGCTCTGGCGCTCGATGTTGCCGCCGACTTGAACGGTCTTGGCTTCATAGGCGTCGCGATCTGTGTGACTGGCCAGCGCGTGCAGGTTGAGCACCTGGTCGCGACGCAGGAAATTGTTGCGCCGGAACTGGACCGCGGCGAGCTGCTCCTGGGTGCCGGCCACGCCGCGAATGGTCAGCGCGCCTTCGGGATTGAACAAGTTGCGGTGCTGCCAGCTGGCTTCGAGCCGGACCCCCTCGCCGGTGCCGTAGCCGAGCTCGCCGGCGATGGTACGCATCGGCGCCGGGTCGAGGTTGACGGCAAGGTCGACGGTGCGGCCATCGGCGGTCGGCACCACCCGCACCTCGGCCGACGCGACGAGGCCGGTCGCGATCAGCGCGCGGCGCAAATCGTCGACTTTCGATCGCTTGAACGGCTCGCCGGACTGGAAGCGGGCGATGCGCGCGACGTGGCTGGCGCTGAACGGCGGCTTGCCGCTGACGCGGATCGCCCCGAACGATGCCAGTGGGCCGGTTTCGACCGGCAGCACCAGCTGCGCCCGCCGAGTCTCGTGGTCGATCAGGATTTGCTGTTCGCCGACCACGGCCAGCGCGAACCCCTGCTCGCCGAGCGCGACCTTGAGCGCTATGTCGGCGGCGATCACATCCTCGGCGATGACCGGATCGCCGGGCTTGACGGCGAACGCCTCGCGCAGCTTCGCCGCCTCCGCTCCGGCGGCGGCAAGCCCGGGCAGCTCGACCGACTGGAACCGGTACTGCTCGCCGGGATTGGCCTCGAGCAAGACCACCAGCGCACGCGCGGACCGCTCGATGCGCGGCTCGACTATTGCGTCGAAATAGCCCTGGCTGCGCAACAGCTCGGCGAGGAGCTCGGCGTCGTTCCGCGAACGGCGGTCGATCTGGGCGGCATTTGCGACATTGTTCCGCTCCTTGTGCAGCACCGACTGTTGCTCGAAAGCGCTGTTGAGCGCGGCGGCGGGGCCGATTTGCTCCAAACCTTCGATCACCACGCGATAGCGGAGCGCGGTCGCATCCTCCGCGGCAATTGCGGGCTCGGCCGGCGGCTCCTCCGCGAGCTCTTGGGGATTTGGTGGAATGGCCGGCTGGTCGGCGGCGCCGGGGTCCGGCCAATCGACGCCGAGATCGGGCATCGGTTCGAGCGGCGCCGACGGATCGAGCTCGTCCGGTCCGGTCGGCGGTGCGGATTGGGCCAGGGCAGGGACGGCGAGCACCCCGGTCAGCGCGGCCGCGCACAACAGCTGCGCAGCCTCCCGCAGGGAACAGGCAAGCCGGTCGCCCGCGACCGATCGGAACCTGATCCCTCCCCGCTTATTCATCGCGCTAGCGTAGTCGGCGGGCCTGAACCGCGCCAGTATGAATGGTCCGGCGGCTTGGGCAGCCGCCCTTCAACGCTAATGGACGGTGCCGCGGACCTCTTCACTGCTGAGCGTGGCGATCACCCGCTCGATCTGCCGCCAGTGGCAGAACCGCATGACATTGCCGGCGTCGCGGCTGATGTCGGCGCGCGCCGCGGCCTCGAAGCCGGCCTTGTTGCCGAACCGGTCAAGAAGCTCGGCGGCGTCGGAAAGCGCGGTCCGGTCCGAGATGAAGAGCGAATCCATGCCGCGTCCTAATCCCGTCGGCCTTACAGCGGCGCGCACAAACACCGTCAACGCGGCGTCAACCATCAACTTGCCCATAGGCAATTGTGGGATTCGGCCATAGACTGGCCGCAGCGGGGGCATCGGAATGCACGACGTGTTCGTCTCCTATAAGGCCGAGGATCGAGCGCGCGTCGCGCCGCTCGTCGAAGCCCTGACAGCCGACGGACTCTCCGTCTGGTGGGACGCGCACATCGGCGGCGGCGAGGAATGGCGGGAGAGTATCGCCGGCCATCTCGACGCCGCGTCTTGCGTCATCGTCGTCTGGAGCAAGCGTTCGACCGGCAAGGAAGGGCGTTTCGTCCGCGACGAAGCGACGCGAGCATCGCGGCGCGGCACCTATCTTCCCATCCGCATCGACAAGGTCGAGTCGCCGCTCGGGTTCGGGGAAACCCAGGCGCTCCCGCTTTACGGCTGGAAGGGCGACCGCTCAGCGCCGCAATATCGGGCGATCGCCAACGCCGCGCGATCGAGGCTCGGCATCGAGCCGATGACGCACACTCACGATCATTCTCCGCCGGCCATCGCCCGCCGCTCACTGCTGGTGGGCGGCGGCGCGGCTGTGCTTGCGGCGGGAGTTGGCGGCTGGCTGCTGCTCAAGCCTGGCAGCGCCGACGCGAGCAGCATCGCCGTGCTGCCGTTCGCCAATTTGAGCGGCGACCCGGCGCAAGCCTATTTCTCCGACGGCATGGCCGAGGAATTGCGCAACGCCTTGTCGCGCATCGCCGGGCTGAAAGTGGTCGCCCGGACATCGTCGGAAATGCTTCGCGACAGCGACGCCAAGACGGCGGCGCGGAAGCTGGATGTCGCCCATATCCTGTCCGGCAGCGTGCGGCGGTCACCGTCGACCATCCGCGTCAATGCGCAATTGATCGTTGGCGACGACGGTCTCGAACGCTGGTCGGAAACCTTCGATCGGCCGGCCGGCGACCTGCTGGAGATCCAGACGAGCATCGCACAAAACGTAGCGCAGGCCCTTAGCGTCGAGCTGGCCGAACAAGGGCGCGAGGTGCTGACGCTGGGCGGAACCCGCAATCCCGCCGCCCAGGAATTGTACCTGCGATCCAATCCCGGCCGACAGGAAGACAGAAAAGCGGCGTTGAATGATTCGCTGGGATTGCTGAATGCGGCCATCGCGCTCGATCCCGAATTCGCCCAGGCGCACGCCCGCAAGGCCTTCCTGCTGCTCCTTTTCGCGGGTGTTTATGCGCTCAGCGCGGCCGAGGCACAGCGGGGCTACCAGGAAGCGCTGGCTTCCGCGAACCGGGCCATCGCCATCGCTCCGCAACTGGCGGTCGCCTACGCAACCCGCGGCGCCATCTTCAGGGATCAGTTGAACACTGGTCGGGCTCTTGCCGAGCTCGAAAGAGCGGATGCGCTTCCCGACAATGACGCTGACACCTTGCGCATTTATGCGATGATGCTGGGCCAGAATCTCCGATTTGGTGAAGCGGGCCAGAAGATTGCCCGGGCCAAGAGCCTCGACCCGCTCAACCCGGTATCGCTCGAGGTAGAGGCCCTTCTATTTGCTTACGCCCGCAAATATCGGGAGGCTGCCGCAATCGCCAGCCAGTCATTGCGGCTTGCCCCGGAGCGGGTGCAGGTCCGGCGGATCCTTGCCTATTCATTGCTGCTGCAAGGCAAGAGCGCGGAGGCCGAGGCGGAATACGGGAAGCTGGAGGCGAGCGATTATCGCCGTCTGCTCGGCGAGGCTATCCTGGCGGCCCGCGCCGGCGATCGCAACCAGGCGACGGGCAAGCTGGCCGCGATGGAAAAGCGCTACGGCGATGCCGCCCATTACCAATATGCGGAAATCCACGCGCAGCTCGGAAATGCCGATCAGGCGATAGCGGAACTGGAACTGGCGCTGGCGACCCGCGACCCGGGCATGGCCGCCATCCGCGTCGATGCCTTCCTCGATCCGGTGCGGCGGGATCCGCGCTTTGCTGCGATCGAGGCGAAGCTCAACTTCCCGCGAACGTGATTACAGCGACCGGCGCGCCGTGGCGGTGAAGCGCTGATCAACGGGCGTTCGACTGACGCTGGCGGATTCTTCCTGATCCTCGACCCATGAGAAAGCACTTTGTGGTGGAGCCGCCCAGGCCGGTCTGCCATGGCGCCGCATGGCCAGGCGCAACGCCCAGGCGGGCGGCATATTCGTGATGATCGGCATCCTCATCGGCTTTAGCTGGGGAATTGCCGCGGGCGAGCCGATGCAGGGCATCCTGATCGGCACCGCGATCGGGGTCGCGGCGGCGCTGATGCTGTGGCTGCTGGACCGCCGGCGCTAGGCGCTCAATCGATCTTGCGGCCGGCCCAGATGACGCGGCCGATG
>Ga0136613_10002198_pt1 | contig 10387 bp, 13 predicted proteins | sample AntDrymUQ2722106_2_FD_106649 | JGI IMG/M metagenome (GOLD analysis project Ga0136613, IMG submission 106649) | Polar desert sand microbial communities from Dry Valleys, Antarctica - metaG UQ272 (21.06) | ecosystem: Environmental > Terrestrial > Soil > Desert | place: Antarctica: Dry Valley... | reverse complement strand
GGAGTCTTCCTGCTGAGCGTCGCGTCCAAGGCCGAGTTGCAGGTCGCGGTGGGATTGACCGTCCTGTTGGCCGTCGTCTTCCACGTGCGCCGGGTCCGCGGCCCGGACACCGTGGGTGGGGCATCGACTCCGGCCTGGGCCGCGGCCGCGGTGGGCGTGGTGACTGGTGGCCTCACCACCACCACGAACGTCAACGGACCGCCGCTCGTACTGTGGTTCCAGCGGCGGGGGGCGACCCCCGGCGAGCTACGGGACTCGGTCGCGGCGGGCTCGCTGCCGCTCAACGTGGCCGGGGCTTGCCTGCTGATGGTCTTCGGCGAGCAGGAGCAGAGCTTCGTGGCGGAGGCGATCCTCCCCCTGCTGGCGCTCACGGTCGCAGGGCAGCTCGCCGGGCGGAGGGTGTTCGAGCGGTTCAGCGCCGAGCGGTTCGCGCTAGCCGGCATCGTGCTCGCGACGCTCGCCGGGCTCTCGAGCCTCGGAATCGGAGTCGCCTCGTTGGCGGGATGACCGTGCGGGGGCGAGCGGCTACCTGAAGCGTGCGGCGATCGCCTCGGCGACCTCGTCCACCAGCCCCTCAGCGCAGCTCGGGAATGTGGCGCTCGAGGTGGCCGTCGATCGTCTGGCGAACCCAAGCCTGGGTTGCGGCATCGGCCATTCGATAGCGCGCGAGCAGCGTTGCCTGGTCGGTCAACGGGAGGCCGGCGATCTCCCAGCGCACCGCGAGCCGCTCGAAGAGCAGCTCGCTGCGCCGGCGCCAAACGTCCTCCTGCGAGGCGGCGCTGCTGCTCGGTGGCTCACCGATCTTTGCGATCGTGCCCGAGCTGAGCGACCGGCGAAGCGTCAGGAGGTTGCCCTCCGCGTCGGCGTAGTCCGTGGTCGCCACCTGCGGCCGCTCGGCTTCCCGGCGTCGTCCGCGCTTGCCCACGCGCAGACATTCTGACGAGGACGCCCGACGAGCCGATTCACGCGGTCGTCGCGCCTCCGCGCACACGCTCCCCTCGCGCCGGCGACGCGCTAGTGCGCGCTGGCTTCCACGGCGCGCACGAGCAGCTCCACGGCCTCGTCCTCGGCGAGCGCCTCGTGCCGCAGGAGCCATTGCCAGGCGCCGAAGCTCGTGGCGAGGCCGATCGCTGCCCGCACCCGGCGGGCCTGCGGCCCGTCGTCCGTCGTCAGGCCCGCCGACAGCACCTCGCGAACGGCCGCGTCCCAGGGTTCCGTGCCCGCGGCCACGACCTCGCGCAGTGCCGGCAGCGCCGCCTGGTCGCGCCTGACGTTCGCGAACATCGCCTCGCCGCTCCGGTACCAGCCGTGGATCTCGGCAAGGGCCTGCCGGAGCCGTTCGCCGGGGTCGCCTACCCGGGCCCACAAGGCTGGGTCGGGTGGCGTATGGCCGGACATGAAGTGCGCCGAGCAGGCCGCGAACAGATCGCGGTCCTCGGGAAAGTGCGTATAGACCGTCAGCCGCTGCACCCCGGCGCGACGCGCGATCTCCGCCACCGTCGTGCGCACCGGCCCAACCTCCTGGTGCAGCCCCACGGTCGCCTCGACGATCCGCCGGCGGGTCTCCCCCTGGCGACGGGCTCGTTCCCTCAGCTCGTAAGTGCGTTTCTTCGGCATTGACTGAACGCGGTGTTTAGTGTAGCGTGGCCGCGATCGATAAACATGGTGCTCATTGAAAGGAGCCCCGCCGATGATGGTTCAACAGAAGGTCGCCGCGGCAGACGGCGAACACGTGCGATTCGGCAAGGCGCTCGGCACGCGGCGCATGCTTTCCGCGACCGCTACGGGCGGCGCCTTCGGGATCGTGGAGCACGACCTCCCCGCCGGTCAGCTCGGCTCGCCGGTGCACACCCACGAGCTCGAGGACGAGTACTCCTACGTTCTCAGCGGCCGGCTTACCGCGCAGGTCGCCGATGACGTGATCGATGCCGGCCCGGGCGACCTCGTTGTCAAGCCGCGAGGGACTCCGCACGCGTTCTGGAACGCCGGAGCCGAGGCCGTGCGCTTCCTCGAGCTCATCTCCCCGGGCGGGTTCGAGGAGTACTTCTTCGAGCTCGCCGCGCCGTTCAACGCCCAAGACGAGCAGGCGATGGGCGAGATCGTGGGGCGCTACCGGCTGGACCTGAGGATGGAGACGATTCCCGAGTTGCTCGAGCGGAACGGCCTGCAGCCCCCGTTCTAGTCGTCCCGCCGCGGCGCGAACCGCATCTGACCGTCTGCGTCCTTCCCCGCAGGCGTCCTGACGACGAAGGGCCCGCCGACTTCGGCGGGCCCCCGTGCGATCGAAATGGTGCGGCTGACTAGAGCGGGCGGACGGCGACCGCCTTCGGCCCCTTGTCGCCGGACTCGGCCTCGTAGGAGACCTTCGCTCCCTCGGCCAGCGAGTGATAACCCTCGCCGTCGATGCCGCTGTGATGGACGAAGAGATCCTTCGTCCCCTCATCGGGCGTGATGAACCCGAAACCCTTCTCGTCACTGAACCACTTCACGGTTCCAGTGGGCATGTATTGCTCCTCCAGCTATGCGTGCTGCGAACGTGGAGGATGCTTTAGCAACGACCGCCGAGCGCGTGCACTGTCTCGCCGAGCTTCTTGGCCCGGCCTGAACGCCATCAACGCTAGCAGCACCTCGCGGACGTGCGTAGGGCGACTGCCGATGGCAGGGACCCCTGGGGGAAGCATCGGTCTAGAGAATTGCCCCATGGGCGTCGTGGGTATGCGAGGGAGCTAGGATCGCGAGGCGTTGGGGACGGACGTGCCAGATGGCCTTCGGACGGATCCGCAGCCGCGGGCGAGTGCCTCCGGCGAGAGGCCGAAGCGGCCAGTGTCGGTCACGCTCGTGGCCGCGCTCGGCCTGGCCGTAGCCGTCTACAGCCTTACCGTCGGAGTACTGGCGCTGCGGAGCGGCCACGACGATCGGCTCGTCGACGGCATCTTCCACCTCGCCTTCGGCGTGGGCGTGCTCGCGGCGGGCCTCGGTGCATTCCGGCTGCGCTCGTGGGCGTGGGCCGCCTTCATGACCTGGGCGGTGATCGGGCTTACCCACCAGGTACTGCGCTATCTGTTCCTCGGGGATCCCAACTACGTCGACATGGCGATCAACACCTTCGCCGTGCTCGCCATGAGCCCCCTGGAGGTCCAGATCGCGTTCGGTCTCAGGCACACGCAGAATGTCCACCTCGCACAACCCACCCGGAATCCCCTCGACCGCGACTGACCTCGAGCTCCTGCGGGCGTTCGAGCCGGTCGTGCGCTTCACTAAGGGCGAGCAGTTCTTCCCGATGGACGTCGAGCGGTACGTCGAGGGCTGCGGCCTCTGGCTCTACCACCCGGACGACCACGATCAACAGGTGATCGCGGGAGGAGAGCTGACGACGGAGAGACTCGTCGAGCCGCGGACGGCCGCCTTCGGCTCGGTGTTCTACCTCCGCTTCATCGGCCCCATGGGCATCGAGGCCAGCGCCCGCGCGCTCGCCGGCCTTCAGCGCCTCAAGCGACAGCAGAAGTACGTCTTTCGAGCCGGCCTCGGCCGCCTGGCGCGAGGGGGCCTCGTGCCGCGCCTGCTCGACGCCCTCTTCTCGGCCACGCTGCTTCTACGAGGGCGTGTGCCCAAAGCCACCGCCGCTGCCGCCGTCCTCGAGTACGCCGGGATGCAGCAGCGCGAGAACAAGTACGTCTACCACGGGCGGGTCGCGCGACACGGCGGCTGGACGATCTGCCAGTACTGGTTCTTCTTCGCCTACAACAACTGGCGGTCCGGCTTCTACGGCGTGAACGACCACGAGTCCGACTGGGAGCTGGCGTCCGTCTACCTGTACGAGCGGGACGGTCGGCTCGTGCCGGAGTGGGTCGCCTTCGCGTCGCACGACTTTCACGGCGCCGACCTGCGTCGGCGCTGGGACGACCCGAGCGACCTGACCCTGGACGGCCTGCACCCGGTCGTCCACGCCGGGGCGGGGTCGCACGCGTCCTACTTCGCCCCCGGCGAGTACCAGGCGGAGGTACCGCTACCGATCCCGCAGCGCGTGAAGGACGCGCTCGAGGTGCTGCAACGGTTCTGGAGGAGAACGCTGGGACAGCGTGGCGGGGAGAACCCCTTTCGCGTCCCGTTCATCGACTTCGCCCGGGGCGATGGCCTGAGCGTCGGACCGGGGCAGGAGAGGGAATGGACGCCCAACCTGATCGCCGAGACGACCCCGTGGGTCTCGGAGTATCGCGGCCTTTGGGGCCTCTACGCTCAGGATCCGATCTCTGGTGAGAACGCGCCCGCCGGGCCGATGTACAACCGCGACGGCTCGCCGCGTCCGTCGTGGTTCGATCCGCTTGGGTTCGCCGGGCTTGACAGGGTGCCGCCACCCCCGCTCGAGCTGAAGATGCTCGACGCCGATCGCGGCGCGCTCGCGGCGCGCCAAGACGAGCTCGACGCGCTGGTTCCTCGTGAGGCCGAGGCGCTCCAAGAGCGAGCGACCAGGCTCGAGAGCATGGAGGGCAATCCGCACCTCGCAAGACAGCATGAGAGGCTGGCTGGGCAGGTCGCCGAGCTGGCGGAGAAGGTCAAGGCCCTTCGCCGTGAGCGATCGGAGAACGAGGCTGTGCTCGAGAGCATGACGCGCCGACTGGAACGACAGCGGGCGGGCCGCCGCGAGCACCCGCGCGCCCACATCCGGCACGCCGCTCAGCCGGTGCCTCCGGCTCAGATGCGTTTCAGCCGGGCGGCGGAGCTCTTCGCCGCCGTGAGCCTGAGCCTCCTGCTGATTGGCGTGGCCGCGCTGGTCATCTTCGCCCCCGATCAGGCGTTGGCGGGTGTCGTCGTCCTCCTTATCGCCCTGGTGGTTGGCGAGTCGATCCTGCGGGCCACTTTCGTGCGAACGGTGAACCGAGTCGCCGTGATCCTGGCGCTCGTCGCGACGGTGATCCTCGTCTTTCACTTCTGGAAGCCGGTGCTGCTCGCCGCCCTGATCGGGCTCGCGGTCTTCCTGCTCCTGCAGAGAATCCGCGAGCTCCGCGCCTGAGCGACGCTGGGCACGCGGGATACGATCATCTGGTGCCCGATCGCCTGTACTTCACCGACCTCGACGAGGCCAACGCACTGATCGCCTCGGATCCGATGGCGCTGCTGGTCGGCTTCGTGCTCGACCAGCAGGTCACCGTTCAGAAGGCGTTCGGCGGGCCGCTCGCGCTGCGCGAGCGTGTCGGCGCGCTCGATGCCGCCACACTGGCGTCCGCCGATCTCGAGCCCGTGTTCCGCGCCAGGCCGGCGATCCACCGCTTCCCCGGAGCAATGGCCCGGCGCGTCCACGACCTGGCTGAGCACGTGCGCGACCACTACGACTGCGATGCCGCGCGGATCTGGACAGAGGCGGCGGACTCGGCGGCGCTACGCGCCAACCTGGCCGCCCTCCCCGGGTTCGGCGAGATGAAGATCAAGGCGCTGGGCGCCGTCCTCGCCAAGCGCTTCGGCGTGGATGCCGCCCGTGATCTCGTGCCGTGGCATCCGACGCTTGGGGACGTCGACTCCCCGCAGGCGCTCGTGGACTACCAGGCGGCCAAACGCGCTCACAAGTCCGAATGGTCGAACGCTCAGGCAGGCGTGTAAGCGACAGCTCGGCTCGGGCGAGCGCGGCAGCCGCAGCCCCTTACAGGCGTGCGCTAACTGGGACCACGCAAGCTCAGAGTCGCGTCCGGCGCGACCGCCGCGACCCGCTCCTAGCCGAGCCAGTCGAGGTTGTGGACCTCGAACTCGGTAATCGTCGGCTCCGGAATCTCAGCGTCTTGCAACGCCTCCGCGAGTCCCGCCTCCATGTACCGCTCGATGTGCTCTGGCGAGTCCCAGACCTCGATGACCTGGATGCCACGATCGGTCTTTCCCGCGATATGGGCATGGACGCCGTCAGGCTTTTCCGAGCCAAGCCCTTCATTGACTTGGTCGTACTGCTCGAGCGTGGCGCCCGGAACGTCGTAGATGCGGCAGATCATCGGTCGTCCTTCCCTCGCCGTAACGGTCGGTGCGACCCTACACTCGCTGGGCGAAGAGGTTCGTCAGCCCAGCCCCCGAGATGCAGGGCACCAGTACGGCCGAGCTGAGGGAGCTCCAACGAGCTCGTAAGTTGCGTCGGCTGAGGTCGAATCAGCCGTCGCTGGTTTGGCGGTAGTCGGCGACCTCGTAGTGGGAGACTTCGGGCGGCCCAGTCGCTACCCCGCTCTCGCGTACCGCATCCCGGGCCTGCTGGATGTCGGGATCCTGAAACGCCTGCTCGGATGCTTCCTCGCTTTCCCACAAGTTGACGACGACCAAGCCGTCCGGCCCGCGAGCCGCCACGTGGAAGATATGCCCGGGCTGCCCGCCCGCGCGTTCCAGCACCGGATCGATGTGCTCGCGCTTCGCAGCCAACAGCTCGTCTGGATCGCCGGGAGTGCGGATGATCGTCAGTCGTTGCATGAGTCCTCCTATTGGGTGACCGAGTTAGCGAGCCTATGCCACAGGTTCTCGCCGAGTCAATCGGTGAGCTGAGGCGGCGACTATGCCCTCGCCGTACGGTCGTGGGAGTGGGATCAACCCGCGCGTGGCTCTCGGATTCGGCCCGGCGTGTGCGTCCTCATCCGACCCGGCGGCAGCCGCTGGCTCAGCCCTTGGCGCTGTAGGAGTGGGCGCCGGATCCGGCGAGCTTGCCGCCTTCGACGATCAGGTACTCGTCGCGGATCGGGCGGTCGTCGAACCAGCACTCAAGAATCTCGCGCGTCCCGGCCGCGTAGCGCGCCTGGGCCGAGAGGCTGGTGCCGGACGTGTGCGGCGTCATGCCGTGGTTGGGCATGCTCCGCCAGGGGTGGTCCTTCGGGGCGGGCTGCGGGTACCAGACATCGCCGGCGTAACCCGCGAGCTGGCCCGACTCGAGCGCCCGCGCGATCGCGTCGCGATCGCAGATCTTGCCGCGCGCCGTGTTCACGAGGTACGCCCCGCGCTTCATCTTGCCGAGCAGCTCGTCGTCGAACAGGCCCTCGGTCTCAGGATGCAGGGGTGCGTTGATCGTCACCACCTCACAGACGCCCACGAGCCGCTCGGCGGTCGCGTGGAAGGTGAGGCCCAGCTCCCGCTCGACGTCGTCGGGGAGGCGATGGCGATCGGTGTAGTGAAGGTTGACCTCGAACGGCTTGAGCCGGCGCAGCACCGCAGAGCCGATCCGCCCGGCCCCGACGGTGCCGACCTCCATACCCTCGAGGTCGTAGGAGCGCGACACGCAGTCGGCGATGTTCCAGCCCCCGTCGACTACCCACTGATAGGACGGGATGTAGTTGCGCACGAGCGACAGGATCATCATCACGACGTGCTCGGAGACGCTGATGCTGTTGGAGTAGGTCACCTCCGCAACGGTGATGCCATGCTCGATCGCAGCGTCGATGTCGACGTGATCGGAGCCGATGCCGGCCGTGACGGCCAGCTTGAGGTTCGGCGCCCTGGCGATCCGCTCCGCGGTCAGGTACGCCGGCCAGAAGGGCTGGGAGATGACGACCTCGGCCTCGGAGAGCTCGCGCTCGAGCACCGAGTCGGGGCCCTCTTTGTCCGACGTGACGATCAACCGGTGTCCGCGCTGCTCGACGAATCTCCGCAGCCCGAGCTCGCCTGACACGCATCCCAGGAGCTCCCCCGGCGTGAAGTCGATCTGCTCGGGAGCCGGCGCGTGCTGGCCGTCGTGGTACTGCTCGATCGTGGGGACGGCGTCACGCGCGTACGCCGGCGGGTACCCGTCGACGGGATCGTCGTAGAGCACGCAGATGATGTTCGCCATGCCTTCCCCCTTCGCTGACCTTCGAACGAGGCAGGTTAGACTGAAGTTCCCTAGGCTGCGGGGGCGCTCGCAGTCACGATCCAGGTCGAGGAGCGCGCGAAAACCCCGCCTGGACTTGCAAACGCTGCCAGCTCCCGACGCAGCGCCGCGTCGATTTGCGGACGCATGCGCTCGGCGGCCTCACCGGCCAGCCTGATCACTTCTCCCGCCGGACCGAGCGCGGTAAGAGGACCCCGTCCCAGGCCTCAATCGCTTCGGCGTTGGCGGGAGAGATCTGCTCGACGTCCGGCATCTACTTCAACGCTGCGGCTCGAACGTCGCCAATCCGACCGTACCCGCTGCTCAGCTTGACGATCTTCGCCTCGCCCTTGTCGGTGAACGGGCGGACCTCGTGGGGAGACTCGAAGCTCCTTGCTTCCAGGTTTGCGATGTCGCTGTCCTCTCTCCTTCTATCTGCTCTCGGCGACTGCGTTGCGCCGCCCGCTCGAGAAAGCTACGCCGACGCAGGCTCAGGGTCTGGCCGCACGATCACCGTGTCGGCGACGGGGATGATCTCGTCGACTGGCAGCTCGGCGAGCGAAGCATGTTCGCGGATCGCTTCCGCGCTTTCAGCCTGGTAGACGCACACAGTTCCCACGGTCCCTCCATCCTCCGCGAGGGCGTAGCTTCTGATCCAGCGAATCCGATCGGACATCTCTTCGTCACCGACCTTCGCGGACCGCGCACCTGCTTCCTGGAGCTCTTCCGGCGAGCGCCAACCACTACGGCGAAGGATCACGTATGTGTCCATCTCTCCTCCTCTATCGATCTCCGAGCGAACCTAACTCGGTTGGGCCGGCGGAGCAAGCGGGGCGACGACGACGCGACCACGACCACGACCATCATCACGCGCGCTTGCCTACGGCGAGCAGGTACTCCTTCTCAAAGCGTGCTCGGTCGGGCGTGCCGCGATTCCACTCGTCGCAGAACCGGTCGAGCGCCTCCACGAACTCCGCGTCGCGCCCGTTCGTGCGCGCGTTGGCCTGGGCGGCGATGGTCGGACCGTATCGTGCCTTGAAGTGCTCGCCGTAGTCGCGGGCGCGTGCGAAGGCCGTGATCTCCAGCAGGTTGCGCTCCAGCGTTTGCCACTCGACGCGGTCGCCGGACAACTCGCGTAGGTGCTCCTCGCTGCCCCAAAGCGGCGGGGGTTGCGCGCCGGGTGGAGGTGGCGGAACGAACGGTCCCATTGTCCGGAACAGCGCGCCGAGCATGCCCTCTGGGGTCCAGCTCAGCAGCCCGATCGTGCCATCAGGACGGCAGACGCGGACAAGTTCGTCGGCGACAGCCTGGTGGTGGGGCGCGAACATCACGCCGATTGATGACATGACTACGTCGAACGACTCGTCATCGAACGGCAGCTTCTCAGCGTCGGCTTCGACCCACTCAAGCTCGAGCCCGTTCGCCTCCGCGTGGCGACGGCCCGCCTCGAGCAACTCGGGCGTCAGGTCGCTGGCCGTGACGCTCGCGCCCCGCTGCGCCGCGGGAATCGAGGCGTTTCCGGTGCCGGCGGCGACGTCGAGGACGCGCATCCCCGGGCCGATGCGGCAAGCCTCGACGAGCCGGGGGCCCAGCGGCAGAAGGAACGTCTCGACCATCGACGCGTAGTCGCCCGATGCCCACATCGCGCGATGGCGCGCCTTCAGGTCGAAATCCGACATGGTGGAGGACAAGGTGTCTCCTTCCTGTTGACAAGCCGAACGTACCGCGGCCTCGACGCCGTGTCCATAGACGGTGCCGGTCCTTCCCGGCTCATGCCAACAAGCTCGACGGCACGGTCTAGTCGCTCGTGGCCGACGCCCGGATCGTCGAACGTGTGCAACTGGCGGCTTGACAAGTCGCAGTCGATCGAAGAGGAGGTCGCCGCGCTCAGTGGCAAGCGTCAGTCTGAGGCGTCCGGCACCAGCGTCCCGCGCTCATCCCATGTCCATGTGGAGGATCTCCCAGACGTGGCCGTCGGGATCCTTAAACGACCGGCGTACATCTGCTCCATCTCGACCGGGTCCCTGGGCGTGTGCTCGGAGCCGCCGGCCTCGAGCGCTCGCTCCAGGAGCTGGTCGACCTTCTCGCGGCTCTCCGCCGAGAGCGCGTTGAGCACCTGGGTGCCCTGGCTGGGGTCGGCGATCTCGCGGTCGAGGAAGCGGCGGCTCCGTTCAAAGCGCCGGGCGCTGCGCCCGATGCGCTATCGGTGTCGCTGATTGAGACCCGTGCCCGGGCGCAGACCCAGGGAAACAGATGCGCGTGCTGCGGGCTGGGCTCGGGATCCAATAGCTCGGCCCACGCGACGCGTCCGCCGCGGATAGCCTGTGGTCGAAACCGAGTGGAAGAGGGTCTCGATGAGCACTGTCGTCATAGTCATCATTGTCGTGGTCGTGATCGCCTTGGTCGCTCTTGCCCTGACCGCGGGCAAGAAGAAGCGGGAGCAGCGTCACGAGTCCCAGCGGGTGGAGGCTCGCGGGCATCGCGACGAGGCGCAGGTGCGCGGCGCGCGTGCCGACAAGCAGGAGGCGGCCGCTCAAGAGCAGAAAGCGCGAGCGGAGCGTGAGCGAGCCGAGGCGGAGGAGCGCG
>Ga0136613_10002196_pt1 | contig 10393 bp, 11 predicted proteins | sample AntDrymUQ2722106_2_FD_106649 | JGI IMG/M metagenome (GOLD analysis project Ga0136613, IMG submission 106649) | Polar desert sand microbial communities from Dry Valleys, Antarctica - metaG UQ272 (21.06) | ecosystem: Environmental > Terrestrial > Soil > Desert | place: Antarctica: Dry Valley... | reverse complement strand
GGCGATCATGGAGGAGCCTCCGAGGGTAGCGTGCTTGGATACACGCCATGCTCGGGGGCTTTTGGATCCCAGTCAAGTCGGCTCTCGGTACCATCAGATATTTATGACCAGCCCTCAGCTAGTTAGACTTTTCGGTATTCACGGTGCCGGGCGGGACGGGCACGTCGGCGGTCTTCCTCGGTGTGGTATTCGGGTTCCTCTCCTTCGCCGGGTTCGAGGCTGCAGCGACGTTGGGCGAGGAGGCGCAGGAGCCCCGCCGCGACATACCGCGTGCGATCCTTGGCGTCGCAATCTTCGGCGGTCTGTACTACGTCTTCGTTACCGCCATCGAGGTGATGGGCTTCGGAACCGATGCCAGGGGCGTCGAGAACTTCATCGCGTCGGGCTCGCTCCTCGGCGACCTCGGCAGCCAGTTCGTCGCAGGGTGGGTCGGCGAGCTTATCACCATTGGCGCCGCGGTCAGTGCCTTCGGATGCGCGCTGGCGTGCATCGTGGGGGCGACGCGGCTGCTGTACGCGCTCTCGCGCGACGAGGTGGGCCCGGCCTCGCTAGGCACAATCTCCTCCAGGAGCGGTGTTCCGGCACGGTCCACGGCCACCGTCGCCGTCGGTGCTTACGTCATCATCGCCCTCGGCTGGCTGGTGTTCGGCGTCGCGCCCTTCGATCTGTTTGTGGCATCAGGAACGATCGGCACCCTGATCCTGCTTCTGGTCTACGCGCTTGCTACCATCGGGGCGGCGAAGCTGTTATTCCTCTCGGGCGAGCGGCAGGTCGCGGCGTGGGAGGTCATCGTGCCTTCCCTGGCTCTCGTCGTTATCGGCTACACGCTATTGCGCAACGTGTACCCTTATCCGACGGACGCTGGGGCGTGGTACCCGATCATCGCCGCACTCTGGGTCATCGTCGGAGTCCTCATCACGTTCGTCCGCTACGCCGCGACGCGGCGGGCCGGCGAGAGGCTGATGGCCGAGGAGGGTCTTGCAGCAGGGAGCAGCTCCCGAACGCAGGGTTAGCGGTTAGCGGACGCTGTGGAACGTGAGGCCGCGGCGTGAGATATTGGAAGTCTTACCGCGGAAGGAGCACTATTCAGCTACGTCCTAGGGGGTGCGATGCAAGCGGAGCATGATGCAAGGGAGAACGTAGCGCGGCCTTTGCCTGAGAACACTCTGTGGGTCCGGTTCGTGTTCGTGGATCACGCGGGCATCCCCAAGTGCAAGGCAGTCCACAGGGACTCCTTCGAAGGGAGGGCGAGCGCTGGGGTGGGGCTCGCCAAGGGGGTTCTGGCGCTGGACCCGAGCGGGGCGTTGCACCCGGAATCGGGACTGAGCCCGGTGGGGGAGTGCAGGCTGGTCCCGGACCTCTCGACGCTCACCGCCTTGCCGTTCGCCCGCGGGCAGGCGATGGTCTCCTGCGACATGACGGAACCCGACGCAAGCACGCCGTGGGAGGGGTGCCCGCGTAGCGGCCTCAAGCGGATACTCGGACGGCTCTCGGAGAGGGACTACAAGTCGCTCGCCTCCTACGAGGCCGAGTTCTACGTCTGGGATGCCGATGGTCCTCTGGACAGGACGCCGTACGCGGGGAGCTACGCGTTGACCCCGGCGGCTGACTTCGTCGCCGAGCTGGCAGAGACGCTGGAAGAGATGGGCATCCGTCCCGAGCAGTGCCACGCCGAGGTGGGGCAGGGGAACCTCGAGCTCTCCGTGGGGGAGGACGAAGCGTTGGCTGCGGCGGACAAGCGCGTGATGGTACTCGAGGCGATCAGGGGCGTGGCCTACCGGATGGGACTACGAACCACGATGGCCCCGAAGCCGTACCTCGAAGGGGCGGGCAACGGCCACCACCTGCACGTGAGCCTCTACGAAGGGGACGTCCCGTTGCTCTTCGACGCCTCCGGAGCCTTGAGCAACCCAGGCTCGGGCTTCGTGGCCGGGATACTCGAACACATGCCCGCCGTCATGGCGTTCACAGCACCGAGCCCCAACTCCTACCAGCGGCTCGCCCCAGGTATGTGGGCCTCGGCCTACGCCGCCTACGGCCTGGACAACAGGGAGGCCGCCGTGCGGCTCGCCTCGCCCGTGGCCGGCAGGGAGTCTGCCACCGCCAACGTCGAGCTCAAGCCGGTCGATGTAACGTCGAATCCCTATTTGGCCCTGGCCGCGATCCTGGCCGCCGGGATGGACGGGATGGATCGCGGCCTGGACCCAGGGGAGCCGACGATGGTCGACCCTGCCACGTTGAGCGAGAAGGAACGCGCCTCGAAGGACATCCGACCACTGCCCGCCTCCCCGGACGAGGCGCTGGACGCACTGGAACAAGACGATGTACTAGTGGAGGCGCTGGGCGGGCCGCTGGTGCGCACCCATGTGGCCGTGGCGCGGGCGCAGGCCGCCATGGCCAGAGAGCTTCCGCCTGAGGAGGTGGCGGCCACGGCCGCGATGCTCTACTAGATCGGCTACAGGCCTCAGGCATCAGCATGATACCTGAAGCCTTCAGTTTGAAACCCGCCGACTGAAAGGAGGCGCAGAGTGATAGGTCCGCTAGCCGGAGCGGGCGAGATCCTCCCCGGTCCTGGGGACTTCGTCCTGCTACACGAAAGGACGATGCCGCAGAAAGACCAGTTGTGCGGCGCGTTCTGGGGAGCGCTGACCCTCTCGGCCTTCGGCCACGCCGCGAGCCAGGAGGAGGTCGCGCTCCGGGCAGGGACGACCCTGGCGGAGGGGCACCCTGCGTCATGGCTGCCACCGGGCGCCTCACCCCGGGCAGATTACGAGGCAACTATCCCAATCTCGCCCGACGTGGCTTCCGCGGGGACGTCAGCGACGGGGGTCGCAGGTACAATCGAGGAGCTCTCCGGGGATGCGCTGGTCGTGGTTCCCGTAGCGGGACCGTGGAGCTCCGACACGGTTGTCTCGCTCGTCGAGATCGCCGCCGCAGAGGTGCCCGAGTGCGTCCTGATCGCCAACCTGCGCACGCGACACTTGTGGGGCTCGCACCCTCCTGCAAGGCTCCTGCTCGACTACTTGCTCGGGCGGTCGGTGGAGACGCCGCCGCCAGACTGGGACTGCGGGCACTTCCTGACGATTGCGGCGTGCGTGGGTGGTCCCGGCGGTGCCCTCGTCGTCCTCCGCGACACCTACCCGCAGCTAGGCTGGGACGGCTATCATCTGCAGCCGGTCGTGGCGGTTGCGGCAGCGCTCGAACGGGACGACGGGCACGAAGGCGGGGTGCTCTGCGCCTGCGAGGTATCCGCGGCCGAGAGCCTTACCGTGCGGCTGGGGGAGGCGGGTTTCGAGTTGCGCCACTGGAACAACGGCTCCCCAGACCGCGACTGGGGGCGGTGAGTATCGTGCGGGGTGAGGAGCTCGTCGCCTTCCTCCACAGCGACATCTCGGGTCTGAACCGGGGTCGGTCCCGGCCGCGGAACTCGACGAGCGGTTCGCGGCGGGCGTAGGGTGGGTGCCGGCGGATCAGGCGCTTACGCCCTTCGGACCCATCGCCGAGCCGAACCCCTTCGGGTCGCTCGGCGACCTCCGTCTCCTCCCCGACAGGGATACCCGCGTGCGCGTCGATCTGTGGGACGATGCCTCAGCCCTTCACTTCTTCCTCTGCGACGCCGTCAACACCGAGCGGCGGGCATCCTCGAACACCTGCCGGCCCTCTGCGCCTTCACCGCCCCGAGCGTCGTCTCTTACCTGCGCCTCGTGCCGCACTTCTGGAGCGCGGGCTTCGGTTGCCTGGGCGAGCGCAACAGGGAGACGGCCATCCGGATCCCGCCTACAGTAGAACTGTCAGGCGGCGACCCCGCGCGGCAGATCAACCTCGAGTTCAGGGCCCCCGACGCGGCAGCGTGCCCTCACCTGGTCCTCGCCGTGCTCGTCCTCGCTGGCCTGCGCGGGCTCCAGGACGAACTCCCCGAGCCGACTCTGGTCGAGGAGGATCCCACCGGGCTAGACGAAGAGGAACGACGGAGGTTGGGTATCAGTGGGCTTCCTGGCTCGCTGGACGGAGCCCTCGGAGCCCTCGAGACGGACGAGGTCGTCCGGTCCTGGTTCTCGTCCGACCTCTGGGACTGCTATCTCAGCGTGAAGAGGAACGAGATAGATCTCCTTGAAGGAGTAGAGCCATCGGAAGCCTGTGAGCGGTACCTGCGTGTCTGTTGACCTCCTCAGGAGGCTCCTCCATTCCCTGGAAGAGGACCTTCCGCGAGCCGTCATGCTGCGCGAGCAGCTGCACGCTAGCCCAGAGCCGAGCCACGAGGAGCGCGCTACCTCCGGCCTCGTCGCGGAAGCACTTGGTATCAGGGGCGTGGAGCGCGTTGTCCGCACGGGCCTCCTGGCGCAGGTCGGACCGCCAGGGAAGGCCGTCGCGGTGCGGGCCGAGCTCGACGCCCTGCCCATCCAGGAGGAGACGGGCTCGCCCTTCGCCGCCAAGAACGGTCTCATGCATGCCTGCGGCCACGATGTCCACATGGCCGCCCTCGTGGCCCTCTTCCTGGCCGCTGGGCAGATCGAAGGCTCTCTACCGAAGCCCCTCGCCGCCCTCTTTCAGCCGAGCGAGGAGGCCTATCCTTCGGGGGCTGATCTGGTCGTCAAAGAAGGGGCTCTGGCGGAGGGAACGGGTGCGGTCGTGGCTGCGCACGTGCACCCTGAGGTCCCGTGGGGCTCGGTGAGCGTCGAGGCCGGACCGGTAAACGCCTCCTCAGACAACCTGCGCATAGTCGTCGAGGGGTCCGGCGGCCACGGGGCCTATCCGCATCGCGCACACGACCCCATACTCGCCCTCTCCCACGCAGTCGTCACGCTCCAGTCGCTGATAAGCCGCCGGCTGGACCCGATGCACGCTGCGGTCTTCAGCGTCGGCTGGGTGCGTGCGGGGTCGGCGGAGAACGTAATACCGGGCGCTGCCGAGGCCGGCGGCACGCTGCGCGCCTTGGATCCCGAGGATCGCGAATCGCTCCGAAAGATGGCCTGCGAGATCGTCGAAAACACGGCGAGGGCGCACGGCTGCGCCGCCAGGGTGGAGGTGACCGAGGGGGAGCCGGCGACGGTCAACGACCCGGCCCTCGCCCAGGCGGCGCGCTCGCTATTACCCGAGGCCGGCTTCGAGCTGGCGCCGGCGATGAGGTCCTGCGGATCCGACGACTTCGGCTTCTACGGCCTAACGTCACCGACGCTCATGCTGTTCGTGGGTCTCGAGGGTGCCCCGGGCACTCCGAACGTACCGCTCCACCACCCGCGGTTCCTGCCGACCAGTGAAGCGGTGTGGGCGGTCGCCCGGGCTCAGGCGTTAGCCTTTGTCGCTGCGTCTGGTGGGGACGTGATGCTGTGAACGGAGGTGGCTCATGGAAGTCATAGATCTTACTCAGGTCCCCGCCGTGGATAACCACTGCCACGGTGTAACGCAGGATCAGACCTTCGAATACGTTACGGGCTGGAGGCGGGCCTTTACCGAGTCCGCCGACCCCAGCATGCCGCGCGACCACGTCACCACTACGTCCTTCTACCGACGCCTCATCCGCACGCTGGCCGACTTCCTCGGTTGCGAGCCGGAAGAGGAAGCCGTGTTCGCAGCCCGTACCGAGAAGAACGGGCGAGAACTAACACACGAATTGCTGCTCGCCGCGAACGTCGAGGCCCTCCTTCTCGATACGGGCTTTCCGCCGCCCGAAGAAGTGTTTCCTGTACCCGAGCTCGGGCAGATTGGGGACTGCCGTGCGGAGCCGATGCTGCGGCTCGAGGTCCTGATGGAGGATTTGCTGGCCGAGTACGATTCTTTAGAGGAAATGCGGGAGGCACTCGCGGCCGCGCTGGACGACGTTCGAGGCCAGGGCTACGTGGCGCTCAAGAGCATCGCCGCCTACCGGACGGGCCTGGACATTCGGGAGTGGCCGCGGGAGGAGGCCGAAGAGTCCTTCCACGAATACAGGCGGACCGCCGGAGCAGGTTCTGCACGCCTCGTCCACAAGCCGCTCCTCGACACCCTGCTGCACGTCACGTTCGCGCAGGCGTCTCGGCAGGAGATTCCCGTCCAGTTCCACGTCGGCTACGGGGACGCCGACACCGACCTCCTGCTCGGCAACCCGCTCTACCTGCGCCCGGTGCTCCAACGTCCCGACTACCGCGGTATGCCCGTCGTGCTGCTACACGAGTGCTACCCGTACACCCGGCAGGGCGGCTACCTGGCCGCCGTCTACGAGAACGCTTACCTGGACCTCTCCTACGGCATCCCCCTGCTTGGCTACGGCGAGATGCTCTCCTTCACCCGGGCCGCGCTCGGCGTCGCCCCAAGTTCGAAGCTCATGTACAGCTCGGATGGTATAGGAGCGCCCGAACTCCACTGGATGAGCGCCATAGACGGCAGGCGCGTGCTCGGCGAGGCGCTAGGGGAGATGGTGGCGCACGGAGAGCTGGACCTCCCCGAGGCCGAAGCCGCCGGCGAGAGCGTGCTGCGCGGCAACGCGACGCGCCTGTACAGACTCTAGAGCGATTCGCAAAGGTATCGACCCACCGCGAATCACCCATTCGACTACGCGCGAAAACAAAGAGCTGAAATGCTGACCAGCTGACATGCTAATAGTGCGTGACCCGGCGCAAACGGTTATCCTACAGGCCGGATCGTAATCGAGGCCGGAGGGCAAGCATTGTACCGACAGGCGCGGCTGCTTGGTGTGTTGCTTCTTCTGCAGGTCGTCGCGATGGTGGGGATCGGCGTCTGGTTGTTCGCCAGCATCGACTGGGACGCGCTAGTAAATCTTTCCAACAAGCCGGGCCAGATTCGGCTCCAAACCACTGACAAGTCCGTGGTGAAGGATTTCGAACGGGCGATCCTGTTCACGGTCTATTTTTTCGCTCCTGTGGTCCTGTTGCTCCTGGCGGGCCTCGGCTTCGTGCTGCTCAGGCGCCGCGGGTGGATGCTGGCTTCGGTCGCGCAGGCCCTGATCATGCTGTCCTGTCTGTTTTTCTACGGCGACTCGCGTCCGTGGTTCGCCTACCCCATAATCGCCTACTGCATCTTGATGATCCTGCTCCTCAACTCCCGCAGCGTGCGGGCAGTGGTCCACCGCAGACGGCTGACGCCGGCGGAGGCTAGACCGGAGATCGCACATGGCGAATGAGGAGAGCGTGGACGCGAGGACCGCTGAGGCACTGCTGCGCCGCTTCGAGCCCGTGATCCGGTTCACGAAGGGCGAGTGGTTCTACCCGATGGACTGTGAGCCCTACGTGGACGCCTGCAGCCTCTGGGTCCGGCGTCCGGGCGAGGACGCCCTCTGCGTAGTTCCGGCCGGAGAGCTCACCCTAGAGAGGCTAGCCCAGCAGCCGGAGGACACCACCGGCGCCGTGCACTACCTCAAGATCCCCAACCCCAAGGAAGACGAGAATCAAGGTCGCCGGGCGCGCCGGCGGGCGAGGCGCTCGCACACGAACCCCGATTGGCCCAGGGAGACTTTCCGGGCTGGCAGGGGACGCCTCGCGCGCGTCGGCTACATTTCGAGGCTGGCGGACGCGCTCTTCTCGTTGGTGCTCTTGGCCAGGGGCAGGGTTCCCGGCGGAGACGTGGAGGGGGGGCGCGTCCTGTACGGCCGCTTCATGGAGCAGGAGGAACACCTCAGGTACCATGGGCACGTGGTTAGGCAGGACGGTTGGATCGTCTTGCGGTACTGGCTCTTCTACGCGTTCAACGACTGGAGGAGCAACGTCTTTGGCGCCAACGACCACGAGGCCGACTGGGAGAAGATATTCGTGTTCCTCTCGGAATCGGAGTCTGGCGAGGTAAGGCCTGAGTGGGTGGCCTACGCCGCGCACGAGGAGACCGGCGACGACCTCAGGCGCCGGTGGGACGACCCGGAGCTGGGGAAGATCGGCGAGCATCCTGTGGCGTACGTCTGCGCCGGCTCGCACGCGACCCGTTACTCCCGGGGCGAGTACCTGACCGAGCTCGCTTTCCCCCTGCCGCGGGCGTTCGCCGCGGTCAGGAGGGTCGCGCGGCGGTTCTGGTACGTAACGCTGCGCCAGTACGCTGACGTGGACTACGGGGAGAAGCTCTACGAACAGTTCACCATCCCCTTCGTGGATTACGGGCGCGGGGACGGGCTGTCGGTCGGACCAGGACAGGACATGGAGTGGGACCCCCCGCGCCTCATGAACCCGTTGCCGTCGTGGGTCTCGAGGTATCGGGGACTGTGGGGTCTCTACACCCAGGATCCCTTCGAGGGCGAGGACGCCCCGGCGGGGCCGATGTACAACCGCGACAAGACCATAAGCCGCGAGTGGTTCGACCCCGTGGGCTGGGCAGGACTCGACAAGGTGCCGACCAGGACGGAGCAATTGGGCGTCATCACCGGGCGTCAGGCGGAGATCGAAGAACGCCGGGATCTCCTCCGCTCCGAACTGCTGGAGAAGAGCAGCAGGCTGAAGGCTCTGGGCATGGACGCCGAAGCCACGCGCGACCAGTCCCACCTGAGCAAGCTCCACGAGAACCAGATGCGGCACATCGAAGAGCTATCCAAAGAAGTCGAGACGCTGCGTGCACAACTGTCCGACGACGAAGTCCTCGCCGAATCCTTGAAGGATCATGCCGAACGCTTGAAAGACGGCGAGCGTCCTCCCGCCCGCGCGCACATCGTGCACCCCGCGCGCCCCGTCTCCGAGGCTGAGACCCACGCCGGCAGGGTGGCGCAGCTGTGGGCCTCGATCAGCATCGCGGTCGTGCTCGTGACGCTCATCCTCATCATCGCCTACCAGAGGCAGCACCTGCTCTCCGCGCTCGTCTTCGCCATCGCCATGTTCGCGTTCATCGAGGCCGGTTTCAGGAGGCGACTAACCAGGTTCATAGTCAGCGTCAACGTCGCGTTGGCGATAGTGGGCGCCCTGGTCATCCTCGAACACTACTTCTGGGGGGTCATCATCCTCGCTGTCCTGGCCGTAGGACTCTACATCCTGTGGGAGAACCTGCGCGAGCTCGGACGATAAAACCCGAAACCGGATCTACTGAGATGACATACGGAATCCGCATCATCAGTTCAGCGGTGTAGAACATGGATGAGAGTAACTCCTTTCCTCATTGCTCCCAGCATGATGTCCGTCATTCCCGCGTCCCCGGTCATTCCCGCGAAAGGGGGAATCCACTGCGCCAGGCATGTCTTGCCTCGATCCAGAAGCGCTCTACCGGATTACGTATCAGATAGGGGACTGCCGATCCGTAGAGAGTCATACCGAGACCTTTTATTTTAGGGTAGACTTAGTCCAAGACTTAGTTTACTATGGTCTGAAACCAATACATCAAGGGGTGCGATACGTAATGCGCAAGACGGTAAACATACACGAGGCCAAGACCCATCTCTCGCGGTTGCTCGAACGGGTGAGCGAGGGAGAGGAGGTCGTGATCTCCAAAGCAGGCAGGCCTGTGGCCCGGCTGGTCCCTGTTGGGGAGAGGCCTGAGCGGCGTGAGCCTGGAAGCGCGTCGGGGAGGGTGATTATCGGCGAGGATTTTGACGCTCCGCTGCCTGAGGGGGTTCTGGAAGCCTTCGAACGGTGAAGGCACTGCTCGACACGCACGCCTTTCTGTGGTGGATCTCTGACGACCGCAGGCTGTCCGACCGGGCGCGGGAATTTATTGGCGACGGTCGCAACGAGCTGTTCTTCTCCGCAGCGAGCGGATGGGAGATCTCCATAAAGGCTGGGCTAGGCAGGCTGGAGGTCCCCGGGGACCTCCAGCGATTCATCGCCGACCAGCTCTCCCGCAACGCCATCAAGGTACTGCCCATCTACCTCAGCCACACGCTGCACACCCGCGTTTTGCCTGACCATCATCGAGATCCCTTCGACCGCATCCTCGCCTCACAAGCCATCCTCGAAGAGATGCCCCTGCTCAGCGCCGACCCCAAGATCTCACACTACCCTGTCGAGGTCGTCTGGTAGGATCGACACAGTAGGTATAGAAGACGTAGGTGCGTTCATGCGTCGAGCACCACGTCGGTTAAGGGACTGCCGATGCAGATGAGGCGCAGGCCCTGCTCTAGCTCCTCGTCGCCGATGGCGAAGGCCATGTCCTGGTCGATCTCACCCTCCAGGCACTTCTGGATGCAGGTCGTGCAGGTGCCGCTGCGGCAGTCGTAAGGGAGATGGAGGCCAGCGTCCTCGGCCTCTTCGAGGATGTACTCGTCCTCTGCGACGTCTATGGTGATGCCGCTCTTCTTGAAGGTTACCTTGTGGGTCTTCGCCATCGTTCGCTCCCATTGGCCCATGTTGGCAGGTCGTGTTCCGGCCTGTTCTAGCACATCGGCGGGTCCTACCTGGCGAACGATGTAACGGTCTGTGTCTGATCGCGATAGGAGTTCTGCTGCTGGTTAGGCCGGCAGGCCCATCATACAACCTCGAAGTTGGCCATCATC
>Ga0136613_10002194_pt1 | contig 10396 bp, 9 predicted proteins | sample AntDrymUQ2722106_2_FD_106649 | JGI IMG/M metagenome (GOLD analysis project Ga0136613, IMG submission 106649) | Polar desert sand microbial communities from Dry Valleys, Antarctica - metaG UQ272 (21.06) | ecosystem: Environmental > Terrestrial > Soil > Desert | place: Antarctica: Dry Valley... | reverse complement strand
GGCGTCGTCCGTCCGGGGCCAGTGTGGCCGTGCGTCATGCCGATGCGCGCCTGCTCCACCGTGACCACCCGGGTCAGGCCCAGCCCCTCCACCAGCTCGGGGGGATCGTTGTCGCCGGCCACCACCAGGTCGAATCGGGCGATGACGACGAGCAGCCAGTTGGCGGCGCCTACGATCACCTGGATAAACCGGCCAATAAGTGGCCGATACACCCACGGAGCGCATACTGGCGGGAATCCGTACGGTCAGCCCACCCTCGCCTCGACCGCACGAAGAAGAATGGCGTCGACGGTCTCCGGGACGGTGAGGTCCGACGTGTCCAGCCAGAGGCCGATCCGGGGCGTGTCCCGGAGGAGGTCGTCGAGCGCCTCCGCGGTCCATTCACCGTATCCGCTGGGACCCTCCCGTAACTCCGCGCGGCGGAGCGCCGTTTCCGCCCTGGGTGCCAGCACCACGACAAAGAGGGGACGAGCGCGGATCGATGCCACCACTCGTGGCAGGTCTTCGCCGACGATGATGTCCTGGTAGACGGTGGTGAAGCCGGCGGCGGCGTACCCATCGGCGACCGAGGCAGCCAGGGCATACCGCAGGCGCAGCTGGGCCAGCGCCTCGTCGCTGGCACCGCGAACCATCTCCGCTCGGCCGGTCACGATCATTCGCCGGAACGCGTCGCCGCGCACGTGCGCCGCCCTCGGAAGGCGCTCGGCGAGGGCCTGTGCGACGCTCGACTTGCCCGCGCCCATGATGCCCGTGATCAGCACCACGGCGGGGGTTGGGATGGCCTGGGACGGTTCGATGCGCACAACCTAGCAGCAGCTGGCCTCCCATTGTTGACGTGCTGGGCATCCCCGGGGAGGGGTGTTTCGGCCAAGAAGTGCCCGACCCATACACGGGACGGGTACAACAGCCAGGCTGGGCGGATCTCGATGGCCATCCGACCCACCCTGCGCATATTCGGCCGATGAGTAGCCGATACACCCACCGGGTGAATGACCGCCCCAGCCCGCACGCGACGCGTCTTCGAATCGCCCGGGGACCGGCGCAGACTGTCGGGCGGCCATTCGCACCTGATCCGGTGACGAATGACCAGCGGAACGCGCCGATCTACCGACATCGGTAGTTGGCGTCAAAGCCGTCCTCGACCCACTGCACCATGCGCAGCTCGCCGCCGGTGAAGGCATCGTCGTCACATCGGTCCGTCGCGTCGTCCTGGTCGCGCGCCCCGGCGTGCCATGCAGGATGGTCGGCGAAGACATCGGTGCCGCCGGTGATCCGATTCCACATGCGCGGCGTGGAGTAGAAGCCGACCTCGGCACCCTTCGACTCGAGATAGGCGACGGCCCCCTCGAGGGCGGCCACGTTCCGGCTGCGGTCGGCTCGCCAGCTGTTGGCGTCCTCCACGTCGAGCCACCAGGTCGGATCTTCCGACAGCCGATCCTCATCGGCATCGGTCCAACCCAGCTCCACGAAGGCCTCGAGCGCCGTGGCATACGCGTGCTCCGCGGCGTTCCAGCCGTAGACATAGGCGCAGTCGATCGTGTCGGCGCCGAGTGCGTCCAGGGTGTTGCAGCTGCGCGGCTCGGTCTGCCCGTGCGGCCAGTAGCGCGACAGCTCCGGGCCCGGGTTGCCGGTGTTGGCATACAGCTCCGCCTCGGGACCTGCCCACCGCAGCTGGCTCGGCTGGTCGCCGGGGCCGAAGCACGGGTTCTCGCTGTAGACGCGCCCGCCGTTGACGCCGACGATCGCGAACGAGAAGGCCTCCGGATACGGCTCGCCGCACTGCGGGTACGAGATGTCGTACCCGGGTGGCGTCGGCGTGGGGGCCGGCGTCGGGGTGGCGGTCGGCGTCGGGGTGGGCTTGGGCGTCGGTGCGGCGCTGGGGCTCGGCCGCGGACTCGCCGGAAGGTCACGCAACAGATCCGCGACCGAGGGCGGATCCGGGTCGTTGGGCGAGGTTGGAGCGCGCTTCACGTCGCGCAGGTCGATCGGCTCGACCGCCGCGGCGCCCATCGGCATGAGCGCAGGCACGATCAGCCCGGTTGCCAGGGCTGCGGCAATCAGGCTCGCGGGCAGCCTCAGGAGCCGGTTTTGCGATGGCATCGGTCCCATCACCCTACCGCCAACGTTGCGCCCTCGCAAGCGTCATGCCTCGCCCACGGGGATCGGCCGCGGGTAGCGTTCCGCCAGGCGAAAGTGCTGGCAGACGATCTCGGTGTCATCGGTCAACGACCAGCTCGAGTCCTCGAGGCGGGCGCGGAGGTCGTCGAGGTAGCCGGTCCAGTAGCCCTCGTGGGCGCGACGCCATGCGGTTGCATCGGCGAATCCCTCGCCCTCGCCACGGGCGAAGCGGTTGTCGACATCGGCCATGCGGACGACACGGCATTCCGTAGTCTCGATCTCGCCGACGATGCGGTCCTCGGCGTCGATCACCGCCTCCCGCATGCCGGCGGTCGGGACGACCTCGTCATCGAGCTCGAACTCGACGAGCAGGCTGGCGGTCGCCGTCTTCGTGCCGGCCAGCACCAGGTCCACCAGCTCTCGCCGAAGCTCGCTCCGGGGCATGCCGAAGCCGCACACCTGGAGGCCGCGGAAGGTGGTCGGATCGGTCATGTGCGGCTGAGCCTGGCCCGGTCGTCTGTCCAGACCAACCAGCTGCGACCAATGACCAGCACGAGCGGGATGGCCAGCACGGCAAGCCGCACCGCAAAGGCAGCCGTGCTTCCCCCAAGGGAGGCAGCCGGCGTGCGACTCCCCGTCGCCACGAGCTCGAAGGCGGCCGCCGGGATGGCAACGCCCATGGCGGCACCGAGCTGACGCAGGCTGTTGAAGACTGCCGAACCGGTGCCGGCCTCCTCGGGCGCGAACTGCTCCATGGCGTCGGTGGCGCTGGCGACCAGCGTGAGGGCGATACCGGCGCCGGTAACCAGGTTGGTCGCGACGACCATCGGGAGCGGTGTCTCACCGTTCCACCCGACCATCACCGCGGCCCCGGCGACCAGCAGTGCGAGGCCGATGAGCAGTGAGCGATCCACGCCGATGCTACCCACCAAACGGCCCGCGAAGGGAAAGAAGACGAGGCCTACCAACGGGGCAGCGAGCAGCAGCAGGCCGGCTTCGGTTGCGCTGATGCCCCGACCGAACTGGAGGTAGAGCGCCGGGTAGATCGTCGAGGACATGATCGCGAACCAGGCGCCTGCGCCCCCCACCGTCGCGACGACGAAGCGCGGGTTACGGAAGATAGCCAGCCGCACCGCCGGCCCTTGAGAGCGCCGCTCGACCACGATGAAGCTGACGAGCGCGGCAACCGCGATCATCGCCGCGACCAGCGCCGACGGGACGCCACCCGGCTCGGCGAGCTGGAGCAGGGCCAGCGTGGCGGCCACGATGAAGGTGGACGCCAGGCCGATGCCGGCAAGGTCCACCGGACCACCACGACCGGCACGCGCCGGCAGCAGCACCAGCGCGCCGATCGCCACGACCAGCGGCAGCGGCAACTGGGCCAGGAAGACGACTCGCCAGCCTCCGAGGTCGGTAAGGATGCCGCCGATGACCGGGCCGATCACGGCGCCCAGCGCCCCGGACGTGAAGTACACCCCGATTGCCCACGCCCGCCGGCCGGGCGGGTAGGCCGTCACCGTGATCGCCAGCGAGACGGTGTACAGGATTCCGCCGGCGATGCCCTGCGCGATCCGGGCAGCGATGAGCAGCTCGAAGCTCGGCGCCGTGCCACACGCTAGGGTCGCCGACATGAACCCGACGCCGCCGATGAAGAGCACGGGCCGGAAGCCGAACCGATCGCCGAGGCGCCCGGCCGCGAGCAGCGTGGCCGCCAGTGCCAGCAGGAAGCCGGTCGACACCCACGCCAGCTGCCCAACGGATCGGTCGAAGTCGCGCGCGATGTCTGGCAGCGCCAGGCTGACGATGCTCGAATCGATCAGGGTGAACCCGGCCACCCACGCCAATGCGAGGAGCCATCGCGGACTGCGCATCGGCTCATGATGCGACTCGGCGTGGGCGGACGCCAGAGCCTAGTCCCCGCGGGCTCGGGTTCGGGTTCGGGACACCGCGTCGCAGGTGAACAGCTGAGCACCTTCTTCGTAGAGCCGGTGCAGGAGTGCCATCGCCGGCGCATACCCATGGGCGTGATCGACGATCAGCGTCGTGTCCAGCAGGTAAGGCACGATGGTCAGTCCGGTTCCTCGGCGCGGCGATCATCCACGAAGCGAACCACAGCGTCGGGGCTCATCCACCCGGTTGCCCCATCGCGCCGGCTGTCTACTGTGCACACTCAGCCCCAACTAAGGGTCGATGAGCTCCAGTGTCGCGGCCGCAGCCACGCCGAATGCCGCGTGCGGGACGATGTCGGCCATCCAGCCCGAGACGCCCCACGACTTCGGATCGGTGGCGCCCAATCCCGTGGCGACCGAATCGCTGACGGCCATCGCCGCACCGCCAAGTACGAGTCCGCCAAGGGCGACCGGCAGACGGAGCCCCAGACGGCGCACCATGGCATAGGCGACGGCGGTGGCGACCGCCATCCCGTAGCCCAGCAGCGCGCCGGACGCCTCCCTGCGGTTGGTGGCGATATCGGCGCGTTCGCCCGGCTGGGAGAGCTCGACGCCCGCGACATCGGCAAGGCGGCCGGCGACCTTGCCAGGCATGGTGCTCGGTGGACGCGCGCGGACCAGCATGTCCGCGTAGCTGACCACGTTCAACGCCAGCTCCCCGGTGGCGCCGGCGATGACGCCGGATGCAATCGTTCGAATCATGGTGGTCGCAATGCATGACTGATGCCGGTCCGCGCCTTGCAGGTACACGTCAATAGATGCGCATCGACGACCTCGCGCTGCTCTCCGACTGCCGGACGGCCGCGCTCTCGGACCGCAACGGCACCATCTGCTGGTACTCGCCGGGGCGCTTCGACCGCGCGTCCGTGTTCGGCTCGCTGCTGGATCCCGAGGCCGGCCACTGGTCGATCCACCCACGGAGCGGCGCTTCGACCAGCAGGCGGTACCTGGACGACGGACCGATCCTGGAGACGACCTTTCGGACCGATGCCGGCGAGGTGACCCTGACCGACGCGCTCGCGCTCGGCGAGGGTCGACGCGGCCACGAGATCAGCGGCGGAGACGCCACCCATCTCGTGCGGCGGGCGGAGTGCCTGCGCGGCACGATGGAGCTCGAGTTCGACCTCGCCGCCCGGCCCGAGTACGGCCTGACCCGGCCGCACCTCAGCGAGACAGCCGACGGCTGGGAGCTGATCGGTGGCCCATCGCCGATGCGGCTGGTGTCATCGACCACCCTGCGCGCCGATGGCGCTCGGCTCCGAGGGACGATCAGGCTCGCCGCGGGCGCGTCGGCGTCGTGGATCCTGGCGAGCGGCCCATACGACGGACGATCCGCGGCGCGGGCGCTCAAAGAGACCGGGCAAGGCTGGCGGTCCTGGGCATCGGCGCACGACGTGTTGCCCGGTCCGCTCGGCCCCGCGATGCGCCGCAGCGCGATGGTGCTCCAGGCACTCACCTACGCCCCGAACGGGGTGGTCGTCGCCGCTCCGACGACCTCGCTGCCCGAACGCATCGGCGAAGAGTGGAACTGGGACTACCGGTTCGCCTGGCTGCGCGACCTGAGCTTCGTGGTGCGCGCGCTGTGGGTCGCCGCCTGCCCCGACGAGCCGGCTCGCTACTTCGACTGGATCGCCCGATCCCTGGGACAGCTCGACGGCGAGAGCGTTCAGATCATGTTCGGTGTCGACGGCGAGCGAGACCTCACCGAACATACGCTCGAGCACCTGGCGGGCTTCCGCGACAGCAGACCGGTTCGCATCGGCAACGACGCCTGGAGCCAGGTCCAGCTCGACATCTTCGGGGAGGTGCTGGACAGCGCCCACCTCATGCGCGACTACCTCGACGAGCGGATCGGCGGACCGATGCGGGCGACGCTGGTCGGCCTGGCCGACATGGCGGCATCGAAGTGGCGGGAGCCCGACTATGGGATGTGGGAGGCGCGCGACCAGGCCCGCCAGTACCTGAGCTCGAAGGTCATGTGCTGGGTCGCGCTGGATCGCGCGGTCAAGCTGGCCGCCCGTCTCGGCGCCGATGCGCGTGTACCTGCCTGGTCGAGGGCCCGCGACGCCGTCCGGCGAGCGGTCCTTGAGGAGGGCTGGAACCCGGAGGTACGGGCCTTCACCGGCGCGCTGGGCTCGGACCAGCTCGACGGATCGGTCCTGCTGATGCCGCTGGTCGGGATGATCGACGGTGCTGACGAGCGCATGCGCGCCACAGTCGAGCGGATCGAGGAGCGGCTGGCATCGGCTCGCGGCGTGCAGCGCTGGGCCGACGAGGGCAGCGGATTCGTGCTCTGCGGCTTCTGGCTGTCGGAATGCCTGGCGCTCATGGGCGAGCGTGAGCGCGCGGAGTCACGCTTCGCGGCGACCGCCGCCTGCGCCAACGACCTCGGACTCATGGCCGAGGAGGTCGCTCTCGACACGGGCGAGCCGCTCGGCAACGTCCCCCAGGCCCTCTCGCACGTGGGCCTCATCAACGCCGCCTGGCGGCTCACCAACGACCCGACGAAAGGAAGCGCACCTTCATGACCGATCGATTGACCGATCGAGTGGCCCTCATCACCGGCTCCGACTCCGGCATCGGGCAGGCCACGGCCATCGAGTTCGCAAGGGAGGGCGCCGACGTCGTGGTGACCTATCTCGAGGACGACACCGGGGCGCGTGGGACTGCACGCGAGGTCGAGGCCGCCGGGCGGCGGGCGCTAGTCCGGCGGCTGGACGTCACCGACGAGGCCATGATCGAGTCGGTCTTCGACGACACGCTGACCGAGTTCGGCCGAATCGACATTCTGATGAACAACGCATCGGTCGACTCGACCGGCAAGCAGGTCGCGGAGATGGCGCTGGACGCGTGGGAGACCGCGCTGCGCACCAACCTGACCGGACCGATGCTCTGCTGCCGGCGCTTTATCCAGGAGCGTCGCAAGGTCGGCGGCAAGGGCAGGATCATCAACGTCACCAGCGTCCACGACGAGATCCCACGTGCCGGGGCGGCCGAGTACTGCGCGTCGAAGGGCGGGCTGCAGAGCCTGACCCGCACGCTAGCGCTCGAGCTGGCACCCGATCGGATCAACGTCAACAACATCGGTCCCGGGATGGTCCTCACGCCGATGAACCAGGAGGCGCTCGAGGACCCGGAGGCGCGCGAGGAGCAGGTGGAGAGCATCCCCTGGAAGCGGGCAGCCGAGCCGCGGGAGGTGGCGCGGCTGGCGGTTTTTCTCGCGTCCGACGATGCGGCCTACATATCGGGCTCCACGTACTACATCGACGGCGCGCTCATGCAGAACCAGGGGCAGGGGGCATGACGGCATACTGCGCGGATGCCATCCATTGACCGAACGCGCGTCGACGTAAGCCTCCTGCTGGAGGCCATGCCGGACGCCGTGGTCGTCGCCGACATGACCTCACGGATCGTCTACGCCAATGCGGCCGTGGAGGGACTGCTTGGATGGCGGCCGGACGAGCTCGTCGGGCAGTCGCTGCACATGATCCAACCTGAACGTCTGCATGATGCACATGACACGGGATTCGGTCGGTATGTCGAGACAGGCGTCGGACGGCTCATCGGCAGCCCGATCCGGGTTCCCGGACGCGCGCCGGACGGGACCGAGCGGGACGTCGAGCTCAACCTGGCCGAAATCCGCGGGCAGGATGGCCGGCGGCTCGTCGTGGGGGTGCTGCGAGACCTGAGCGAGCGCGTCGAGCTGGAGCGCAACGTCGCCGTCCTGCGCTACCTGAAGGCGACGACCGCTGCGGCAGCGCGCCTGTGGACGCGCCTCGACCCGGCACTGGTGCTCGGAACGCTGACCAACGTGCTGGTCGACGATTTCGACGGCGCGCTCGTGCGGACCTGGATCGTTGAGCCGGAGACCGGGATGCTGCGCATGGTGACCAGCGGAGGCCTCTCCACCCGCGTGGAGACCTCGACACGCCACCGGATCGATCCAACCACGCATCCATCCAAGCTGGGAATCGTTGCGCGCTCGAAGCGGCCGTTCCTCAAGAACGGCCTCCAGGGTGACCCGGAGTTCGACCAGGCCTGGATCGAGCGGGAGGGCATCCACGCCGCTCTGTGCCTGCCGCTCCTCGCCGGCGACGACCTGCTCGGCGTCCTGGTCTTCTTCGCTCGCAACCCCATCTTCGACGAGGTGGCGGAGACCATCGGCCACCTCGCGGCGCTGGCGGCCGCGGCACTCAAGGATGCTGCGTTGGTGGCCCGTGAACGGGAGGCGCGATCCACCGCCGATCGCGCGCGTGCCCGCTTCGAGCTGCTGGCGGCGGTGAGCGAGCGGCTCGCCGGATCACTCAATCCCCGGGAGACGGTGGAGAGGATCGCCGAAGCCGTCGTTCCGTCCTTTGCCGATTGGTGCGTCGTGGATCTGCTCTCGCCGACTGGATCCCTCCAAACGGTGGCCAGCGCTCACCGCGACCTTGACAAGGTCGCAAGCATCAGCCAGCTCCGGTCGCGGTACCCGCCGATGGAGCGCTCGAGCCCTCGCCACGCGATCCATCGGGCGATGGATGCCGGGATACCGGTCTGCGAGACGGTCTCCGACAGCGACCTGGTGGCGCGCGCGGCGGACGCGGACCACCTCGCACTCCTGCGCGCGGTCGGCATCGGATCACACGTCGTCGTGCCGCTTGCCGCCCGTGCTCGCACCATGGGTGCGATCTCGTTCGTGCGGGGTCCCGGTCGTGAGCCCTACGACGCGGATGCGGTCGTGACCGCCGTGGACCTGGCTCGGCGGTCCGGCCTTGCCATCGACAACGCCGAGCTGTATCGGTCAGCGCAGCAGGCGATCCTGCTTCGCGATCGCTTTCTGGCGGTCGCGTCCCACGAGCTGCGGACCCCGCTCTCGGTGGTCCGCGGGCACTGGGAGCTGCTCCAGCGACGAGCCGGCTCGGGACGCGGCGCGAGCAGCGGTGACGACGACCGGACCGCGACCTCGATGCGACGGCTGGGCGAGGGGATCGACCAGCTCCAGCGACTCATGGAGGACCTGCTCGACGTCAACCGGCTCGGGAGCGGCCAGACCCCGCTCGAGCGCAGCGCGGTCGATCTCGTGGCCCTGGTGCGCGACACCGTCGACGACCTCGGAAGGGCCGGCACGCAGCGCGTGCGGCTGGAGCTGCCTGATTCGCCGGTGGTCGGATCCTGGGACGCGGCCCGACTGAGCCAGGTGGTCGGCAACGTGATCGGCAACGCCCTCAAGTACTCCCCGCCGGATGGCCTGGTCGAGGTCTCGGTGACGGATGGACCCGAGACGGCACGATTTCGTGTCGCCGATTCCGGCATCGGCATTCCGGCGGAGCAGCTGGAGGCCATCTTCGAGCCCTTCGGCCGGGCGCCGAATGCGTCCACGCAGCACTACCCCGGGCTGGGGCTGGGGCTGGCCATCAGCCGCGAGATCGTCGAACGCCTTGGCGGTAGGATGTGGGCCGAAAGTGCCGGCGAGGGACGTGGCAGCGTGTTCATCGTCGAGCTGGATCAACATACGACGGGCGACCCGACCGCCACCGAAGCAGCCGATCCGGGAGACGGACCATGATCCTGGTAGTGGACGACGAACCCGCCCTCGTCGACGTGATCAGCTCGGTTCTCGAGGACGAGGGCCATGCCGTGGTCGGTGCCCCGGACGGATTGGCGGCTCTCGACCTGCTGCGAAGTGGGCTCCGCCCCTGCCTCACCATCCTCGACCTGATGATGCCGCGCATGAACGGCTGGGAGCTGCGGGACATGATGCTGGCCGATCCGGACCTCGCCGACATCCCTGTCGCGGTCGTGTCGGCGCTCGCGCTCGGCGAGATGCGTCAGCTGCGCCTGTCAGCTGTCATCGGGAAGCCATTTCGCCTCGAGCAGATCGTCCAGTTGGCGGATCGGCATTGCACCCCTGAGGACACCGGGCACTCCCCCAGCTGACGAGCGATCCCGGTGCTCCGCTGCGCTACTCGCTTGAGGCGATCGGCTCCAGGCGCGCATCCGGCGACGACGCCTGCTCTGGACCCTCGCCCACCCGTCGCGCGGGCAGGACGACGAGGACCAGGAGCCCGGCCAGGAGCGACGTGATGATCCCGACGCCGAAGGTGGCGGCCGTGGCGATCGAAAAGGCCTGGTGAATCCCGTCCACGATGGCAGGCACGAACGGCTCCACCTGCGCCCGGAACTGCTCCGGCACGTCCGCCAGGATCGAGGCGCCGAGGTCGCCGACGGCCGATACATCGTTCAGCGTCGAGCCGCCACCGGCGGAGAACCCCGCCACCATCTGCGCCGGGACGCCGGCAGCACGCATCTGTCGCGGCCCCTCCCCCAGCAGCGTGCTGCCGAAGATC
>Ga0136613_10002193_pt1 | contig 10398 bp, 7 predicted proteins | sample AntDrymUQ2722106_2_FD_106649 | JGI IMG/M metagenome (GOLD analysis project Ga0136613, IMG submission 106649) | Polar desert sand microbial communities from Dry Valleys, Antarctica - metaG UQ272 (21.06) | ecosystem: Environmental > Terrestrial > Soil > Desert | place: Antarctica: Dry Valley... | reverse complement strand
GCCTACACGCTGATGTTCGTCGGGCTCATCGCACTGGCGATCCCCGCGGTGCTGCCCGCCTCCCTGTCGGAGGTCAACGGTGCGAAGCTCTGGATTTTGGTGGGCGGCTTCTCGATTCAGCCCGGCGAGTTCGCCAAGGTCGCGCTGATCTGCTTCTTCGCCGCCTACCTCGTCGACAAACGCGACGTGCTGTCCCTGGCCAGCCGCCGGTTTCTGGGCCTGGATTTCCCACGCGGACGCGACCTCGGCCCGGTGATCCTTGCCTGGGCGGTCAGCCTGATGGTGCTGATCTTCGAACGCGACCTGGGCAGCTCGCTGTTGATCTTCGGCATCTTCATGGTGATGCTCTACATCGCCACCGAGCGGTTCAGCTGGATGCTGATCGGCGTGTTGATGTTCATGGGGGGCGCCTACGTCGCCTACCAGGTGTTCGGGCACGTACGGGCTCGGGTGGACGTCTGGCTGGACCCGTTCGCCTACCGCGACGACGCCGGCTTCCAGATCGTGCAGTCGCTGTTCGGTTTCGGAACCGGCGGGCTGTTCGGCACCGGGCTCGGTGGGGGACGTCCGGCCACCGTCCCGTTCGCGAGTACGGACTTCATCGGCGCGGCCATCGGCGAGGAACTGGGTCTGTTCGGACTCGTTGCCCTCATCGTGTTGTTCCTGCTCATTGTCGAGCGCGGGCTGCGTACCGCCCTGGTCGTACGTGACAGCTTCGGCAAGTTGCTTGCCGCCGGACTCGCTTTCACCGTCGCCTGGCAGGTCTTCGTCGTGCTGGGCGGGGTCACCAAGTTGATTCCACTCACCGGTCTGACCACGCCGTTCGTGTCCTATGGAGGCTCGTCGCTGGTTGCCAATTTCGCTTTGATCGCGCTGCTCGTGCGAATCAGTGACGCAGCCCGTCGACCTGCAGCCGTGATGGCGCCGAAGACCGACCTGTTCGATGCGCCAACCCAGATCGTCAAGAGGCCGGAAGTCGCATGAACGCCCCCGTCCGCAAGATCGCGATCAGCGTGCTGGTGCTGTTCACCCTGCTGATTCTCAACGCGAACGTCATCCAGGTGCTCCAGGCCGACAGCCTGCGCACCGACTCGGGCAACACCCGCGTCCTGATTGACGAGTACAGCCGCGAGCGCGGCTCGATCGTCGTGGACGGACAGCCGATTGCGATGTCGGTGCCGACCGACGACGCGCTGCAGTACCTGCGGCAGTATCCCTCGGGACCGCTGTACGCCCCAGCCTCTGGTTTCTACTCGCTCATCTACGGTCCGTCAGGGATCGAGCGGGCCGAGAACGATCTGCTGGCCGGATCCGACGACCGGCTGCTCGTACGCCGGATCACCGATCTGTTCACCGGTCGGGACCCCAAGGGCGGCAACGTCGTTCTGTCGTTGAACCCGGCCGCCCAACAGGCAGCGTTCGACTCATTGGCCGGTGTCACCGGTGCCGCGGTGGCCATCGACCCCAAGACCGGCGCGATCCTGGCCATGGCCAGCACCCCGAGCTATGACCCCAACCTGTTGTCCAGCCACGACCCTGCGGCGATCCGGGACTACGCGGCGCAGCTGGACGCCGCGGAGGTCGATCCGAGACTGAACCGGGCGACACAGGACAACTATCCCCCCGGCTCGGTCTTCAAGACGGTCATCGCCGCGGCCGCGCTCAGTGACGGCTACACCCCCGAAACGCTCATCCCGGCCCCGGACGTGCTCGAATTGCCCGGCAGCTCGTCGACCCTGCAGAACTTCGGGGGCTCCTCGTGCAGCGGCTCCGGTGAGCAATCCATGATCGAGGCACTGACCATCTCCTGCAACACCGCGTTTGCCCAGCTCGGGATCACCTTGGGCGAAGAACGGGTCCGGGAGATGGCGTCCGGGTTCGGAATCGACGGAACCGGCTTCGAGATTCCCCTCTCGGTGGCCCCAAGCCAAGTCGGGGACATCGAGTCCGAGGCAGCGCTGGGTCAGACCAGCATTGGGCAGCGAGATGTCCGGCTGACCCCGTTGCAGGCCGCGATGATCGCCAGCTGCATCGCCAACGACGGCCAACTCATGTCGCCCTACCTCGTCTCTGAGATCCAGGGACCGGATCTGTCAGCCCTGGACGAAGCCGATCCGACAATCTTCAGTGAGCCGATCAGCGCGGATGTCGCCAACGACCTGACGACGATGATGGTCAGCGTCGTGGACAACGGCAGTGGGCGAGCCGCGAGAATCGACGGTGTCGAGGTGGCCGGCAAGACCGGGACCGCCGAGGTTGCAGAGGGTGTCAACCCGCACACCTGGTTCATCGGGTTCGCGCCGGCCGACGATCCGCAGGTCGCCGTAGCGGTCTTCGTGGCCAATGGAGGATCCTCGGAGAGCGAGTCGACCGGCGGCGAAGTATCGGCCCCGATCGGGCGGGCGATCATGGAAGCAGTCATCGGGAACGGGCCATGAGCGCAGCGATTATCGCGGAGCGGGCTCGATGAGCCTGAGGACCGGCGTTCGGCTCGGAGACCGTTACGAGCTGGTCGGCCGTATCGCTGTGGGTGGCATGGGCGAGGTTTGGCGGGCGCGGGACACGACCTTGCAGCGCACCGTGGCCGTCAAGGTCCTGCGCAGCGAGTTCACCGGTCACGCAACGTTTCTCAGCCGCTTTCGTACCGAGGCCCGCAACACCGCAATGCTTTCGCACACCAACATCGCTCAGGTCTTCGACTACGGCGAGGCGATGGCCGAGGGTGAGCATGTCGCCTACCTAGTGATGGAGTTGGTCGACGGCAAGCCGATATCAGCGGTCCTGGGCAATGGCACCCGGCTCGCACCTTCGCGAGTGTTGGACATCCTGGGCCAGACTGCGGCCGGGTTGGGCGTGGCTCACCGCGCGGGCGTCGTGCATCGGGACGTGAAGCCGGCCAACCTCATCCTGCGCCCCGATCGGGTCGTCAAGATCACCGACTTCGGGATCTCCCGGGCAACCGACCACGTACCGCTCACCGGCACCGGCATGGTTGTAGGAACGGCGCAGTACCTGTCGCCCGAGCAGGCGATGGGTCGCCCGGTCACTCCAGCCTCAGACGTTTATGCCCTCGGTGTTGTGGGGTACGAGGCACTGGCCGGGCGCCGACCCTTCGACGGGGAATCCTCGGTCTCGGTGGCGCTGGCCCACGTCAACCAGCAGCCTGCCCCGCTGCCCTCAGACGTACCCGGCCCGATCCGCGACCTGATTCTGCGGGCGATGGCCAAGGATCCCCGACATCGCTTCCCCGACGGATCCGCGTTCGCCGGCGCCATCCGTGCGGTGTCCCAAGGCCGGTCGCTGCCCACCCGTGTGGGTTGGGCTCCACTGGCCGGGCACGGCGCGACTGCGACCCGAGTGTTTCCGCCCGGTGCGGCGGCGGCCGGTGGGGGCGCGGCGCGCGGTGGAAAGCCGCCTACAGCACGAATGCCAGCGGTCCAGCCGCTCAGGACGCGGCCGCCGAGTCGACCGATCAGCTATGTCGGGCGACCGCGATCGCCGGAAAGGTCACGCACAGGTCAGTACGCCGCTGTCCTGGTCCTGGTCGCGCTCCTGATCGGCGGTGGACTGCTCGCGGTCTATTTCACCCAGAGCGTCGACGACAACGGTCGGACCGTGACGCCCACCGACAGCGTCGTTTCGTCTGTGGCGAGTCCGGATGGGGGAGCAGAACGCGGCGGCAGCGAAACACCTGCCGAGGAGCCGGCTCCCGAGCCGGAGCCGGGGCCGGAGCTCATTTCGATTGACACAGCCTCCTACATCGGTCGGCCGGTCGATGATGTCCAAACCGAGTTGGAGGCACTGGGACTGGACGTCGAGACCGAAAAGGTCGAGGTAACCGCCGAGCGGCTGCAGGCCGCCGGCCTCGCCGATCAGCCCTTCGACGAGGATGACGTCATAGCCACCATTCCTACCCAGACACAGGTTCCGGCCGACTCCACGGTCACGGTGTTCTACGCGAGGAAGGACTACGTGCCGGGAGACGGGAACGGGAACGGTGGCGATGACTGACCGGCAGGACGCCACTGAAGGGTGGAGCGCGTGACGACACCCCGGATGTTGGGTCAGCGGTACGAGGTGGGTGAAGTTCTCGGTCGCGGTGGGATGGCCGAAGTGCATCGCGGCCGCGACATCCGCCTGGGCCGCGAGGTCGCCATCAAGGTGCTGCGCAACGACATCGCGCGGGATCCGACATTCCAGGCCCGCTTTCGTCGTGAGGCCCAGGCCGCCGCCTCGCTCAATCATCCCGCCATCGTGGCGGTCTACGACACCGGTGAGGACTCGGTCGCAGTCGGGGACGTCCCGTACATCGTCATGGAGTACGTCGAGGGCCGCACCTTGCGCGACGTCCTGAAGGACGAGGGCGTGATGGAGGTCAAGGCGGCGATGTCCTTCGCCGCCGACATCTGCGCCGCTCTGGACTTCAGCCATCGCAACGGGATCGTCCATCGTGACGTCAAGCCAGGCAACGTGATGATCACCCCAGCGGGTGCCGTGAAGGTGATGGATTTCGGCATCGCCCGGGCGGTGACGGACAGTTCGGTCACGATGACCTCGACGGCCGCAGTGATCGGCACGGCCCAGTACCTTTCGCCCGAGCAGGCCCGCGGGGAGAGCGTCGATGCCCGCTCGGACGTCTACTCCGCCGGTTGCCTGCTCTTCGAACTCGTGACTGGCGGACCGCCGTTCACCGGGGACTCACCGGTTGCCGTGGCCTACCAGCACGTCCGCGAGGATCCGCGGCCTCCGAGCACGATCAACGCCGCCGTGCCCGCCTCGCTGGACGCCATCGTGCTCAAGGCGATGAGCAAGAACCCGGCCAACCGCTATCAGAGTGCGGCCGAGATGCGCGCCGATCTCCTGCGGGCAGTGGCCGGCCAGCGGGTCGAAGCAACACCGGTCATGTCCGACAATGACCGGACGGCGATGATCGCCCCAGCCACCGGGACCCGATACCGTGCGGCCCCAGTCGTAGTGCCGGTGACGAGCCGCGACGATGCGAGGGACGAGGACGAGAGTCGAGGACGCCGCAAGACCGGGTTCGTCGTACTCGCCCTCGCCTTGCTGGCTCTGGCCGGTGCCGCAGTGGCGTTCTTCCTACTGTTCGACAACAACAACGACGAGCCGCCACCGACGCCGACCGCGCCGACCGTCGAGGTGCCGATGCTCACCGGGCTGACCGAAGAGGCGGCTCGCGCCGCGATCGAGGGCGTCGGACTCACCGTCGGCGAGGTCACCCAGGTGGCATCGGACGCGGCTAACGAGGGGCTCGTGGTCGAACAGTCACCGGCGGCACTGGACTCCGTCGACGAGCAGACCGCGGTTGACTTCGTTGTCGGGTCCGGACCGGATGTCGTCGCGGTACCGACGGTGATCGGGCAGACCGAGGCGATAGCGACGCAGACACTGCAGACCGCTGGCTTCCAGGTCCTGCCCTCTCGGAGACAAGACGACTTGGCCCCCGCCGGCCAGGTCATCGACGTCAGCCCGGCCGAGGGGAGCGAGGTCGCACCGGAAACGGCTGCGACTCTGACGGTCAGCACCGGCGTTCTGCCCATCCCCGAGGTACGTAATCGGCCCATCGCAGAAGCTCAGGCAACACTGAACGCTGCCGGTTTCCTCAACATCCAGCCAGTCAACGCCGAGTCCGATCAGGCGCCGGGAACCGTCGTCGAGGTCAACCCCGCGGTGGGGACCGCGGTCGCCGCGAATGATGTGATCACCCTTGTGGTTGCCGTCGCCCCACCACCGACAGCGACCCCCACTCCCACTCCGTCGCCCACTCCGACGGCGACTCCGAGCCCGACCCCGTTGCGCGACACATCTGCCGAGCGCCCTGGGAAGTCGCCCACCGGCAGACCCGGGCTCTAGCGACGGACACCCCAGTTGCCGATGACTCAACTCCGTTCTTTCCCTACGGGCGGTCAGTTCGTGAACAGCGGCTGCCATAGGCCGGTCGCCACACTCACCGCGGTGGTCGCTGCGCACAGCAGGACGACACCAGCGACGAACAGATAGTCGCGGCGATAGAGCACCGAGCCCCGGGCGTTCGTACGTTCAGTACTGCCAGCAGACGAATCGAACCCTCGGGCGTCCATCGCCAGGGCCAACCGGGACCCGCGTCGGATCGCCCCCACCAACAGCGTGAAGGCTGCGGCGGCGAACAAGCGGATCGTCGCGATCGGATTCCGGCCGGCATCGACGCCTCGGGCCCGGCGGGCCAACCGGATGGCCTGCCACTCGAGGAGCAGTAGGGGGGCAAGCCGGATCGCCGCCAATGCGCCGTAGGCGAAGCGGGTCGACATCTTCCAGTGCACGGTGAGCGCATCGGCTACCCGTACCGGATCGGTAGTCGCGACGAACAGCACGCCCGGCAAGGCCACCGCGATCACCCTGAGCGCGAGCGCGGCCGACCCGATCCAGTCCCACCCGCCGCTGGCGGAGAACAGCAGGTTGACCCACGCGACGCCGGCGGCGCTGAGCAGCAACGGCCAGGTTCGGGTGAGCAGGACCCTGGGTCGGGTAAGCCCAGCGGCGGGCAGCAGGCTGAGTTCGGCGGTGACAAGAACGGCCGGAGTGAGCGGGTCGATCGTGGCCAAAGCGGTGACCGTGACAACGAGGATCGCGACGATCTGGGAGACCGGGTTGATCCGACCGAGCCAGACCGTGGCTCCCTCGACCGTTCCGGTCCCGGTCATCTGCCTGGACCCCATCGAAGTTGATCATCGGAACATCGGGGGGTTTTCGGGTCTGTCGCGGCCGATAACCCCGGCCCTTTCCGATGATCAACGGGGGTCTCGTCACTCGATTGGGGTTCGCCGAGCCGGAGTTCGTGGTCGGCGAATCCGTCGACCAGCCGGGTGTCGTGGCTGATCAGGCACAGCGCGGTTCCAGCGTCCCGGGCTTCGGCGAGCAGCCGTACCAACTCCTCCCAGGTCGCCGGATCCTGCCCGAAGGTCGGCTCGTCCAGGATCAGCACCGAGGGCCGGGTGGCCAGGGCAGTGGCAACCGAAAGCCGGCGCTGCTGCCCTCCGGAGAGGGTGAACGGATTGGCATCGGCATAGGCGGTCAGGCCCAGCCGTACGAGTAGTTCTTCGGCTCTGTCGTGCGCCGCCCGATTGCCGGCGCCGGCGCGCAATGGGCCGAGAGAAAGCTCGTCGCGGACCCGCCCGGTGAGGAACTGCTGCTCAGGGTTCTGGAAGACCGTGCCGATGCGGTGGACGAGGTCCCGGGCTCGCCAGCGGTGCGGAGGTCTGTCGCCGAGCGTCCCGGCCAATTGCGGGCTGACCGTGATCTGACCGACGGTGGGAGCCTTGAGTCCGGCGAGCAGCAGGCCCAGAGTGGACTTTCCCGAGCCGTTCTTTCCGGTGATCGCGGTGACCCCGCCCGCCGACAATTCGACATCGGTGGGGGGCAGCGCAGGTCTGGTCGGAGCCAACGCCGACCCACCTACGGCCCGGCCGGGATAGGTGAACCCAACCCGCTCAGCCCGAAGCAGTGTCCGCTCAGCGGTGGAGTCAAGGACCCCTTGAGTCGAACCTATTGGTAGAAGGCGTCCTTCACTCAAACTGGACGCAGCCTGCTGTGCCTCTCGCCTGGACGGAGGTCCGTGCTGGGCGGAGGTGCGCGGAGGCAGCGCGGGTACGCCCGGCCGCCACCCCGGCGCAAGTTCCCCTACCCCGGCCCGTGAACCGATCTGACTCGTGCCGGATTGCACTTCCAGGACGCGGTCGACGAGGGACAGCCAGGGTCCGGCGTCGTGGTCGATCAGCACCAGGGTCGTTCTCCGGCGGGCCAGGATCCGCGCCACGGCCTCTCGTACGAGCGCGGCGCCCTCCTGATCGAGCTGCGAGGTCGGCTCATCGAGCAACAGCAGCCCGGGTTCGGCGACCAGGGCGCCGGCCAGGACGAGCCGTTGCTTCTCGCCGCCGGACAGCGCCTGGGTGGAGCGGTCCAGCGGGTAGCCGAAGCGGACTGCATCGAGCGCGGCCCGTACCCGCGGCCAGATCTCGGCCGGGGGTACGCCTCGATTCTCCAACCCGAAGGCGACATCGTCCCCAGCTTGGCCCATCACCAACTGGGAATCCGGGTCCTGGAAGAGGATCCCGATCCGGTCCCTTGCCTGCACCGCCATACGGCCATCGACCCGCACGGCGCCGCGAGCATCCCCGGCATCCGGGGAGAGCAGGCCGGCCATCGCCGCCAGCAATGTGGACTTACCGGAGCCCGAGGCGCCGGTCAGCAGGATCCGTTCGCCGGGCTCGATCCGGAACTCGACGTCGTGCAGCGCCCATTCCGTACGGCCGGTGTAGCGGAACCCGAACCCGTCGACAACAACACCCGACGGCCCGGTACCGGCGCTCATCGCCTCCCCAAAGCGCCCCGGCGAGTCCGAGTTCGGGTGGGCTTCAGCTGCGGGTACGGCCCGAGGCGAACTGCGACAAGGCGCCGGTCGCGGCCAGTGCCCGGGACAGCAGGACCGCGCCGACTCCGGCGATCACCAGCGTCGAGGCAGCAACGAGCGAAACGTAGGTCAGCTGCCAGGTACCAGCCCAGGTCGGGTAGTACAGGACCAGGTCCAGTAGTGCGGCCATCGCGCCGGCGAACAGTCCGGCCAGCAGCGCGCTGGACCAGGTGAATCTGCGGTACCGGAAGATCGCGAAGCCGAACTCGCCGGCCGCACCCTGAGCCAGGCCGTACAGGATGATCGCCACCCCGAACGGTGACCCGAACAAAGTCGACACGACCGCGGCCAAGGTCTCGGCAAACACTGCGGCGCCAGGCTTGCGCACGATCATCGGGGCGAGCACGGCAGGTAGCAGCCAGACGCCGTACATGAAGGCCTGTGCGGGTGGGAACGCGGCGAAGGCAGGGCCGGTCGCGCTCCACAACAGATTCCAGGCCCAGAACACGACACCGAAGGCAACACCGATGACGGCGGTGACGACGATGTCGACGGTGCGCCACGGCCTGGATTGCGGGCCTACGTCGGACTCGCGCTCGACAACTGCCCGGCTGTCAGTGGGTTGGTTGTCGGTGGTGAGGGTGTCGGCGTCGGTTGCGCCGCCGTGGGTTGGGCCTGACTTGGACGACGTGCTCATGAGTTCCTCCAAACTCCCTGCGCTGGCATTACCCAGATCAGGTTCGAGGGTCTGCCGGGGTTCGGCACTCTCAGCGCGGTTGCGCTCCCCTGTTTGCTTCTTCTGTTGTACGGGCCAGCTTAGCCCTTGCGCAGGCCAGCTGCGCCGCGCGCCATCGGCGTACGGGCAAAGAGCTTGGGCCACAAGACGTTGGGTACGAACCGGGCCGACTTCATCAGCAGCATCATCGGCAGCGGGAAGACGATCTCTGTCTTCTCGGCAGCAATCCCGTCGGCGATGATCCGAGCTGCCTTGTCCGCGTCGATGATGAACGGCATCGGGAACTTGTTCCGCGCGGTCAAATCCGTCTTCACGAATCCGGGGCTGATCGTCTGCACCCGGATGCCCCGGGGACCGAGACTTCCGCGCAGCGATTCCAACAGGTTGATCAGGGCCGCCTTGGACGAGCCGTAGGCCTCGCTGCCCGGCAGGCCGCGATAGCCGGCGACCGAGGCCATCCCGGTGATGACGCCGCTCTTGTTCTGCAGCATCGTCGGCAACAGCGCCTCGATGCAGTGCACGTTGCCCATCAGGTTGGTGTCGAACTGCATCCGGAATGCCTCGGCGTCGAAATTGTCGATACTCACCTGCCGCCAGGTGCCGGCGTTGAGGACGGCGACGTCGATGTTGCCCAGCGCAGCGCGTACCGACTCGACTGCGGTGTGTACGGCGTCCCGGTCGGTGATGTCGACCGGCTCCACGTGCATCCGTCCCTGGGAAACATCTTCGAGCGCTTCACGGCGCCTGGCACTGATTGCGAGCCGGCCGCCGCGACGTTGCAGCTCATTGGCCAGCTCAGCTCCGATTCCGCCGGATGCACCAGTGATCCAGAACGTCGTACCCGCGATCCTCACGCCGCCCACCCTGTCATTCCCGCGGTTATCGCGATAACTGCGGCCATGCGTGCCGCAATCGCGCCGTTTTCGCGATAACTGCGGAAACGAGGGACGAGGGGCGAGGGGCGAGGGGCGGGGTCAGGCCTTGACGAAGGGGTTGCGGGCCAGACCAAGCTGGCTGACGCCGAGGTAACCGACCCTAAAGCCTGCTTCGCAATAGGCCAGGTAGAACTCCCACATCTGCCGGAACGTCTCGTCGAACTCACCCTGGCCTTTCAGCTCCGGCCATGCGGCGACGAACCGGTCGCGCCATTGCTTGAGGGTGTAGGCGTAGTGCGGGCCGATGTCACGGCGCTCCACGATGGACAGTTTGGTGTGTGCGCGCAGGTTGGTCTCCATCGCTCGGATGGACGGGATGATGC
>Ga0136613_10002192_pt1 | contig 10401 bp, 11 predicted proteins | sample AntDrymUQ2722106_2_FD_106649 | JGI IMG/M metagenome (GOLD analysis project Ga0136613, IMG submission 106649) | Polar desert sand microbial communities from Dry Valleys, Antarctica - metaG UQ272 (21.06) | ecosystem: Environmental > Terrestrial > Soil > Desert | place: Antarctica: Dry Valley... | reverse complement strand
TGCTGTCCCGGCGCGAAGCGCCGGCTTCAGGGATTTCGCGCGAACGGAATCCGCGCTCGCGAATTCCGTTCTGCGCCAACTCGATAGGCTGACGCCCGCCGTGAGTCAGATCGAAGCGTGGATGGAGAAACTGGCCGAGCTCGCCGTCTTCGGGGCCAACGTGCAGCCGGGACAGCTCGTCGCCGTCACGAGCTTCGTCGGCAAAGAGGACGTCGCACGGAGAATCGCCCGCGTTGCGTACGAGCGAGGAGCGAAGTACGTCGACGTCGTCACCTTCGACCAGTGGGTCAAGCGAGAGCGAATCGCGCATGCCGCGGAGGAGACTCTCGACTACGCCCCGCCCTGGATGGCGCAGCGACTTCTCTACCTCTCCGATGAGCACGCCGCGCGGATCACGCTCTCAGGCCCGCACGCGCCGCGCGCGATGGAGGATCTCGACCCCGCCCGAGCGGGACGCGATCTGCTTCCGTACCTGCCGGAGACGGGCGCTGTCGTCAACCGGCGGACGACGAACTGGACGATCGTCCCGGTCCCGACGCACGATTGGGCCGAGGCGGTCTACCCGGACCTCCCTCGCGAGGAGGCGTACGAACGGCTCTGGGAAGCGGTCGCGCACGTCTGTCGGCTCGACACCGACGATCCCGAAGTGGCGTGGACGGAGCGCGTGGCGACTCTGAAGGCAAGCGCCGACCGCCTGACGGAGCAATGCTTCGACGCTCTCCGGCTGCACGGCCCGGGCACCGACCTCACGATCGGGCTCCTACCTTCGTCGGCCTGGCAGGCCGGTGACTTCGTCACGGTCGACGGTTTGCGCCATCTTCCGAACCTCCCCACCGAGGAGACGTTCACAACCCCGGACCCGGACCGGGTCGACGGTTATGCGAGCGCGACGATGCCGCTCGAGCTCGCCGGCTCGGTTGTGTCCGGCATCCGCGTCGAGTTCAAGAACGGACGCGCGGTCGGGATCGACGCGGATCAGGGGGCCGAGGCCCTGCGCGCCGCCGCCTCGTCCGACCACGGAGCCTCCCGCCTGGGTGAGATAGCCCTTGTCGACGGGCAGGGTCGCATCGGCGCGCTCGAGACGACCTTCTTCGACACGCTGATCGACGAGAACGCTGCGTCACACATCGCCCTCGGGAACGCGTACGACCATCCAGTCGAGGATCCCGAGGACAAGAAGCGGATCAACCTGAGCCGCGTCCACATCGACTTCATGATCGGAAGCTCGACGCTTGCAGTGGACGGCATGACGCAGAATGGGGACGTCGTACCGGTTCTCCGCGACGGCGCCTGGCAGATCTGAAGACCGAGGTCTGGCTGACGGGCCAGACCCCAGACTCTACGAGGCGCGCGCCGACGCGACCTCGAGCAGCCGCTCTCGGATCTGCTCACTGTCGGCACCGAGGTCGTCGAGCCGCGGGAGCGCGGCGAGGCTCTCGAGCCCGAAGACTCGCTCGAAGAGCGGGGTCGTGCGATAGCGGACGGCGCCGCCTGGGCCGCTCTCGCGGCCGGCCTCGGAGATCAACCCGCGCTCGACCAGGCTCGCAACAGCGGAGTCGGCCGCAACGCCGCGGATGCGAGCGACCTCGGGCCGGGAACAGGGTCCGAGGTACGCCACCACGGCGAGCGTCTCGAGCGCGGCCTGTGAGAGTCCTCGCTCGATTGGGCGCTCGAAGAGACGCGCGCAGGCCGCGGACGCCTCGCGGCTCGCTCGAAACGCAAATCCGCTGGCGACCTCCTCGAGCACGATGCCGCTCCTGCGCTCGCTGAAGCGCTCTCGGAGGAGCCCGAGGGCGGTCTCGACGCGCTCAGGATCGTCCTCCGTGGCCTCCGTGAGCTCGGCCACCGAGAGGGGCGAGGAGGCAACGACGAGAAGCGCCTCGACGGTCCGCGCGAGGTGATCAAGGGGGTTGGTCGCGATCAGGCGGAGCGTGCTGTCCACGTGGTGGTCCTTTCGTCGTCGATTCGAGAGATCCTTATCGGAGCGAATGGCGCGCCCTGGCTCAACGCGATCTCCCCGCCCTTGCGGAGCTCGAGGAGCGCGAGAAACGCGACCGCCTGCTCGACGCGGGAGAGACCGGCGACCTCGCCGTCGAAGTCGAAGACACGCCGTCGCGAGAGCAGCGCGCGGAACCGCTCGAGGAACTGCGACACCGGTGGGAAGCGCAAGGCCATGTGGCTCAGCGAGACCGCAGGCGGTGGAACCGCGAGAGCGCGGAGCGCCGTGACCAGCGCATTCGGATCCTGCGGAGCGAGCCGGCGTTCGGGCTGTAGCGCGAGGGGAGCAGGGCCGAGCCGGAACCAGCGGTCACGCTCCCCGGCTAGCCGCTCGGCAAGCCACACCGCCGCCTCCTTCATCCGCCGGTACTCGGCGAGGCGGCGCGCGAGCTCCTCGGCAGCCTCCTCCGGCTCGAGCGCATCGAGCTCCGCCGCCTCGTCCGGGAACAGCAGACGTGCCTTCAACTCGAGCAATGCGGACACGAGGACCAGGAACTCGCCGCAGGCCTCGAGATCGATCTCGTCCCGTTCGGCCAGGCGCTCGACGAAGGCGAGGACGATCGCCGCGATGTCGATCTCACCCGGCTCGAGCTCCTCTCTGAGCAACAACGTGAGGAGCAGGTCGAACGGGCCCTCGAACGCCTCGAGATCGAGGTCGAGCTCTCGCACCGGAGTCTGAGGCACTGTGCGGAGGCTAGCCACGCGGCCGGATGGGTCGGGTGGGTAGCTTTGGCTTGCGCTCCGATCTCGAAGTCGCATCCGAAATCAGTGAGACGAAAGAAGGAGAGGATGCTCGGCGACTACCCCGTCCATGTGGTGCTTCTGTCCCGCGACCTGACCGAGACCAGGGCCTTCTACCACGACCAGCTCGGGCTCGAGATCATGGACGAGAACGAAGCTGCGATCAGCTTCCGCTGCGGCGGAGAGAGTGTGATCGCGGTGACCATGAGCACTGTGGGGACGGCTGACGAGCAAACACAGGCGGGGTGGTTCGTACCCGACCTTTCAGCGGAGATCACAGAGCTGCGCTCGAGAGGGGTCGAGATCCAGGAGTACAACACGCCCGATCTCAGGACTGTCGACGGCGTCGCCGACCTCGGCTTCGCGCTCGCAGCGTGGATCGTCGATCCGCACGGGAACGCGCTCGGGATTCTGCAGCTGAAGGACTGACCTACCGGAGCGATCCTGCGAGCTGGAGCGCCTCGTCGAGGTTGAGATCTCCTTCGAGCCGGTAGCCGACGCCTCCGCGCTCCCAGATCAAGACATCGCGGGCGAGGCGGGCGCTCTCCTCCACGATGTCGCCGTTTCGGTCGAGCAGGAGCACGAAGTGGGTCTCACCGCTCAGGAAGATGCCCGGTGAACCGTGCACGTTGACGCGCTCGACCTGCGTCTTCGGGGCGACGAGCTTCTTCAGGAGAATTTCCTGAACGGGCGGAACAAGCGACGACTGCGCAACCAGAAGCCGCGCTCGTTCCAGCGTTCCGTAGAGGAACCAGACCGTGCCTTGACCACCGATGTACACGCGGTCCGGGTGCACCTCGAGCTCCCGGAGCGCGAACATGCTCCTCTGTCTCGCCTCCTCCAACGTGACCCGTTCGCCGAGCGCGAGCTCGAGGTCGTCCTGAACCGAGATCTCGGGGAGCTCGTCGACGAGCTCGATGCGCTCGCCGCCGATCGAGAGCAGGCGGAAGAGCGCCGCGCGCGCGTCCGGAATCGCCAGCGTTGCCGCGAGCGCGGCGAGCACGACGACCGCGACGACCGCGACGGCGACGATCCAGCGGCCACGCTCTAGGTGGCGCGGCGTTCGCGGCTCGAGCTGCGCGAGCACGACCGGCGCCAGATCCGGAGCCTCCGGAACGTCGAGCTCCCGTGCCAGAACGCCCAGGGCCCGCTCGAGCTCGCTCATAGGTCGGTCTCCGGCCTATGAGAGTGGAGGGGTGTGGGGAACCGGGAGGTTCCCCACGTTCTCAGGAAGAAGGGGGCACGCGGGGGAAACATGGTTTCCCCCGCGAACGCGAGCCGAAGGCGAGTGTTCATCGCTCTACCTCCATCCGAAGGCGGGCAAGCGCCCGTGCAGTGCGGGACTTGACCGTCCCGCGGCGGACGTCGAGGACGGTCGCGGTCTCCTCTTCGGAGAGCTCGAGCAGGTAGCGGCAGGTCAGGACGTCGCGATCGCGCTCGTCCAGTCGCTGCACGGCTGCGACCAGGGACTCTCGCTGCTCGCGTCCGAGCGTGGCGCCCTCGGGAGACGGGGCCGCGTCCCCCGAGGGCTCTGTCACGGTTGCGCGCAACCGCAATGCGTACGCCCGGCCGGCCGATCGGCGCCGGTTGTGCGCCTCGTTCGCCACGATGCGCAGGAGCCAGGGCCGAAACGGCGACCCGGCGCGAAAGCGAGGCAGCGCGCGCCACGCTTTGACAAAGCCGGTCTGCGCGGCGTCCTCCGCGTCCTCTGCCGACCCGGTCAGCAGGTACGCGGTTCGGAAGGCGATGCCCTGATACATGCGCACGAGCTCCTCGAAGGCGCGCTCGTCTCCGCGCCTTGCGCGCTCTGCGAGTCGAGCGTCGTCGGGCGGCCGGCCCTCCACCAGCCTGTTCTACACCGAACAGGCGGTGGAGGTTCCCGGCGAGCCCGAAAACGACGCCTAGCTCGCCGGCGTCAGCCTCCGCTGACGGAGAACACCGAAGGTCGCTGCCGCGAGGAGAGCGAGTCCCGCCACGATCGCGATTCCGACCGGGAGCGCGGGGAACGAGCTCGGCTCGTCGCCCGGCGCCGATCCGATGGTCACCGGTCCGTAGGTCACAGTGCTCTCACCGAAGCCGCTGTCGATGACGATTCGCCAGTCACCGTCCTTCGGGAAGACGACGCTCGCCTCGTACACACCGACCTCGGAGGTCTCGGTCGCCGTGAAGGTTTCTGCGCCTCCGTCTTCAGTGATCGTCACGACGGGACTGAGGCCGCCGAGCGGCGTCTGGCCGTGCTGGAGCACGGTGATCGTCGGCTTCCACGTCTCTCCCGCCGACGTCCCGTCGGGAAGCGGCGCAAATCCGACGGTCGCCCAGCCGCCCGCGGTAGCAGTCGCCGACGCGGCAAGCGCCACGGCGAGCGCCGCAAGAATGATGAGGTAACGCATGACTCCTCCTTTTGGTCGTCTGCGGGAAATACACCGCAAGAGGAGAGAAAGGTCCCTAGCGCTCTCGCGGAACGGCCATCGTCTCGACCTTGCGAGGCGGCGGGCCGGCGCCTCGGTTCCACGTCCGCTGCCAGTAGACGAAGAACGCGGCGGAGAGAACGATCGCCAGCATTGCCACGTAGACGTTCAGGCGCACGCCCCCCAGCTCATGGGAGGGGTCGACCCTGAGCATCTCGATCCAGATCCGTCCGACGCTGTAGATGAGCACGTAGAGAGCGAACAGGTTTCCGGGACGCAAGCGGAAACGCCGCTCGACCAAGAGCAGCACGCCCGCCGCGCTGAAGCTCCAGAGCGCCTCATAGAGGAAGGTCGGATGGAACGTCTCCTGCTCGACGTCCTCGATCGGCCGGTTGGCGGGAGAGATCTCGAGCCCCCAGGGAAGGTCGGTCGGGCCACCGAAGAGCTCCTGGTTCCACCAATTCCCGAAGCGTCCGATGCCCTGTGCGACAAGCAGGCCCGGAGCGACGCAGTCCATGAGCCTCGGGACATCCGCTCCGGAGCGCCTGGCGACGATCGCGCCCACGATCACCCCGAGCCCGATCCCACCCCAAACCCCGAGCCCGCCCTTCCAGATCGCGAACGGACCCCACCACTCGTCCGGCAGCTCGTTCCAGCTCGTGACGACGTGGTACAGGCGGGCGCCAATGATCCCGGCCGCGACGCCCCACACGGCGAGACGGAAGATGAGATCCCAGTCCCCACCGCGGCGCGTCCAGCGAATGCCGGTGATCGCGACGGCGGCCGCGATCGCGACGAGCAGCGTCAGTCCGTAGAAATGGATCGAGAGCGGGCCGAGCTCGACCGTGCTCGACTCGGGAGAGGGGATGGATCCGAGAGGAAGCATCCGCGGCATTCTGCCCACGTCTGGACTACCAAGCGCCGAGAACCACCCATGCGTATGGAGGAAGACCCGTACTCAGTTCGAGCGTCGATCGAGCCGGAGGCCGGCTTTGCCGGCCGGGAGGCGTAGCGCCGCGAGCTCAGTGCGTTGTTCAGAAGGAGGGGCCCCGCGGGGGAACCATGTGGTTCCCCCGCGCTACTACAGGAGGATCTGGAGAGCGAGCTCCACCGAGCATCCCCGCTCGAGCAGGCCGACGGCCTTGTGCAGGTCGACGTCGTGGCTCGCTGCGAGGACGAGCGCGCTCTCGGGGTCGTACCCCGCGCGCCCGAGCTCCTCGTGACGCCATTGCTCGATTCGGTCGATCTCGGAGACGTACAGGACCTCGAGTTCAGCCGCAGACATTTCGTCGCCCTTCCCTTCCGCAGTGGGGGATTGGTGTCCCTCGCGTATTCGTCCAGTACGACGTACCGGACGTCCCCTTTCTGGGGGGATTTGCAAAGCCCTTACAGTGATGCCACCTCCGCTCAACAAAGCCGATGTCCTGTCCGGGGAAACCGCCGAATCGCGTGCAGATGTGGTCCCCGTGTGGTCTGGACCGATGAAGACCACGTTGGATGGAGCCCGATCGGAGTCACGCTCCACTACCGCCAGCGGTAATGGCCAGGCGGGCCCGCCACGCCGCAACCACCTCCCGATGACCGCGGCCGTAGTAAGCGGCGGCCATCTCGACGATCTCCTCGTCGTCGAATCGCGCTAGCCAGTAGAGCCTGTCGGCGTCGTCTGGGGGCAGACGCTCGGGCTGGGGATGGCGACAGGCCCGACAGCGTCCGTCTGACTCTCCTGTCGTGATGCGGCGCGCCTGCCTCCGGGTGATGGAGCGGGGAAGCCGGCAGACGGGGCAGGCGACGTCGACATAACTCGCTCGGACGGCCACTTCTCGCAGTTACCCGCTCGCGGTCTTGCCTTCCTCTAACAACTTCCTCGCGCGCTCTCCGAGGCGAATCTCGATCCGGCCGCCCGAGCGTTCCAGAACGTCGAGCCATTGATTCGCGGCCAGACGCTTCAAGCTCGCTCCGAGATCGACCCAGCCTGTTGACCCAACTGAATAGGCGATGTGGGGGTTGACCCGGCGCTCGAAGGCCAACTTCGCAAGCGGCCCGCGTCCCACGAGCACTGGCTCGCCGTCTTCGCCCTGCTCGAAGTCTGCGCCCTCGACGAGCGAGCGCTGTTCCTCGAAGCAGCTCAAGAGCACGGCAACAGTTGCGATATCCGCGACGCTCCAGTCGTTCCCCTTCGCTTGCTGAAGCCAGGCGAAAACGACACGCGGCAACGTGATGCTGCCGGCCTCCTCGTACTTGGTGCGGCGCGGCAGTCGGACGAGGTGCGCCTCCTCCTTCGCCTCGGCGAGCCGCTTCCTCAAGGAGGCCTCCTCGCGGCGCTGGGCGAAGACGCCCGGACGGTCGGCAGCCTTCTCGACGAGCCCTTCAAACTGCGCCCGCTCCTCGGGCGAGCCGTCACCCGCGGCTATGGACGACCACAACTTCAGGACGGCGCTGCGCTCCTCTGAGTTCAGCGCCTTCAGGTCCAGCTTGAGCCCCACGTCCTGCCCAAGCCGCTGGAACGCGTCGATCACGCCGGGCGCTAGGACTTCACGGGTACGCTCGATCGCCCCGCGCGCTATCAGAGTCTCCCGCTCACGGTGCTGTTTGTACCGCTCCCGGCGCTTGAGTTCGGCACGGAGCTGTGGGACTTCTTGCGCGGCCGCCGTGCCCCGTGCAAGCGCGGCCTTGCGCTCCGCCGGGCTACCGTCGGCGGCTGTCGGAAGATCATCGATCGTTTTCTGGGAACGCGCGAGTCGTTGTCGCAAGTGCTTGTCCGTCAACTCCTCGATGGGCTTGTCACGTCTCGTCCGCAGGGCCATTTGCATGCCTCCCGTTCTCTAGGTTTTCCACTGATAGGACGGTCCACGTTCGCGGTCTCGGGCGCAGCCGTCCAGGCTCGCGTCGCACACGAGCGCGCCAGTCCGAGGGGCGGTAGACGAACCAACAATCGTCGTCAGCTCGGGAAACGTTCCCGGCCTGGATCGCCCCCGCGATCGCATCTTCCAGGATCGCCCCGCGCGGGAGCAGCCCGTCGGCCTCGGCCAGGGCTCGTCGCGTCGCGTAAACAAGAGGTATCGGCCGCTTCACCGTGGCTGACTCCAATAGCCGCGGGAGCGTCGCCTACGACCCAGGACCTCGGCCTCCCGCGTCCGAATCTCGTCCGACGTGTAGGTCACGGCACCCAGCGCGTCGGCGACGGAATCGCTCGCTCCACCGATGCGCTCCTCAAGCCTTCGCTGCGCTGCTCGCAGGTCCGCTTCCGGGCGAGGTCGAAAGCCACGCGGCCGGCCTCCGAGTCGCGCGAGGGCCGAGGATGTTCGCAGGGGGCGCGGGACGCCTCGGGAGTCCAGCTCCAGGACTGCGGACGCCACGGCTATCGCGGAATCGCAATGGTCGCCGCCGGTGCGCGGTATCTCGACCTGAGACTGACCCGACCGGAGTTTCGAGCGCAGACGGCAAAGCTCCGAGGCGAGCTGATCGTCAGCCGGCAGCGTGATCCTGCCGCTGTACACCCGTGCTCTTAGCGCCCGGAAGGCGTCGGTCTGCGTCTGCGGCGTCCAAGCTCTGACCTCGACCTTGAAGACGCCTCTCTGCTTCAACCCCTCGATGACAACGCTCGGCAGGTGCTGGTCAGTGATGACGGGCGCGTTGTAGGCGGCTGACAGCGCCGCCACGCCATCGAGAACGCGATCGGTGATCTCTTCCTTACCCGCCAACGACTGCCGTGCGCGGCGAAGCTTCCCGGCACGCGTCGGGACCCAGCGCTCGACCCTGGCTACGACCAGTTGCTCACGGTCGGCCTTGCTGCGACCGACCACGGCGGCCGCCGAGGGATCGACGCTGAACGAGGGATCGAAGCCGACGACCCAGTGCGTGCCCTGCTCGGGGGAAAGCTCGCGGTGCCGCCCGACTACGGCGCGTACGGCGTCGTCCTCGAAGAAGTTCCCGGCCGCAGCGGCGAAGACCGCCTCGTACTCGCGCTCGAAGTCCTGCGGCCCGAGGAGGAGCCGTTCCTGCTCCAGGAACTCGGCGCTGACGCGAGGATTCATCTCGGCGGTCGTGGCGGTGAAGGCGGCCGCGCCGGGCAGCTCACCGTTCCTGGCCTTTGCGTGCAGGCGGGCGAAGAGGTTGTCGCCGAAGGGCGTCGAGATGGCGAGCAGCCGACCCTCCTCGGAGAAGGTGGCGAGGCTCGGCCTGACCGCGTTCCAGACCCTGTCAGCCACCCTCGGACCGTCGGACTCGCTCAAGAAGTGACCGAACTCGTCCAACACCACGACCGAGGCGACGAGCCCGCGCATCAATCGGTCCTGACAGGGCATCGCAAGCAGGACGCGCCCGCCCTCGAAGATCAACCGATCCTCGCGGGAGACCTGCAGCTGCGAGCGGAGCAGCGGACTTCGCTCGACGAGATTCCGGCAGTAGGAAAGCACGATCTGCGCCTGCTCACGACTGTTCGCGATACAGAGACCGTGCCGCGGCGACCCGCCGGCCATCTCGTCGAGGTCGGGCCGTAGCAGGAGGTTGTGCGTGAGAAGGGCACCCGCACAGAGCGATTTCCCGCCCTGACGCCCGGCGGCAGCGAAGACGGTCCCGGTGGCCTCCACGAGCGTGAGGAGCTCTTCCTGCTTCTCGGAGAGCTTCATCCCGAGCAGGCGTCGGTCTGCGCAGGCTTCGAGCAGCCCGACGACCGGCGCAGCCTTTCTAACCCTCGTCGCCATTCTCGATCGTGTAGGTGGTGTCGATGTAGTCGTTCAGCGCGTCCTCGACCGGGCGGCGCGTCTTCATGTACTCCCCGAAGCGCGTGAGCGCGAGCCTGGCGCTGTTCAGGGCGGTGAAGTAGACCTTGCTCGCGGACTCGACCTCGCCGTCCTCCCGAATGAAGCCCCGTGCCTGGAAATACTCATCCATAAGCACGACCTTTCCCTGCGCTCGTGCCCAGTTGTCCAGCAGGGCGTTGGCGACGCCGTCGAGATCGCCCATCTTCATCCCCAACTGGCGCATAAGTCGACGTTTCTGGGCACGCGCTAGAGGACGGATTTGGCGCTCCGACGTGCAGCCATGCGTCAGCGACGCCTTGGACCGCTGCTCGATTACGGCGGGAGTGATCGGATAAGGCCTCTTCTCGGGAGTCGCCATTCAGCACAGATTACCGCCCGCGGACGATAGAGCCCAAAAAGCGCCATCCGACGACAGTTACGGTGGTTTCAAGAGCGTGGAGTAGTGCCGTGAATTATAGCGTTCATTCTTGTACGGACTCCAACTGCGGGAG
>Ga0136613_10002191_pt1 | contig 10402 bp, 11 predicted proteins | sample AntDrymUQ2722106_2_FD_106649 | JGI IMG/M metagenome (GOLD analysis project Ga0136613, IMG submission 106649) | Polar desert sand microbial communities from Dry Valleys, Antarctica - metaG UQ272 (21.06) | ecosystem: Environmental > Terrestrial > Soil > Desert | place: Antarctica: Dry Valley... | reverse complement strand
CGCCCGCTGCGCGACGGCGAAGGCGGCGTCGACATCCGCCTGGGCCGTGGCCGGGGCGATCGTCCGGGCGTCGGCGAACAGCTCGGCGGGCCGCCCGGTGGACACGGCTTCCAGGGTCATCGCGCGCAGGGGCTCGGCGTCGACCGCGGCGCCGGGCCGGGGGTCGGTCCGGGTCACCGCGGCGCCGTCGAACCCGACGTCGCCCTCGACCGGGTCGGCGGACAGCTGGGTGGCGGCGCCGCCGGCCCACGCCGCGACGACGGCCTCGTCCACCCGCTCGACGGGGGTCACGGTGACGGTGTCGCCGAACGCGCGGACGTGGTCGGTCAGGGCGGTCAGGGGGTTCGACTGCCGCCCTCGCGCCAGAACGGCCTCGACGGTGGCGTCGACGTCCAGCGCGTAGCCGAGCTCGCCGGCCGTGGCGCCGACGAGGGCATCGCCGCGGGTCACAGAGATGCGGCTGCCAGCGCGCTCCTCGGCCAGGCCGGCGACGGTGTCCCGCAGCTCCTGACGCTCGAGGCCCCCGACCTCCGTGCCGGCGACGACCGTGCCCGGCAACGCTCCCGCACGCGCCACGCGCAGCCCCACGAGGAGGGCGCCGAACAGCAGGAGGACGGTGAGCGCCCCCACCGTGAACGGCACGCCGAAGCGGCGGACGGGGGAGCGCCGGCCGTACTGGACAGGGTCGGGGGACTGCGTCCTGGTCTGCATGCGCGCCCGTTCAGGGTAGCAACCCCCGGTCGCGCGCCGGTGCCGCCCGGCTCCGGCGCTCAGCGCTCCGCCGGCGCGGGGCCGATCCCACCGGGCGCGTCGGCGCCCTGCTCGCTCCGGCGCTCAGCACTCAGCCGGCACGGGGGCCGATCCCACGGGCGCCTCGGCGCCCGGCTCGGGCTGCGGCGTCGGGGGGGCGGGGGGCGGGCCCGCCAGCCGCGCGTCAGGGCCCAGGACCAGGACGACGCCGTCGAGGCCGTCGACCGCTTCGGCGGCGGCGCCGGGCAGCGCGTCCACCAGCAGGCGTGCCGCGGCCTCCTGACCGGGCGCGTGGCGGACGACCGTGCGCTCCACGCCCTCGGCGTCGCCGATGTCGGTGACCCGGAACCCGCGGGCCGAGAGGAAGGCCTGCGCCTCGGCCGCGAGACCCTCGACGCCGGCGCCGTTGCGCACGGCGACCGGCACGTCACCCGGCTGGAGCGCGGCGACCTCCTCGGCGGTCGGGACCCTCAGGATGGACCCGTCGCGGAACTGCCCGAAGATCGTCTCGGCCTGCGCGAGATCGGGCACGAGCACGGCCGCACCGCCGATGCTCGCACCGTTCGCGGGCACGGTGTACGTGGCCAGCCCGGCGCCCGCCAGTCCGCGCGCCGCCCGGGCCAGCCGGAGCAGGTCGACGATGCCGAGCGTCCGGTCGGCGGTCACCGACGCGCCGGCGGCGCCGGCCACCCGGAACAGCCGGGGCACGTTGACGAGGGTGTGCGCCGAGATGACCTCACCGGCGAGTTCCTTCAGGAAGCGCTGCTGGCGGGCAATGCGTCCGAGGTCGTTGTCGACGTGGCGGGCGCGGACGAACCCCAGGGCGGTCCGGCCGTCGAGCACCTGGCAGCCCGCGGCGAGGTCCACGCCGGCGAAGCGGTCGACGAGCGGCTCATCGAGGAAGATCGGCACGCCGCCGACGGCGTCGACGATCCGGGTGAACCCGAGCAGGTTCACCTCGACGTAGTGGTCGATCTCGATGCCGCTGAGGGTCGACACCGTCTGCACGAGGCAGGACGGCCCGCCGCTGGCGTAGGCACCGTTGATGCGGCCCTGGGTGCCGTCGCAGCGGGTCACGAACAGGTCGCGGGGGAACGACAGCATCGCCGCGCGGCCACCCGAGATCGACAGCAGGAACATGGTGTCCGTGCGACGTCCCTCGACCGCCTCGGTGCCGATCGCCTGGAGCTCCTCGGGCGTGAAGCCCTCCCGGCTGTCCGAGCCGACGACGAGGACGTTGAGGGGAGCGACGCCTCCGGCCAGGCCCGTGACGTCCTCGCGCCGCATCTGTGCGCTCGTGTAGAACGCGAGCGCGGTTCCTCCCGCCGCAGCCACGACTCCCAGGACCAGCGCGCCGGTGAGGAGCAGCCGGAGCACCGACCCGGTTCGGGAGCGCCGGCCGCCGCGGGCCGGCGGGCCGGAGAAACCGTCGTCGGGCGCGGTCTCGGCCGGCCGCGCCCCCCGGGCAGCGCGCGCGGCGGTGTCCGGCCCCCCGCGCAGGACCGGCCCGAAACCGTCGTCGTCGACCACGTCGTCACCGTACCGGCAACGCCCGCGCGCACGGGTCGTCCGGTCGGACGGCGGCTGTGCGAGTTTCGGCGCCGCGCACGGGTGGGCACACCCCGGGTGTGGGAGACGCGATCGGACTGAGCGCTGGCCTGGCGGCCCTGGTGCTCGGGTTCCCGGTGCTCCTGCTCGCGATGCTCGCGCTCCTGGGCTGGCTCGAGGCCTGGATGCTGAAGCCCGACGAGCGGGCCGACGAGGTCGCCCGCCTGCTCCAGGGCCACGGCGAGCCGGACGAGGTCGAGGCCGCCGTCACGCGGCTGTTCGCCGACGTCTCGGTCCGGCGCACCCCCTCCCTCCGACGGCGGCAGCGCATCCGCCGCGCGCTCGCTGCCAGGCAGCGCCGTGCCGTCCGGTCGGGGTCGCAGCCGGGCTCCCCGGCGGGGTCGTAGAGTTCCCAGGGAACCCAGCGTGGTCGCGACCGCCGGCCGCGCGCGTCCCACAGGAGCCCCCACGTGCCCGTGCTCGCCGAGCTGGCGTGGCCGATCCTGGAGCGGATCCAGCTGTTCGGCGACCTGGCGGTGTCGCCGCACGGCATCAGCATCGCCGCGGGGTTCCTGCTCGGCGCCCAGTTGCTGCTGCACCGCGCGCAGCGGCGCGGGGTCGCTCGGCGTCATGTCGAGGGCATCCCCGAGATCATCCAGGCGCTGGTCACCCGGGCCGCGATCGGTGCCATCCTCGGGGCCCGGTTCTTCTACGTCGTGACCCGGCTGGACGCCTACCCCGACCCGCTCGCCTGGTTCCGGGTGTGGGAGGGTGGGCTCAGCCTCCTGGGCGGCATCACCGGTGCGGTGCTCGCCGGCGTGCCGTACGCCCTGCGGAGGAAGCTGTCGATCCCGCTGATCCTCGACTCGGTGGCGCCGGGGCTGGCGTTGGGGATCTTCGTCGGCCGCATCGGCGACCTCGTCATCGGCGAGCACCTCGGGGGCCGCACCGATTTCGTCCTCGGGTGGCGGTGCACCGGCAACATCGGCGTGGGGCCGCCGCAGCCGTGGCCCGGTCCGACCGTGCAGGGGTGCTTCGACGCCACCGTGCACCAGACGGCGCTCTACGACTTCCTCGCCGGCGGCGCCGTGCTCCTCGCGCTGCTGCTCCTCGAGCGCCGGCCCCGCTTCGACGGGTTCTCGATGGCGGCGTTCGCGGTCCTCTACGGAGCCGGCCGGTTCGTCTCGGACTTCGCCCGCGCCGCCGACCGGGACATGGTCGGGACCCTGACCGGCAGCCAGCTCGCGGCGCTGACGGCGGTCGCTGCGGTCCTGGCATGGGTCGCGGCCGCGCGGCCGCAGCGCCGGACGCCGTACGCCTGGTCGCCCCCCGATTTCGCGCACCCGTGGGACCCGCAGGCGGAGGGCGACCACGCGCCGGCCGGGCCCCCCTCCCAGCCGCCGACGACCGAGGAGATTCACTGAAATCGGCTGGCACATCGCCCTCAGGGTCGGGGTATCCTGCGCCAATGAGCTCCGGCCCCGACCGACACCGCTACTTCGAGGATCTGGCGCTCGCGCACGTGGTGGGGGGACTGCAGGATCCCGAGGGCCGGGTCTTCAGGGCGCACCTGCTGGAGTGCGGCGACTGCCGCGCGCGGGTGGGTGAGCTGAGGGCCATCGCCCACGAGCTGGCGGACGTCGAGCGCGACGAGCGCCGGGTCCGCGCCGCCAAGGCGATCGAGACCAAGCGGCGCGAGTCGGACGACGAAGACCTCGACGACGAGGACATCCCCGGCAGCGCCCGCAGCTCACGGGTCGTGGTGATCGTCGGGCTCGTGCTCCTGATGTTGCTGTCAGCCTGGAACTTCACCCTGCGCGGCAAGAACGTCGAGCTCGTCTCCCGCCTGGAGAACGCCGGGCAGGCGATGGGCATCATCGAGTTCGGCGACCCGTGGACCGTCACGCACGAGGACGGCGTCCAGGGCACCGTCCGGGAACGCGACGGCCGGCTGGTCGTGCTGGTCGAGAACGCCGACCCCGACGAGGTGTACGGCGTGTACGTGCTGACAGCCACGAAGGAGGTCGTCGGCCGCGAGGTGGTGGCGTCCGAGGACGGCCGCGTCCGCGTCCTGATCTCCAGACCGGACGGCGCGGCGACGCTGGTCGTCACCGACCCCTCCGGCGAGACGCTGCCCGGCCCGACGCCCAGCGGCAGCTTCATCCTGGAGGCCAAGGTCCCCCAGAGCGCGTGAGCCGTGCGGCTGTTGCCGCCACCGGCTATCCTGCCCATCGCACGGGCTCGTAGCTCAGTGGGAGAGCGCTCGCCTCACACGCGAGAGGTCACAGGTTCAAAACCTGTCGGGCCCACCGACTGACCCCAAATCCGCATCGTTCGAAGGCTGGGCGCCGACTGCTGCGCCTACCCTTCAAGGGTTGTGCCGCCGGGCCGCGCCGGGCCGGGCCGGGCCCGCCCAAGCTCGAGGCGCATCGTTCGAAGGCTGGGCGCCGACTGCTGCGCCTACCCTTCAAGGGTTGTCGGCCGGGTTGCCGCGGTCGAGACGGGCCGTGTCGACTGAGTCGTCTGATCCCGCCCTCAGCCGACACAGCCCGGGTTGCTGCCAGGCGGAGGACCGGCGCTCGGGCCGCAACTCGCGGCAACCACGGGGCGCAGCAGGTCAGGCGTTCCACCACAGGGTTGCAAGCCGGCGGGTTGCCGGCAGCCCGATCTCGGCGACGGCGGCCCGCAGCTCGCCGTCCCGCTCGGTCGACAGGCACAGCCGGCGCCGCAGGAACGCCACCACGTCCGCCTCGTCGGTGCCGTCGGCCATGAACGGCGGGCCGTCGAAGCGCTCGACCTGCGGATCGACGCCGGCCACCTGCAGCGCCGCGGCGGCATCCTCCGCGCAGGGACCGTCCGGTCGGTCGATGTCATGCAGCCTCCGCCAGTAGGGCCGCAGCCAGCCGAGCGGGTGGTCGTCGGTCATCTCCACGACCACCCGCCGGTGGGCGTGCGCGGTCAGGGCAGTGGCGAAGGGGCCGAGGTCGGCGACGTTGTGCACGATGTGCGAGGCGAGGACGAGGTCGGCGTCCGCGACGTCGCCGGCCACGTCGGGCCAGCGCCCCTGCACCTGCTCGTGCGGCACGCCGAGCGTGTCCGCCCGCTCGGCGAACGCCGCGAGCATGCCCGGGTGCTCGTCGACGCCGACGGCCAGGCCCAGCGTCGGCGCGAGCGCCAGCGACGCCGCCCCGGCCCCGCACCCGACGTCGAGGGCGCTACCGCCGTCGGGGAGCGCCTCGAGCGCGCGCCGCCGCGACGGCGTGTCGCGGCCGGTCTCGTCCTCGGCGCGCCGCACGAAGGTGGCGACGTCGAAGCCCCACGGCGACGCCGGCGCCGCGGCGAGGATCCCGGGCGGGATCGTCCACCCGGCGAGCTGTTCGGCCCAGTGCTCCAGCGCGTCCAACCCGCCTCGTCTCAGCAGATGCGGGGCAGCGGGTCGCCGACGAGCAGATCGATCATGCGGTGCCCGCCGAACCCCGTCTTGCCGACGACGCGCCCGGCCGGCTTCTCGCGCACCTCGCCGGTGATCGCCGCCTGGGCGCCCGCGTGGTCGGCCCGCAGAGCCGCGAGGGCGGCGTCGGCGGTCGGGAGCGTGCAAGGCCCGCGCCGGGACCCGCGCCGGGCGACGGCCTCAAGGGCGACCGACCGGAGGCGGTCGGGCGGGACCTTCTCACCGGGCATGGGTCGTCTCCTCGGATGCGCGGAGACGCCACGCTACACCCGCGGCCCGCGTGCCGGAACCCGGTCCGGATCAGGCATCTTCATGGCGGTCGTTGCGCGACCGCCACCACCGAGGTCACTGAAAATCGCCTCGGACGAGCCTCGGCGACTCACGTGTCAGCCCGCGGCCGCGACGAGTCCGTCGCAGGCGTGCTCGCAGCGGCGGCAGGCCTCGGCGCAGATGCGGCAGTGCTCGTGCATCGCGGCGTGACTCGCGCACTCGTCCGCGCATGCCCTGCAGGCCGCCGCGCACGCGCGCAGCAGCGCGGTGGTCACCGTGGCGTCGTAGTCGGTCTGCCGCGACAGGACCCGGCCGGTGGTCTGGCACACGTCCGCGCAGTCGGCGTCGAGGCGGATGCACCTGGCGAGGTCGGCGACCATCTTCTCGCCGAGGCAAGCGTCGGCGCAGGCCGTGCAGGCCTGCGCGCAGTCGAAGCACGCCTCGATGCACGCCACGAGTCGGTCCGCATCGAACTGGAAGGCGCTCGGTGTGGCCTCGAGCATCTCTCTCGCGTAGCTCATCACTGCCTCCTGGGGTCGACCGGCTGCCGGCGGCAACACCGCTGCGCTGCACGCTGCCCGCTGCGGCCCGGCCCCATGCACGTGCACCCGGAGCGTCGCAGCGCCACAACGCGATGCCTGTCCGAGCGCCCGGCGAGCGGACCGACCGCACCACCGTGACCATCAGGCTGTTCCTCCTCACCGGCCGGGACCCGCCTCGCAACTCGTCACACCTGAAGATGCATGATGAGCCATGATGGGCATGCTGAGCAGAATGTCCCCGGCACGCCCCCGAGTCGCCGTGGCGGTGCACCCGCGGCTGTTCCGCGACGCGCTGTCGCGGGTGCTGCTCGCGGAGGGCCTCGGTGTCGTCATGCTGCCGGAGGACGCCCAGGCCCCACCCGCGGCCGGGCGCCACTTCGACCTGGCGTTCGTGACCGACGAATTGCCCGCCGGCTGGACAGCGGACATCGTCGTCCGACTGCCCGCCGCGGAAGGCCGCCAGGGCGAGGGCTCGGTGACCACGCGCGCGGGCGTCAGGCCCGTGGAGTTCCGGGGCCTGCCCGAGGTCCTCGCCTTCGCCCACCGCATCCAGCCCGCCGGCGACGACCTCGACCGCGGCTGACCTGGCCCGGGGCGAGCCGCCGGCAGGGGGCTCCCCTCAGCCCACTCGCTCGACCACCATGGCCATCCCCTGGCCTCCGCCGACGCACATCGTCTCCAGCCCGATCGTCTTGTCGTCGGTGGCCAGCCCGTTGAGGAGCGTGGTCATGATGCGGGCGCCGGTCATCCCGAAGGGGTGGCCCACCGCGATCGACCCGCCGTGGACGTTCAAGCGGTCCGGGTCGACCCCCAGGGCGCGGGCCGACGGGATGACCTGCGCCGCGAAGGCCTCGTTGATCTCGACCAGGTCGACGTCGCCGATCGACATCCCGGCGCGCTCGAGCGCCCGCCGGCTCGCCTCGACCGGACCGAGCCCCATGATCTCGGGGTTCAGGGCCGACACGGCGCTGGACCGGATCCGGGCCAGCGGCGTGATGCCGAGGTCCCGGGCCCGCGTGTCGCTCATGACGACCACCGCCGCGGCGCCGTCGTTGAGGGGGCAGGCGTTGCCCGCGGTGATGCGCCCGTCGGAGCGGAAGACCGGCTTGAGCTCCGCCAGCCGCTCGAGGCTGGTGTCCGGCCGCGGGCCGTCGTCGGTCGCGACGACGTTGCCGTTCGTCAGGGTGACGGGCGTGATCTCCCGCTCGAAGAAGCCGTTCTTCTGGGACTCGACCGCGCGGGTCTGCGAGCGCAGGGCGAAGGCGTCCATCTCCTCCCGGCCGATGCCTTCGATCTGGGCCACGTTCTCCGCCGTCTGCCCCATCGCGATGTAGACGTCCGGCAACCCCGTCCGCTCCGACCAGGGGATGCTGCCCGCCTCCGCGCGCTGCGCGGTCCGCTCGCCGGCGTCGGCGAAGCGGGGGTTCATGGTGTCCGGATGGCTGTCGCTGTTGCCCTTCACGAAGCGGCTGACCAGCTCGACCCCGGCGGCGACGAACACGTCGCCCTCGCCGGCCCTGATCGCGTGCGCCGCCATCCGGATCGTCTGCAGGGACGAGGCGCAGTACCGCGTCAGCGTCAGCCCCGGCACGTCCGGCAGGCCGGCGAGGACGCTCACGACGCGGCCCATGTTGAAGCCCTGCTCCCCGCCCGGGAGGCCGCAGCCGAGCATGAGGTCCTCGATCTCGCCCGGGTCCAGCTGTGGGACCTTGGCCAGGGCGGCCTTGACGATCTCCGCAGCGAGGTCGTCGGGCCGCACCTCGATCAACGACCCCTTGAACGCCCTGCCGATCGGGCTGCGGGCGGTCGCGACGATGACGGGTTCGGCCATGCGGGCTCCTGACTGCGGCGGCAGGCCATCGTAGATCACGGAAGAAGCGACGCGGCGGGTCGGGCGACCCCGGCGCGCGGTTCGTGGAAAGATGGCGGGGGCGACGACCCGGGACGAGCATGGAGAGAGCCGATGGAACGTGCAGGAACAGGCCGCCGGCGCCTGCCTGTCCTGCACGGTCCGGGGGTGGTCCTCGGCGCGGTCTTCGCCGTGCTGCTGGCTGCGGGCGTTGGTGTCCCCCTGGCGGCCGGGCGCGCGCGTCCCGGGGGCGTCGGTCCGGCGATCGACGAGACCGACCCCGTCGCCGCCGCGGCGCTGCGGCGGCTGGAAGGACTGTCGGTCCCGGAACTGCCTCCCGCCGCGCCCGCGTCCCCGATGACGTCCCGGGCCACGTCCCCTGCAGCGGCGCCCACCGCCGACGTCCGCGCGCCCAGGCCGCGGCCCTCCGCGGCGCTCGCTCCAGCCCCACCGCCACCGACCGGCGAGGCGGCGCCGGCATCGGACAGCGAGCGCGCCTTCGCCCGGCAGTTCCCCGCCCAGGCCTCGGCGCGCCAGGACCCTGCCGACCCTGCCTCGTCGTCCTGGGCGGTCCTGATCGGCATCAACGCCTACCAGGGCGTCCGCAACACCGTGACCTCCTACCAGGACGCCGCCGCGCTGCGCGACGTCCTCGTCGAGGCCGGCTGGCGGGCCGACCACATCCTGCTCCTCGGTGACGAGATGGCCACCCACGACGGCATCGTGCAGAGCCTGGAATGGCTCGCGCGCAAGACCGACGGCCGGTCGACGGTCGTGGTCAGCTTCTCCGGCCACGTGCGCCAGCAGCGGGGCGACCCCGACGGCGACGGCGAGGACCTCGACGAGGCCCTGTGGACCCACGACGACCGGTACCTGTGGGACAGCGACTTCTCCCGCCTGCTCAACGCCGTCGAGGCCCGGCGGATGTGGGTGACCATCCAAGGCTGCGAGGCCGCGGGGTTCGACGACGCCGGCGTCCAACGGCCCGGCCGGGTCTTCACCTACTCCTCGCGCGAGGATCAGAAGTCCTTCGAGGACCCAGAGGCTGGATTCTCCGTTCAGGGCCACTACCTGATCGTCGAGGGTCTGCGCGGCGGTTGGGGTGACGCCGACTCCGACGCCCGGGTCAGCGTCCAGGAGGCCTTCGCCTGGTCGGCCCCCCGCGCCTCGCAGCGCACCGCCGGACGACAGACGCCGGTGCTCGTCGACGGCCACGGCGCGCCGTTCCACCTGCGGATCGGCGAGGCGGGCGGCGGCTGATGCCCGGCAACGCGCGGGCCGTGCCCGCCTACCGCGTGCTCACTGCCATGCCGTCGGCGGTGGCCCACCTCGTGAAGGGCGCCCTTGAGGTCGAGGGGGTGTCGGTGCGGCTGGAGCGCGACGCGCTCGGCTCGGTGTACGGACTGGACTCCGGGCGCTGGGCGACCCGCGTCCTCGTGCCCGAGGACCAGCTCGACCGGGCCCGCGCGCTGCTCGCGGCGTTCGAGCCGGGGTAGCGCCGCGACCTCGCTTGGCCGGCTCTCGCTATCCTCAGCGGATCCTCACACCAGCCCAGGAGGGAAGACGCCCGCGTGCCGGAGCCCAGCATCGTCGTCAGCGGTCCCGACGGGGCCAGCGCGGACCTGCCCGCGGGCACGACGGCGCAGCAGGCGCTCGGCACGCTGGGGCTGATTCGCGGCCCCGTGCTCGCCGCCCGGGTCGACGGCGAGGTCCGCGACCTGTCCGCGCCGCTCGAACGGGACGCGACCGTCGCCCCGGTCGCGGCCGACTCGGAGGAGGGTCGCGCGATCCTGCGCCACTCGGTGGCGCACGTCCTCGCGCAGGCGGTCACCGACCTTTTCCCCGGCGCGAAGTTCGCGATCGGCCCGCCGATCGCCGACGGCTTCTACTACGACTTCGACGTCGAGCAGCCGTTCACCCCGCAGGACCTCGAGCGCATCGAGGAGCGGATGCGCGCGTTGGTGGCGGAGAACCAGCGGTTCCGCCGGCGTG
>Ga0136613_10002190_pt1 | contig 10402 bp, 8 predicted proteins | sample AntDrymUQ2722106_2_FD_106649 | JGI IMG/M metagenome (GOLD analysis project Ga0136613, IMG submission 106649) | Polar desert sand microbial communities from Dry Valleys, Antarctica - metaG UQ272 (21.06) | ecosystem: Environmental > Terrestrial > Soil > Desert | place: Antarctica: Dry Valley... | reverse complement strand
GCTTCGACGCACTGCCAGCCGGTCTTGTGCGGCCGGATCACAAATATTGTTTCACTGCTCATAGGGCTCACGCCACCGGGGGAGGGGGCGCTCTCAACAACCCACCCCCTTCAGGCCCAGATGGGTATTGGCGATGGCAATTTTATATACAAACAGGGAGCGGCCGCAGATCGGGTTTTCGGCTAGGGTCCGCGAGAATCGCCGACTCCATAGACTTCTACGAGTCCAATGCCGCTGGAGCCATCGCCGCTCGCTACAACAACAGTATAGGCACCGGGCTCCAACGCGACTTGCAAGGCTGACTCTCGGTCATCCGTCGGCGCGATGCCTGAGGCCTCTATCTCAGCCACGTCAGCGTTATTCCGTCGCGGAGCTCAATCTCGTCACGTAGTCACTTGAGGCCGGCATATTCAGACAACGCTGACGATCATAGACGCAACCAGGCAACTCTTGCGCGCGGCATCAGTCGGCGTCCTCCCACAGGGTCACTTGACACCTCGTCTCTATCTCTGTGACAACCAGCGCATGCAGGAAGTCACCGACTCCGCGCTTCCGGTGCAGCCCATCCGCGCACGTTCGCAGCTCGAAGTCACCGACTCCGCGATTCCGGTGGAGCGCACCAAGGCACGTCTACGGCTCGATAGCATCGATGTGCTGCGGGGCCTCGTGATGGCGATCATGGCGATTGATCACGTCCGCGACTTCCTCAGCCATGATTTGATGTATTTCGATCCGACGGACCTAACGAAGACGCACGGCACGCTGTTCCTTACGCGTTGGATCACGCACTTCTGTGCGTCAGTGTTTTGCTTCCTCGCCGGAACCGGGGCCTTCCTCTCTTTCAGCCGCGGAAAAACCAAAGGGGAGCTGTCGAACTTCCTGCTCACGCGCGGGCTTTGGCTGGTGCTGCTGGAGGTGACGGTAGTGCAATTCGGCTGGTTGTTTCACTTCGAAGCGCCGAGAGGTGCCGGCGTAATCTGGGCGCTCGGCTGGTCGATGGTGGCGCTATCCGCGGTGGTGTATCTGCCGCTGTGGGCGGTCGGAGCCTTCGGTATCGTGATGATCGCCGGGCACAACCTTCTTGACCCCATCCCGCCGTCTGCATTCGGCTCGCTCGGCTGGCTGTGGAATGTGCTGCATGTGCCGGGCGAGATCAGAGTCACTTCGCACTGGAGCTTCTTCGTCGCTTATCCGCTCATCCCCTGGATCGGTGTGATGGCTGCAGGCTACGCCTTCGGCGCAATAGTGAAACTCGAGCCGACGCAGCGTCGGAAGTGGCTGCTCTGGCTCGGCCTCGGGGTGACGGCGGCGTTCGTCGTCATTCGCGCGGCGAATGTCTATGGCGACCCGCTCCCGTGGTCGCCTCAGGCCAGTCCGCTCTTTACCGTTTTCTCGTTTCTGAACTGCCACAAATATCCCCCGTCGCTTTTATATCTCCTCATGACACTTGGGCCGCCGATTCTTTTCCTTTGGCTGCTCGACGGCGAAGTAGGAAAGCTATGGCGGCCGTTCATCGTTTTCGGTCGCGTCCCGCTCTTCTTCTATCTGCTCCACATCTATCTCATTCATCTGGTCGCGCTCATTACCTCCTACGTGCGCCATGGCGGCCCGGCCGGCCTCTTCGCTGGCCCAGTGGACCATCATCCAACGTTGTTCCCCGCCGATTACGGCTTCGGTCTCGCCGGCGTTTATGCGGCGTGGCTTCTGGTTGTCATATCGCTCTATCCGCTCTGCCGCTGGTTCGCAGAGTTAAAGCAGCGCAGGCGGGATGTCTGGCTCAGCTACCTTTGATTTGAGGAGGGCAACTGCGACTCCCGGAGATCATTGCGCAGAAAATCGCGCCGTCAGAGCAGCGCTTGTTGCTCCGCGTTGCTCTCGGGCTTCGGCTTCTTGAAGTTAGGTCTGGTTCATCGTCGGGATGCTCTGTGCGCAGGTGTTGTCGAGCAGCCCTCGATCGTCCAGCAATTGGAGACGCGGGAATCTCTTTTCCCAAAGCTTTCCGAACGGCGCGTAACGGTCGCGACTCTGAACCACTTGTACGCGGTGTTACGCTGCCGCTGAGCTGACACCCGCGGCTGCATCTCGTGCTCCCTGCACTGGGTTAGCAAAGGTTTTGTTGCTTTAGTACACGGGCTCACAGCCGCACCGATAAAAACAATTTATATGAATTCCAATACGTCCGCGTGGAACCTTCGTTTGCACGTATGAGAACTGGCGACAGCGCCGCGATCATTGCGAGGGCAAGCGGCAAGCCGATGCAATTCCGGCGCGACGCGTCTGGGAGCTGAAGGCGCTTGCGTCCATCGAGCAGCTACAGGTAGGTGCGCCCGAAGAAGTGGCTCTGCCGCGTTGTTAAATTGGTGAACGACATCGAATAGCTGCCACCCACTTCGGCCTTCATATCACGGACCTTGCCAGTAAAGCTACTTGGCGGCAGCCACTTCGCCATCGCGTCGCGTCGACGAACGCCCGGTAGGTCTTCTCGGTGCCGACCTCCGATTGCGAAGATGTTTCGCGTCCTGTTCCAACGCAGGATCAATCGCTATTTTATCTCCTCCGTATCCGGCCTGACCTTTAATTCGGTCGTTGTGAATCGGTCCCGAAGTTCTCGATTTCGTTGAAGCTTCGAAATGCGTCCGCGTGATAGTTCGCAGGCGTGAAGCAGCGCGAGCGATTCGCCATCGGTGTCGGCATTGTCGTCATCCTGATCATTCAGCTAAACTGAGGAGACTCGTGCTTGAAGGTTGCGAGACTTCGAACTCGGTGTTGTACTCGTCGACAATGGAGTAGCGGATCAGGTCGGCTCCTATTTTGGCTGAAATACTGATGACATCTTTCGGGCGTTGACTCCAGCTGAATCCGCGCGATCTCCATCTCATCCCCCCGAAACTGGGAGGTATTCGCCCCCCGCACAAGTGGGTGAATTGCCCCGAGCGGATCGCATCTGCGGCCGTCCTGCAGTTGCTCCAGCTGCACAGTTGAGAGATCGATCAACTGCCCGCGTGCTTCGAGGTGCCGGATAATCCGCTCTACGGGCAGTTCCCTGGACGTCTGCAATGACTGAGTTGTCCTCACACGAGGGAACCCGGCCACTGGCGCGATCAAGATCGGAATCGATGTGCACCAGCCGTTCCGCATTGTCGTCGTGCAGGAGAGTGGCAGTCTGCCCCAGCCAGCACAACGCATCGCCAACGGCGCGTTCCTCTCCTGGGGCGGCGAAGCTGCGCCGCAGCCAGCCGTTTGCGGAGATCCACGCGGTGTATGAAGCGTGCGGGTTCGGGTTTGGACTGCAGCTCACCGGCTCGGAAGCGTGTGACACGTGGTCTGCCCGCACAAGCTGGACGAACGCAACCAGCGGGTGAAGACCGATGCGCGCCATTCACCGACAGCGCAAACAGCTGGTGCGCACGGCGGCTTCAATCCGCTGACCGGCTTCAGAGTCGCGACCGGCTCCATTGAACGAGTTCAGGCCGGAGTTGGCTAGAGTTCTTAAGAGGAGGCTCAATACTGCACCTTGTCTGGCTTAGCATGATATTCCTTCCAAACGACCACAGCCTCTTCGCGGAGCATCTGGGTCATTCTGATGGAACGCTGCTCCTTCGGAAGGCACAGTTGTTCGTAGATCGGGCGGTCGTCGAAATTGCCGTATTGGAAAGCATCCTCGACGGTTGCGGCGTAGAAGACCTGTTCGATGCCCGCCCAGTAACAGGTGGCCATGCACATCGGGCAAGGCTCGGCGGAAGTATAGAGCGTGCAGCCTGGCAGCTTGAAAGTTTGCAGCGTGATGCAAGCCAGCCGGATGGTCTCCATCTCCGCGTGCCAGGTAGGGTCGTGGCTGGCTACTACTCGGTTCATACCTTCGGAGACGATCTTACCGTCCTTAACGAGAACCGCGCCGAATACGCCTCCGGTGCTGTATTCAAGAGATCCGCGGCGCGACATCTCGATCGCTCTGCGCATGAATTTTTCGTGGTCCGGATATGAGGTAGTCATGTGTCTGTCTGTCTTTCTTGTTGTGGGTTGTTCTAAAGGGGAAATGCAAATCAAAGCTTTGCCTCAAGGCGGAGCGAATTCGTAATCTCCTCATTCATATCACATCAATCTCCAAAAGATCGCAACGGATAAGGCGTAAAGCGCCAAGATGAGTAACGTGCCCTTCCAGTCGGCGCTTTTCCTCGCCTCCGGCTTGGGGAACAGCCACCAGCCCAGCGCCTTGATGAACAACGGCATCGTCCCCCAGGTCGTCAACGCGACGCTGATGACATTGCCAATGAACATGCCCAATGAAGAATTCAGGCTCGCGAGTTGAGGACTAAGAAAACGAGCTTCCAGCATCACAATGGGAAAAAGCCCCAACAACACCAGCATGGCCGCTTTCCAATTCGGTGGCCCTTGACCGGTCTTTGAATTTGTCGGGAACCATCCCGGAAAGGAAGTTTCCATTCGCTGTAAGTGCGCATAATCAATAAGTGGCTCCGCTTCCCGCACCAAGGCAGCCCGCTCCGGCGACTTTAGCCACTCCTCCAGTTGCGCCGCGCTATCGAAGCGCATCAACGTCGTCCAACCTAGTTCACCGGCGATAGGAGGCTGCACATAGGAGCCGCGATACCCCGGAAATTTGGACTGCGCCTGCTGAATTTTTGTCTCCCATTGCCGGTAGGCGCTTTCCTTACCGGGCTTCACTTTCGTGACGATGACCTCGACGACGCCGGCATCGGTTCCGTCCTCCTTTATCTCCATGTCAATGGCAGACTTGTCGGCGAGAAAACCTAGCGCTTCTCCGAGCAGAGTGCGCCATGCCTCCGATTTCTGCCAGGCATCGACGTTTGCGGCATCGCGAAACCGAAGCATCACCATCCAGAACGAGCTTTCGGCGCTGGCAGGAGTCATTTCCGAATTGACGAAGCCCTTGAATCCCGCTGCGAGGGTCAGAGCTCGGGCCTGCCAGGCCGCGAATTCGTTTTCCGCGCCAGACCGAAGGTGGAACTTCGCCAGGAGGATTGCGGTGCTTTGAGCTGGCGAAGAATCAGCCACGGCGGTAAAAACAACGCACTAGAACAGGGAAATCACGCGAAAGTCAATGCCCAAGCTGTGTCGAGCCTGGCGTGCGTGCCAGGAGTGGGGATTCAAGAATCGCGCGCTGACCAGAGTAGGCTTCGCTCACCTGCAAATGCTTATTGCTTCCGTACCGGTTGGAACCCAGCGCGCGTAATCCGCCGGCGTATCCAGGTCGATTGTCACACCTGCATCGTCCACCGGGATGCGTAGCCGCAGACCATCGCGCTTGCGAATGAATGTGCGCAAATCTGGCGCATTGTCTTCGACCAGCGCTAAAAAAAGCTCTGCCGGAAGGATGATAGGATGGGCAGCGCGCTTCCCAAAAACCGGTTGGCAGATGCGACTTGGATTTTGCTGCGCGGTTTCGAGTAACAGACGCAGCGTGGATATATGAATGGTTGGCTGATCGCCCAGCGCGATCACCCAGTGCGTCAGACCCGAACGCCACCGTTTGCACCGGCTTGCTTCTTGCAGGGAGCTGAACATTCCCCGTTTCGGTAATGGATTTTCTATCCACTCGGCGCAAGAAAGTCGTGCCTCAATCAAGGCCGCTTCCAGCAGTTGATTAGATGGGTCAACGACGGGGGAGATCTGCGCTGCGCCCAGCTTTCTCCATTGGTTCAGCAGATGGGCAAGAACCGTCTCTTTTTTCCATGGCAAAAGCAGTTTGCAAGTTCCCATCCGGCGTGAGGCCCCGGCTGCAAGAAGCACCACTCCGAAAGTTTCAAAGCGCGTGTGCTCGCTCAAAAACCGTAGCTTCTGGTTTGACTGGATTTCTCGACAACAGTTCGCGCAATGGTCGACCATCTGTGCGACGCAATACCATGAACACTTCCGCGAGAACGCTAACCGCAATTTCCCCGGGAGAATCCGCACCGATATTGATCCCGATGGGGGCGCGAATCTCGGCCAAGGCTCGGCGGGAGAAACCGCGCGCGGCGAGTTCGTCGAACACGGTGCGCACTTTTTTTCTGCTGCCGATCATCCCGATATAACCGATGCCAGTGGATTCCAAAGCTGCCGCAAGTGCTTCACGGTCGATGTGATAGTTGCGGCCGACGAGGACAAGCGCGTCCCGTTCGGACCACCTGTGTTCCCTGATTAAAGTTTCCGGGGCTGAATCGGAAACGCACCGAATTGAGGAAGGAAAATGCGACGAGCCGAGAAGCTCGATGCGATCGTCCAGGACGAGGACCGCAAATCCGCATCCCCGGGCAAGCTTCGCCAAGGCTTGGGAGCAGTGTCCCGCCCCAACCAGACAAAAGAGAGGCGGCCGAGGCTGCGGTTCGATGAGGAGGGTAACTTCGCCGCCACAGATTGCACCGAAGGAATTCTCACTCCCTTCGTGCAGCGGGTAAGTTTTCAGTACGGATGTTCCATCCGACACAGCCACCACCGCGTCGGCGATGACGAGGGACTCGAATTTTCCGCCGCCGATGGTGCCCATGCTGCGCCCGTCCTCATAGATCACCATCTTTGCGCCGATTTCCCGAGGAGCCGAACCAATGACTTTTGCTACGGTAACGAGCGCGCACGCTTCACCCGCTTGCGCAGCATCGAGCAATAAATGGTAAATGGCCTCGTTCGAGATCATTTCATTTTTCGGCTGCAGTTGTTCCCCGGACGTGTTTGCTCATGGCGCGAGGGCGCTCAGTCTTTCGAAGATGCGGTCCGCGCTCAGCGGCAGGCTGGTGAAGCGGATGCCTGTCGCGTCCCGCAACGCATTGGCGAGGGCCGGCGCGACCGGATTGATGGGGCTTTCGCTCATAGCCTTGGCACCGAGTGTGCCGATGGTATCGTAGGTATCGGCGAAGTGCACTTCCGTGCGAGGGATATCGGCGAAAGTGGGAATCCGGTAATTGCGAAACGTGGTGTTAAGAGGTTCGCCTTTCTCGTTGAACGTCATGCGCTCGAAAAGTGTCCAGCCAACGCCCTGTGCGATAGACCCTTCGACCTGGCCGCGGCATTGCATGGGATTGATGACAAAGCCGGCGTCGGCGGCGTGGACGCTCTGGAGAATTTCGATGCGCCCCGTGATACGATGCACGGCGATGCGGAAACCCTGAACGTTGAACGAGACCGGGCGCGGTGCGCCGGCGCATTTGCGCATGGCGTTGACGCGCTGGCCGTCGCGCATCGCTTCCGCGAAGAACTCGGCCAGCGGCAGGGTGCGATCGCCGCAGCGAATCTCGCCATCACCGAGGGAGCAATGCTCGATCGCAGTGCCAATGTAACGTTGAGCCAGCGCGAGAATTTGGGATTTGAGCACTGAGCTCGCGTCCCGGACAGCGGCCCCGGAGACCGTGGTGCCGACGCTGCCAAAAGTGCCGGTGTCGTAGGGAGTCTGGTCGGTATCGGCGTTGATGATCTGAACGCGATCGACGCCGCAGCCAAGAATGGTAGCGGCGATCTGGCGATGGACGTTGACGGTGCCATTGCCAAATTCGGTCGCGCCGACGCGCACCGTATAGCGGCCCTCCGGTGTCAGATCGACGCGCGCTTCGGAGCGCTGGCCGGGCGGAGCGCAATCGAGCATGCTGACGGCAAGACCGCTACCTTCGAACCACTCCGCACCCTCTGGTTTCGGCTGACCACGGCCGCTAGCCAGCGCCGTTTCCACCATGTCGAGACACTGGTCGAGTCCATAGCTTCCGATCTCGACGTCGGCTGGCCCGGGCCAGATGCTCAGAAGAGTGTCGCCGGGACGGACGACATTCTTTCGCAGCACAGCGATCGGATCGAGCCCGAGCTGGAGCGCGAGTTCGTACAAGGCGCAGTTCAGCGCGTAAGCGGTCTGGGTCACGCCATAGCCGCGGAAGGCGCCGGTGGGGACCGTGTTTGTATAAACGGCGAAGGCATCCACTTTTTTATTAGCGCAGCGAAATAGCGTGAGCGGCTCATTGATGGAATGGGCGAGGACGTCGCCGGCGTGGTTGCCGTGAGCACCCGTGTTCGAGACGACGCGCAGTTGTAGGGCCGTGAGCGTGCCGTCTTTTTTTGCCCCGAGCTTCACCCGAAAGTTGAACGGGTGACGTGACGGGGCGCCGATGAACTCCTCCGTGCGGGTGAATTCCCATTTCACCGGCCGGCGGGTCTTCAAGGTCGCGAGCACGCACAGCTCTTCGCCGAGCATTTCCTGCTTCCCGCCGAAGCCACCGCCAACGCGCTCCGTATAGACATGGAAATGATCGGGATCCCGGCTGAACAGATAACCGAGTTTTTCTTTGGTGGGAAACGGCGTCTGCGTGCTGGTCCGCACGTGAATTCGTCCGTCCTCGCCCAGGTAGCTAATGGCAATATGCGTCTCGAGATGTGCGTGCTGCTGGCGATGGGTCTCGAACGTCTCTTCGTAGATCGCGTCCGCCTCGGCGAAGCCCTGCTCCACGCTGCCGTTTTCGCCATGAATTTCGCGAACGATGTTCAGCGCGGGATTGGCGATGCGCGCGATCGGGTCCTTCGGGTGCAGGACCGGCGCCCGTCCACTCATCGCCTCCTCCGGATCGAAGACGGCCGGCAGAAGTTCATATTCGACCTCGAGCAGGCGGCAGGCTTCTTCGGCGGCGCCTTCGGTGTCTGCGACCACGGCGGCGAACCGCTCGCCCACGAAGCGAACAACTTGATCGAGGATGTAGGTGTCATCCGGTTCGACCCGAAAATCGTTGTGAGTGCCCGTGCCGTACGCCAGCGGCGGAACGTCTTCCCATGTGAAAATAGCGTGCACGCCCGGCACAGCCATCGCCTTCTCCCGCCGGATCGAGACAATGCGCGCGTGCGCGTGCGGTGAGCGCCGTACTTTCAAATGGAGCATTCCCTCCATGGCGGAATCCGCCGTGTAACGGGCGTGGCCGGTGACAATGGACGGGCCATGAGGATTGCCAAGGTTCCGGCCCGCGCTTTTGCCGGGACAATCCGCCTCGACATGTGAAACGCCGTGAATGGCGTCCTCGATCGCGTGATATCCGGTGCAACGGCAGAAGTTCCCTTTCAAGCGGAAGGCCAAATCCTGCTTGTCCGCCTCCGAGAAAGTGGCGGCGGTCATAATCATCCCGGCGGTGCAGAAACCGCATTGATAACCCTGCGCCTGGAGAAACGCCTTTTGCATGGGATGCATTTCGCCGTTGCTGGATAAGCCTTCGAGAGTGGTGACTTCGCGTCCTTCCGCGCGAAAGGCCGGCACAAGGCAGCTGTGCACCGGCTTGCCGTCGAGCCATACCGTGCACGCGCCGCAGTCTCCCGCGTCGCAGCCTTTTTTTACGCCGAACCAGCCGAGATCCCGAACGAAGGTCCTCAAGCATTGGCCAGGTCTCGGCTCCGCATCGAAAGATTGACTGTTGATCTTATAAGTCATGGCAAATCGTTAAGCCGAAAGCTCCTGGCGAATCTGCTCCGCATAGTGATAGGTGAGATGCCGGCGGTGCGTTGGCGAACCGTGCGGATCATCGAGGTAAAGCTCCTTGGTCACGGCTTCATCAATGCTCCGTCTCACTTCATCAGCGGACGGAGCGCCTTCAAAGCGGAGTTGAATCGGCCGAAGAGTCGCGGCGGTGATCGTAAGAAGGAAAGTGCCTTTATCCGGGCATTTGGTGCCGATCAGTAAAACTTCGGAGCGCCCAAGATGCGTCAGCGTGAAGCGTCGGAAGGCGTACGTTTTTCTGAGTGCGGACGCCGGCAGGCGAATGCTGCGCAGGAGCTCGCCAGGCGCAAGGACATTCGTGTGATTTCCGGTGACGAAATCCACGAGTGCCACTTCGCGCGGTTTTCCGTTACGCGGCCACAGCGTGCAAACCCCCTCCAGTGCTGCCGTGAGAGAAATCATTGGCCCGGCCGGAAGCGACATGCAGATGTTTCCCCCGACGGTGGCTTCGTTCCAGATTTTGAACGAGGCGAGAAAGGAACGGCAGCATTCGCGCAAGAGGGAGGCTGCTTTCCAATCCGCTGGCGCTTTTTCGACGAAGTCGTGAAGCTCGACGACTTTGCACGTAGCCGCGATTTCCAAACCATCTCGGGAACACTGGAGAGCCGGCCAATTTAGCGACTCAAGATCAATCAGCGTGTGCGTGTCGATCTGTGGTTCGGAAAACAGCCACGTTCCTCCCGCAAGCCATGCATAGCCCTCCTGCCATCTTGTGATAGTATTCGCATCCGAGGGACGCCTGATTTCAGCGATTGTATTTAAGTCCATCGATCCGAAGGCAGATTGCCTGCACTCTTGTCCGAATGGAAGGGTTTTCCCGCACTCGATTGCCGGTCGTAATCGAAGCGGTTCCGGTTGCTCAGCCGGTATACCGTCACAGGAGAGCGTAACGAGCCGCTCCATTCCCGACCCAAGAAGCGTCAATGCTTC
>Ga0136613_10002189_pt1 | contig 10404 bp, 13 predicted proteins | sample AntDrymUQ2722106_2_FD_106649 | JGI IMG/M metagenome (GOLD analysis project Ga0136613, IMG submission 106649) | Polar desert sand microbial communities from Dry Valleys, Antarctica - metaG UQ272 (21.06) | ecosystem: Environmental > Terrestrial > Soil > Desert | place: Antarctica: Dry Valley... | reverse complement strand
GCTCCGCGCAAAGCGACCTCGCCGTCATCAGTGAGAGTCGCGGCTGACTGGCGAACGTACTGGCGCACGGCAAGAAGAACGCCTGCACATTGGCGGTTTTGAGGCGGTCTCGAAAACCGTTAGGGGTGCAAGCCTCTCGAGGGTTCAAATCCCTCCCCCTCCGCCACTTCTTCGAGACGCGAGCTGACTCTCGAGCTCCTGGAGCCCGCTGAAGATCGCCTCCGAGAACGTGGGATAGGGCTGGATCGTGTCGAGCAGGACGTCGATCGGCACTCGAGCACGAACGGCAAGCGTGAGCTGACCGATCCACTCGCCCGCCTCAGGGCCCACGGCGACCGCACCGACCACGACGCGCCGGTCGGGGTCAGCCGCGAGCTTTAGGACACCCGGGCGCTTCGGCCGCTCGTAGGTCGAGAGCCTGCCACCCTCGATCCGGTATTCGGCAGTTACCAGCTCGTCGGCCTCCATCGTCCCGACCGAGGCAACTTGCGGGTCGGTGAACACCGCCGCCGGAATCGCCCGGTAGTCCGCGACGTAGTCGACGCCGGCGATGTTCGCCGCTGCGACCCGGGCCTGGTACTTGCCGACGTGCGTGAGCAGGGCGACACCGCTCGGATCGCCGATCGCCCAGACGTCGTCCGCCGCCCGCATCCGCTCGTCGACGGTGATGCCTGTCTTCGTCAACTGCACGCCGAGCTGCTCGAGACCGATGCCTTCGACGTTGGCGCGCCGTCCCGTCGCGACAAGGAGCTTCTCGGCCTCGACGAGATCGCCCGAGGCGAGCTCCACCCGTATCTCACCGTCGGCCGCATTGACTCGCTCGGCCTGCACGTCGACTCGGACATCGATGCCCTCCTCCTCGAAACGCTCACCAAGCAGCGTTCCGACGACGGGATCCAGCCGAGCGAGCAGCCGATCGTGACTCTCGAGGATCGTCACGCGAGAGCCCAGCCGGTGGAAGACTGGGCGAGCTCCGCGCCGACGGGTCCTCCGCCGAGGACGACGAGGCTCCGGGGCACGGCGTTCGCCCAGACGGCGTCGCGGTTCGTCCAGAACTCGACCTCGTCCAGGCCGTCCACCGGAGGCACGGACGGTGACGAGCCGGTCGCGACGACGAGGCTGCCGTATTCGATCTCTCGCGTGCCGACGGCAATGACTCCTTTGCGGAGCACGCGCCCCTCGCCGCGAACGAGCTCGGCGCCCTGCTCGGCGATCCAGTCGGCATGCCACGAGTCGTCACGGCCGTCGGTCACCTGATCCCGCCACCAGAACACGCGCTCGGCGTCGAGCGAGCCGGTGATCGCCTCCGCGGCGCCGGGCGCGACGCGCGCGGCTGCGAGGACTTCGCCCGATCGGAGGAGAGTCTTGGTCGGGACGCAGGCGTAGTAGGAGCACTCCCCACCTGCGAGCTCCTTTTCAACGACGAGGATCTCCGTGTCCGGATCGAGACGACGCAGGGCGCCGACGAAGTGCTCGCCGCTCGATCCGGCCCCGAGGACGACCACAGGATCCTGTGCTTTCACCACACGGAGAGGGCGGGATTTGAACCCGCGACGCACCTTTCAGCACGTACGCGATTTCCAGTCGCGCTCCTTAGGCCGCTCGGACACCTCTCCAGGCGGCCTAGCTTAGATGCCACAGGCGCGTCAGCCGCCGGCTGCGGACGAGACGTACGCGGCGACGTCCTGGATCTGCTGCTCGCTCAACGTGTCCGTGAACGCCGGCATGATCCCTGCGCCGTTGGTCACCCGGTCGAGGGCGGTGGCGAGAGACGGTGAGGCCGCGTCGAGGTTGGGGCCGATCGAGCCGGTTGTGCCCGCATCCGCGAGCGTATGACAGCTCCCACACCCCCCAGCGGCCAGGAACACCTCTTTGCCGGCGACGGGGTCGCCCGCACCTTCGGTCGGCTCGGTCGTACCAGTGGTGCCCGTGGTCTCTGTGGCCCCAGTGGTTTCGGTGGTACCGGTGGTCTCTGTAGTCCCAGTGGTCTCGCTCGTCTCCGTGGTCGACGTCGTCCCGGTCGGAGTCGTCTGGCCCGGCTCGCTCTCCAGCGCGACTTCCTCGCGCTCTTCCTCCTCGCCCAGCTCGGCGAGCAGGATCACGGCTGTGATCTGCATGGTGAAAAGCACGATGCAGGCCGCGATGAACCAGCCGAGGTGCTTCGACGGAAACGTCGGCCGCGAGCGAGGGACGACGAGCGCCACGACCAGGGCGAAGACGATGAAGACGAGCGCGGAGGACAGAAGGCCGATCTCGTAGCCGGTCAGCGCCAGCGGCCAGTGAGACCAAGACGACACTGCCGAGGACGCTACCACGGTGTCCGCCGCGAATACGGCGCTACTGCTCGAGCGGCGCCATGGTCAGCCCGTGACCGCCGAGCTGCGCCCAGTAGAGCTCCGCGAGCTCCTTGTGGCCCGACCAGACAATCGCCCGTCCGGTCGAGTGGATCTTGTCGGCGAGACGCATCCCACGGTCGTACGAAACGCCAGGCAGGACGGACGAGAGCGCGAACGCCACCCCCTGGAACGTGTTGTGATCGTCGTTTCTCACGACCACATGCCACGGTGTCCCGAGGCCGCTTCCCGTGCCTCGCGAAGTTCGTTCGCGAGGCGGCGTCATCGTCGCCGGCGCCATGACAGGACGGTACCAAGGGCTGCGCTACCCTTGTGCCCTCCCGGGCGCATAGCTCAGCGGGAGAGCGCTCGCTTCACACGCGAGAGGTCCCTGGTTCGATCCCAGGTGCGCCCATTCGGTGACTTCCACGAACAGTTCCAAAACAGGGAGCTGTTTCCTAGGCTGTTCAGAAGGTGTCCGGGCGAGAGGGAGAAAGCGGGCGGCGTGAAGATCCCGAAGCTGTTCACGATCGGCTACCAGGGGAGTACGCCCAGCGATCTCATAGACCGTCTGCTTGGGGCGGGCGTCGAGCGCGTCGTTGACGTGCGCGAACTGCCTTTATCCCGTCGCCGTGGCTTCTCGAAGTCGCCCCTCGCAGCCGCGCTCACGAGCGCCGGTATCCGTTACGAGCACGTCCGGGCGCTCGGAAACCCGAAGCCGAACCGCTGGCGTCGGTCGTTCTCATGACCTCGGCCATCCCCTTCAGGCGTTTGGAGTCAAGTGGACGCCGACGGCGTGACGCACCCATCCGCAGAGTCGCCGACCGGCTACTCCATGGAGGCTCCGTTCCCAGGTTTTTGTCATGCGGCAGGGGATAATCCGCGTACCTGGGTTCGTATGTGCCCAAGAGATCGACTCGCAAGTGTCCTCCGTCGAGGTTTCAATCGGTGTCCAGGTTGGCTATCCAAGCGCGACGGAGAACGATCAGGTCGAGAGTTACGTAAAACGAGACACAGGGAGGGAGAGCTGCGGTGCTACCCATCAGGACGGAGACGTCGACGTTCGTTTACAGGAGTTCACGACCCGATGCACCCGACATGCCCGGCGAGCGGATCGAACCGGGCCACATTCGCTCCGTCTGGGAACCGGAGGAGTGGGAGAGGGAGGACATTCGCAATGGCGGCAACATTGCTCTAAACGTATTCGCTGAGCCACTCCCACCGATCTCGCTCAACGTCACTCACGAAAGAACCAAGCGGGCGCGGGGCATCATCTCGGCCGAGAGATTCCAGAGCAGCGACGACGGTTCTTGGTATGTGCGAGTCACCCGAGACGGAGTAACGCTCACTGAATCCGCTTCGTACCGGCGCGAGGGAAGTGCGCGGTTAGCCCAGCAAGCGCTGAAACGGATCTTGCCCGCCCTCGAGATCTGACCGTCCTGTCACTAGCCGGACGCTTGCTCACACCGCTCCTGATCGACCCCGGGATCGTCCTCGAAACGTGGGCGAACCTTCGAGGGGGGTCGGTTTCGCCGTACCGAAACCGTCGACGACCACCACCGGGACAACCACAACAGACACGAAGTACACCGAGCGGGCAATCCGAACATCGTGATTACGACACAACATCGGTGGCCCGAACAGCGTGATCGAGTTCCATGTTCAGGCACCCGGAGACCTGTACGTCAACGCTCCCATGGGCGCTGACGGCGCTGTGTTCTGCGGCGTTCCCCCGCCTCCGGCCTAGAAAAGTCCCATCCCAGGGAACACAGAAAGGGCCGCCTCCCAGCGGCCCTTTCTCATCTCACTTGCTCTCAGGCCGCGGGCACTGCGGAGCCCGTCCGGGGTCGCCCCCGCTCTCGGAGGGTTGAGGCGACCGATTACCCATCTGAGGCCACCGCAGCCCCTTAGCGCTCGTTGCGGGCAGCTGTGCGGATGTTCGATCCGGTAGCGGAGGGAGTGCGAATCAGCTTCACCGCAATCTGACGATTCAGGACGGGCACAAGGGAGGGGAAACCATCTGGGTTTTGCTTTATGTGGCAGCGCTCGGCGCTGTGTTTCTTGGTTTCGCCGCGACGATCTGGGTGGCATTGGTTTGCGCGGCGACCCTCGCGGCCCTCGCCCACTTCGTGTGGACGACTAAGTAACGGTCCGCCGGCGCTACTCACAGATGTGTATCGCGTGTCGAACACGCGTGCTGAGGGTAGGCATGTGAGGTATCGCCCACCACCAGTCAGAAGGAGGCGGAAATGGGAACCAAAGTCCGTGAAGCAATGACGGAACGTCCCCGCTGCGTCACGCCGGAAACGTCAGTTCGCCAGCTAGCGGAGGTGATGGAAGCTGACGACATAGGCGCAGTGCCGGTTCTCGAGGACGAGCGACTGAGCGGGATGGTGACCGATCGCGACATCGTGATCCGCGCGATCGCCAAGGGAAAGGATCCGACCGGGATGCCAGTCAGGGAGATCTTCTCCCGCGAGGTCGTCACCGTAGGCCCCGACGACGATCTTTCCAATGCTCTCTCGCTAATGGCTGAGCACCAGGTCAGGCGCCTACCGGTCGTCGACGAAGCCAATCGACTCGTCGGCATCGTCTCTCAAGCGGACGTCGCCCTCGAAGCGAAGGAGAAGGATGTCGGCCAGATGGTCGGAGACATTTCGCAGCCTCCCACTGGGCCGCGCCAGGTCTAGTTCCATAGCTACGAATCGGCGCTCGTGCGATCGCGCGTCGAGCGGTTGTTGAAAGTCGAAACCCCCTGGCTCCTCCAAGTGAGTGAAGCCAGGGGTTTACTCCTTAGCGAACAGAAGGGCGTCACGTACAGGTGGCCGGACGGCAACGTCGATAAGTACGAGAAGTTCGTGACGTACAGCGGTACGAGCGACGATGGTCGTTCCTTCGCTCCGATGGCGCTCGGGTACCTGGCGAACGGCGATGTCGTCGGCTTCGTGCTCGGTGGCGGAGGGCCTAAGTTCTTCCCCGCTGACGACTTCGAGACGACGCAGCGGAGGCGTGGATGGACGTGTTCAGGAGGCGAGTCGCGCGCCGCCCCCTCCTTGAAGCGCGTGTAGACGCACCCGTGAGCCGTCCACGTGGCCCAGCAAACACTCGCAATTGCGGCCATTTTGGAACTGAGCACTGTTTTTGGAAGTCGCCCATTCCGAACCGCGCATTACGGGCAGCCGTTGTTCAATCGTCCCCTTCGCTCAGCCACGGTAGAGATGCCCTTGAGCAGCGCGACGCGCCGGGCCGATCTCCAGGACGGGCAAATCCGTGCGTCGGGCCTCACCTATGTTCGTCGGATTCCCCTCTCTTCGCGACCGCGACTAAAGGGGCTAGAGGTCGACCCACTGAGCGTTCTCGGCCGCCCGATGCAGCGCGTCGATCGTGCGAGCCTGTCCCAGTGCGTCCTCGCGATCGAGTAGAGGTGCGTCCCTCCCCGCTACAGCATCCGCAAAGTTGACTAGTTCGCGCTCGAATGAGTTGGCCTCGGGAATCTCGATGCACGTTCTCCCAGTGCCGCGCTGCAGCACGACGTGGCCACCCCAGTCCGGCCGAAACGGTGCCTGCACAATGAGCGAGCCGTCTTCCCCAATCACCTCCAGGTTCTGCCGCCGCGGCAGCAGGAAAGAGCAGTCGATCTCGCCGGCGATATCGTCGCGAAAGCGGAGCTTGCCATGGAAGGCAACATCGACCCCCGTAGGGCCGATCACATGCTCGCCGGCTACGCGCTCCGGCTCGCCAGCGAGGAGGCGCAAGACACTGATGCAGTAGCACCCAATGTCCATGAGCGAGCCCCTGTCGAGGTCGGCACGAAATCGTCCGTCACTTGGATTCTTGAGATGGAGCGAGAAATCTGCGTGGATAGCCTGCAGCCTTCCGAGGGCACCATTGGACGCGATGTGACCGATTGTCTGCGTCTGTGGATGATGGCGATACATGAAGCCTTCCGTAAGGATCAGACCGTGCTGAGCGGCCCGCGCGAACGCCGCTTCGACCTCCGCCGGGTGGCGGGAGTACGGCTTTTCGCAGAGCACATGCTTGCCAGCATCCAGCGCCCGCATCGTCCATTCGTGATGAAGGCGGTTGGGAAGGGAGATGTAGACGGCGTCAACCTCAGGATCCAACAGAAGCGCGTCGTACGAGCCGTACGGCCGCGAGATGCCTGTTTCGCGGGCGTAGGCTTCAGCGCGAGCGACGTCGCGACTCGCTACTGCCGAGACGTCGAAGCAGCCGGTGGCTGCGGCCGCGGCGACGATGATGCCGTTGATTCGCGCAGTAGAAAGCAGTCCGAGCCGGAGCATGAGGTTCCTATCGCAGTTTGCGCTGTGTCTTAAGAGACCGAGAGGGGCAATCTGTACTACTACCGGTATCGAGCGGTTGCTCGTAGTGCCCACGTGCGCATTTCTTCGAGAACTATCGATGTCCTCGGTTGCGATCTTGATCGATGTCACGACCGCCCTGAGCGCGAAGCGCTCTACTCACGCTGAACCGCAGGGTACGAACGTGCTTGACTGCTAGCCTTCGCAAGCCCGGCCGCGCTAGGTGGGGAGGCAGCGGTTCCCTGAACCCGAAATCCGCTCCATGCGGGGCCGAACACCGTCCGAGGGGCGGTGTCTTCGGGACTGGATCTCTCGCACGTGGTGTTGACAGATCGGGTTCCGCGCACTGGGAGCGTCCGAACCGCGTCAGGTCCGGAAGGAAGCAGCGCTAAGGACTCCCTCTCAGGTGCCGCGGTTCCGCCCGATCCGAGCCGGCGACGGAGATACCTCCGAGGATGCTCGTCTCGACGACGGAGCGCGCGGCCGGGCCTCTTGATCAGTGAATTGTCACGGGCGTTCCGACCGGCATCAACTTGCCCAGCCGAAGAATGTCCGCATTGCGCATCCGGATGCAGCCGTGCGAGACCCGACCGGGCAGCAACTCCGGCTCGTTCGTCCCGTGGATCCCGACAAATCCGCCGCCGGGCCAATCGGTCAGCACCTCCGAGCGGGCGCTCGTTCCGAAGGCCAGCGGTCCGTAGAAAGGGCTCAGACTCCGGATCTTGCTTCGCACATAGAACTCCCCGGTCGGCGTCGGCCAATCGGCCTTCCCGATGCCGATTTCAGCGGAGAAGATCGGGCGTCCGCCGGACAGCAGGCTGGCGTGCAACCCCTGCAAGTCGACGACGAGCCGCGTTCGGATGAACTCGGACGCTCCGAGAGTGGCGCGCGGGACCCAGCCGGTCAGGTTCTCGGGTAGAGCGGGGACGCGAACCAGTGTCCATAGCCGTCCGGCGGAGTCCTCGGCTCGCTTCTCGACGAGGACGATGTTGGTCGTCCGCTCAGGGGTTCGCGTGTCGAGGAAGGCGATCGGGGTCGCGTCCGCGCGCGGAGCGTCTCGCACCGGCGTCGCGCGGGTCACGGTCGTCCAGCGCACGCTTTCGCGAAAGCGTGCCAGCGGACGCGGCTCGGGTATCGCGAACGCGGGGCGCGCGGAAGCCGGGAGCGTGACGTCCGCTGAGGGAGGCGATGCGGAGGACGAGCCCGCGAAGCGAACGACGAGGAGCGCAGAGACGACGAGCAACAGGGCGACGACGAACGACCCGGTGAGCGGGCGATTGCTCAACCCGTGAATCTCGGGCTGCCCGCTCGCTCCGTCTTGCCGCTCGACGTGATGAAGCCGGTCGACGCGACGATCCTCGCCGCCTCCGGTCTCGAGAGAGGATCGTCGAACGCTTCGGCGGCCGGAACGATGCCGAACAGCCGTCGCATCCAGGCCGCATGTCGTGCCTCGACCGAGTGAATCGAGATCGCAACCGCGAGGATCGGCTTCGCGTCGATTCGCGGAGCCTGCGCCTTGTAGGCGGCGACGGCCAGATCCTCGAACGCGACAGCGGTCTTCAGAAACCGCTTCTGATCTTCCGTGACCCCGCGAAAGTTGAACGTCGGACGCGCGACAGCAGCGCTGCCGAGAGCGCTTCGCAGAGCCTGCACGTGGGCCCGCTCGACCGCCCCGACGACCTCCGCCGCCTGGCGCGACTTCCCTCTGAGCGCACGGATCCGTTCAGCTTCGGTGTAGAAGGACGCCTGAAGATACTCGAGCGTCAGGGCGTAGTTCAAGATGTCGACATCGTTCGCCGACTGCGAGCCGCCCGAAGGGACGACGGCGAGCGCACCGAGAAGCGCAGTCCCTCCGACGGCTGCCACGCGCAGGAACCCCGCACGTGAATCTCGGTAGACGTTCTCGTACGCCTCACAGATCGCGCCCGCGGGATCGAGTGCTCCGAGCGTCAAGTCGAGCTCCACCGATGGGGCCTTGGAAATAAGGTCGTCGCGACGCTCCGTCATCGGAGAAACCCGGTCTTCCGGAGTGCCGCGAGAGCCTCGGCCTCGGTCATCGAGGGATCCGTGGCATCGGCCGCTGGCAGCTTCCCAACGATCGAGCGGATCCAGGCAGCGTGTCGAGCCTCGACCGACACGATCCTCGCCGCGGCGGTCAATGCCCCTGCTGTCAGGTTCGTCGCCTGGCCGTTGTAGGCCGCGACGCCCGTGTCCTCGAGCGCGAGCGCGCCTTCGACGAAGGCATCCGGGTCGGTTGTCGCCTTCCCGAAGTCGATCTTCGGTGCCATGCGTGCGTTTGCGCCCAACGTCTTCTTGAGGAACGCGAGGTGCTCCTGTTCGTGGCCACCCACCACCTCGGCGAACTCGCGCAACTCACCCCTGAGGGCGCCCTTCTCGCGGGCCTCGGCGTAGAAGGCGGCCTCGACGTACTCGAGGAGGAGAGCAAGGTTGAGAATTCGGATGTCCTGGGCGGGCGACGGCGCGGAGGAGGCAAGCCTTGGCAGTCCCCCCACGACCACTCCGCCTGCGGTGAGCGCGCCTCCGGCGAGAACCGCACGCCTGAGCAACTCCGAGCGCGAGTGTCGTGTGTCGGAAGAGGTTCGATGCATGACTAGCCGACCAGATACACGATAACGAGTGCCGCCAGAACGGCGACCGCAGACCCCATGAGCAGGGGTGCCGAGTCCTCGGTCCAGACCACGTCGCGAATTCGAGGTGCGAACCAGCGAAGGTGACGACGGCGCTCTCGCCTACGCTGGAGAGGCGACTGGCGACCCGCGCTGCGTCTAGGGCTTAGGTTCGGGCGCGTAGTTCTCGGTGAGGGCCTCCTCGGCGAGTCGACGTCCGTCGGAACCGATTGCCAAGCCAAGCCGGCTTCTAGACCTGCCGTGCCTTGCCAGAGGGGGACCGAGGGCGATCGCGCGCTCGCCAGACGACGAGTCCTTACCGCCGCGAGCCCCCAAAGAACACCGAGAACGATCACGCCCGCTCCTCCTACGAAAAGGAAGAACGTGACGTTCGTGCCGCCGTTGTCGGGAGAAGCATCCTCGGCAACGGCCTCCGGCGTCTGCGGTGCGCTTACGACTGGAGGAAGTAGCGCCGAATGCCGGCGCTTGTTCTTCGGAGTGAGCGGATAGGCCTCCCAGAGACTCTCTGGGCTCCCTTTCGGATCCCCTAGCGCGGCCGCCGGCGGTGAGCAGATGGCCAGGAGCAGGAGGGTCACGGCAACGCCCAGCCAAAAGCCCCTGTTTGACGCCGCTTTTCGCGGTGAGCGGGAAAACCGATCCCCTACGTACACGTGATCTAGCCGCAGCACTCCGCACTCCCAATGACGATGATGTGCAGGTGAGATCCTACTCCTCTCCCCGCCGCGAAACACGCAATTTTCCGCGGACCGGTCCGCCCCCTGGTTGAATCCAGAGCGTGACCGCGCTCTACCGCCGGTACCGACCGCAAGGTTTCGACGAAGTCGTGGGCCAGGAGGCCGTCGTACGGACGCTCCAGAACGCGATCGAGCACGACCAGGTGCGCCAGGCCTATCTCTTCGCAGGGCCGCGCGGAACGGGTAAGACGTCGATGGCGCGCATCCTCGCCAAGGCGCTCAACTGCACGACCACCGACGGACCAACGTCGACCCCGGACAAGACCTGCCACGTGTGCGTGGCTATCGCGGGCGGCACGTCGCTCGACGTCGTGGAGATGGACGCCGCTTCTCAGCGCGGCATCGACGACATCCGCGAGATCCGCGAACG
>Ga0136613_10002188_pt1 | contig 10407 bp, 8 predicted proteins | sample AntDrymUQ2722106_2_FD_106649 | JGI IMG/M metagenome (GOLD analysis project Ga0136613, IMG submission 106649) | Polar desert sand microbial communities from Dry Valleys, Antarctica - metaG UQ272 (21.06) | ecosystem: Environmental > Terrestrial > Soil > Desert | place: Antarctica: Dry Valley... | reverse complement strand
GTTCTCGAGGATTCCGAAGCCTGGATCGCGGTAGACGGGCAGCTCAAAGACATCAGGGAATCGAACAGGCGCGCCATCGGCCTCATAAAGAGCGTGGCCCGTCCCGAGTTCGTGGGGAAGGACATCGGGATGCTGCTCGACCTTGAGCCCGGGATGCGGACGACGAGCTTCGTCCCCGACTGGCAGCTTCGTCGCGACCAGGGCGAGCGGCGAACCTCCTGGTACCTCAGGATGTGGCCGCCGCAGCCCGGCGCCGACGCCCTCGGCTCGCTGATGCGTGTCGAAGCGCCGCGCGACACCGAACCGGGGCAGGTCGACGAGATATCGCGTTGGATCCTCGCCGAGCGGGCACCCCTGGCGAAGCCTGACCCGAGGTGGCCGGCAATGATCTACCCGATCCAGTACGTCGAGAAGGTCCTGAAGCCGCTGGCGCAGGGTTCTGAGCGGGCCTACGCACGGCTGGAGCGCCAACTCGCATCGAACGGGAGGAACTAGATGCTGCACGAAGACTTCCTTGACCAGACCTCGGGCCCGATAGGCCGGGTCGTTACCAGCGAGGAGAGCCCGGCCACGGCCCACGAGTTCTTCTTCTGGACCGCGGAGACCGAAGCTGCCCAGAACCTCGACATCGGGCACATCGTCGCCGCCGAGTCAGAGGACGCAACGGCCGTCGCCGTGCTCGACGACCCGCGCCGCTACTCCGACCTGCAGAGCTTCCTCGACGACTTCTACGCCTACGACGGCGACCCTTCGCTCGAAGCGCTCTCCGAGCGGGTCGAGATACTCGTCTTCCGCGCCCGCGTCCTCGCGACCAAGCACCGTAACGATAGAAAAAAGTCGAAACGCCCCGTACGCACCGGCCCCGTCTTCTTCGCCACGAACGCGGCCATCGAGTTCGCCCTCGGGACCGAGGAGTTCTCGGGACACAGCATCCCGATGCTCCTGCACGAGAACGGCAACGAGAAGAACGGAAGTCCTCAGCGCACACCCCTCTACGTGGACGAGGAGTACCTGCTCGGGCCCGAGGCTGGTCATCTCAACATCACGGGCATGAGCGGTCTCTCGACCAAGACCAGCCACGCCCTCTTTACCATAGCGAGCACATTCCAGACCGTCGAGGACAAGAGGGTCGCCGCGCTCATGTTCAACGTGAAGGGCGCCGACCTCCTTTTCCTGGACAAGCCGGTCGAGGTAATCGCGGAGGACGACCCCGAGCTCGCGGAGCGCTACGAGAAGGCTGGGCAGCGAGGATTGCCGGCTGAAGATAGGGAGATGTACGAGTCCCTCGGTATCGAGGTCAGGCCTTTCGAGAACCTCAGGATCTTCGCCCCCTTGCGATACGGGATGGAGTCAGGGGAGCGGATCGTGCACGCCGAGGGCATCCCCGCGCGCAAGCTGAATACCTTGAGAAGCGCGCGAGGGGAAGATTCTTGCGTGTATCCGGTGATCTGGGAGCTCGGGGACGTGCTGCCCTACGCCGGCTACGTCTTCGAGCCATCGGACATGGACGACAAGTTCCGCGGTTTCATAGAGGAGCTGCGTGACAAGGGCGTCAGGACAACGGCGGACTTCTACGGGCTTCTCGATGAGATCGAAGACTACTTCGAGGCCGCCCACCAGGATGGCAAGAACGTCTCATCCTGGAACGGCCACAACCACATGACCATCGCCAAGGTCCGCAACCGTTTCAAGGTGCTCCCGAACAAGTGCGGGGGCCTCCTGGCGCACGGGCGCGTCGAGCACGGCGACCTGCCGCGCGCGGACGGCCCGTTCGAGGACAATGAAATGCGCGTCGTAGACATCTCCCAGCTCACCGGTGTGCCACAGGATCTCATCGTCACCAGCGTCATCTCGAAGATCTGGGAGCTCGCAGAGACTGGCAGGCTCGGGGTGGACAAGCTCATAATCTTCGTAGACGAACTAAACAAGTACGCCCCGTCCGGCCACTCGAGAACCTCGTCCTTGAAGGACACGCTCGTGGACATCTCCGCGCGGGGGCGGCACCTCAGCCTCACGCTCTTCGGGGCACAGCAGTTCAGGAGCAAGGTCGATGACGAGGTGATCGGGAACGCTGCGACGAGCCTCTACGGCCGCATCGGCGACGAGGAGCTCACCAACTCCAGCTACCGCTCCTTCTCGGGGACGACGAGGGAAGAACTACTGCAACTCGAAAAGGGCCGGCTCCTTCTCAGGCACGCCCACTACGCCGTGCCCGTTTTCGGGCGCTTCCCGCGCCCGCCTGTCCTCATGGGCAAGCAGGGTACGGACATCTTTGGCGAGCAGCGCGGGGACGCGGCGTCTTCGGTCCTCGCCGTCATGCGCAGCCTGACGACCAAGCCACCGGCCATCGCCGCCATCCGCTCCGAGATACAGGGCGTCCCGGACGAGCAGGTCTACGAGGCCCTCGACGCCGTGCAGGCGGCACACCGCACCGGACACGGCGCCGCCGACCCCTATAAGAACTTCCGCTGGAACCTGAAGCGTCCGGCGAGAACAGGGTCAGGCCGCCGCGACGCGTCCAGGATCCTCTCCGGCCTGGATCGAATGAGGGACTAGCCCTGGTCGCGATCTCGCGCTAGAGTATGCGAAGCTCGTGAAGCAGGTGTGTTTGATTCTTGAACTGGCTCCTCTCGAGACGTAAACTTCGGACGTGGATTACCGTGAGCGCATCACCATAGATCCCGACATGCGGGGCGGAAAGCCGTGCATCCGAGGAATGCGGATTACCGTCTATGACATCCTAGGCTATCTTGCCTCCGGTATGTCTCAGGAGGAGATCCTGGCCGACTTCCCGTTTCTGGAGGCGGAAGATATTCGCGCAAGCCTGGCTTTTGCCGCTGATTTCGAGCGCAGGTTTGTGGCAGAGCCCTCTTTTTGAGGCTGCTCTTCGACCAGAACCTCTCCCCGCGATTGGTCCGACGTGTGTCCAGAATGTTCTCACGTCCACGATATCGGCATGGACACAGCGAGCGAATCCGAAGTGTGGAACTACGCCGCCGAGCATGGGTACACCATCGTTTCCAAAGATGCGGATTTCCACCAACGCAGTCTTCTGCGAGGAGCGCCGCCGAAGGTGGTCTGGATTCGCCAGGGCAACTGTTCGGTGTCGGAGACGGCCGACCTACTCAGAGAACGCTTTATAGCGGTGAAGCGCTTTCACGCGAAAGAGGAAGCAGCTTTCCTGGCGCTGTCTTAAGACCTTGCGGCGATGCGTAGAATAAGGTGACCTATGTAGGAGGAATGAGATCGTAAGGATCGCCCACATCTCGGATACGCACCTGGGGTACACGAGGTACGCGAAGCTCCATCAAGAGACTAGCCGCAATCAGCGGGAGGTGGACGTCCAGGAGGCTTACGGGCGGGCTGTGGACGCCATCCTTGAGCGGGACGTGGATCTGGTGGTCCACTCCGGCGACGTCTTCGATTCTGTGCGCCCTGCGACGCACGTGATCATCGGCTTCCTGAAACAGACTTTCCGCATCACAAGCCAGGACATCCCCTACCTGGTCGCAGCGGGTAACCATGAGACGCCGCGCCTCCGCTCCACGACCGCGGCCCTGGAGTACGCGAACCTGGTAAACGCGATCTCCGCCCACGGCTTCGATATAGATTACGAGACTGTCGACGTAGCTGGCGCAACCGTGGGCGTGACTCTTGTCCCGCACGGGGCTGTCTTCGGGACGGGAGCCGTGACCCCGGCGCGTGACGCGGACGTGAACATACTCGTGACGCACGGGATGGTGCCAGGCCTCGAAGCCCGCCAGCACGAGATGGGAGAGGCGAATCTGCAGCCGGGGATGCTCGAGGGCGGCTTCGACTACATAGCCCTCGGCCACTACCACGAGTTCCACGAGCACAAGCCGAACGCCTACTATGCCGGGGCTACGGAGCGTTTCGGGTTCGGGGAGGTGGAATCGGAACCTGGCTTCGCCATCGTAGAGTTCGACAGCAAGGGACTGGGGAGCGTCGAGCACGTCGAGATAGCGGCGCGTCCGATGCTGGATCTGCCCAAGATCTCCGCCCGAGACATGGACGCCACGAAGCTGACGGAGGCTGTGCACGAAAGGACTTCGGGCATCGACCTCGACGGCACCATCGCGCGCCTCAGGGCCTACGACGTCAGGCACGGGGTGGCGAGCGGCATTGACCGCGAGTTGCTGCGAGATCTGCAGCGCCGCTGCCTGAACTTCTCATTGGAGATCCACGCCGAGGAACGACCCGAGGACCTCGAGAGGAATGGCTCATCGACCGCCGTCTTCGGACCACTCGGCGAGGAGTTCGCGGCGTTCGTCGCCGAGCGCAAGGAACGTGGCGAGATCGAGGCGAAGTTCGCAAAAGAGTTCCTGGAGAAGGGACGCGCGTACCTGACGCGGGCGGCGAGCGAAGAGCCGGAGAGCGCCGCGTGATCCTGGAGCGCCTCTTTATAGAGAACTACAAGCAACTGAGGGAGCCAGTGGAACTCTATCCGCCCGAAGGGGCGATCGGGGTCGTCGGGCCGAACGGCGCTGGCAAGTCGACCCTGTTCGAGAGCATTCTGTGGGCCTTCTTCGGTTCTCGTGGCGGCGGACCGCGCTTCGCCAACGAGTCGATCCCCTGGAGCGGCGGCACGACGAAGGACCCGACCACCGTCGAGGTGACACTGGCGACCGACGGCGGTTCCTTTGCCGTGCGCCGACGTTTGAGGAGTGGCTCGACGAGTGCCGAGGCTCTCGACGCCGCGGGCAGGACGATCGTCAGCGGGACTGCCGACGTGACGCGCTGGGTCGAGGAGAACCTGCTCGGGATGGACAGGACGGCCTTCGAGGCGACGTTCTACGCCCGCCAGAAGGAGCTTCGTTTCTTCGCCCACGACGAGGGCATAAGCAGGGTGCGTAAGATCAGCAGGCTCCTTGGTATCAGCAGCGTTGAGACGGCCCAATCTTTCCTGCGCGAGGACCGCAACGACCTCCGTTCCGAAGCCCGGCTCCTCGAAGGCCGCCTCGCCGAAGCCGACCTCGACTCGCTCCAGACCGAGCTGGAGGACGCCGGTAAAGAGTGCGTCCGCCTCGAAACCGAACTGGCGAAGGTCTCTGAGGAGTACGACACCGCCGAAGAAGAGTTGAAATCCGCTCGCGAGGTCCGTGCCGCCCTGGAGAGTACATACCGCGAACACTCGCGTCTCACGGCCGACCTGCGCGAGGCCGAGGCCGACGGGCGCCGCGCAGGAGACCGCCGCGCGGAGGCGGAGAAGGCCCTCGCCGACCTCGCCGCCGCTGAGGACGAGCTGGGCCGCCTGAAGCCCCGGACAGCCAGGCTTCCGGAGGTCACCTTCGAGCTGGAACGACTTGAGGAGGACAGGCGTCGCTCCGAGCAGCGCGCCCGCGACCGCAGGGAGCACTTGCACGCGCAGCGACGCCTCTCGGACATCGAGGGCGAGGTCGCGGACGATCTGGAGTCGCTGGACGGAGAAGTGGACGACGCTCTGCCAGGCTTCCACGATCTCTTCGACCTGGACGGTCCTGAGCTGCTCTCCGAGACCCTCGCGGTGCTGGAACGGGCCGCTGGGGAGCTGGAGAGGGCAGAGGCCAACCACGAGGAGCTAAGGAGGCTCACGGGGGACCACGACGCCTACAAGGTCGCGGCGAAGGAGGTCGGCGAGGCCGACGAGTCGTATAGGGCGGCGCGGGAAGAAGTGGCCAGGCTCATGGAGGCTCTCGAAGACCTCTCTGGCGGCGAGGACCTGGAGCGGGCGGAGCGCGAGCTGCGCGAGCAGGAGGAGAAGCTGCGGGAGCTCGCTGCGCTTCACAGGGGAAAGGCCAACGCCGACGAGAGCGAAGCGAAGAACATCGACAAGGCAAGAGAGGCCATCGACAGCGGCGCGGAGGAGCACTGCCCCACCTGCCACAGGGAGTTCGAGAGCGGGGAGCAGGCGGAGATCTCCGACACTTTGAGGAGGCAGGCAGCCGCGATCCGTCGCCGCGCCGACCGTGAGACCGGAGAGGCCGAGAAGCTGGCCGCCTCGGCGGACGAGACTGGCGAGAAGCTAATGAGGGTCGCCTCGAACTTAAACCGCTGGCGAGAACTGCGCGAGGCTAAGGTCCGCGCCGAGAACCGCGCCGAGAACCGCGCCGAAATCCTCGAGAAGGCCAGGTCCGCCCTGGAGGAGATCGAAGGCCGCATCGCAGGCACGGAAGCCCCCACCGAGGCCGACCTCGAAGCCGCCCGCGCCCGCTGCAACCGGCTGAGGGAGTTGCGCGATGCGCGCCCGCAGGTAAAGAGCCTGGCCGCCGAGCACACAAAGCTAACGGGGCGCATCGCGGAACTCGCAGAGGATCTCGAAGAGCTGGCCGACATTACCTATGACGCCGACGCGCACAGGGAGAAGCGGGAGGAGAAGGACCGGCTGGAACGAGCGCTCGGCAGGGTCGAGGAGTTGGAGCGGCGCCTCTCGACGCGCCCTGAGATCGAGAACGCCTTGCAGGCTGCCCGAGAGCTCGGAGGGGAAGCGGAGGCCACTGCGGAGAAGCTGAGGCGTGGGATCTCCGCCCTCGACTTCGACGAGGCGGCCTACGAGGCTTCCGTTGAGATCGTGACGGCTGCCGAAGAAAAGCTGTCGAAGCTGAGGGACGCGCGGGAGGGGCTCGGTGGCGAGTGGAAAGATGCAGATTACCGCATCGAACGTGCCAAAACAGAACTAAAACGCCTCGACGACGACAGGAAGCTCGCCAACGAGAAGGCGGCCGCGGCCTCGCGCATGGACGAGATGGACGGCCTCTTCACCGTGTTCTTCCGCAGCCTGACGGCGAGGGCGCGTCCGATGCTCGAGGTCGAGGCGTCCAACCTAGTGCGAGAGCTCACAGACGGCCGCTATGAGCGGATGGAGTTCGACGACAACTACCGCGTCAAGCTCTTCGACCGCTTCGACGACTCCTACGCCATCGAACGCTTCTCGGGCGGCGAGTCAGATGTCGCCAGCCTCTCCGCGAGGGTGGCGCTCTCGAGGATCGTGGCCTCCCGAGGCGGCAACACCCTGGGCTTCCTCGTCCTCGACGAGGTCTTCGGGAGCCTCGACGCCGGACGGCGCAACAACGTGCTACTCGCGCTCGAGCGTCTCAAGCGCTCGTTCGGCCAGATCTTCATAATCTCCCACGTCGCTGAAGTTCAGGAATCGGCCCTCGTAGACGAGGTCTGGATGCTCGAAGAAGACGAAGAAGGCAAGAGCACCGTCAGTCATGTGAACACCTCAATGATGCCGGCGCCTGATGCCATCGCAGGCGCCGCCGGTGGTACGTAACCTTACGCTCCTTCGAGACGTACTTTCGGTCCCAGCTCCCCCGCCAACGTCTCGGCCGCTACCGCGTCGAGGTCCCTGACCCGCAAGGCAGATCCGCCCGATCCGGAGGCGACCTCGGCAAGAAACGTAGCGAGCCGCGCACGCCGCTGGAACGGGCTACGTATCACGCCGCGCGACTGAAGCCGGCGCCGGGGAGCGACGGCGGTCTTGCGGCCCAGGCTCCGGTAGCGCACGACCAGCCGATCCTCTTCGAGAGCCCAGCCGGCATCCCGGTAACAGAGCCATCCGTACGTGGCGGCGGGTAGTATCAGGAAGAGCGCGAGGAGACCTAGAGCGGACTGGAGTACGAGGAAGGAGACAGGCGCGGCGGCGAAGGCGATGATCAGGTACACGAACGTGGCCCTGATGACGTAGCGTCGGAGGGCGCGGCGCGGGAGCGGCTTCAAGGTTGGAACGACGGCGAACTCGGGGGCTGCAACGGCAAGGAACTCCCCTACCTCGTCGCTGGGCAAGAGAGGAAAGAGCGTGGTCGAGACGCCCGCGTCCTCGCCGTAGCCGGCGCTCTCGACGCGCAGGGAGGCGAGGCCGAAAGGCTGGCGCAATACACCCTCAGAGATCCGGACGGCCTGTATGCGGGCGAGCGGTATGGTCGCCTCGCGACGCTCCAGAAGGCCGCGCTTGATGTACAGGAAGTCCCCCTCGCGGGAGAGCGTGAAACCGGTGTAGGCAAGAACCGTCCCGGCTATCGCCAGAAGCCAGGCCAGGAGCACGGCAGCGGGCACCAGGATCAGGACCACCATTAGCCAGTTCGGCGCTAGGGTCTCGAGGAGGCGCCGGACGAAACTCTCGGATAGGAAGTCGTCCAGGAACTGAGAGCCGACGGCGATCAGGGAGAAAGCGACCCCGATCTGGCCGCTCGTGGCACCGGCGACCAGCAACTCGCGTGTCGAGAGCCGCCGGAGTACCGTTGGACCCGTAGTCTCCTCTGACCTCTCTATTTGTGGGCCTTCGATCTCACGCCGCAGCGTCTGTACCGCATCCCGGTCCAGCGCAGAGAGCGAGGCGTCAGGCTCGCTCACGCCTCCGCCAGCCGTCTCGATCCGCACCTCGACGACGCCGAAAGCGCGCTGGATGATCCCTTGTACGGTATCCACGGACTGTACGTGCTCCAGCGGTATCGTCCGTTCGCTCTTCTGGAAAACGCCCTGGCGCAACCGGAAGGAGTTGCCGGTGACCGCGTAGGTCGTCGCCCGCCAGGAGAGAAAACCCCAGAGCGCAGCCAGCACGGCAACGGCGAGGATGCCGAGCAGGAAAAGTGTCACCGTCCACAGGCTGAACCCCTGGCTCACCAGTAGGAATACGCCTGGGAGGACGAGCCCGCTGATCCAACGCCGCAACGTCCTAATAGCCCCGACGAGCATGCCGACAGGGTGGAGATGCTTCTCAGAGTTCATCCTGCTCCCTGGTCAGTTCGGCGATGCGGTCCCGCGCCTCGGCGGCGACGGGGGTCGAGAGCTCGGGGATCTGGTTCGGCCCAGCCGCGGTGTAAAAGATCACGGTCGAGAGCCCGAACCGGCGCTGCAGCGGCCCTTGCCTGGTATCCACATGTTGGATGCGGGCCAGCGGCACGAGCGTGCGGCTGATCCAGAGGATCCCACGCTGCAAGTCCACCTCGTCGGGCCGAATCTCGTAGCGCCACCTCCTCCACCGCATCCCAGGCGCCACCCCAACGACCACGCCGGCCAGTACAACGACAGCGAGCACGGGCAAAACCCCGAAGGATAAGGACCCGTCCCCAAAGCGCAACAGCGCCCAGCCGACGAAACAGGCTCCGACCAGGAGCGGCAGCATGTTGAGAGTGCCCGCGATCCTCCACAACGTGATCGCCCGCGGGTCGAGCCTCTCTGCTGGTTCGCCCTTCAAGAGCTAGGCCATGGGAACAGGGGGACGTCCGCGCAGGTCCTTCGCCGCGAGCTGGCCGCAGGCGGCATCTATGTCCTGGCCCCGGCTAGGACGAAGCGTCGCCGAGAGGCCGAGCTCTCTAGCGTACTTGAGGAAGCTTTTGGCGTCCGCTTTCGAGGTGGCCGAAAAGCCCGTATCCGTCCAGTTGAAGCGGAGCAGGTTCAGGTGGTAGAGGGGGTGGTCGAGGAGCTCCGTCAGGGCCTCGACGTGGCGCGGCTGGTCGTTGACGCCGGCGAGCAAGGTGTACTCGAAGAAGAGCTTGCGACGCGTCCGTGTTACGAAGTAGCGGGCCGCATCCATAAGCTCGGGGATGGTATGGCGGGCTGCTACGGGCATGATCTCACGCCGCTCATCCTCGAAGGGGGTGTGGAGTGAGATCGCCAGGTGGAATTGCTCCGGCTCGTCTGCGAAGCGCCGGATCTTCTCCACCAACCCACTCGTCGAGACCGCGATGTGCCTCGCCGCAAGCCCGAAACCGCCAGGGTCATTGAGTACCCTGAGCGCCCCGAGCGTCGCGTCGTAGTTGAGCATCGGCTCGCCCATGCCCATCACCACGACGTTTGTCACCCTCTCCGGTGCGATATCTCGGGCGCAGACGAAGACCTGCTCGGCGATCTCACGCGCCTTCAGGTTCCTCTTGATCCCAAGCAGACCCGTCGCGCAGAACGTGCAGCCCATCGGGCATCCGACCTGCGTAGAGATGCATACCGTGCGCCTGGCCTTCTCGGGGATCATGACCGTCTCTATGGCGTGGCCGTCGCTGGTGTAGAACAGATACTTTCTCGTACCATCGGTAGCCCGGGAGACACGCTCCAGAGTCAGGGCGGCCGCCGGAACCTCCTCAGAGAGCACCGCCTGCAATCCTGCGGGAAGGTTCGTGGCTTCTCCCCAGTCCCGCACGAGAGAACCGGTGAGGGCTCTGTAGATCTGGCGTATGCGGTAAGACGGTTCGTTCCTCTCTTCGAGGAGCGCCTGCACATCCGGTAAGAACTCCGCCGCATTCATGGTCAAGAGATTATACCGGTGGCCGCCCTTTCACAAAATCGGCTGGGAAGTCGCGAACGGGGCTTTTCGTACAGGACCCTTCTCTTCGTAACGCTCGGCAGACGGTCTTCCCGTAAACTGGTGTCGGATATGATGCAAGTTTGTAAGAGAGATGGGGATTCCTCGAG
>Ga0136613_10002187_pt1 | contig 10409 bp, 13 predicted proteins | sample AntDrymUQ2722106_2_FD_106649 | JGI IMG/M metagenome (GOLD analysis project Ga0136613, IMG submission 106649) | Polar desert sand microbial communities from Dry Valleys, Antarctica - metaG UQ272 (21.06) | ecosystem: Environmental > Terrestrial > Soil > Desert | place: Antarctica: Dry Valley... | reverse complement strand
TGCTCATAGCGCGGGCTTTCGCGGACCTCGGGTTCGAGATCTCGGCGAGCGAGGGGACGGCGGAGGTTCTCAAGAGCAACGGGCTTCCGGTCGTGGTGGTGCCGAAGATAGGCGAGGCCGGCGGCGACGTCCTCTCGCTCATAGAGGAGGGCGGGGTGGACTTGATCGTCAACACCCCCTGGGGGCGCGGGGCGCGGACGGATGGATATTTGATCCGTCGCGGGGCTCTGATGCACGGCGTCCCTTGCATCACGACCCTCGCCGGCTCGGCCGCCGCCGTCCAGGGCATCGAGGCCCGCATCCGGGGCGGCACCCGCCGAGTGAACAGTCTTCAGGGCCTCTACGCGACGCGCGCGTGAAGTTCCACACCGTAGAGATCGAAGAGCGCCGCGAGCTCGGCGCCTACACACTCCTCAGCTACCGCTGGCCCGGCGAAAAGGTAGAGCCCGGCCGTTTCGTCATGGCCCGCGCTGCCGGTTGCCCGGTAACGCTCGACCCTTTCCTGGCCCGCCCGTTTTCCTTCTACGACTTCGAGGACGGGGCGGCGAGCCTGCTCTTCGAGGTCAGGGGCCGCGGCACGGCGTTGCTGGACCGGGCGACGGAGACGATAGAGGTCACGGCCCCGCTCGGCAGGGGTTTCGAGATCGACGTTTCCGGCGGAAGGGCCGCGCTGCTCGGCGGTGGCATCGGTGTTGCGCCGCTCAAGATCCTGGTCAGGGAGCTCGCCGCCCGCGGCATCGCCCACGACGTGTTCCTTGGCTTTCTCGACAACAGGACGGTCGCCGTAGCCGCCGACTTTCCCGGCGCCACCGTCGCCACGATGGACGGATCGGCCGGCACCCACGGCACGGTCCTCGACGCGGCCCCCGACCTCACCGCCTACCCGACCGTCTACGCCTGCGGCCCGAACGCCATGCTGGCCGCCGTCAAGGACGCCGCGGGGCCGGAAGGGCTGCGGCAGCTCTCCGTGGAGGAGCGTATGGGCTGCGGAAACGGGTCGTGCAACGGCTGTGTGGTGCCGGTCGATGGCGGATACGTCCGCTCCTGCGTCGAGGGCCCGGTCTTCCGGGCGGAGGCGCTGGCGTGGTAGTGCGGGAGAGGGCGACGGGCGTTGATCTCTCGGTCGAGCTGTGCGGGATAACCCTGAGCACGCCGCTCGTTCCCGCCTCCGGGACGCTGGCGAAGGAGGCGCTCGGTGAGGTCGATGGCGTCTACGGGGCGATACTGCCCAAGACCACGACCCCGGCCGCCCGGGTTGGCAACCCGCCGCCGCGTGTCGCCGAGACGCCCGCCGGCATGGTCAACTCCATCGGGCTGCAGAACCCAGGCGTCGAGCGCTTCATGGAGGACCTCGACGCCTTCGACCTCGGCGTCCCCATCTTCGTCTCGGTGGCGGGGGAGACGGTCCGCGACTTCGCGGCCCTCTGCGAGAGGGTCTCCGGGGACGGCCGCGTGGCCGCCATAGAGCTGAACCTCTCCTGCCCCAACGTCGAGCACGGCGGGCTCACCTTCTGCGCCGGCCCCGCCGCCGTCGAGGATGTTGTGGCCGCCTGCCGCGCCGCGGCGCCCACCAAGCCGCTCTTCGCCAAACTCACCCACGAGGGGGTCGTCGGAAACGCCCGGGCGGCCGAATCGGCCGGCGCCGACGCGCTAACGGTCATGAACACCATACCGGCCCTCACGATAGACGCAAAGAGGAGGTCGGTGCTGGTGCGCGGCGGGCTCTCCGGGCCCGCCGTCAAGCCCATAGCACTCAAGGCTGTCCACGACGTCGCCAGGACCGTTCGCGTGCCGATCCTCGGGGGAGGTGGCGTGACGAGCGGCGTGGACGTGGCCGAGTTCATGCTCGCCGGCGCGACCGTGGTCCAGGTCGGGACCGCCAGCTTTGTCCGAGATCCCGGCGAGATCCTGGCGGAGTTCTCCGCGTACCTGCGCGAGGCCGGCATGGGCGCAGCGGAGCTGACGGGCGCCCTTAGGTAAGCTCGTACCAGTCCGGTGGACCGCGCCGGCACCAGGGGCTAGTAGCGGTGCCCTCCGAGCACGTATGTGGTGTCGAGCGCGGGGTCGGCGGCGCTTGATGCGCACTGCGGTCGCCACAAAGAGGGCGGCTAGGACGCGGAGGTGGGCGATGCGGCTGGTCGTGGCCTCCATGCGGAAAGACTGCTCTGGGCCGCCGGCCGCGGGGACCACGTTGGCGAAATCCGTGATGGAGAAGCGGGGGAAGCTGGTGACGACCAGCGTCTTCGCCCCAGTTTCCCTTGCGCCCTTGCGGGCCGTGACGGTCTCACAGGTGGCGCCCGTGTGGCTGACGGCAAGCAGGCATCGTCTTTGCCGAGCCCGGATGTGCGGCACCACGCCCCTCCTGCGTCCCCCACCCCCGTCTAACTAAGCGAACGTCCGCGGAGCGAGAGTGAATTACGAGGGGCTGCCACCGCCGGCGACCCCTTCGCTCCCCGCCCCGAACGACGACGGCGGCCAAACCGGGCCGGCGTACGCCGGAAGCGCCACCCGGAGCGCCCGACAGTCCAGGACCTCCTCGAACCCGGCGTTCGGGCTCACGGCAGAGAACGCGTGGGCGGTGGCGGCGATCTGCTGGCGCCTGGACGGGCTGCCGCTGGCGTTGGAGCTCGCGGCGGCGAAGGCGAGGTTCCTGGACCCCGCGACGCTCCTCTCGCGCCTCGACCGGGCGCTCTCCGGGGGCTGGGCGCGCGATTTGCCCGAACGCCGGCGAACGATGCGCGCGACGCTCGACTGGAGCCATGGCCTGCTGTCCGGGCCGCAACAGGTGTTGTTCCGGAGGCTCTCGGTCTTTACCGGCGGGTTCTCCCTGGAGGCCGCGGAGTCCGTGGGCTCGACCGGCGAGGCCGGCGATGAGGACGTGCTCGAGCTCCTCGGGGGGCTGGCGGAACAGTCGCTGGTGGGCGTGGACCAGGACCCGAACCGCGAGGCGCGCTACGGGATGCTGGAGCCGATCCGCCAGTATGCACGGGAGAAGCTGGAGGAGGACGGAGAGGCCGGAGAAACCCACGAGCGACACGCCGCTTTCTTCCTTACCATGGCCGAGCAGGCGCGTCCGCACCTGAGGGCGACGCGCCAGGTGGAGTGGCTGGCCAGGCTGGAGCGGGAGAACGGCAACCTGCGCGCCGCCATGACGTGGGCGCTCTCCGCGGGCCGCATCGAGGAGGCCGCGCGTATGGGCTGGTCGTTGTGGGCGTTCTGGTGGATCCACAACTACCAGCGGGAGGGACGCCGGTGGATGGAGCGGGTGCTCGCCAGGAGCGAGGAACCGCCGCCGCCGGTTCGGGCGCGGGCGATCATGGCCGCTGAGGCGATGGCGTACGGCCAGGGCGACGGCGAGGCCGTCGAGCGGCACGCGCGGGAGCTCATGGACCTGTCGCGCCAGGTCGGCGGGGACGGGCACGCGGAGGCGTACGCCAGGGCCGGCTTCGGCCTGGTGGCAACCGTCCTGGGAGACTACGAGGCGGCCGTAGAGCACCTGGAGAAGGGCCTGCCGCTCTTTCTGGATTCGGGCGAAGAAGACGGCATGGCGGCGCAGACGCACACCTGGGTGGGGACGGTGCTGTTGTTGCAGGGCGCAAACGACCGGGCGAAACAGAAGTTCGAGGAGGGGCTGGCGCTGGGCCGGCGCATAGGCGACAGGCTGGCGGTGTGTAAGGCGCTCTTCAACCTCGCGCAACTGGCGCTCTCAGAGGGGGATTGCGATCTGGCAGCCCGCAGGTTCGCGGAGGGAATACCGCCGTCGGAGGAGATGGGGGATCTGGGCAACGTCGCCCACATCATGGAAGGCCTGGCCATCGTGGCCGGGAGACGGGGAGAGCCCGAGCGCTCGGCGTGCCTGTTCGGGGCGGCGGAGGGCCTTATCGAGGAGATTGGGCTCCGCGGCCACACCTACTACCAGTCGGACGCCTCCCTGTACGAGAACACGATGGCCGAGGTGCGCTCCAGCCTGGGCGAGCCGGCCTTCGAGGAGCGTCGGGAGGAAGGCCGGGCCATGACCTTCGAGCAGGCGGCGGTTTGCGCCACTCAGGAGCACACGAAACCTGAATCGGCGTAGCCCTAGTCGCTCGGCGCGGCGCGATTCTCTGGCGCCGAACCGTTGTTAGGGCGCGGGAGGAGGCGGTATCTCCAGGCCATATTTCGGGGCAGCCGCCATGACCTTCTCGACATCCGGTGGTCCGGCGGGTGGGGAATTCGGGTCCGTCGCCGGTTCACCTATCTCATCGAAGAACTTCTCGAACCCCCCGGGAACGACGCTCACCAGCAATTTGGCGGGCTTCGATCCCGCGTTCCTGAACGTGTGCAGCGTGCCCTTGGGAACGTTGACGAATGCTCCGGTGGCCGCCTCGATCACACGGCCGTTGGCCGAGAGCTCGACTTCCCCTTCCAACACATAGAAGGTTTCGTCCTCCCGGTGGTGGATATGGGGCGGTGGTCCGGGAAGCTCAGGGGTGACCGTCGTCTCCCAGGTCGCGAATGCGCCGTGGGTGTCCTCGCTTACGGCTTTGAACTCGTATAGATCCCCAAGTACCCAGAGTGTCCTGCCTTCGCCGCGCAACACGTGCTTGGCATCGCCCTTTGCGTCGCTCATCTCTTCTTCTTTCCTCGATTCCTGACTCTAGAGCGTTTCTCGAAACAACTGATCCACCGTTTCTCGGAGCCTCAAACGTCTGGCGTTTGGTTGCCGACAAGGATACAGAAACGGCGCGGCTTCTTGAAGGATCAGTTCTTCTGGAATGGCTGTAAACAACCCTTTAGCCGCCAAACTGTCTTCAAGGTTCCGCCGGGTACTCGCGTATCCGGTAGATCCTGCCGTCTCTCACGGAGCACTCGTGCAAGAACGGCGCTTCGGCCGCTTCCGTCCCATGACCCCCCGCGAACCGTCCCACGACCAGAACACCGTCGCCGAGCTCCAGAAAGGTATCGGCGGAGACCCGAGGGCCGCTCCCATCCTCGTTTAGGCGGAAGGCGGCCCGGAGGACCGAAGGCAGGCCGCGGAGGATGCCGTCGAAGGGAAGACGTACGACGGCCGGGTGTACCCACTCGACCCGGGGATCCACGTAACGGGCCACCGCCTCCGAGTCTCCGTCTTCGAGCGCCCGGTACGCCGCGCGAACCGTCGCGGCGTCCTCCAGGAACTCGCCGGGAACTGGCGGCCCTCCGTGTGTCGGGCGGCCCAAGATCATGCGGCGGTCCTCCTTCCGGAGGCTGCGGACGAGAGTCCTTGGGCCCCGGACGATCTGGGCCGGGGTATCGGGTTCGACAAGACCCCCGAAAGAACCCGCCCGAGAGACGCGCGGCCGGGGCCGTGGGCCACCAGCGTCGCGACCGCTCCCGAGAGGGCGACCACCAGGACGGCGTTGGCCCCGTCGTTGGCGAACAGTTTGCCGATCATCTTTGCTCCTCCTCTACTACTCGGGTTGCTTCCCGACCGGGAGCCGCTGCGCGCGTGGCGTGCGACTCCCGGTCCCTGCTGCCTCGCTACCCGCCCACCGCAGAGGGCGCTATGTTGCGGTTGAAGCGGAATAGATTCTCGGGGTCGTTGCGGTCCTTGAGGGCCACGAGGCGCTCCCAGTCTTCCGGCGGGTAGGCGGCCCTGACCCTGTCCTCGCCGGCGGCGTCGAGCTCCATGAAGTTGACGTAGGTCTCGCCGGTCAGGTGCTCGCGGGTCGCCTCGGTCACGCGGGCGAGGTGGGCCTTTACGCCCTCGGCCATCTGGGGGGTGAAGGTCGCCCCGACGCCGTTCATGATGTATTTGGCTTTGCCGCCGCCCATGGGGGAGAGGTCGTCCGGGGTGCCGGCGAGCGCGCCTCCTAGCTGCCGAATCTCGAGCATGATGAGCGGGGAGCCCGAGGCGGGGCCCGCGACCTCTATGAGGGCGTCTATGGCCTCGGGCGAGAGGTCGCGCAGCATCTCGGAGTGCTGGACGGCGCCCATGGGGTCCACGGGGTCCATGCTGATCGCGTCCATAGCGGCGACGGGCATGACCCCGAACGTGTCCATGACGGGCTCGCCGAGCCCCTCCCGCGCGGGACGGAACATCTCCTCGCCGTCCTCCGGGTTCTCACCAGAGTAGCAGCCCCGCACGACCACGAACGATCCACCACGCAGGGGCTCCGGTATGTCCGGCAGCGGGGGGACGTTCAGGAAGGTGACTGCCGTTGTCATCTCGTCCGGAAGATCGGCGCTCCACCTAGCGTAGAGGTCCAGGACCTCCCCGGCCTTCTCCACCGGGTAGAAGACGTTGCCGCCGTAGACGGCCGTCAGCGGGTAGACCCGGAACTCCAGGGACGTGACGATGCCGAAGTTGCCGCCCCCGCCCCCGAGGCCCCAGAAGAGATCGGGGTGCTCGTCGGCGCCCACGCGCAGGAACTCCCCGTCGGCGGTGACGACGTCGGCCTCCGTGACGCCCGCGCCGTTCAGGCCGTACCGGCGACCGAGCCAGCCGAACCCGCCGCCCATGGTATAGCCGACGACGCCGACGTGGGAGGTCGACCCGACCAGGCCGGCGAGGCCGTGGGCCTGGGTCTCGGGGATCACGTCGGTCCACAACGCGCCGGCCTCGACCCTGGCCGTCCGGGCTACCGGGTCCACGCGCACACCCCTCATGCGGGAGGTGTTGACGAGGACGCCGCCGTCGCAAGGGATGCCCACGCCGTGCCCGGTCGCCATCACCCCTACGCCCACGCCAAGATCCCTGGCGAAGCGCACGGCGGCCATCACGTCAGCCGCGCCCTCGGCCATCACCACCAGCGCGGGCTCCTGGTGCGCGTTCAGGTTCCACGCCCTCGACGCCTCGTCGTAGCCATCCTCGCCCGCCGCGTACGCCGTGCCCCGCAAGCCTGCCCGCAAAGACTCAAGCGTCGAACCAATTCCTACAGTCTCCACAATATTCTCCTATCTCTTCTCGACGTCAGCAGCTTAGGTCCGCTCGGGAAAGCCGGCATCATGCAAACGACGTATCTTCTGCGAGTGCGGCATGCTGGTGGGGACCCCGATCTCGCGGGGGAGCCAGAACGACCACCGGCGCTCGCGCCTGGGCCGCCAACTCGTCCGCGGCCTCCGTTCGAGGCGTCCCGCGTCGATCTCCTGCACCAGCTCCCCGCGCCGCCCTTGGGACAGTAAAGAATCCATCCCCGTAAACATCCCTTGCTCTCCTTTCCCTGAACGATCTGCTCTGGTTCCCAGTTTGCTGGTCCGTCCGGACGCGAACCACCCACACCGCCCCCACACCGCTCCCACGCTCGGAGTGTGGGGGCGGGGGAGCAAGGGACTGGTTCATCGAACCGGACGCGGTGGGTACCGTAGAACCGGGGCATACGGTCGCCGCCTCGAACAAGCGCCCCCGGCGGCGGTTGAAGGGGGCCGGTGTGGTGCGAGAGGAGGCCGTGAGGTTCTGGGCGCGGCGGACTCCGCATTGCTCGCCGGCGCGCCGGCGTCATCCTGGCGGCACGGACTCTCCGAGGGAGAGCTTACACCCGTACGGGCGGGTGACGGGGCAGAGGCGCCGATGGTATACTTGCGCGCTGATGCTGAGGCGGGCACCAGAACGGACGGTCGACGAGCGGCGGAACGCGCTCGAGGAGGCCAACAGGGTACGCTTCGCCAGGGCCGCCACCAAGCGGGACCTCAAGAGCGGGGACCTGGACGTCTACGACCTGCTCATGGACCCTTCCGAAGAGTTGCGGGGCGCCAAGGTCGAAGAGATGCTCCTCGCGGTGAAAGGGATGGGCAGGATCAAGGTCACTCGTGTGCTGAGGGAGGCCGGCATCAGCCGCTCGAAGACGCTCGTCGGCCTGACGCACGGGCAGCGGGACCGTCTACTCGGGGCACTCGGGTGCGAGGACGCCTGATCGTCGTCTCCGGCCCGTCCGGGGCGGGGAAGTCCACCCTCATTCGGGAGGCGCTGGAGGCGGTGCCGGAGCTGGCCTACTCCGTCTCGGCCACGACCCGGACGGCGAGGCCCGGCGAGGTGGAAGGCGAGCACTACGTCTTCCTCTCCAGGGAGGAGTTCGAGTGCTGGATCGGGGAGGGAAAGTTCCTGGAGTGGGCCGAGTACTCGGGCAACCTCTACGGGACGTACGAACGGAAGGTCGAAGAGCTGCTCGACGCGGGACGCTCCGTGATCCTCGAGATAGAGCTCCAGGGCGCCCGGAAAGTGCGCCGGAAGAGGCCCGACGCGGCGATGGTATTCGTTCGGGCTCCGTCGCTGGAGGAGACGCGGCGCAGGCTCTCGGGCAGGGCCACCGAGACGGCCGAGGCCATGGAGACCCGGCTCGCGACGGCGGTGGGCGAGGTGGCGGCCCGCGACGAGTTCGACGTCGAGGTCGTCAACGGTGAATGGGAGCGGGCGCGCAGGGATATGATAGAGATCATGGAAAACATAGTAGCGGGAGGCAAAGATGCTGAATGACCTGAAGGTAGACGAGCTGTTGGGCAAGGTGGACTCGCGCTACGGGCTGGTCGTCTCCAGCGCCAAGCGGGCGCGCCAGATCAACGAGTACACCTCGACGCTGGGCCTGAACGACGCCCTGGGCATCCCCGGGCCGCAGGTGCACACGCGCTCCCAGCACCCCCTGACCATCGCCATCGAGGAGCTCCGCCAGGGCAAGCTGGAGGTCACCTTCAAGCAGCCCCCCGAGGAGATCGAGGAGCAGATCGGGGCCGCCGCCGGCGACGACTTCGTTAGCCCGCCCGGCGGTGCCGGCTCCCCGGAGGCGACCGCCGTCGATTCCGGCGCCCCCGAGGACGACGAGGAAGGCGCAGGCGCGGCCTAGGGCGAACCCGTGATCCTGGTCTCCGTCGGCCCCACGGCGGGGGCGCTGGCCGCTCCCCCCGTCGCCTGGGAACTGGCGGTGGCGGGACACGAAGTCCAGGTCCTACTGGAGCCCGGTACCGAGCACTTTGTCGGACCGGGCTCTTTCTTGCCCGCGTCCACGGTGGTCGAGCGTCCCTCCGGCGTACCCGACGCGGTCCTCTATCTGTCGGCGACGGCCGGCACGCTGGCCCGGATCTCCCACGGCCTCGATCACCCGGCGGCGGAGACCCGCGAAAGCGGCGCGCCCGTCTTCGTGGCGCCGGACCTCGACGCCTCGACCGCCGAGAACCCCGCGGTGCGGGCGAACCTGGACAGGCTGCGGGAGGACGGTACAAGAATCCTTCTCGGTGAGGGGGGCGGCAGGGCCGGCGTAGAAGAGGTAGTCGCGGGGGTACTCGGCGGTCTCGGGGGGCCGCTGGCGGGCCTGAAGGTGCTCGTGACCGCCGGTGGGACCCACGAGCCGCTCGACAGCGTCCGGTTCATCGGCAACCTCTCTACGGGGAAGATGGGTTTGGCGCTCGCCAGGGAAGCCCTGAGGAGAGGCGCCGAGGTCACCGTCGTCGCGGCGAACATCGGGCGGCGGGAGCCGGGGGTGGCGTGGCGCGACGTGCGCACCGTCGAGGAGCTGCGGGACGAGGTGTTGCGGGAGGCGGGGGGGACGGACGTGCTCGTCATGGCGGCGGCCGTCTCGGACTTCACGCCGGCGGCGCCTGAGCGGGAGAAGATCCGGCGCAGCTCCGGGGTGCGGAGCATCGAGCTCGCGCCCACCCCTGACGTGTTGCAGGCGGTGCGGGAGCAGAACCCTGAGCTCTTTATGGTAGGATTCGCGGCGACCCATGGGGACCCCGCGTCCGACGCCCGTGAGAAGCTCGAAAAGAAGGGCGCCGACATCGTGGTCGGCAACGACATCTCGCGCGAGGGCGTCGGTTTTGGTGCGGAGGAGAACGAAGTCTACGTGGTAACGAACCGCGGGGAGCGCTTCGTTCCGCGGGCGACCAAAGCCGAAGTCGCCGGCGAGGTCCTAGACGATATCCAGGCGCTTATAGACGAGGAGAGGTAGAGCATGGCGGAGCGGACAGCCGGAACGACCACCCTGAACGTGGCGGACGACCAGCGGCTCAAAGCCTCCCACCTGTTCACCTCCGAGTCCGTAACCGAGGGACACCCGGACAAGATAGCCGACCAGGTCTCAGACGCCATCCTCGACGCCGCCCTCGCCGACGACCCCGCAAGCCGGGTAGCCTGCGAGACGCTCGTCACCACGGGCCTCGTCGTCGTGGCCGGCGAGATCACGACGAGCACCTACGTGGACATCCCGACGCTGGTTCGGCAGAAGATCGCCGGGATCGGCTACACCCGCGCCAAGTTCGGCTTCGACGCCGAGACCTGCGGGGTCATAACGACCATAGACCCCCAGTCCGCGGACATCGCGCAAGGGGTGGACCGGGCGCTCGAGATCCGGGACGACGACAAGGCCCTCGACGAGATCGGGGCCGGCGACCAGGGCATGATGTTCGGCTACGCCTGCGAGGAGACGCCAGAGCTGATGCCGCTGCCCATAACCCTCGCCCAC
>Ga0136613_10002184_pt1 | contig 10411 bp, 9 predicted proteins | sample AntDrymUQ2722106_2_FD_106649 | JGI IMG/M metagenome (GOLD analysis project Ga0136613, IMG submission 106649) | Polar desert sand microbial communities from Dry Valleys, Antarctica - metaG UQ272 (21.06) | ecosystem: Environmental > Terrestrial > Soil > Desert | place: Antarctica: Dry Valley... | reverse complement strand
CGAGATGGGGGCGGCGCTCGCCAGCCCCCGGTACGACATGATGCGCCTGGGTGTCATCCCCTTCCCGGCGAGCCCCCGCCAGTCCGACCTCGTGGTCATCTCGGGGACGGTCACGGACAAGATGGCGCCCGCGATCAAGCGGCTCTACGAGCAGATGCCCGACCCCAAGTACGTGATCTCGATGGGTTCGTGCGCCAACTGCGGCGGCCCCTACTGGGACTCGTACTCGGTCACCAAGGGCGTGGACCAGATCATCCCGGTCGACGTGTACGTGCCGGGCTGCCCGCCCCGCCCCGAGGCGCTCCTCCAGGCGATCGTGCTGCTCCAGCAGCGGATCCAGAACGAGGGGATCGGCAACGACGAACTGGCGCAGCGCTGGCGCGGGGAGCCGTTCGTCGTCGATGCCTGACGACACCACCCCGCCCGACACCGACGCCGCGGCTGACGAGGCAACTTCGGGTGCCGCCGACCCGGCGCCGGCCGGTTCGCCCGCACCCGGCGAGGTCGTGGGCTTCGAGGCGCCCGTCGAGGCGGGCACGGAGCAGAGCGGGGCCGCCGCCGAGGAGCGGGCCGAACAACGCGTCGCCGAGACCGACGAACCCGCGGCGGCCGAAGCCGCCCAGGCCCGCGCCGACCCGACCGGCGAGGCGCCGACCCAGGCGGACGAACCCGAGGGGCCGGCGCCGTTGAGCGACGAGGAGCAGGCGCTCCTCGACCGGCTCGAGGCCGAGCTGGGCGAGGCCGTCGTCGAGTCGGCTTCGGCGTTCGGCAACCTGGTGGTGCGGGTGCGCGCCGACTCGTGGCGCCGGGCCGCCGAGGTCAGCCAGGCCGCGCTCGGCTGCGACTACCTCTCGTTCGTCGCCGGCATCGACTGGCAGCCCGCCCCCCGGGAGGGCGGTGAGGTCGGGGGTGCGAGCTCGGCGCCGGTGCAGCCCACCGAGACTACCTACGGCGCTGCCGGTTCGGCCGGCCGGTTCCAGGTGTTCGCCCACGTGCAGTCGACGGGCCGCCACGTCGGCCTCACGTTGAAGGCCGATGTCGACGAAGCCGAGCCCGTCGTCGAGTCGTGGGTGGGCGTGTACCCGGGGGCCGACTGGCACGAGCGGGAGTGCTGGGAGATGTACGGCTTCGTGTTCGATGGCCATCCCAACCTGCGTCACCTCTACCTGCCGTCGGGCTTCGAGGGGCACCCGCTGCGCAAGGACTTCCCGTTGCTCGCCCGGCAGGTGAAGCCCTGGCCCGGCATCGTCGATGTGGAGTCCATGCCCGACGAGGCCCCGCCCGATGGGGATGCCGGCGACGGCGAGGGTGAAGGCGACGAGGTCACGACTGGCGACGAGGCGACCGCGGCCGACTCCCCGCCCGATGCCCCGTCTGACGGCGAGGCCGAGACCGGGGACGCGACGCCGTGACCGAGCCGACGCTCTTGCCGGGCGCGACCCCCCGGCTCGACCCGCGGGACATGCGCCACCTCGCCGACGCCCAGGTCAACGTCGAGCTCGATACCGGCGACATGATCCTCAACCTCGGCCCCCAGCACCCCGCGACGCACGGCACCCTCCGCCTCGTCGTACGCCTCGACGGCGAGCGGGTGATCGCCGCCGACCCCGTCATCGGCTACATGCACCGCGGCTACGAGAAGCTCACCGAGGTCCGCAGCTACCCGCAGATCACCACGCTCATCAACCGCATCGACTGGTTGTCGAGCTTCGCCAACGAGGTGCCGTTCATCCACGCGGCCGAGCAGCTGATGGGGATCGAGGCGCCGCCGCGCGCCCAGTACATCCGCACGATCCTCACCGAGCTCTCCCGCATCGCCACGTTCGTGCTGTTCCTCGGCGAGATGGGGCTCCAGGTGGGGGCGCTCACCCCCGCCTTCTACGGCTTCCGTGACCGCGAGCACGTCCTCAACCTGATCGAATCGGCGACTGGCGGACGCTTCCACCCCAACTTCAACCGCATCGGCGGCCTCAAGGACGACCTGCCCTGGGGTTGGGTAAACGAGACCCGCAGCACGATGAAGCTCGTCCTCGACGGCTGCGACGTCTTCGACAGGCTCGTGGCCGGCAACGAGATCTTCGAGGCCCGCACCCGGGGCGTCGGCATCATCCCCGGCGCGCTCGGCGCCAGCTACGGCGTCTCCGGATCGAACCTCCGGGCGTCGGGCGTCGACTGGGACCTGCGCCGCGACGGCAAGCCGTACCTGGTGTACCCCGAGCTCGACTTCAAGGTGTGGACCCATCCCGACGGCGACAGCTTCGCCCGGTACTGGGTTCGCCTCCAGGAGACGCGCGAGTCGGTGCGCATGGTCGTCCAGATGCTCGACCAGATGCCCGAGGGGCCGATCATGGCCAAGGTCCCCCGCATCATCAAGGTGCCGGCGGGCGAGGCGTGGGTCGAGACCGAGAACCCGCTCGGCCAGATGGGCTACTACGTGGTCTCGAAGGGAGCGATCGGCCCGTTCCGGGTGAAGATCCGCTCGGCGTCGTTCAGCAACGTGTCGATCCTGCCGTGGTTGCTGCGCGGCGTCTACGTTCCCGACGTGATCACCATCCTCGGCAGCCTCTACTTCATCCTCGGGGACATCGACCGGTGATCACCCTCGCGGCCGACATCGGCTGGGGAACCGTCCTGGCGATCAAGACGGTCATCGTGCTCGGGATGATCCCGGTGGGGGCGATCGTCCTCGGCTACGTGTTCCTGCTGAAGATGATGGCGCACATGCAGAGCCGGCTCGGTCCCATGGACCCGGGCGGGTTCCACGGCTGGTTCCAGCTCGTGGGCGACGGCATCAAGTTCCTCCAGAAGGAGGACATCATGCCGGAGCAGGCCGACCGGCGTGTGTTCGCGATGGCACCCGCGGTCGTGGTCATCTCGACGTTCCTCGTGTTCATCGTCATCCCCGCCGGGCCCGACCTGATCGTGCGCGACCTCGACGTGGGCGTGTTCTACGCGCTGGCGGTGTCGAGCCTGTCGGTGATCGGCGTGCTCATGGCGGGCTGGGCCAGCGCCAACAAGTTCGCCCTGCTCGGGGCGTTGCGGGCCGCCGCCCAGCTCATCGCGTACGAGCTGCCGCTGCTGCTCGCCGTCGTCGGGGTGGTGGTGCAGGCAGGCACGATGAGCCTCCAGGGGATCGTGGAGGTCCAGCGCGACAGCGCCATCTTCGGCTTCGATGGGCTGGGCAACCCGTTCATCCTCACCCAGTTCATCGGGTTTGCGCTGTTCCTCGTGGCGGCACAGGCCGAGCTGACCCAGACACCCTTCGACATGCCGGTCGCCGAGAGCGAGCTGGTGTCGGGGTACATGGTCGAGTACACGGGGTTCCGGTTCCTGTTCTTTTTCATCGGCGAGTTCGGCACCGCCTTCGCCTTCGCCGGACTGGCTGCAACCCTGTTCCTCGGCGGATGGGGGATCCCCGGCGTCGACAGCGCCGCGCTCGGGAACGTGCTCGGCCCGGTCGCCCTGTTCACCAAGCTGATGGCGGTGGCGTTCCTCATGTTCTGGGTTCGCTTCACGTACCCGCGCTTGCGCGAAGACCAGCTCCAGGCCGTGGCGTGGAAGTACCTGATCCCCATCGGCCTCGCCAACATCCTCCTCACCGGCTTCTTCAAGGTGGCCTTTTGAGCCCCAAACCCAAGGTTCCGGGGCTCATCAGCGGGCTCGGCGTCACGTTCAAGGCGATGCTCCAGGGTGCCGTCACGGTGCAGTACCCGCACGAGAAGGAGGATCCGGCGCCGCGCGCTCGCGGGGTGATCGCGCTGAAGGAGGAGAACTGCACCGTCTGCATGCTGTGTGCGCGCGAGTGCCCCGACTGGTGCATCTACATCGAGGGCCACAAGGAGAAGCGCCCGCCGCGGCGTGAGGGCGGGCGCGAGCGCACCGTCAGCGTGCTCGACCGCTTCGACATCGACTACGGGCTCTGCATGTACTGCGGGATCTGCGTCGAGGTGTGCCCGTTCGACGCGCTGTTCTGGAGCCCCGAGTTCGAGTACTCCGAGGTCGACATCGCCGCGCTGCTCCACGACAAGGTGAAACTCGGCGAGTGGATGGAGACCGTCCCCGAGCCCGAGGCCCTCGAGGTCGGCGCGGAGAAGGGAAAGAAATGATCTCGCAGAACATCGCCTTCTGGGTCTTGGCGGTGACGATGGCGGCGGCCGCCATCGGGGTCGTTCACTCTCGGAACGTCGTGCACGCCGCGCTGTACCTCGTGGTGGTGCTCGCCGGCGCGGCCGCGCAGTACATCCTCCTCGCCGCCGAGTTCGTGGCGTGGGTCCAGGTGCTCGTCTACATCGGCGCGGTCATCATCCTCTTCCTGTTCGGCATCATGCTCACCCGGGCGCCGATGACCGCCGAGGGCAGCCTCGACAACGACCAGCGCGGCCCGGCGCTGATCGTGGCGGCGTTCCTGCTGGTCGTCCTCGCCATCCTCCTCATCGACGCCTTCGGCGACGACGAGATCCGCATCGCCGACGACCTGCTCGCGGTAGGGCGGACCGGGCCCGTCGGCGAGTCGATCTTCCGTTCGTTCGTCGTGCCCTTCGAGATCGTGTCGATGCTGCTGCTCGCGGCGCTCGTCGGCGCCGTGGCCATGGCCCGGAGGGACTGACCGGAAGATGGTCCTCAACCAGTTCTTGATCCTGGCGGCGTTCCTGTTCTGCACCGGCGTCTACGGCGTGCTGGCGCGCCGCAACGGCGTGCTGGTGCTGATGAGCGTCGAGCTCATGCTCAATGCCGTCAACATCAACCTCATCGCGTTCTCGGCGTTCGGCCGGGAGGTCTCGGGCCAGGTGTTCGCCCTCTTCGTCATCACGATCGCGGCGGCCGAGGTGGGCGTGGGCCTGGCCATCGTGCTGCTCATCTACCGGAACCTCCACAGCTCCGACCTCGGTGAAGTCGACCAGCTCAGAGGCTGACGGTCATGTTGCGCAACGCCTGGCTCATCCCGCTGCTCCCCGCGGTGTCCTTCTTCCTGATCGTCATGTTCGGGAAGCGCCTCCCGCGCCGCGGCTCGGAGATCGGGATCCTCGCGATCGGCGCGTCGTTCGTGATGTCTTGCGTGGCGGCCGTGCAGTGGATCGACCGGGTGGAAGGTGCCGAGGAGGGCGGCGGCGGTCCGCTCCACGCGCTGGGCCGCGCGGTGGCCGCCATCGGCGAGGGTCAGGGCGAACCGGCGCCGCACGCGGTCGTCGAGCCCGTGACCCGGTCCGTCACGTGGTGGCAGAACGGCAACGTCGAGTTCAGCGCCGGGATCTCGATCGACGGGCTGGCGGTGATGATGCTGGTCGTCGTCACCTTGGTGTCGCTGCTCGTGCACGTCTTCTCGACCAGCTACCTGCACGGCGACCGGCGTTACACCCACTACTTCGCGTTCCTCAGCCTGTTCACCGCGTCGATGCTCAACCTGGTGGTGGCACCCAACACGCTGCAGCTCCTGGTGGGCTGGGAGCTGGTGGGCCTGTGCTCCTTCGTCCTGATCGGGCACTGGTGGGAGGACAAGCCCAACTCCGACGCGGCGGTGAAGGCGTTCCTCACGACCCGCACGGGCGACGTCGGGCTCGTCATCGCCATCATCATCCTGTTCTCCGCCGCCGGCACCTTCGACATGCAGGCGATCAACCTGGCCGCCCTCGACGGCGAGGTCGGCCACGGGACGCTGTTGGCAGCGAGCGTGTGCCTGCTCATCGGGATCATGGGCAAGAGCGGCCAGTTCCCGCTGCACACCTGGCTGCCCGACGCCATGGCCGGCCCCACGCCGGTCTCCGCGCTCATCCACGCGGCCACCATGGTCGTCGCCGGCGTGTATCTCGGCGCCCGCCTGTTCCCGGTGCTCTTCGAGGGCTTCTCCATCGAGCGCGGCGGCGTCAACCCGATGGCGCTCACCGGGGGGATCACCGTCATCATCGGCGCCGCGCTGGCGTTCGTGCAGCGCGACATCAAGAAGGTGCTCGCCTACTCCACGATCAGCCAGATCGGCTACATGGTGATGGGCCTCGGTGTCGGCGCGTGGACGGCTGCGGTGTTCCACCTCTTCACCCACGCGTTCTTCAAGGCGCTGCTGTTCCTCGGTGCGGGGTCGGTGAGTCACTCCGGCTCGCACCACAGCTTCGACATGAAGAGCGGAATGGGCGGCCTGCGCCGGCCCATGCCGGTGACGTTCTGGACGTTCATGATCGGGTCGGCGGCCCTGGCCGGGCTCCCGCCTCTCGCGGGGTTCTGGTCGAAGGACGAGATCCTCGCCACCGCGGGCGAAACCGGTTACGAGGCATTCCTGCTCGTCGGGTTGATCGGCGCGCTCATGACCGCGGCGTACATGACGCGGTGCGTGTACCTCACGTTCTTCGGCGACTTCCGAGGCCACGGCGAACCCCACGAGTCACCGTTGCCGATCACCGTCCCGCTGGTGGTGCTGGGCGGGCTGGCGGTGGTCGCCGGCTTCGTCAACGCCACGCTGTTCGACATCGAGAAGTTCCGCGAGTGGGTCGAGCCCACGGTGGCGTTCCCCGAGCTCGACCATCCCCAGTTCGACGCCTTCGGCGCGCTGCTCGCGGTGGCGGTGGCGGTGGCAGGCATCTCGATCGCGTTTGCCTACTGGTTCCAGGGCCGCTCCCACGGTCTCACCCAGCGCAGCGAGCTGGCGCGTCGCGGGTACCTGTTCCTCGAGAACAAGTACTACCTCGACCACCTCTACACCGACCTGATCGTCGGCTCGATCAAGGGCGGGGTCGCCCGGGCCTCCTACTGGGTCAACCAGCACGCGATCGACGGCGCGATCAACGGTGTGGGCCGCATGTCGGCGCGTGCCGGGCGCTTCGCCTACGACATCGTCGACCAGGGGGTCGTCGACGGGGCGATCAACGGGATCGCCGCCGGCACCGGCGAGAGCGGCGGACGGCTGCGCGCCATCCAGTCGGGTCGGGTCCAGCGCTACGCCCTCATGCTGTTCGCCGCTGTGGGGTTCCTCTCCCTCGCGCTCCTCATCTTCGCCTGAAAGGACACAGATGGACTGGTTCGACTCCTGGGGGTTGACGCTGGCGGTGTTCCTCCCCGTCGTGGGGATGGTCGCCCTGATCGCCATCCCGCGCGCCGAGGAGCAGCTCATCAAGGCCACCGCGCTGCTCGCGACCCTCCTCACGCTGGCCGTGGGCGTGGCGCTCCTGTTCCGCTTCGACTACGACGCGACGGGCTCGCTGCAGTTCGAGGTCGACAAGCGCTGGATCGACGTGATCCAGAGCCGGTACCACATGGGCATCGACGGCATCTCGCTGCCGTTGCTCGTGCTGTCGATGTTCATCACCGTGCTCTGTGTCATCTACTCGTGGGACCACTTCCCCGAGCCGCACAACCCGAAGGCGTTCCTGGCGCTAGTCCTGCTCCTCGAGGCCGGCATGAACGGCACATTCGTCGCCCAGGACCTCATCTTGTTCTTCATCTTCTTCGAGGTCGTGCTGCTGCCGATGTTCTTCGTGATCGGCGTGTGGGGCGGTCCCAACCGGGTGTACGCGTCGATCAAGTTCTTCCTGTTCACGCTGTTCGGCTCGGCGCTGATGCTGCTGAGCTTCCTGGCCCTCTACTTCAAGCTAGACACGTTCCAGATCGACGAGCTGGCTCGCCTCGGCGGCGAGGGCCTGGTGCTCTCCACCCAGAACCTCATCTTCGCCGGGCTGTTCCTCGGGTTCGCGATCAAGGTGCCGATGTTCCCGTTCCACACCTGGCTCCCCGACGCGCACACCGAGGCCCCGACCGTCGGGTCGGTGCTGCTGGCGGCCATCCTCCTGAAGCTCGGGACGTACGGGTTCGTGCGCATTGCGCTGCCGGCGCTGCCGCAGGCCGCGCAGTCGTGGGCGCCGTGGATCGGGCTGCTGGCGGTGATCGGGATCATCTACGGCGCGCTGTGCTGCCTGGCCCAGCGCGACCTGAAGCGGCTGGTGGCCTTCTCGTCGGTGGCGCACATGGGCTTCGTGATGCTCGGGATCGCCACCCTCACCGACTTCGGGATCAACGCGGCCGTGTTCGGGATGGTGGCGCACGGGCTCATCACCGGGATGCTGTTCTTCCTCGCCGGGTCGGTGCAGGAGCGGTTCAACACCCGCGAGATCGACCGGCTCGGCGGCCTGCTGGTGCAGGCTCCCAAGCTGGCGTGGACGCTCGGGTTCTGCGCCATGGCGTCGCTCGGCCTCCCTGGCCTCGCCGGGTTCTGGGGCGAGTTCCCGGTGATGCTGTCGGCGTACGAACCGGGCGGCAACCTCTCCGAGCTCACCTTCCGGATCTACATGGTCGTCGCCGCCGTGGGGACGGTCCTCGCCGCCGGGTACCTGCTGTGGATGTTCCAGCGGGTGGCGTTCGGCGCGGTGAGGGAGGAGTGGGAGAGCTCCCACATCCACGACATCCACGCACCCGAGTGGGTGGCGTGGGCGCCGCTGCTCGCGCTGATCGTGTTCCTCGGCGTCTACCCGAACGCCCTGTTCCGCGTCACCGACGGCGCTTCGGTCCAGATCGCCGACGGCATCGCCCGGGTGGTCGGCGGATGAGCGTGGCACAGACCGGCCGCAGCGAGCGAGGCAGAGGTATATGAGCAACCCGGTCTTCGACTACCACGCGCTGGCGCCGCTGATCGTCCTGTCGGCGACGATCGTCGTGGTGCTCGTCGCCGACTTCTTCCTCCCTGAGCGCGACCGGCGGCTGGCGTCGCGCCTGGCCAGCCTCGGGGTGCTGGCCACGCTGGTGCCCGTGCTCACGTTGGCGGTCGACGGCGCCGACCGGTCCATCCTCGGCGGCAGCTTCGTCATCGACAACTACGCGTTGGCGTTCGCCGGGTTCTTCCTCGTGGTCGCGTACGTGACCATCCTCTTGTCGGTCGACTACATCGGGGAGGGCGACTACTTCCAGGGCGAGTTCTACTTCCTGTTGCTCAGCTCCACGCTCGGGATGGTCGCCATGGGTTCGGCGCGCGACCTGATCTCGATCTTCGTCGCGCTGGAGCTGATCTCGATCCCGACGTTCGTGCTCGCCGGGTGGCGCAAGCACGACCCGCGCTCCAACGAGGCCGCGATCAAGTACTACCTGATCGGCGTGTTGTCGTCGGCGGTGATGCTCTACGGGATGTCACTCGTGTTCGGACTGAGCGGGTCGGTGTACCTGGCCGACATCGCCCGTTATGCCGCCGTCGCCAACCCCCCGCCCCTGTTCCGGGTGGCGGTGTTCCTCACGCTCGTCGGCTTCGCCTTCAAGGTCAGCGCGGTGCCCTTCCACTTCTGGGCGCCCGACACGTACGAGGGCGCGCCCACTCCGGTGACCGCGTTCCTGTCGGTCGCGTCGAAGGCGGGCGGCTTCGTCGCCATCCTCAACGTCGTCTACTTCGGCTTCTTCCGCGCCGAGGAGTCGTGGCAACCCGTGCTGTGGGCATTGGCGGCGGCGTCGATGACGATCGGCAACCTCACCGCGTTGCGCCAGACGAACATCGTGCGGATGCTCGCCTACTCGTCGGTGGCGCAGGGCGGGTTCATCCTCGTGCCGGTCGCGGTGGCGACCGACGCGGCGCGGGCGTCGTTCGAGGCGGTCGTGGTGTACCTGCTCGTGTACGGGGTGATGAACCTCGGCGCGTTCGCGGTGGTGATCGCAGTAGCGCGCCGCACCGGGTCGGGCGAGATCCAGTCGTACGCGGGGCTGGGCCAGACCGCGCCGTGGCTCGGGATCGTGATGTCGGCGTTCCTGCTGTCGCTCGCCGGGCTCCCGCCGCTCGCCGGCTGGTTCGCCAAGTTCGTGATGTTCCGGGCGGTGATCGAGGCCGGGACACCGGCTGCGGTCACGCTCGGCGTGATCGCCGCGGTCAACTCGGTGATCGCGTTCTTCTATTACATCGGGGTGGCCCGCCGGATCTGGTTCGACGCGCCCGAAGAGCCTGTCGAGGCGCCCGGCGAGGCCGAAGCCGCCCCCGAGGCGGCGGGAGGATCGGTGCGCGTCGCCGAGCGGGTGACCACCCCGGTGCCGGCGGCGCTCACCGTCGCCATCGCCCTGTGCGCGGCGGCAGTCGTCGCGGTCGGCGTGTACCCCCAGCTCTTCGCCCGGATCGGCGAGCTCGCAGCCCCGTTCTAGAGCGAAGCGCAACCGGGAGTGACAGACGGGGAGAGTGACGTGCGCGGTGCGGCGAAGCGAGCGCAGCGAGCGGAGCTCGCCCGCGAACGAGCGCCCGCGGGCAATGTGCGGACGAGCGGCCCCGGAGGGGCGGCGTCGGGTATCCCGGCGCCGAGCGAGGGAGCCGGGGAGCAGCTATCACGGCCCGCAGCGAGTGAGCGAGAGATCAGGTCGGCCCTTCCGGCGCTGGTGCGGCGCATCCACCGGGAGGGGCCGCTCCCCTTCGACGCCTTCGTCGCCGCCGCGCTCTACGACCCCACCGCCGGGTTCTTCGCGTCGG